>Ga0194127_10000114_pt1 | contig 119887 bp, 103 predicted proteins | sample TA2KigC100mmetaG_FD_148624 | JGI IMG/M metagenome (GOLD analysis project Ga0194127, IMG submission 148624) | Freshwater microbial communities from Lake Tanganyika, Tanzania - TA2015036 Kigoma Deep Cast 100m | ecosystem: Environmental > Aquatic > Freshwater > Lake | place: Tanzania: Lake...
ACCGTCAAAAACCCAAATCTTATCTTCTGTATCCTTGAATGTTATGGTTTGACCGTTTATTTCAAGCGTTTCTGGGTTTACAGTAAACTCCTGCCCATTGTGGGTAAAAGTCATTGTGCCGTCTGGGTAAACTAATATATCTGGAACAATCGTCATACCCTGCTCGGTTTGCATTTCAATTTGTCCATCGGCGTTTAGGGTGTAAGTCTCCCCGCCTGCGGCGATTTGGGATTGAAGTTCAGCGAACTGCGGGTGCAGGGTCGGCGTGGGGATGGGGGTCGCCGTAGGAGGTGAGGAAGTGACGGTCACTTGTGCGGAGTGAGTGACAATCGCTTGCGGCTGTTGAACAGAACAAGCGGCAAGGAAACCAAAAAGGAATATGGAAATCTTTTTCATAACAACCTCCCAAAACTTAATACCTGATCAATCTTAACAGGCAGATTCATCCACAATCGTAATTTTATCCTCCTTGTTGGGAATAATGCACAAGAACTCAAATGGTTCTGCGCCTGTATTTTCATACGAATGGATCGCGCCTTCGGGGATGAAAATAACGTCCCCCGCTTTGACTTGATACGCCTCATCGCCAATCGTTATGGCCGCCTCGCCCTGCAGGACATATTGCTCATGTTCCACCGTGTTGGTGTGACGCGGCATCCCGCCGCCGGGCAGCATGGAGAATTTTCGCAGGGCAAAATTCGGCCCTTCCTGTGATGAGATCAACACTTGAATGGTCGTGTCTTTCCCCGCGGCGACGTTTTTGGCTTTGACTACATTTGAATGTTTTATGGTCATTGGTTACCTCTCTACTGTTCGCAGGTCATATTTCATGCTCATCTGTAAACATCCCTTCGATGACGAACACGGATAATTTCAATAATCAATTTGTTTTCGATGATTTCGTAAATGACACGATAATCCCCAACGCGGATGCGATAACTACGTTCCGAACCAACCATTTTCTTGACCCCTGACGGATATGGGTCATTGGATAAATCAGCAACTGCCGCGATAATCCTTGTGATCATTTGGCGCGGCAGTTTTTGCAATTCCTTATAAGCAGAGCCCTTCCATTCAACCCGATAGGAAACCATCGTGCTTTAACCTTTCCATTACTTCTTCAAAAGGAATGGTTGGCTCTTCACGCCGTTCAGCCATCACAGCAAGGTCTTCCAAATCCTCCAGGAGTTCTTCGAATTCTTCAATGGGAAGAATAACAGCGGTCTTTTTGCCGTTTTCATCAGTGATAAACTGCGCTTGAAAATTTTGAATTTCAATCATTTTGTCTCACTTTCATTGGCATTATAACCCATGCTGGATTGCAATGACTGCCGCTTGCGTTCTATCAGAGACATTTAACTTTTCAAGAATTGCACTGACATGGTTGCGAACTGTCCCCTCGGATAAATGTAATTGAGCCGCGATCTCGGCATTATTGATGCCTTTCGCAATTAAGCGAAGCACATCCAGTTCACGCCCGGTGAGTTTGTCAGTCAAGATGGATGTGGGTTGGGTTTGTTTACTGGCAACCTGATTGAGTAATTTGCCCGCGATGGCAGGGTCAACAAAGGATTTGCCTTCCATTGTCCCGCGGATGGCTTCGACAATTTTTTGGCGTGAGGTGTCTTTGAGCAAATAACCAGATGCGCCCGCGCGGATGGCGTCGAAGACCCATTCATCGTCGTCGTAGGTGGTAAGGACAAGGATTTTAATGTTGGGGAATTTTGCGCGGATCTCGCGCGTGGCTTCGATGCCGTTCATGATCGGCATTTTCAAATCCATCAAAATTAAATCGGGTTGTTTTTGCGCCGCAAGTTCCACGGCTTCCGCGCCATCTTGCGCAAGGCCGACGACTTGAAAATCCTTCTCAAGGTTGAGAAGCATTTCAAGTCCGTCACGGATCACAGCCTGGTCGTCACAGAGGAGGATTTTCACGATTTAGCGAGAAGGTGATTTAATTCCACGCGTCGCCAATGTTTTTCGCGCGGGCGGCAAAAACTTCTTTGAAGCGGGATAGGCGCGGCGGACATTCTTTTGCCTGGCTAAATCTTTTCGCGGTTCTTGCAGCAAGACTTCATAGGGAATCCCCAATCCCTTGTTCAGGGCGCGGATCATCGCCAAACTTAATGGGCGTTTGTGGTTTAGTACCTCGGACACTTTGCCCTGGCTGCCGATATATGAGATGAGGTCTTTGCGGGTTAATCCCTGTTGTTCCATGCGAAACTTGACGGCTTCCACAGGGTCAGGCATTCCAATGGGAAAAAGTTCCTTTTCATAGACTTCGATCAGCACGGCAAATAATTCCAGTTCCTCCTCCTCTGGAGTTCCCGCGCGGGCATTCATTAATGTTTCGAGGTGAGCTAAAGCCATTTCATAATCAACTTTTGTTTTCAGAGTTTTGGGTTTCATATTTTCTCCGCGTCTATCCTGTCATATTCCTTGTGTGTGCCTGCAAATCGAATATAGACGACCTGCGTGTTATAGTGAATTTGGACGATCAAACGATAACGATTCCCTTTTATATTGAATACCACGCGATTGTTGTTCAGAAAGTCAGCCGTGCTGTAACGGGCCTTAATATCGCCTGGAGTTTTCCACTGGGCATGTTCGGCTTCCTTGAACCACGCTTTCAGCGCATCTTCCGAATCTTTGTGCTTCTCCCAGAACCGGGACAATCTCTGCCTTGTAATAACGCGCATATCCCATTTTATCCCATTTTGGGAAATTTACAAGAAACACTCATATCGTCAACACAACCTTCGTGCCTTTTCCTTTTTCACCCTTCGACACGGCTTCGCCAATCAGGACAGGGCTTTCAATTTTCAATTTGCCGCCTGCGAGTTCAGCGCGTTCGCGCATACCGATCAAGCCAAAGTGTCCCGACGAAGCGTCAGATTTCATGTCAAAACCGATACCATCATCTTGAATGATGAGCGTGGTGTGACTGTTGCTTTCCAAACGCACGCTGAAATTTTTCGCGCGCGAGTGATTGACAATATTTTCGATGGCTTCCTGCGCGATGCGATAGATGGTCTGCTCCACGTCCGGGCTGAGGGAGGGCATGGGATTTTTAAGATCAAGTGTCAGATTAAGATGGAAGCGTGCCGCGGCGGATTCAGCGGCGCGTTGGATGGCGAGTCCGAGTCCCATATCTTCCAGCGCGCTGGAGCGCAAGGCTTTGAGCGCGCGGCGGGTTTCATCCACACCGATATGAGTCGACTCTAAAGACTTATCAATGAAGTCGCGGGTCTTGTTTGAGTCAATATCAAAGTAAGCCTTGGCGGTTTCTAGCGAGACAGAGATGGCGGTGAGGGAATGAGCAAGCGTGTCGTGCAGTTCGCGCGCGAGACGATTGCGTTCGCGGCTCACCGTGAGCTGCTCCAGCGTGGAAGCATAGTGCGTGAGGTTGGCATTCGCCTCGCGCAGCGACTCTCGCTGTTCACGCAGACGCGCAACAAGCAGACTGATGAACACACCCACAGCAATAAAGCTGATCGTGCGAATAATGGCGATGAAAATAAAAACAAAAATATTGCGCGATTCCGGGGATATAAAATAAATGAGACCCAACTCCAAACCCGTGGTGGCGATGCTATAAAAAATAACATGGGGCAATTCATATTCCCATGCTACAAGCGCAAGCGCAACAAATAACACAGGCAATTGACGAAGCGCCATCCCCTCGGCATTTGCCAGCGGACCATTTGGGAATCGCGGCGTGACCAGCACGTTGATAAAAATGGGCGCGGTTGAAATGGTTAAAAGGAGCAAGGGGTAAAAGGCGCGGCCTAATTTATTTTGTATCCAATTCCAATGAGTGAAGACAAGAAAGATAAATGCAACCAACCCGTTCGCGATGTAAAAAAGATACACTGGCACAAGCGGGATTCCTGGCGGATTTGGGTTCGGTTGATTTGGCGGAAGTTGGGGATTGAGAGGCGGCAAAGGCTGGCCCGGCAGGATTTGCGGCAAGGGCACATTTTGCAGGATGGGAAGCCGCACCTGTGTGTACAGAACAAAATCCATCACGGCCATTGCGAGCAGGAAACTGATCCAGATCCAGGCGGCGATGCGGAGAATGCGAGTCGAGTCATTCGAGGAGGTCATGAATTTATATTATCACAAACACAATTGTGGAGATTATGTGTGCTGTCATGTTTTATCCACATGACCCATGACAGGTGTCATGCACTTGGATGAGAAGATGCACGGGTTTATAAAGCAAGTGGTGACTGGCTTCACTCTCGGTTTTTGGCGGGAGAATATAAACTATGGGTAAAGAAAGACGAAGGAAGAAAGATAGAAACTCTGGTGGTCGAGTAGCCTCGAATGCACTTTGAGGGGCGTATCAAGACCACCCATGACAAGTAAACATTCAATGGGTGGTCTCGATACAGGCTGGAAGAACACCAGCCTTACTCGACCATCGGTACTGACAACAAAAAAGGAAAAAATAAAATGACAGCAACCCTTCCCTCTCAACCCTCGTTCTTGAAGAAAAATCTATTCCTCGGCATTACGCCAGCGATCCTGCTGGTGATCGTCATCATGGCATTCACGTTTGGACTGCACATGTACAACATCGAGTCCATTGGCAACGCGAACGCGTATTACACCGCCGCGGTTGAGTCCATGCTCAAATCGTGGAGTAATTTCTTCTTCGTTGCGGCTGAGCCTGGCGGTTCGGTCACAGTGGATAAGCCCCCGCTGGGATTGTGGATCGAAGCGGTCTTTGCGTATTTTCTCGGCGTGAGCGGCTTCACTGTTTCACTGCCCAACATCCTCGCGGGAGTTTTTGGAATTCCATTGCTTTACATCATGGTCAAAAAATACATGGGCGAACTCGCAGGTCTTGTTGCCGCTTTTGTCATGGCGATCACACCCGTCTTCGTTGCCACCAATCGCAACAACACCATGGACGGAATGCTCGTCTTCTTCCTGCTTATGGCGGCGTGGGCATTTATCCAAGCTACTGAGTCAGGAAAATTACACTGGCTTTTGCTCGGCGCATTTATCGTCGGTCTCGGCTTCAACATCAAAATGATGCAAGCCTTTCTGCCGCTCCCCGCTTTTTACGCGTTGTATTTCTTCGGCTCAAAAGAAGGCTGGCTTCGTAAAATTGTCAACCTCGGCATCGCCACTGTTTTGCTCGTCGCCGTTTCGCTTTCATGGGCAGTCGTTGTGGATTTGGTTCCCGCAGACCAACGCCCATACATTGGCTCAAGCGGCGACAACACGGTCATGGGATTGATCTTCGGACATAACGGGATTTCACGACTCGAAGGCGGTGGCGGCCCAGGTGGGGGCAGGCCACAAAATGGAACGCCTCCCTCCGCGCCTCAGGCTGGTACAAATCCCAATCAGGGGATTCAGCCTCAAGATGGTCCTCGTCAAGGTCCTCCACAAGAGGCACTCGATGCTTGTGCCAATTCCACGCAAGGCAACACCTGTTCTTTCACATTGCCAAACGGCAACGCGATTAATGGCTCCTGCGTCACGCCGCCCAATTCAAGTCAACTGGCTTGCGCGCCGCAAGGGATGATTCCGCAAAATGGGCAAGTCCCTAATGGCGGTCCGGATGGTCAAGGTCCGAACGGTCAAGGCGGTGGAGCGCCATTCAGTCAGGAGACTGGCTCACCCGGCGTGTTCCGTTTCTTTACTCAACCTTTATCCAAGCAAATGTCCTGGTTGCTGCCCTTCGCTTTGGTCAGTGTTTTGCTTGTGCTTTTTGGCTCTCGCGTTCAACTGCCGATTGAATCAGGCGTTCACAAAGCCCTCGTCCTCTGGGGCGGATGGCTGCTGACTTGTGTGGTGTTCTTCAGCATGGTCTCTGGCATCTTCCATTCGTATTACGCCATCATGCTGGCTCCCGCGCTGGGCGCAATGGTTGGAATTGGCTTCGCCCAGTTATGGTCATGGGGCAAAGATAAAAAATGGATTGGCATTGTGCTGATCGCGGCTGCTGCAATCACGCTTGCCTTCCAGGTTTTCGCATCCTATCAATATAATGAGCGATCGTGGTGGATGCTTGGGGCTGGGATCCTCTTCATGGTTGGAGCCCTCTCAATGGTCGTAATGAAGCGCACGGCGTACCTCACGATCCTCGCCTCGATGTTGATCATCCCCATGTATTGGACAGTGATGACCGTGGCGTCCGATCAAAATATCAATTTGCCCACTGCGTATTCAGGCGGCAATCAGCAAGTGGCGCAAGTCGGTGATGATCGCGCCCGCCTGGATGGCGGTGGTTCTAATGTCAATGAAGAATTACTCGCCTACCTTTCCGCAAACACACAGGATGTGGAATATCTCGCGGCGGTTCCATCCTCACAACAAGGCTCACAACTAGTCATCGCCGGCGGACGCCCCGTGCTTTACATGGGCGGCTTCGGCGGACAGGATGATGTGGTCAGCGCGGAAGATCTGGCCGCGATGGTTGCGAATGGCGAACTGCGTTATGTGTTGTACGGCGGAGAGCGCGGCAACAAAGAGGAGATTGCCAGTTGGTTGAAAACATCCTGCTCGGTGGTGCTGGATTACAGCCAGACAAGTGCTGGAAATCAACGCGATCAAGGAATGGCACTTTATATGTGCAAGTAATTGTCCATCATCAAGATGATGGACTCCAGAATAAAACTCCCGCAGCGTAGCCTACGGGAGTTTTTGTATCCATGACGCCTGTCATGGAAGGTCGTGCACAATCGCATGGGGTTTCAATAATTTCGATGATTTCACGCACTCATTACATTCTTTTTACATCCGTACAATGAAGGCATCATTACACAAGGAGAAAAGAATGAAAACCAAGATTGTTTTGATTATGTTCGTGCTGATTCTTTCAGCGTGTGGAATGCCGCTCGAAGCAGGATCAACTATCCCGTCGAATGAGGCGGTGAATTCGGAGGATAACGTCGCTGCGGTGGATTCTGTTCCAGCGGCGAATCCATCCACGAGTGCAGTATCCACATTTTTGACATATCGCATCGTTGACTCTAATCAAGCGGCCTGCTACGACAACAACCAGCTTGTTCCCTGCCCCGAGCAGGGTTCAGCGTTTGCTGGGCAGGATGGAAATTATCAAGGTGCAACTGCTTCGTATCAGGATAACAGTGATGGAACCGTGAGCGATCTGGTGACGGGCTTGATGTGGTCTCAATCGGCGGACTTGAATGGCGATGGGACGATCAATGCCAGCGACAAGTTGAGCTATACAAATGCCATGAACGGCGCGGATTCGTCCACGCTGGCGGGGTATGACGATTGGCGTTTGCCGACCATCAAGGAGCTTTATTCGCTAATCCTGTTCGATGGTACGGATGTAAGCGCCTGCCCCGGCGGCTCCTGCTCTGCCACACCGTTCATTGACACGCGCTATTTCGACTATGCCTATGGCGACACCAGCGCGGGCGAACGTGTGATCGACGCGCAGTTTGCGACCAGCACAAAATATGTCAGCACCACGATGAACGGCGATGAGACTCTATTCGGTGTAAACTTTGCCGATGGGCGTATCAAAGGTTATGGACTGAGCATGCGCGGCAGCGATAAAACCTTTTTCGTTCTGTATGTGCACGGCGGAAATAATTATGGCGTGAATGCTTATGGAGATAACGGCAATGGTACCGTGACAGACAATGCTACAGGTTTAACATGGATGCAGGGCGATAGCGGCACAGGCATGAATTGGGAATCTGCTCTGGCATATTGCGAAGGATATTCAGCGACAGGCTCGGATGATTGGCGTTTGCCTAGCGTGAAGGAGTTGCAAAGCATTTTGGATTATTCCCGCTCGCCCGCCACAACCAACTCCCCCGCCATTGACCCGATCTTCGCAAGCACAGCCATCAGATCAGAAGACGGCAGCACAGATTATCCCTTCTATTGGTCGAGCACAACTCATGCTTCCTCCAACGGCGGCGCGGACTTTGCAGCGTATGTTTCGTTCGGTTCGGCGTACGGATACATGTCTGGCCCCAATGGCGATACGGCGCAATTGATGGATGTCCACGGTGCAGGCGCACAGCGCAGCGACCCGAAGACAGGCAGCGCTTCGGAATATCCAGAAGGACATGGCCCGCAAGGTGATGTAGTGCGCATTGATAACTATGTCCGCTGTGTGCGCGGCGGTGAAGCAGCTTATGTTTCCGGCAACACCACCGTAACCACACGCCCCAGCATGAACATTCAGGATGGTGGCACATCGGGTCTGCAACCTGGTCAGGGACAGGCAACTCAAAATGCTGGCGGTCCTGGTGCAGATAGACAACCTCCGCAGGAAGCGATCTCTGCCTGTGTAGGTCTAACACTGGGAACTGCATGCAGTATCAACACCCCAAATGGAATTGTGAACGGGACATGCGGCACACCGCCCAATTCAACGCAGATAGCGTGTATGCCTGCAGGCGGGGCGCCAAGTCCGTAAAATAAAGATATGTGGAAAAAGCGGCTTGTGAACACAAGCCGCTTTTTTAATTACTGAGTTTCTTTTGCTTTTTTGAGCAAGGCCTCATACACAGACTCGGGAATATCTGTCACTTTATAGATCTGGACATATTCCAGCCCGTTGATGGTAATTACCTTTTCAGGTTCCACTACGCCTTCCAACTCGCTCAGTATCTTTTTTACTTCAGGCTGCTTTTCACGCACAATTGGATACAAGACCAGATAATCCGATTCGCGGGTTTCTCTTACGATAGTAATAAAATCACCATCCAGAACAAAAACACGCTTGAGAACCAAAGTTTCACCTGGAAAAAAGTAGGAGAATGTCCCCAAACCGCTGTAAACATAGACTTGCAACTCATGTACATTTGGCTTTTGGGCAAGGTAGTCAGCTGCTTCAGAATATCCCTCTCCATACCCAAACGTAGCAGGCTCCATTGCCAATGGATTTTTGTAGTTGAAGTAATAAGGAGCGTATGGAAGTCCGATCCCAATTTGAACAAAGATCAAGACGATCAAAATACCAAAAGATACATATGTTCGATGCAACGGTACCCAAAACTTCTTTGCCTGCATCAATGCATATCCCCAGCCCAATCCGGCAATCACATCAAACGCCACATAGCTGCTGAGAATGTAGTGCTGGGAATCGCGTCCCTTTGCAAGTGAAAACATTACAATGAATAAACCACCAATTGCAGTCAAATAAACTACTAATGACTTTAATGGCGCCTTTAGTGCGTAATTATCTCTTGAGAAAAAGGGGAAAATAATAAAAGCCAGCCCAAACCATGTAATCGGAGTAGTAGAGGAAGCCCATGCACCTAGAAAATGTAATATTCCTTCAAACCCGCTTTCGAAGCCAAAACTGTCGGGTTCCAATTCTTGAGTCACTTCGAGGCGTGCCCCCTGAAACGCATAACTAAAAGCATTTCCATACACCTCTGATAACATTCTCTGTGGCGCCACCCACATGCCTGGCCAAAGGATGAAATATGCTAAAGCTGCAGATGCAAACCAAATCATAAAGATTTTCAATACATCCAAGATTCTGGCAGCAACGTTTTTCTCGCTTTGCTTAAACAACTCAACGAACAACATTCCCACCACCACCCCAACTACAACGATAGAAGAGGATTTTGTCAATTGAGACAAGGCAAACGCCAACCCGGAGAGAATTAGATACAAGGGCTTTCGCTCATGATTAAGGTAAACTTGCATCCCTAGAATGGAGAGCAATACAAACAGGGAAAGCATGCCCTCAAGATTCATCAGACGCGAATGCCCTAGAAAAAAAGGAGACAAGGAAACCAGTGCGGCAGAAAATAATGCAGTATTGGCATCCACAAGCAGACGTAGAAGAAAAAAAGCAGTAACGACCAAAACCGCCAACACCCCCGCATGGATGAATCGACTGTAACGGGCTAAATCCAAGGCCTCTTTGCCATTGTTACGCATAAATTCTTCAAACTTTGGCTTAAGTGCATCAAAATACCCTTGTCCGAAACCGCGATATTCAGGAAAGTAGAAATGCATCGCAGTCCCCACGATCCACATATTTGTCACGCCCGGGTGATATTCATAAATAGTGTTTTCAAACTCGAGATGGGCCAGCGCATAATAGAAATTAGCGCCACGAATCATCCAGCGTGGTTCGTCCACGTTGATCACCCTGTCATTCTGGATAAGCCATGAAGGCAAAATCAGCGCGAGCAAAAGCAGCACAAGCGCAAATGTATTTCGTTTTGATTGAGTCATATTATTTTTCATAAATTCTCAAGCGCTTTAATGATCTCAGGCGGAATTGTATCGACCTTATAAATTCGCACATACTCATACCCATCCATCCAAATCACATGTAAAGGTTCCAAGGCAGAGAGTACTTCCAGATACACGTCATACTTATCCAATTGAAACTGATTGGCATAGTACACCACTAAATAATCGGACTTGTTCAAATTATCCAACAGATCTACGGCATGGTCGCCATCCACATAATAAGGTCGGAAGCTGATGGACTTGCCCGGGTAGAAATAGGAAAAACAACCGCGGCTATAATATACAAAAGCGGTTGAATCAGCAGCATTAGGCAATTCAGCTAGATATTTTGCTGCAATCTCTAGGGTCTCCCCATACGGTTTTTGGGGATATTCGTTATACCAGCCCGCTGACTGAAGAATTGGATTTCTGTATGTGAAATAATACGGGAAGAAAGACGTTGCACTCAATATCTGGAAGAGCAGCACAAGGGCTAATCCGGCATACTGAAGTTTGGGTTTTGAGCTAAAAAAACGATCAGAAATCCAGTGAAATGCCTGAAGCCATCCCAAAGCGGCCAATAGGTTCAATGATATGTAACTGGTAAGAATATAGTGCGGAGAATTTCGTCCCTGTGCAAGACCAATTAATAAAATAAAAGCAACGGCATTCGTCAGCAGCAGCGTGAACAAAAGCCTATTTTGACGAACCAATTCTCGGTTAAGAGTGAACGGAAGAGCAAACCCCAGCAGAGCTCCCAACCATGTCAAAAGGGTGGTTCGATAAAAAACAACCTTTGCTACTTCCAAAATATTGGATGGAGCAGTATTCAAACTGAATTGTGAAACATTTAAATCTTCAGTAACCGTAAGCCGCGCACCTTGAAAAGCATAACTAAATGCATTTCCATATACTTGATATAACATTTTCCCAGGCGCCACCCACATCCCTGGCCAAAAGACAAAATATGCCACCGCCAGCATTATCAGCCAGAAGATAAAGGGTTTCGCAGAATTCAGAAATGCCTTTCCCCATCCTAGCGGACGCTCCCAGATCACCTGAGCAATCAATAAAATCCCAATTGCAGCCAACATGGCAATGGCAGATGATTTCGATAATTGAGCCAAAGCGGCTGCAACCGCAGAAATCAAAAGAAAGATAAACCTACGGTCTTTCAAAAAGTAAACAGCAAACGCAACCAATGAAACAAGCACAAAAATCGCGACCATAGCTTCATGCGTTAACATACGCGTCAGCCCAAGATAGTAGGGGTCAAACGAAATGAACACCACTGCAAACACAGCGCCAATTTTTGGTAAAAAATATTGAAGCAAAAAATATAAAACCAGAAAAAAAACAAGCACTACCAAAACCTGAATCACTCGCGAATAGGTCAACAGCACCAGCGGGTCGTATCCTTTGCCATACATAAACGGATCAAGGCGGCCTTTTTCATAATCGAGATAGCCCTGACCAAAGCCGCGGTATTCAGGGAAGTAAATCAACATGGCAATGCTGATGATCCACATGGTGGTGACAGCGGGTTGATATTCGTAGACTGTGTTCTCAAACTCCCTCTGCCCAAGCGCATAATAAAAATTTGCGCCCTGGCTTAACCAGGACGGTTCGTCGAGTGTGACAAATGAGCCGATCATTGGGATGCGAGGCGCCAGAAATACAACGATCAATACAATGTAAATTGCGCTATCGGTTATTTTTTTGCGATTCATAAAGCGGATTATATCATGGGCATTTTGTGCGGATTTTGAGCATACTCTTGATGGTAAAATCACTACTCATCGGATTTTAAACGTGAAAAACATATTCAATAAATTTTTTCAAAAAGAAACCAACTTCGTTCCTGCAATTCTGTTTCTGGTGGTTCTGCTGGCATACGGATTGCTTATCCCCTGGATGGGATTTTATTGGGACGACTGGCCCTTTGCCTGGTTTCTGCAGCTTTTCGGGCCGGTTGAATTTATTGAATCGTTTCGTCCATTTCGCCCGTTTCTCGGGCCGATTTTTCAATTGACCACCACCCTCTTTGGAGGCGATCCTTTTACCTGGCAGGTCATTGGATTAATCACCCGCTTCCTGCTCTCCCTCGAAGTTTGGTTTGTGTTCCGATTGATCTGGCCCTCTCAAAGGCAGAACTTGATGTGGGTGGTCCTTCTCTTTACCGTTTATCCCGGTTATCAACAGCAATGGGTTGCATTGACTCACGTTAATCAGGAATTAATTCCTCTTTTCTTTCTTCTTTCTTCTTTCATTGCAACGGCATGGGCGCTTCGGAATGGACGTTACGCGAAACGCCTGACAGCTCTTGCCATCATCCTGCAAGCAATGGGACTTTTCTCAACCGAATATTTTTTCGGTCTCGAAATTTTACGCTTCTTCTTCCTGCTTGCGATTTTCGCCGAAACGATAAAAAATCGAAAAGAATTATTACAAAAAACAGGCTTGCAATGGCTTCCATACTTTATCGTGTGGATACTCAACGCCGTCTGGATATACGCTTATCATCAATCCGCGGCTTACAGTTCATACGGCATCAGCATTTTATCCGGCACAATACTCTCCCCGCTCGCGCTTGGGAATGAGATTATCACGACCCTTTCCCTTTCGGGTTTTCAATCGTGGCTGGGAACATTTAATATCTTCGCTGCAATTGATGGGACAGTGACCCAATCAATTGCCTTTGTAATTCTAATATTTTCAACCTCGGCAATCTTTATTGTGATGAGATTCTCGCAAATTGAAAAAACAGAGGCAAACGCAGATCAGGACGAACATTGGGGTTTATGGGCTGTGACAATTGGCTTGGCCGCGATCTTCGCAGGCAGACTGCCCTCCTGGGCGGCCGGCTTGCCTCTGAAACTTGAATTCGATTATGACCGTTTCTTTGTCTCGATCATGCTTGGGGCGAGTCTATTTATCGTTGGGCTGGCAGCTTTGGTGTTAAAGGAAGGAAAGCGCAAGATCGTCATCCTGAGCCTGCTGGTCGGGATGTCCACCGCTTATCAATTCTCGATTGCCAATACGTATCGGCGTGACTGGGCGAATCAGCGAAACTTCTTCTGGCAGCTCGCCTGGCGCATACCTGCAATGGAAGAAAATACGGCTCTGTTAACCTATGAACTACCACTCAAATATGTTTCAGATTTGCAGCTCACCGCGCCATTAAACTGGATTTATGCACCAGATTTAAGTGACCGTGATCTTCCATATGTCCTGTTCTATCTCAAAACAAGATTCAATTCTGCCTCACTGAAAGCGGATGAGCCAATTCAACTCCAATACCGCACGGTCAATTTCAACGGCTCAACCTCGAACAGCGTGGTGATCTATAAAGAAGCGGATGGCTGTCTGCGAGTGCTCGACCCAATCTATGGAAATGCAGAGACGGTGCCGGGCGCGAATATCTATCTGGTTAATGCCATCTCACTTTCCAATCCTGATCTCATTAAAACAGATAGGACTGATCTTGTTTTGGATGAGACTCTTTTTGGCACTGAACCAACCCACGATTGGTGCTATATCTATACAAAGGCCGAACTGGCTCGCCAGCAAACTGATTGGAAACAGGTAGTAAAACTATACAACCAGGCACAGAGTGCTGGACTCAGCGCCTCCATGCCAGTTGAAAATTTACCATTCATTGAAGCCTTCGCGTTGACTGGCGATACAGATATGGCCGTTAAGTTAACCGGGCGCACGATCAAAGGACAGAAACCTTTGTGCCCGGCGCTTTACACCCTTTGGGAACGTATTTCGCAGATACAAGGGGCTTCGGATGACGTTGAAAATATCCTTCAGGATGGGTGTAAACCATAGCTTTTGCTGTAGCTAACATCATTAACCACAAAAATTAGATTGGTATAGATTTTCACGGATAAATTCAAAAAAGCTGTCGCGCTTACAAGTAAATTGCTAAATAACCCAGGTTTTTTAAGGATTCCGCCCACCTTATTTCAGAACATGCGTGCTATAATGCAAATACAGGGTAGCAAATTGCCCCAATCTGTGAAAGAGATCAGGGCATTTTGCAATAAGGTATGAAAACGTAATATCTTCTACGATGAAGAAAATTATACACGATTCATACCCCTTGTAAAAGGAGTGTGAAAACTGATGTCAATACCTAAAATCCAAAGACCTGGGCAAGTTGCTCCAACATCGGGGCAGTATGCAGTTGTTGGTCCAAAAGGCGGAAACACGGGAACAGAAGTTACCGTTGTTAAAGGCAAACCCTTGCCTCCAACACCCAAGTCAGGCCAAACTTTCGTTTTGGTTGACAAGACGAAGCACAAAGGTGGTAAGTAACAAAAGGCTTACCGAGTAAAAAGATGGACATCTCTTTATTGAGGTGTCCATCCTCCACTTACAATGCATGAAGAATTATTGTTTTTTGCTAAATTGGAAGATATACTTGACTCATGCAACTCTACAAAGCGCTTTCAATGCACGTTACGGCATGGCGGGAGGATGGATACAAGCACGATGAGTTTCCCGCAGTTGCAGAAATTTTAGAATGGACACATCAGCCTGATGTGCCTGCTTTCCGTTTGCGTGCGCCACAATTGAGGGCATTGGAAACGTATTGGTATTTACGCTTGGTGGAAAAGACGCCGCACGTCTTTGATTTATATACTCATCTTTTCCCGAAAGTAACAGAACGCATGACCGCATTGGGGATGAATCATGCAGATTTGCGCGAGATGGTGATTGATACAAGTTTTGAAAGATTGATTCAAAAAGCAAGAACAGATGATGACTTCGTTAGTAAATATGATTTAGAAACTTTGCGCGAAACGCTGACTCTGGATTACCCAAGTTACATCCTTGCACTGGCAATGGGCGCGGGGAAAACGGTTTTGATCGGTGCAATTTTTGCGACTGAATTTGCAATGGCTCAGGAATATCCTGATAATGGTTTTGTAGAAAACGCCCTTGTTTTTGCCCCCGGCAAAACGATCATTGAAAGTTTGCGCGAATTGGCTGAAATGCGTTATGAAGCCGTGTTACCGCCGCGCATGTATAAATCATTTGCCGCGACTTTGAAATTAACTTTCACACGCGATGGTGACCCTGACATTCCCGTGATACGCGGGAGTTCGTGGAATGTAATTGTCACCAACACAGAGAAAATCCGCATTCAAAAAGAGGCTATTCGCAAGAGCGATATGCCAACTCTGTTTGGAAGTGAAAAAGAAGATGAAGCAAAAGCGGAAGTTGCTAATTTACGCTTGCAAGCCATTGCGAGTTTGCCAAAACTGGCTATCTTCTCGGATGAGGCGCACCATACCTATGGTCAGGCAATGGATGCGGATTTGAAGAAAGTCCGCAAGACGGTGGACTATCTGCATAATCCACATTCAGAATCAGGCAAACGTGAAGCGCATGAAACTCAACTGGTTTGCGTGGTGAACACCACAGGCACGCCGTTCTTCCAAAAACAACCTTTGCGTGATGTGGTGATCTGGTATGGACTTTCCGAAGGCATCCGCGACGGCATTTTGAAGGAATTGGCTGGCAATATTTACGGAATTGATTTTCAGGGGAACGAAAAGGAATATCTGTCGTTTGTGATCGAAGACTTTTTCAAAACCTACCGAAATACAACCTTGCCAGATAGCACGCCCGCAAAGCTGGCGATCTTCTTCCCACAAACAGGTGATGTGGCTGAATTGCGTCCCATTATTGAAACAACCCTGACAAAAATTGGACTTTCACCCACATTAATTCTGGAACATCACACCAAGAAGGAAAGCAAAGCGGACTTCGACCGCTTCAAATCAAAGGACTCGCCGCATCGCGTCGCCCTTTTGGTTGATCGCGGTGTGGAAGGTTGGAACGTGCCCGCTTTATTTGCCTGCGCGCTGGCAAGGCAATTGAAAAGCAGTAACAACTTTGTTTTGCAAGCCGCTTCGCGTTGTTTGCGTCAGGTGGCAGGCAATGATACCAAAGCGCGGATTTACCTTTCACTTGAAAATAAAAATGTGCTTGACCGTCAATTACAAGAGACTTACGGCGAGACGTTTGCTGGATTGCTCGGTGGAGAATCTCACAGCAGACGCGACTTCATTACTTTACGCAAAGTGGACTTGCCGCCCTTAGTCGTCCGCAAAGTCGTTCGCAGTGTACAACGCATTGAAAAAGAAAACAAACCTATCCAATTGACTCGTCCCGCCATCGGAGCAATGCGCGGCACAGTGACAGCCTACACTCCCAGTGAAATGGGAAAATTGCTCGCGCTAAAAGAAGTCTCTCAACTCTATGATGTGGATACCTTCGACCTGTACACCACCGCGCAGGATTTGGCGCGCAATTATCGTTTGGAAGCCTTCGACCTCTTGAGTGAATTACGCCGCATGTATTCTGAAGGCATTATCCCTGTATCACATTATGCCGAACTTGCAGGGCAAATTGAAAAACAGACTTCACAATATGAAACCGTTGAAGAGACCGTTGAAGTAGCTCTGGCATTGGTAAAGAAAGAAGGTTTTGAGAAAATCACAGACGAACAAGGCAACGAGACATACACGGCAGAAATTTCTTACCCGATTGACCGCGAACATTTGCTTGTTCATTATGAAGAGTGGCAGAAACGCACAGGTAATTTCGGTTTTCATTACTCACCTTATAACTTTGACTCCAAGCCCGAATTGAATTTCTTTGAGACCTTGCTCCAGATGTTAAACCAGAAGCCAGATGAAGTGGAAGATATTTATTTCACAGGCGCGTTGACCGATACCAAGAAGACCGATTTCTTCATCGAGTATCGCGGGGTGGATGGACGCATGCACAACTACACGCCCGATTTCGTCATTCGCAGGAAAGATGGCAAGTGTTTGATCGTGGAAATCAAAAGCGAGCGCGAGCGAGAAAATGAAATTGACGGTGAGAACGGCGCAAAAGCGATAGCCACGCGCAAATGGGAAAGTTTAAATCCCGACAAGTTGAAGTATCAAATGGTTTTTGTAAAACAGGATTCTGTAAGCAATGAAGACATCGAAGAAGCCCGCAAATTCATCTAAAACAAATCAACCTTTTCTCCGCCATCGTTTTTTAGATGAAGCAGGCGATACAACCTTTTATGGAAAAGGACATACTCCTATCATTGGCGTCCAAAATGGCGTCTCGTTAAGTTTTATCCTGGGTATGGTGAAATTTCGTTCGCCATTAGAGCCAATCCGTCAGGAAATTCGACGCTTGCAGGAATCGGTTGCAAATGACTCATATTTCAGAGAGGTGTGGAGCATTCAGAAAAAGAAAGCTGAACCTGGCGGGTATTATTTTCACGCTACAGATGATCCCGATTCGGCGCGAAAAGTTTTGTTTGATTACATCAAAACCCTTGATTTGAGCTTTGAAGCGGTGGTTGGCAGAAAAATTCCCGCTATTTTTACGCGCAAGCACCATAGCCGAGAATCCGAGTTCTATGCTGACCTTCTTTCCCATCTGCTCAAGAATAAACTCCAAAGCGGCGGCGATTTAATTCTTGATATTGCCCAGCGCGGTAAAGTTACCCGTAATGTTGTGTTCGAAGAGGCGTTGGATAAAGCCACTGCGCGCTTTCTTAAACGCAAAACGCCTGACCAGATAAAAACACGTATCGCTTTCAATGTTCAATACCCGCGCACAGAACCCTTGCTTAACGTTACTGATTATATATGTTGGGCTGTTCAAAGAGTCTTTGAAAAGGGCGAGACGCGTTACTATAATTTCGTTGTGGATAAGGTGTCACTAGTGGTTGACCTGTACGATAGCAGTCACTATGCAAACAACGAGAATTATTACACCGACCGCAGGCCGCTGACCCCTTTAAATAAAATCAGCCCACCTTCGTACTAGGAGGATACCCTCCAACGACATGGAGTCGGCGTTCATACGATGCAGGCTGACTACATTATAGCCGCTATAATACGAATGTCAACAGTCAAAAATTCAAAATTCATGCCAAACCCATCTTTAATCCAGACTTCCGAAGTCTTTGGCGTGGACAGGAAACCGTGAATTATGAAAGCTACAAAGAAACCCGCAAGTTTATCTAACAATCCAAAGGTGGTTAGCGTCAAGCTCTCCGCAAATATTAAGGGTTTCCAGAAACGCTGGAATGCAAGCTGGGATGAAGCCGCAGTATTCTCTCAATTTAAAAATCGCTTGCTATTCTTAATTGATAAATATCTTTCTCATATTCTTATTGATAAAAGTTCGCTGAACCAATACGCATATTATTCTGGCTTATCTGCTCCTTATTCTGCAACAGGTAAAGATTTTCTATTGGAGTTCAGTCTCAACCAAGAAGGACTGCGTAGCACAATTGTATACAAGACTATTTCGGATTCTGTTACACCGATGCAGTTAGCATGGCATTTACAAAATCTGTTTTTAGTCTTGAGTGCCGTTCCTCAATCAAAACGGACATCTGAGGTTGAATTTAGGTTATTTTCCTTTTTTAATGAGTTCAATGATTTGTTGGATGCCTCTCCCTCTGTACAAATCAGAATTTCTAAAACTAAGAAAGGTGTTACTGTCTATCCAGGAGGAGCTAAATTGTTGGATGACAGGTTAGTAAACGACAATCTCACAGGTCTACAAGATTATCCTGAGTCGCTTAAGGCATTTGAACAAGCACTATCCATTTATCTAAGCGGCGATAAACCAAAATTCCGAAATCTTATTGACAACCTTCGCGTTGCGATTGAACAACTTCTTCGCAAAGTATTGAATAAGCCAAAAAACCTGGAAAATCTGTCGAAAGAATTAGATGATTGGCTGGAAAAACACGGAACACATAAACAAGTTAGAAATCTTTATGGACAATTATTGCATATCTTTACTACTTTACAAAATGATGTTGCCAAACATGGTGACGTAGAACTATTACCAGATGAAATTGAGTATCTTATTTATCTAACAGGAACATTTATGCGCTTGATTATTCAGTTGCGCAGGAGTGAAGCATGACTCCGAAGAAGCCCGCAAGTTCATCTAAAACTGAAAGACCTACTTACGCCGACCGCAAGCCGCTGATCCCATTAAATAAAATCAGCCCACCTTCGTACTAGGAGGATACCCTCCAACGACATGGAGTCGGCGTTCATACGAGGCAGGCAATTATTATTATATTCTTTATGTCGTGAATGTCAACTGCTAAAAATTCAAAATTCATATCAGATTGTGGATATTTCCCCTTTATATTAATAGGAAATTCAGCCCATGAAAACCGCCAAAAAGCCTAAAACTTCTTCCAAAACACAAAAAACTGCCAAATCCCCTAAAGTTGCAAAGCCAACCAGGGCTGTTTCTGCCGCAAGCGCGAAGTATGTTGCCTCAGGTTTGAAACCGAAGAATGAAACCCGCGTGGAGATCAAACCCGCCAAAGGCCGCCCAATGTTAACCTGGGTGGGTAAGAAACCTTTGCGCCATGCGATTGCCTACCCTGCCCAACTCGTAGAGTCTTTCAACGTGCAATCGTCAATCAAAAATCGTAAATCCGAAATCTGGACGGACTGGCCTAAAGATATCCCGCAAACAGGACTGCTATTTCACGGTGATAACAAAGAAGTGCTGGCTCATTTGCTCGCCAACGGCTTTCGTGGAAAAGTGAAACTGATTTACATTGACCCGCCCTTCGACAGCGGCGCAGATTATGTGCGGAAGGTAAGTCTACGTAGCAGTAATGGTACTTCATTGTTTGACAGTGAAAGTTATACCCTGGGCGAGCAAGTCCAGTACACAGATATTTGGGCAAATGATAATTATTTACAGTTTGTATATGAGAGACTTAGTCTGATCAAGGAACTTCTTGATGAGGATGGCACGTTTTGGCTACATTGCGATTATCGCCAAAGCCATTACTTGAAATGCCTCTGTGATGAAGTCTTCAATCGAAATAATTTTGTTACCGAAATAGTATGGAAAAGGTCAATGCCACGCGGGAACGTTCAACATGGACTTAGCGTTGCAAATGATAGCGTCTTGGTTTACAGCAAAGGCATTGAACCGAAGTGGCATCCTCCCTTGTTGCCATATTCTGATGAGTACATGGCAAGGTTTACAAACAAAGATAAAAATGGTCGACACTATGTTCTCGATAGTTTAATAAGTCCTAATCCAGACCGTCCCAACTTAGATTATGTTTGGAATGGGGTAAGAAAAGTGTGGCGAGTGACAAAAGATAAGATGGCGGAATATGAAAAGCAAGGTCGTCTTGAATATACATCCAATCGTATTGCAAGATTTAAAAGATACATGGATGAATTAAAGGGACGTCCTTTAACCACAATTTGGGATGATATCTTTCCTGTCAACTCGCAAGCAGATGAAAGAGAAGATTATCCAACTCAAAAGCCTGAAGCATTGCTTGAGAGAATTATTGCAACTGGGACTGATGGTGGTGATATTGTGCTTGATTGTTTCCTCGGCTCAGGCACAACCGCCGTCATTGCTCAAAAACTCGGTCGCCGCTGGATTGGCGCGGATATCAATAAAGGCGCAATTCAAACCACAGCAAAACGTTTGCAAAGTGTAATACAAGAACGAGTTGAAAGTGCCAAAAGCAAAACACAAACCCTGCCTGGCTTAGAAGACGAAGAGACACCTTCTCCTGCACAGTTAGGCTTTGCAGTCTATCGTGTTAACGATTACGATCTGCAAATCCAGCACAACGAAGCCTTCAATCTGGCAGTTGAGCATCTCGGCATGGCACGCACCAAAACCGATGCCTTCTTTGATGGCACGCTTGGGAAGAAACTGGTCAAGATCGTGCCGTTCAATCATCCCGTCACCCCGCTGGATTTGGAAGAAGTGAGGAGGGAACTCAATAACCGTCCCGATGAAGAAAGGGATATTGTCTTGGTTGGCTTGGGCAAGGAAGTTGCAATTGAAGCATGGCTGGACGAATGTAACAAACTCCGCAAGCAAGGCAATATCCCCAATAAGATCGAAGTCATTGAACTGCGCTCCGATCCCAAATACGGCGGCTTCTTCACGCACGAACCTGCGAAGGCAAAGGCCTCTTTCAAGCGAACTGATAAAGGCGTTGAAATCACGATTGACGACTTTATCTCCCCTACCATCCTCGAACGACTGAAACAACAGAACAAGCATAATCCGCTCTTCCAACCGCAGGTCAACGATTGGCGCTCCATGGTGGATAGCGTGATAATCGATTCCGCTTTTGACGGAAAGGTTTTCAATATCACGCTGGCGGATATCCCTGAGAAGAAGAAAGATCTCGTGGATGGGAAGTATGTCGTGGAAGCCAAAAAGGGCGCGACGATTGCAGTCAAGGTCACGGATATGTTGGGAGAGGAAGTATTGGTTATAAAGAGTTCTTAAACAACAGACCACTGCAATACAAAAAATTCCCAAGCCATCGCTCTCAAACGACGGCTTGTTTTTTTTACCCAAATCCCAAATCCCGATTCCCCGCGAAGCGTATCGAATCCCGACCGCTCTTGGTATAATTCGCCCCTATGAAATATCACATCTGGACCGAAGGATGCCAAATGAACGTTGCCGACTCGCAGCGGGTTGGCTCTTCATTGGAGCATCTTGGCTACACCCTTACCGAAACCATCGAAGAAGCGGACGTTATCGTTTTAAACACCTGTGTCGTGCGCCAATCCGCGGAGGATAAAGCCATGGGGCGTGTCACTTCGCTTGCGCCGCTTAAGAAGAAGAATCCCAATCTTGTCATCAACCTGATGGGTTGCATGGTTGGCGTACGCGGCGCAGAAAAATTGCGCGAAAAACTTCCCTTCGTGGATGTCTTCTCTCCGCCCTCTGACCCTGGTCCATTGATTTCGCATCTTACGCAGGGCGAAGTTCAGTCACTGGAAGATGCAGAAACCACGCGCCGTTTCCTGATGATGGACGAGGAACTGATTCTCCCCGTGGCAGAGCAGGGCAAACTCGTCAGCGCGCATGTGCCGATCGTGTATGGTTGTTCACATGCCTGCACCTTCTGCATCATCCCATCCAAACGCGGCGGTGAGCGTTCACGTCTTGTCGGTGATATTGTGTCAGAAGTCCGCTCGCTTGCAAAACAAGGCGTAAAAGAAGTGACCTTGCTCGGTCAGATCGTGGATCGTTACGGCAAGGATATTCCCGATGGTCCCAACCTCGCGGCGCTCTTACGCGTCCTGCATGAAGTGGACAGCATTGAGCGCATCCGCTTTTTAACTTCGCATCCCAATTATTTTGATGATGATCTCATTCAAGCCATCGCCGAACTTCCGCGCGTGATGCCGCATATCGAGCTCCCCATTCAAGCGGGCGATGACGAAGTGCTTGCGAACATGAAGCGCGGATACACTCAACAGCAATATCGCGACCTCGTGGCAAAGATCCGCTCTCAAATCCCTGACTGTTCCATCGCGACCGACATCATCGTCGGATTCCCCGGCGAGACAGAGGAACAATTCATGGAAACCTACCGCGTCCTCTCCGACCTGAAACTGGATGTGGCCCATCTGGCACGCTACTCGCTGAGAGAGGGAACCGTCGCGGCACGCCGCATGGATGATAATGTTCCAGAAGAAAATAAACTCCGCCGCCTGCACATCCTTGACGATCTACAAGAGCAGATTCTCGGCGAGATCAACAAAAAATATCTCGGCGAAACTGTGGAGGTCTTGTTCGAAGATCAAGTCAAAGGCCGCTGGCGCGGACGAACTCCCACTAATAAAATCATCTTCGTTGAATCCGAAGATGATTTGCGCGGCAAACTTATCCCCGTCACCGTCACATGGACAGGACCTTGGTCCATGCAGGCGGTATTGATGAAACAACCCGAATTGATTTCGATCTAATTTCGTATGGGTGATCCTTGTGGTCGCCCTTTTTTATTTGGGGTTTATAATTTCACCATAACCTTATGTCCCTCCATGAACTCTTCACCACCTTCGCAAACAACCTGCTCCCCATTTTGCTGATCGCAGCAACAGGCTACATTCTCGGTAAAACTCTCACTGTCGACTCGCGCACTATTGGGCGCATCGTCTTTTATATCTTCAGCCCCCTGCTGGTTTTCAATTTGATGGTCACAAGCCAGTTGAATTTTGGACAAGCCATCACTACCGTCAAGTTCACTGCTGCCGTAATTGCCATCATGGGTGTGCTTGCCTTCATCTTCGGCAAAATCTTTCAACTGGAACGCCCACAATTATTAGCCGTTATTCTCACCGTTGCATTTGGCAACACAGGCAACTATGGACTGCCTTTGGTCAAATTTGCGTTTGGGGATGAGGCGCTGGCAGTCGCATCCATTTTTTATGTGACTACCACCATCCTTTTCAACACCGTTGGGGTAATCATCGCCTCGCTTGGACATTCAGGCCTGAAATCCGCTATACTGGGAGTGTTCAAATTGCCGATTGTTTACGGCGTGATACTGGCTTTATTAGTCAAGACCACGGGATTCCAGATTCCCGTTCCGCTTTCACGTACAATTGAGATTGCCGCGAACGGCGCGATCCCGCTGATGATCATTTTGCTGGGATTGGAATTGACGAAGATCGAATGGTCACATAGCTTTCGCGCATTGGGCGTGGGTGTGCTAACAAAATTGATCCTTGGTCCCATTGTTGGACTCCTGCTCGCCAGTTTATTCGGACTGCAGGGACACAGCCATCAGGGAAGTGTGATTGAAGCGGCCATGCCCGCTGCAGTGGCTAACACAGTGATTGCCACCGAATATAAACTGGAGCCGTCGCTGGTCACGGCCATTGTTTTTCTCGGCACGATCTTGAGTCCGCTGACACTTACGCCATTGATCGTATTTTTATCGAGGTAATGCAGTGTTCAATCCATGCAATTTTTTTTTGAAATTCGTTGCGATCATGCTAACGCTTGGATTAAGTTCAATGGGCACGCACCAGGTAAGGGGTCAGGGTGGAATCGAGGTGGAGAATCCAAACATGGTAATCAACTTCGGGCGGACGATCACATTTCAAGCGAAGATCAAAACCCCAATCCCCATCCAGCAGGTATCCCTGCTCTTTCGAGGACTCAACGAAGATGTAACGCGTGTTGAAACTGTACAAGTGGCGCAGGACGGCTCGGTGAGTTTCACGTATGACACTTCGCTGAATGTTTTTCCGCCCTTCAGTTGGATCGTGTTTTGGTTTCAAGCCACATTGAATGACAACAACACCTACACAAGCGCGCCAATCCAATTTCAATACAAGGATGACCGCTTTCCCTGGCGGAATATCACCCGGGCAAATGTAACGGTGAATTGGTACGCAGGCGATGATGAATTTGGAGCGGCCGCATTGGATGCCGCCGGCGCGGGCTTGTTCGCCATGAATGAGATTATCCCGATCTCACTCAGCGACCCAATCCATATTTATATTTACTCAAACATCACCGACCTGCAGAATACATTACTGCTGGGCGGCGAGGAGTGGGTGGGCGGGCACGCCAACCCCGAACTAGGTGTATTGCTGGTAGCAGTCTCGCCCGGCGCTAGTCAATCGCTCGAGATGGAAACAAAGATACCGCACGAACTTGCGCACATCATGTTATACCGTTCCCTTGGCGAAAAATATGAAGTCCAACCCGCCTGGCTGATCGAAGGAATCGCTTCGATGGTGGAGCTGTATCCAAACCCGGATTATGCCCGCGCGCTGGACATTGCGAGCAAAAATAATTCATTACTTGCATTTGACGACTTGTGCGCCTCCTTCCCCGCCGACGCAGGCTCAGCCTATCTGGCCTATGCCCAATCCCAATCATTCGTCGCTTACATCCGCAATTCCTTTGGCACCTCCGGGTTGGGCAGGTTGACTAATTCCTACAGCGATGGGTTTAACTGCGAACTAGGAGCCATCAATGCGCTCGGGGGTCCGCTCAGCCAATTGGATACACGCTGGCGTGAAAGTGTGTTGGGACAAAATAATACAGGCGTTGCCATGCGAAATCTTGCGCCTTTAATACTACTGATGGCATTGGTATTGGTTGTGCCGATCTGGGGCACTATCAACATGCTGCTGCAAAGGAAAAAAGATGGAATCCAACCCAAATGAACAAATCCGTGCGCATATCTGGGTAAAGGGTCGCGTGCAAAATGTAGGCTTTCGTGCGTATGTGGAATACAAAGCCTTGCATATCGGCGTCCTCGGCTGGGTACGCAATATTGGGCAGGATACAGTGGAAACTGTTGCCGAAGGGACGCGCATTCAAATTGATGAATTTATTGAGATGGTCAAGCAAGGTCCAGGCGCTTCACACGTGGACGAAACGCGCATAGAGTACGAACCCACCACAGGTCAGCTGGAAGCATTTGTTGTGAAGAGAAGCTTGTAATTTCACCACAGATAAGTAGTTGAATCCTGTCAAAAAAATCAAGCGGCAGTCTTATTCTGCGACAGGCATGAAGTTATGATGACTGGTTGGATGATATTCGATCTTTTCATCACATTCGCATGGGTCGGTATGAACGACAACTTCCACTAACGAGGGTATTTTGTGAAACAGGTTGTGGCGTACCTCTTCGGCAATGAAGTGACTCTGCAGGGTGGTCTGCTGGCAATTCACAGTGATGTGCATTTCGCCATATAGACGATGTCCCAGCCAGCGTATGGCTGTACTGTGAACATCCATTACCCCGGGAATGTGGGAAGCTGTGTGCTTGAATTCCGCATGGATTTCAGGGTCAACTGCATCCATCATGCGATGCCACATATCCTGCGCGGATTTCCAGACGATGCCAAGGATCGCGGCTCCAATTCCCAGGCCGACAATTGGGTCGAACAACGGAAAGCCAAGCCATACCCCGATTGCCCCTGCCAGCACTGCCAGTGATGTGAACCCATCGGTACGGGCGTGATACCCATCCGCGACCAGCGCGGCGGAGCCGATCTCTTTTCCAACGCGGATTCTGAAAACAGCCACAAGTTCATTTCCAAGAAAGCCGATGACGGCCGCCGCCGCAACCCAGCTGAGATGGTTGATCGGCTGTGGATTGATGATCTTCAGAATGGACTGATAAATCGCAACACCCGCACTGAAAGCGATCATCAACACAATGATCACACCGGCGATATCCTCGGCGCGTCCGTAACCATAGGTGTAACGACGGTTGCGCGCGCGGCGCGAGAGCCAGAAGGCCAGTCCGAGCGGGATGGCGGTCAGCGCATCGGAGAAGTTGTGGATGGTATCCGCCAATAGCGCGACGCTTCCACTGATCGCCACAATGAACACCTGGAAGATCGCGGTGACAAGCAGTCCCGCCAGTGAAATTTTCAAAGCCCAGATGCCGCGATCGGTAGCGAGATTGGGATCGAGAGCGGCTTGTTGATGTCCGTGACTGTGCGGCATGAATAAATGCTTCAGCCACGCAATCACCTTATTATTTGAGTACGAATGTTCATGCCCATGGTTGTGATCATGATTATGGTCATGGTCTTGATGGTGTTCGCGCTCTCTATGCTCGTGTTCGTCATTGTGTTTCATAAGATTCTCCAGTACTTTATTATTAGGATTTGGGCGCTTCGGAGCGCGGAAATTTTGCTTATACAAACCCCAACCCGCGCTCTTTCAACGAAACCCATTTCCCCTGACCGATCACCAAATGGTCGAGCACATCCACATCCAATAATTTTCCCGCCTGTACTATGACGCGCGTCACAGCCACATCATCAGGGCTGGGTGTGGGGTCGCCGCTTGGGTGGTTATGCACTACGATGATCGCCGAGGCATTCGTGCGGATCGCATCCTTGAATAATTCACCCACCCTCACTTGCGAAGAATTAACCGAGCCTCTATATACTTCCAATATCTCCAGCACCCGATTCCTTCGATCCAGCAGAATGACCCGCAAGTGTTCCTGCTCCAGGGCAGACATTTCATACTGCACAAGCGAGGCCGCATCGGCGGGGCTGTTAATGGCAGGTCGCTCTTCAGGCGATTCAAGTGTCAGCCTTCTGCCTAACTCAATAGCGGCCTTGATCTGCGCCGCTTTGGCTTCACCAATTCCATGTTGTTCTGTTAATTCTTTAATGGGAGCGCGATGCAAACCCATTAACCCGCCAAATTTTTGTAATAAGCGTTGACCCACTTCTACTGCATTTTCGCCCTGCACACCCACACGCAATAAAATGGCGATCAACTCCGCATTGGTCAATGCCTGCGGACCAATCGAAGCCAGCCTCTCACGCGGGCGGTCCGATTCATGCAGGTCTGCAATTCGATAGGTTGGCTTGGAATTGGATTCTGTCACAGTTCTCCTCCAGCTACTGGGTTGGCTTATTTTACAACCTTTTTCCTGCCCGGTACTTCATCCCCTATAACTGCTTCACAAAATGCACCAGCCGCTCCGCTTCGATATATCCAAGTTTTAAATGTGCGCGGATACCCGCTTCGTTATCCAGCCAGGTATCCGAAGCCATCTCAGTACAACCTTTCCCACGCGCCCAATCCTCCGCCGCCTGACATAATGCGCCCGCCACTCCTTTTCCACGAATTTCTGGATACACAAACCATCCTTCGATATAACCAACCGGACCGGTTTCACACCCTTCCCCATATTCTCTTAAACGCGCCTCAAGCATTCCAACCGGCTTGCCATCCACCAGCGCGAAGAAGACCGCATCCTGATCGCTAGCAAGTATGTCAACCATATCAAAATTCAGATATTCATCCGGCGCGTCGGGCCAAATCTCCTTTCGCATCTTGAACCATTCAGGGTTGTCTGCCGGTGTAATCCGGCGAATGACTATTTTCATCTCTCTCCTGATCTTTTAAGGCGCGGAATCCAACGTGGGACAGTTTTCAAATAATATTCGTAAGACCTGCCAAATTTCTTTTTCAAAGTGGGTTCTTCATAAAGCAGAACAAATAGATGAAATGCAATGAAAAAAATTTCATGCGCCGCGCTTCCCCAACCAATTCAGCAACTTCCTTGTAGACCAGGTATTGATCACATCCTTCGGCTCCAGCCACGCGCGGCGCGCAATGGCCACGCCATAATGAAGCATATCCAGATCGCCTTCGGAATGTGCGTCTGTGTTAATGCTGAGCAGCACGCCCAATTCCCTTGCGCGGCGGGCAAAAATATCGTCGAGATCGAGGCGGGAAGGGTGGGCGTTGATCTCCATTGCCACGCCGGACACTGAGGCAGCCTGCAAAATAGCTTCCATATCCAGATCTGCCCCTTCCCGGTCTGGAAATTCACGACCAGTTGGATGACCAATAATATCCACATGTGGGTTTCCGACGGCCTTCAACAATCGGGGCGTGATCTTCTCACGCGGCTGACGCAAACTGGAATGAAGCGAGGCTACTACAATATCAAGCGTGGCCAGAAATTCATCGGGATAATCCAGCGTTCCGTCGGCTTTGATCTCCACTTCGGTCGAATGCAGAACCAGGATGTCATCGCCCAGTTGTTTTTGAATCTTTTTGATTTCAGCGACTTGCTTTTTATGGTCTTCCATTTTCATTCCATTCGCAACGCCCAGCCCTGCAGAATGATCGGTAAATGCAATGACTTTTATGCCTCGTCTTGCAGCGGCGCGCGCCATATCCAGCATGCTCAACTTGCCATCGCTCCATGTGGAATGAGTTTGTAAATTGGATTTAATATCCTTGACCTCGATCAATTTCGGAAGTTTATTTGCCTTGGCCGCCTGCACCTCGCCGCGGTCTTCGCGCAACTCAGGCGCTATCCACGGCAGACCTAAAGTTTTATAAACTTCTTCTTCCGTGGCGCAAAGAATTTCACCTTTACCACTCACCTTGGTCAGCGCATGTTCGGATAAAGATAAACCTTTATCCAATGCGATTTGACGAAGCGCAACATTATGATCTTTTGAACCCGTTGCATATTGCAGCGCCGTGCCGAACTTTTCGGGCGGATGCACCCATACTTGCGCGCGCACCCCATCCGTAAATTCGAGGCTGGCCTTCATTTCGCCTTTTCCTAAAACGCGGCTGACCCCTCTAAGATTGACAAAGGCTTCCATGACAGCCACTGCGTGTGAATCTTTGGCCGCAACTAAAATATCGAGATCGCCGACCGTGGAACGCATCCTTCTCAGACTGCCGGCTGGTTCTGCCGCGACGACTCCTTTCACGCCTTTGAGGACTGCAATGATCTCCTGCGCCCGCGGATAGGCGCGCCCAAGCGGGAGTCTGCCGGACCTGCGAGCGAGGGATGCAATCCCTTCCAGGATGGCACTCTCGGACTTGGCGCCCATGCCCGGCAATCCGCGCAACTGTCCGTTTTTCGCGGCAGTTTCCAGTTCAGATAGAGACGTGATGTTTAAGGTCTTCCAAATGAGCGCAATCTTCTTCGGACCCAGCCCGGGCACTTGCAGCCAGCCTGCCAAACTTTCGGGAATTTCCTCTTTTAGTTTCTCAAGAAATTCGAGTTTGCCTGTCCGCAGTAACTCGTCAATTTTTTCGGCGATGGCTTTGCCTACACCGGGGATCTCACGCAGTTTTCCCTCTTTCCAAAACTCACTGGCTTCGCGGCCGAGGCTGATCAAGTTTTCAGCTGCCTTGCGATAGGCGAGAATGACGTAAATGACCTCGCCTTTGATCTCACAAAGATTTCCAATAAGATTAAATGTATCTGCAAGTTGACGGTTGTTCATCATAACGGTAATCCTTCAAGAATATGCGGGATATACACTCCAACCTGATAAGATCAAGACATCCGGCAACAAATTAATTGACCTCCCACATAAGTTATTCGAAGGATAGGTTTGCCACCGGTCAAAGCATGTATTTTCGGCAGGCAACAAGCCTGACCTATTTGGCAGCCCCTTTTATTGACGATGCCAGTTATTACTCAAACAATACGATCTTATATCCTAATGCATTGAAAAATCTGAGCAAATAGGCCTCAGCATTTCTTTGCGCCTGAACAAGGATACCATCATCCAATGCGACACTCATGATCCTGTCCTGTCCCACGCCAAGCGATTGAATCACATAGTTCGGGTCAATATCCACAAAGATGCCTTCCTGAACAGTATAGACTTCCATTTGATTTGTATCCAAAGTTACCGCCAGGATTTCCGCAGGCGGCAGATTTACATACAGAACGCCATCTTGGAGGCGCATGTCGCTGGGCTGGATTTTCTCCATATCAATCCCCGCGATTACCGATCCATGAATTTGCAAGAGCAACTTGGTACCAAAGAGGTACGTAGAGAGCGGGTGTTCCTGGTTAACTTCATGCGACACAACTTGTGAAACGCTGTATTGTATGGTCTCCAAACGAGCCAGCGCACGAATTTCATTGATATAGGTGACGGGGTCGGGTATGATCGTGGGCGTAGGATTCATCATCTGCGAAACCTGGGTTTGCAAAGCCTCATTGGCCTGGTTGATCTGTTGGAAGGGAGCCGTTGCCGCCGCCGCACTCTCGCGTACGGTCTGTACAATAAAATACACGCCAGCCGCCAAGACCGCCAATATCAGAATGGACAAGATCGTGTTGAATGTGTTTTTCATTTTCGTCCTTTCTACTCTTGTTGCATAAATTACAAAATTCAGGTTTATTTATTTGTGCTGGATTTTGTAAATCTTGTCTTATTATAGCAACATCAGTATGATTGCGCGCAACCAGTATTGAAAGATGAAAAAAATCCTGCTCGTACTCTCCCTTGCTGTTTTTGGATGTTCACTCCCTGTGACTTTGGGGACACCCACGCCGATTCCAACCCTCACCCCTGCGGGGACTCCCTCCCCCATACAGACGCCTCTCGCCACGCCCGAGCCTGGCACTGAACAAAATCCGTTGATCCTCGCCCTGGCCCCCTCCACGCATCCCACCGACGAAACCATCGCGGCGGGAGAGTTGATTGCGGCATTTCTTGAATCGCGTACAGGCTATAGGGTTGTCTCGGTTGCGTCTTCCTCCGAGCAGAGTCTGGTGGAGGCTTTCGCAAAGGGCAACGCACATATCGGAGCGCTCTCGCCATTCGCCTACCTGCTAGCGCGTGAAAACGACTCGGTTACTGCCCTGCTGGCGAGCGTGCGTGACGGTGGAGCATTCTACGGCGCGCAGATCATCGCCAACCGCGAAAAAGAATTCACATCTTATTATGATGAAGCTCGCAGTGAAAATACAACCGACGCCGCCACTGCCTTGAATCAATTTGAAGAGAAAAAAGCCTGCTGGAGTGATGAAGACTCGCCGTCAGGGTATGTGGTGCCGTTCGGATTGCTGAATCAGGCTGGGGTCCAGATAAGAAGCGGGGCATTCCTCGCAGGTCAGCCAAGCGTTGTGCGTGCCGTCTATGCGGATGACATCTGCGATTTTGGCGCAACCTACATTGACGCGCGCGATTCGCCGGCGCTCGAAGCGGATTATGGCGATGTGATGGACCGGGTGATCGTCATTTGGCGCATCCCCAATATTATTCCGTATGAAAATATTTCGATGGCTAATTCACTGCCGATTGAAATGCGCCGAATGATCCAGCGCGCATTCATTGACCTGATGCTCACTTCCGAAGGCGAAGCCGCCATGCAAGCCGTTTACGGCATGGATGAATTGCAGGTCGTGGAAGATGCCGCGTATGCGGATTTCGCTTCCTATGTGAAGTCTTCGCGGCTGGATTTGTTGAGTCTGATCAAATAGATGTTATTTGAAAAACATTCCCCAAACTGCCAACATGCCAAAAATAATAAGTACAACGCCAAGACTCGTAATGATCTCACGTGGTTCGCGTTGATCGCTTAAAGTCATTTCGGGAGGGAGGCCAGTCACCATCCAACGCGCGCCTGCGAACCAGGTAAAGATCAACCCGCCGAGCAAACCGCCAATATGTCCCCAATTATCAATGCCGGGCGACAAGCCAATGAATAAATTAATCGCAATAATGAAAACCGTGTTGCCAATGGCCTGGCGCGCCTGATTGCCAAACAATTCACGGTTTTGATAAAAGAAGATCACCTGCGCCCCGATCAGCCCAAACACAGCCGTGGAGGCGCCGACCGAATATCCGTTTTCACCGGTCAGGAGGAAGGAAAAAACATTCCCGGCAAATGCGCCGAGGAAATACAAAAGCGCAAACCTGACATGCCCAAATTGCCTCTCCATAAACGTGCCAATGGACAACAAAGCATACATGTTAAAGAAAATATGGGCAGGCGAACCGTGCAGGAAAACAGGTGTGATAAAGCGCCATAATTCCCCCGCGCGGATGGCGGTATTGAAACGCGCGCCATAGATCTCAAGCCAGTCTATTTGATAGACGGCATATCCCCAGATCGCCACGCTGGCCAATTGCAAAAGATAAACCATTACAGTAAAGCCGATCAGGGCATACGTGACTGTCGGCGCGAGGGATGGCAGAGCGATGCGAACTGATTGGGTTGGAGGAGCAGGCTCGGGCATGCGCGAAGCGAGAGGCGAAGCCCCCGGTGGGGATGATATCGGGGGTTGATTCATAATGTCACCTTGCGATGATGCACACGTAAATGTTCCGCTGAAATAATCGCATATACCTTTCCCACGGTATCATCCAGATGAAAATCCTGATTGACGATCACATAATCGAAGGCTTCAATCCGCGATAACTCCTTGCGCGCCGTGGCAATCCGCAGGGATAAAGAGTCAGCCGTTTCGGTCTTGCGCTCGCGCAAACGGTGTTCCAACTCATCTTCATTTTCACAGGTAATAAAGATCAACAAAGCCTCGGGGGCAAGTTTACGAACACTTTCCGCGCCTTGCACATCGAGGCGCATGACTACATCCTTGCCGCTTGCAAGCGCCTCCCGCACCTGCGCCATCGGAATGCCTTTGTAATCGCCGTACACCATTGCATATTCGATCAATTCATTCTCTTCGATCATGCGCGCAAATTCAGCCTTCGAAACAAACCAGTAATCCTTGCCGTCGATTTCGTTCTCACGTTTTTCACGTGTGGTGGCGGTCACAACAAAGTGAAATGGGAATCCGCGATCCATCATACGCTGGACGATTGAATCTTTTCCAACACCGGATGGGCCGGATATAACGATTAACAACGGTTGGGATTTGCGGAGTTCGAATGTTTTGGACATTCATCTATTTTACCAAAAAGGAACGGCTGAGTTCTACTTCCGATTTGCATCACGGTATATGTTACTTTCCGATAGGCAAAAAAGCCTATCGGAGGAGCAACATGATGAGCCTGAAAAGCAAGCGCGAGTTGTTGGAAGTTGTGCGACCACGATACCTGAAAGCGAGCAAGGTTGAAAAGCAAAAGATGCTGGACGAGTTTACGTCTGCGACTGGCTATCATCGCAAACATGCGATCCGTGTGCTAAAAAACCAAGTTCAAGTTCAAAACCACCTTAAAGGGAAAACCAAAACCTACCAAACCATCTATCGTGGCGAAGTGGTGCGGGCGCTTGAGCAGATCTGGGAGATCTACGGACACCTCTGTTCCAAACGTTTGCAACCATTCTTACCAGAAGCCATTAAAGCGCTGGAGCGTTGTCAGGAAATCCAACTTTCCAAAGACACAAAAGAACTGCTCTCCCTGGCACCGCCCGCCAGGGCAGGTGTGAAAATCAGTTCAGCCAGTATAGATCGCTGCTTGTGTCCTGTTCGAATCAAGACGCGGCACGGCTTGAGCACCACCAAACCTGGCAGCCTGCTTAAAAAGTCAATTCCAGTACGCACCTTTACCGAATGGAGCGAAGAACAACCTGGCTTTATGGAAATTGACCTTGTCGCACACTGCGGAGATAGCACAGCAGGGCAATTTTTGAACACCTTGACCTGTACCGACGTGTGTACAGGTTGGGCCGATATAACGGGGCTGCCACGTCGTTCGCAAGAAGCAGTTTCTGAAGCCATACACCTCATGCGCCAAAGACTGCCCTTTCCTTTGCTCGGCATTGATTCGGACAATGGCAGTGAATTCATCAATGATTTGTTGTACCGCTACTGCCTGGATGAGAAGATCACTTTTACCCGTTCTCGTCCATACAAGAAAAACGATCAGGCGCATGTCGAGCAAAAGAATTGGTCCGTCATACGGCATACCGTTGGTTATGACCGCTGGGAAACAGAGCAGGAACTTGCTCTCCTTGAAAGTATTTATGACGATTTACGGCTCTACATCAATTTCTTTCAACCGTCTTTCAAATTGATGGCTAAAGCCTGTACTGAGCCTGTCGAAGTGAACGCATTGGCAACAAGACCATCAAACGGTATGATACAGCCAGGACCCCTTACCAGCGTGTACTCGAACGCAAAGATATTTCTTTGGAGGCCAAAGCACGGCTCATGAACTTGTATATCCAACTTAATCCTGCTGATCTTCGCCGCCGGATTGATCAGAAAACTGCCCAACTTTGGAAAATTTCTCGGTAACATTTTCTTGTGATGCAACGTTATCGTCATAGTAACATTTTATCTTGATGCATTACGCGCGTGCATAGACCGCAGACGATAGACTGCTATAGTCAGTCGGTTGTATTCATTAAACTTCTATTCCAAGTAGTCACACCAACCCTCATACTTCTTTATCTTGCCGCGAATCGCATCATGATACACATTCTGGATCTCGCGCGTTATCCTGCCAGATTTTCCATCGCCGATCTTACGGAAATCAATTTCACTCAAGCCGATGCACTCAGCGGCAGTACCGCACACAAAGACTTCGTCCGCGATGTAGAGCTGGTCGCGTGAAATCGGCTGTTCCAAAATCCTGTATCCCAAATCCTGCGCAATCGTATGAATGGAATGACGTGTAATCCCTTCCAATACCGGCGCAGTGGAGGGCGTGATAATTTTGCCATGACGCACGACAAAAAGATTCTCGCCCGTGCATTCCGCAATATATCCCTGCGGATCAAGCATGATTGCTTCTTCAAATCCCAAACGCTGCGACTCGGTCTTGGCAAGAATACTGTTGGCATAATTACCCGATATCTTGGCTTTGGTCATCATCACGTTCGGGTGATGGCGTGTGAAAGATGAAATATTCGCGCGAATGCCTTTTTCCAACGCTTCATCGCCAAGATAATTGTTCCACTCCCACACGGCAATCGCGAGGCTGGGCTTGCCACTGTCCACATTCAAATTCCAGCCGCCACCATCCAGATACATTAACGGGCGAATATAGCAATCCTTAAACCCGTTGACTCGCACGGTTTCCCTGATCGCCTCACTGACCTGATCCACTGTCCACGGAAATTCGCGGAAGCCCAACACTCGCGCCGAGTCAAGCAGACGTTCGATGTGTTCCTTCAAGCGAAAGACCGCAGGTCCCTTGTCTGTGTTGTATGCGCGAATGCCTTCGAACACCGCCGCGCCGTAATGCAGCGCGGGCGTCAGCATATGAATGGTGGCTTTCTCGAACGGTACCATTTCGCCGTTCATCCAGATGAATTTCGATTCCATGCCCATGATAATTTCTCCTTTTTAATTTGGAGTGCGGGAGCAAGCTCCCGCACCGACAGCTTGCTGTCGGACTCCAGAGTTTAGATTCTTTTGATAATTTCATCCGCCATCTGGCGGGTCGTTAACTTGCCACCGATGTCTGTAGTGCGTGCACCAGCGGTAATTGTTTGTTCAACAGCCTTTTCAATCACGACGGCTTCCGCTTCAAGTTTCAACGAATGGCGAAGCAACATTGCCGTTGAAAGGATCGTACCAATTGGATTTGCGATTCCCTTGCCTGCAATATCTGGCGCTGACCCGTGGATCGGTTCAAACAACCCGACAGTTGATTCGCCCAAACTGGCAGAGGGCAGCATCCCCATTGACCCTGCCAAGATCGAGGCCTCGTCCGTGAGAATATCGCCGAACATATTCTCCGTGACGACTACATCCATCCAGGCGGGATCAGTGATCAGCCGCATGGATGTAGTATCCACGAGCATGTGCTCGAGTTCCACATCTTTATTTTCCGCGCCAACTTCGGTTGCGATCTGACGCCACAAACGAGATGACTCTAAAACATTGGCTTTATCCACCGAAGTCACTTTTTTCCTGCGGCCTTTCGCCAGCTTGAACGCAAGTTCCATCACGCGCTTAATTTCGTAATCATAATATTCAAGGGTATCCACAGCGCGCTCACGGCCATCTTTGATGTCGCGCCCCTTGGGCCAGCCGAAGTATAGTCCGCCAGTAAGTTCGCGCACGACGAGAATATCCACGCCTTGCAATTTCTCAGGCTTGAGCGGTGACCACTCCATCAGCGCAGGATGTACTTTGACAGGGCGTAAATTTGCGAATACGCCGAGACCTTTTCGCAAGGCGAGCAGTCCACGCTCGGGGCGGTCTTTCGCGGCAGGGTCATCCCATTTGGGTCCGCCCACCGCGCCAAGCAAAACCGCATCCGCAGACTGGCAATCGGCGAGGGTTTCATCGGTCAACGATGAGTTGTATTTATCAATCGAACAACCGCCCATCAGGCGTTCTGTGAAATTGAATGTGTGATTATATTTGCTGGCGATGAAGTCCAGCACGCGCACGGCTTCAGCGACCACTTCGGGTCCAATGCCGTCGCCGGGGAGGAGGGTTATTTTGAATGTCATTATTCTCCGATTTACGATTTCGTGTTGCGTGTTGCGTAACTTGTGTACGTGTCTACCTGTTTCCGTGTCTACTTGTCCACGCCCTCAATGCGCCACCATCAGCCCATATTCCATTGAATCGGCCAACGCGCGCCAGGAGGCTTCGATGATATTTGTGCTTGCGCCGACAGTGCTCCAGCGGCCTGTGCTGTTGCGCGTGTCGATCAATACGCGGGTGATGGCTTCGGTACCATGGTCGGAATCGAGGATGCGGACTTTGTAATCGGATAGATAGAATTTAGCAATCTGCGGGTAATAACCGGCCAAAGCCTTTCGCAATGCGTTATCCAGCGCATTGACGGGACCATTGCCCTCGGCGGCAGTGTGAAGCACTTCGCCTTGCACGCGGACTTTGACCATCGCTTCAGCGAAGATACCGCGCATGTCACGGTGCTCGACGTTGACAAAAAAATCAATCAGTTCAAACGGAGGTTTATAGCCGTATTCCTGTCGCTTCAACATCATGGCCACGGATGCTTCGGCAGCTTCGAAGGAGAAACCGCGCGATTCAAGTTCCTTGATGTCATTGAGCACGCCAACGACTTCTTCACCTTCCACTTCCACGCCGTGTTCTTCGGCTTTGCTTAATAAATTACCGCGACCTGAAAGATCAGAGACAACCACGCGCATTTTATTGCCGATCTTTTCCGGCTCGATGTGTTGATACGATTGCGGCGAACGTCTCATCGCGGCGACGTGCACGCCGCCTTTATGCGCGAATGCAGATTTACCAACAAACGGCAAATGTTCATCGGGCGTGAGGTTGGCTACCTCCGCCACGAAATGCGAGAGTTCATATAAATGTTCCAGCTTTCCTGCGGGCAAACATTGATAGCCCATTTTGAGTTCAAGATCAGCCATGATGGAAATTAAGTTGGCATTGCCGCAGCGTTCACCCACGCCATTGATCGTGCCTTGCACTTGAATTGCGCCCTCGCGAATCGCCGTCAACGAGTTGACCACGGCACACTCGCCGTCGTTATGGGTGTGGATCCCGAATGGGGTTTTTATGACCAGTTTGAGGTTGCGAATGATGCGTTCCACTTCCCAGGGCAATGTCCCGCCGTTGGTATCGCATAAAATGACTGTTTCCGCGCCGCCGCGAATCGCCGCGCGTAAAGTTTCGAGCGCGTAGGATGAATCCGCTTTGTAGCCGTCGAAGAAATGTTCGGCGTCATAGATGACACGCTTATTGTTTGATTTGAGATAAGCGACAGACTGCTCGATGATGCGAAGGTTATCTTCAGGCGTTGTTTGTAAAACTTCCTTAACGTGCAACGTCCACGTTTTTCCAAAGATGGTGCAGACAGGCGTGTTGGAATCAAGCAGGGCTTTGATGTTGGCGTCATCTTCGGGTCCGCCTTTGACACGACATGTTGAACCAAACGCAGCAATCAGCGCATTCTTCCACTGCATATCGCGGGCACGTTCGAAAAACTCAACATCCTTTGGATTTGAGCCAGGCCAGCCGCCTTCGATGAGGGCTACGCCGATGTCATCGAGTTTTTGCGCGATGCGGATTTTGTCATTGCTCGAAAGCGTAAAGCCTTCGGATTGAGTCCCATCGCGCAGGGTGGTGTCGTAGATTTGGATTTGGGTCATATATTACCTGTTGCGTATTTCGTGGTGCGTGTTGCGTAAAAAAACGGAACACGCTACACGCTACACATTGGATGCCTCAAACTCTGCAATCTGTTTCTCGAAACCCAAGATGTAGCCGAGTTCGTCCACGCCATTTAGTAAACACGTTTTGTTAAATGGATCAATCGGGAAAGTGACGGAACCTCCAGGGTAGGATAATGTTTGGGTCGCAAGGTCAACTGTCAGTTCGGCGCGAGGCGCTTCTTCCACAAGGTCAAAAAGCATTTTGTGAGTCGCGTCATCCACAATGATCGGGATGAGTCCATTCTTCAAAGAGTTGTTGCGGAAGATGTCTGCGAAGGATGTGGAAATGACGGCGCGGAAGCCGTAACTGGTGAGCGCCCACGGGGCATGTTCGCGGCTCGAACCGCACCCGAAGTTGTCTCCTGCTAAAAGAATTTGACAGCCCTTTGACTCGGGCTTATTGATGATGAAATCTGTTTTGATGGATTTGTCATCGTTATAGCGCCAGTTGAAAAAGAGCGCGTCGGCAAGATTGTTCTTATCTGTGACTTTCAAGAACTGCGCGGGGATGATCTGATCCGTGTCAATGTCGTTGACGGGCAGAGGCATGACGCGGGAGGTGAGGGTGGTGAAATTTGCCATAGTTGATTTCCGATTTTTGATTTACGATTGATGATTACTCCGCTGGTTGAGTAGCCCCGAATGCTCTGTGAGGGGCGTATCGAAACCAGCAATGATAGGTAAACTTTAAATTTCGAGATGTGGTCTCGATACGTGTCTCGCTATCGCTCGACACTACTCGACCACCATCATGAATTTAAATTTTAGACAACAGTACGCGGGTCCGTGACGACTCCATTGATCGCTGTTGCCGCCGCAGTGACGGGGCTGGCTAAAAACGTGCGTCCGCCTTTGCCTTGCCTTCCTTCAAAATTGCGATTGCTGGTTGAGACAGCATATTGACCTGGAGTTAATTGATCGGGATTCATCGCGATACACATGCTGCACCCTGCTTCGCGCCATTCACCGCCTGCTTCTTTGAAAATTTTATCCAAGCCTTCCTGCTCGGCTTGCTTTTTAACATCTTGAGAACCAGGCACCACCATGAGACGTAAGCTATCCGCAACTTTGCGTCCCTTCAGCATTGCAGCGGCAAGACGTAAATCAGAGATACGTGAGTTGGTGCAACTGCCGATGAAAACCACATCCACTTTTTTGCCAAGCAGGGATTGACCAGGCTGTAAGCCCATGTAAGCCAATGCTTTTTCGAAGGCGGCTTTTTGTGATGGTTCAGTAAATGATTCAGTGGTGGGGACTCGATCTGTGATCTTCATGCCCATGCCAGGATTTGTGCCGTAGGTGATCATCGGTTCAAGTTCAGAAGCGTTGAGCATAATGGACTTGTCGTACGTCGCGCCTTCATCACTTGGCAATGTTTTCCAATACGCAACGGCTTTGTCCCAGTCTGCGCCTTGTGGGGCGAACTCGCGTCCCTTGAGATATTCAAAGGTCACTTCATCGGGCGCGATCATGCCTGCGCGCGCGCCGCCTTCAATGGACATGTTGCAGATGGTCATGCGCTGTTCCATGGTCAAGCCGCGGATGGCTTCACCTGTGAACTCAAAGACGTGACCTGTTCCGCCGCCCACGCCGATTCTGGCAATGAGCGCGAGGATGATGTCTTTAGCTGAAACGCCATTTGCAAGTATGCCAATGACTCGAACTTCGTATGTCTTGGCTTTCCTTTGCAGCAAGCATTGAGTCGCAAGCACATGCTCCACTTCGGATGTGCCGATACCGAAAGCCAATGCGCCAAACGCGCCATGCGTAGCGGTGTGACTATCGCCGCAGACGATGGTCATGCCTGGCTGGGTGCGTCCGAGTTCGGGGCCAATCACGTGGACAATGCCGCGGTGGGGACTGGTCATGCCATGCAAGGTGATCCCGAATTCAGCGGCGTTGGTTTCCATTTGCTTGATCTGCGCGGCGGCCATTGCGTCTGCAATGGGAACATCTATCGGCGTGGTTGGAATCGAATGATCCATCGTGGCGAGAGTTTTATCGGGGCGGCGGACTTTTAATCCGCGCTGACGCAGGCCCGTGAAAGCTTGCGGTGAGGTGACTTCGTGCACGAGGTGCAAGTCAATGTAGAGGACAGCTGGGGATTCAGGTTGTTCTGCGACAACGTGTAAGTCCCAGATTTTTTGGAAGAGAGTTTTGGGCATAGGGTTATCAGTGAGTAGTAATCAGTGAACAGTTATCAGTTTTAAAGACGTGTTGCGTGTTGCGTGTTCCGTGCCTACCTGTCTACTTGTTTACCTGTTTTCGTTACTCGCTTTCAGCAGAGTCGTCTGCATCGGTAATGGGAGCAGGTTCGGGCGCGGAAAAGAATCCGCTTGTATCCCAGCCAGATGGGATGGTTTGCGGTTCGGGAAAAGGGTTGTAGGCTGAGGTCTGGACAGTGTCCTGATTTTCATCTTGAGTGGTCATGTCAATTTCTCCTTTTTATAAATACTCCGTTGGTTGAGTAGGGCGAGTGTTCTTCTCACCCGTATCGAAACCAACAAGTTATCAAAATACTTTTCATTCACTGGTGGTTTCGATACGCCCTGCGATGAACAAGCAGGGCTACTCAACCACCGAGTTCCATATTTATCCAAGCATCACTCCGAAATCGTTCTGGACTTTTTCAGTCCCTTCGGTTTGCGCGATGATTAATTTGTTGACGGCATTGATATAAGCCTTGGCGCTGGCGACAATGATGTCCATATCTGCGCCGTGACCGCCGTAAACGCGCGAGTATTCAACTTCGCTTTGCGCGTCCATGGTTGATTTTCCGTTATCGCTTTGAATGCGGACAGTGACTTCACCGAGCGCGTCAATGCCCGATGTGATGGCGTGGATGTTGAATTCAAGCAAGGTGCATGGAACGTTGATGATCGAATCAATCGCCTTGTACGTTGCATCCACCGGACCTGTGCCGATCGCGGCGACGGTGTGAATGATTCCATCGGGTCCGCGCAAACGGACAGTGGCTGTGGGCATGCCCATCGTGCCGCATGAAACTTGCATACCGCTCAACAAATACACATCGCGCGGACGATAAAACTCATCGGCAATGAGGGCTTCGAGATCAAGGTCGGTGACGGTCTTCTTGCGGTCAGCGAGCTCCTTGAAACGCGCGAAGGCTTTATCGAGTTCAACTTCATCGAGCGAGTGACCCATCTCAGCGAGACGCGAACGCAGCGCATGGCGGCCCGAATGTTTACCCAACACAAGTTTGGATTGATTAACGCCGACATCTTCGGGGCGCATGATCTCATACGTGGTCTGGTGCTTCAACATTCCATCCTGATGAATGCCCGCTTCATGCGCGAAAGCATTTGAACCCACGATGGCTTTATTCGGCTGGACAATTATGCCCGTGTAATTGCTGACTATCTTGCTAATGCGCGAAATTTGGGTCGTCTCAATTCCCGTTTCAAGATTGAAAACCGGCTTGCGAGTCTTCAATGTCATCACAACTTCTTCGAGCGATGTATTGCCCGCGCGTTCGCCGATTCCATTAACCGTCACTTCAGCCTGACGTGCGCCCGCTTGAATGCCCGCCAATGTATTCGCAGTTGCGAGTCCAAGATCGTCATGGCAATGCACAGAGATCGTGATGCCATCGTGCATGCCTGGTGTGTTCCTGATAATGCCGTCAATCAATTTATAAAATTCATCGGGCGTAGTGTAACCCACCGTATCGGGAATATTCAACGTGGTTGCGCCAGCCTTGATGGCTTCGCCCAAAACCACATACAAAAATTCCGGGTCAGAGCGCCCCGCATCTTCGGGCGAGAACTCAACATCCGCGCACAAAGTCCGCGCGTATGCAACCATTTCCGCAACACGCTGCACAACATCTTCGGGATCCATTTTCAATTTGTGCTTCATGTGAATTTCAGAAGTCGCAAGGAAAGTATGGATGCGCGGTTTCTGCGCCTCTTTGACGGCTTCCCACGCCTTATCAATATCGGATTTATTCGCGCGCGCCAATCCCGTGATGATGGGGACTCGCATTTCTTTATCCGCGCCGACAGTTGGCTGCCCAACTTCGACAGCAATTCGTCTGACGGCTTCCAAATCGTCTGGCGAGGCGGCAGGGAATCCCGCTTCGATAATATCCACGCCGAGGCGCGCGAGATGATGCGCCAATTCCAACTTCTCAGCAGAAGTCATCGTCGCGCCAGGGGACTGTTCCCCGTCGCGTAGGGTGGTGTCGAATATTTTTACATAATTATTTGGCATAGAATTCTCCGTTCGGAGTAGACAGGTACACATGTAAACACGTAGGCAGGTGATACTTGCTTCGGCAAAAGAATCTTGCGCCCTGTTACCCGCACAATGATGGTATCGCGCGTATGCGGGTTGTCTTGCGCCCTGTTGCCCGCACGGGGATGAATCCCCGTGCTATTTTTACGAAGCCCCGTAAACGGGACTCGAACCTGTTTACCTGTCTACTTGTTTCCTTGTCTACTTTTCTTTCTTCCAATTCTCAGGTCGCAACGATCTAACTGCCGCGCCTGCGCGCCACATTTCAGAATCACGAATTGCAGCAAGTTCTACTTCGAGTTTCGCACGATAATCAGGCTGGCTGTTGGCTTCAAGAGTAATACGGGCTTCGTTGCCAGTGACCACGGATTCATAGAGCGCGTCAAACACGGGAGCCACCGCATCGCGGAAGCGTGGATGCCAATCCAATGCGCCGCGTTGAGCAGTGGTGGAGCAGTTGGCGTACATGAAGTCCATGCCGTTTTCACCGACGAGGCGAATCAAGGATTGCGTGAGTTCTTCGACAGTTTCGTTGAAGGCTTCGGATGGAGAATGTCCATGCTTGCGGAGTACGTTGTATTGCGCTTCCATCACACCAGACAATGCACCGATGAGAACGCCGCGTTCACCTGTCAGGTCGCTGTACACTTCGTTCTTGAAAGTTGTCGGGAACAAGTAGCCAGCGCCGATGGCAATACCCAAAGCAATCGCGCGTTCATTTGCGCGCCCCGTGTGATCCTGGTGGACGGTGTAACTGGCGTTGATTCCGCTGCCCGCCAAAAAGTTGCGGCGGACACTTGTGCCAGAACCCTTCGGCGCGACGAGAGCCACATCCACGTGCGGAGGAGGAATCACACCCGTATCATCTTTGAATGTGACAGAGAATCCATGCGAGAAATACAGCATGTCACCTTCGTTCAAACATTCCACGAGCTTCGACCACTGCGAGCGTTGACCTGCGTCAGATAATAAATATTGAACGACAGTTCCCTTTTCTGCAGCTTCTTCAACATTGAATAATGTCTTGCCTGGAACCCAGCCGTCTGCAACAGCCTTATCCCAATTTTTCGTACCTTCGCGCTGACCGACGATCACGTTGATCCCGTTGTCGCGCATATTCATCGCCTGCGCAGGACCCTGCACGCCGTAGCCAAGCACTGCCACAACTTCATTCTTCAAAACTTCACGCGCCTTCTCAAGCGGAAATTCGTCGCGTGTTACCACATCTTCAACTGTGCCGCCAAAATTGATCTTTGCCATGATTGCTGTTCTCCTTAAAAGTTTTTTGTGTGTTGCGTGTTGCGTGTTGCGTGAGCATAATCAAGGGAACGGAACACGCAACACGTTTTTTTTCATCCTTCATCCTTCCTCATTCATCCTTGCTCTTCACGGCGCCATCTCTGCCAACTCTTCCAAATCCTCATACCGATTGCCCGTTACCCCAGGCACACGGCGGACTCCATCATTCACACCGCGAGTCATCGCCACCTGACCGGTACGCACCATTTCCACAATCCCCAGTGGACGTAACAACTCGATCATGCCTTCGATCTTATCCTCCGTGCCAGTGATCTCGACGATAACCGAATCAGCCGCCACATCCACGATATGGGCGCGGAATATTTCAGCGAGACCATTAACTTCAGCGCGTTTTTCGGGTCCGACCTTTATTTTGATCAGAGCCAGGTCACGGGTCACCGAAGGTTGACGCGTCACGTCCTGCACGTCAATCACGTTGACCAGTTTATATAGATTCGCTTCGATCTTGTGCGCGTCCATATCGCCGTTGGGACAATCCACCACCACGGTCATGCGCGAAACTTCAGGGTCTTCCGTCCGCCCCACTGCGAGCGACTCAATATTGAAATTGCGGCGGCGAAACAGAGAAGCGACGCGGTTCAATACACCAGGTCTATTTTCTACTAATGCAATGAAAGTGTAGTTCATTCTTACTCCTTGTATCGTCATTGCGAGGGCGCTAGCCCGAAGCAATCCCCAACACGTTGAAGGAGATTGCTTCGTCGGGAAGAGCATCCTCCTCGCAACGACATGATTATCTTGCAGGCCTCTGTAACATCTGATCCAAGGCCGCGCCTGCGGGAACCATCGGGTAGACGGCTTCCTCCTGCTCCACGCGGAATTCGATCACGGTGGGACCTTGAATACTGCGCGCCCAGGCAATCGCTTCATCCACTTCTTCGCGCTTGGTCACGCGCCTTGCTGGGACACCGTGCGCTTCGGCGAGTTTCACAAAATCTGGCGAGAGCATGTTCACGGCAGAGTAACGCTTCTCGAAGAAGAACTCCTGCCACTGACGCACCATGCCGAGAAAACTGTTATTCATGATCGCCACTTTTACATTCGCGCCTTCCTGCACGGCAGTCGTCAACTCTGCGGCAGTCATCTGGAAACCGCCGTCGCCCGCCACAGCCCATACTTCCTGAGTCTTGTCTGCGAACCACGCGCCAATCGCGGCGGGCAAACCAAAGCCCATCGTCCCCGCGCCGCCCGAAGTCAGCCAGCGATTCGGTTTATCCAGTTGATAATATTGCGCTGTCCACATCTGGTGTTGACCGACATCCGTCGTCACAATCGCGCCGCCGCCTGTGGCTTTCCAAATATCGGCGATGAGATGAGGCACATACAACTTGCCATCATCTTCCCAATTCATAATGCTGCGCGTATCGGCTTCCGATTTCCATTCGTTGATCTGCTTCTTCCATTCTTCGTGATCGTATTCATCCACCATTGGAATCAGGTCACTCAACACCGTTTTCAAATCACCCACGAGCGGAACATCCACAGACACGTTTTTATGCACTTCCGACGGATCAATTTCAATATGGATTTTCTTCGCGTGCGGCGCGTAGGTTTTCAACGTGCCAGTCACGCGGTCATCGAAGCGCATTCCAAAAGCAAGGATCAAATCCGAATTTTGAATCGCCATGTTGGTGTGGACTTCACCGTGCATACCCATCATCCCCAAACTTAATTCATGCGAAGCGGGGAACGCGCCGAGTCCGAGCAAGGTGCTTGCCACGGGCGTTTGAGTCTTCACCGCGAATTGCATGAGCGCTTCCTCGGCTTTGGACATCAACACGCCATGTCCGCACAAAATGATCGGACGCTGCGCTTTCTCGATCAACTTGACCGCGCGCTCCAGTGAATCCTTCGGCGCATGATCCACAGGTTGATAACCTGGTAGTTTCACAGTTTCAGGATAAATAAATTCAGTCTGTTCCACCTGCGCGTTTTTGCAAATATCAATCAACACAGGACCAGGTCTGCCGCTGCGCGCAATGGTTAATGCCTCGCGCACAACTTCGGCAATTTCATCGGCGCGCGTCACAAGGTAATTATGTTTTGTGATCGGCAATGTAATACCCGTCACATCCACTTCCTGAAACGCATCGCCGCCGATCAGGTGCGCGGCGACCTGTCCCGTAACAAAAACTACCGGCACAGAATCCATCATCGCCGTGGCAATGCCCGTCACCAAATTCGTCGCGCCAGGTCCCGATGTCCCCATCGCCATCCCCACCTTGCCCGAAGCGCGCGCGTACCCATCCGCCATGTGCGCCCCGCCCTGCTCATGCCGCACCAACACATGATGGATGGGATAACTCAACATCGCATCATAGATCGGCATATTCGCCCCGCCAGGGTAGCCGAAGACCACCTCCACGCCTTCGCGCACCACACACTCCCACATAATTTCCGCGCCAGTTTTTTTCATTCGCTCTCCTTCATCCGTTTTTAAATCCGTTCATCCGTTCATATCCGTTGTCAACACTGCGCCCGTATCCGCGCTCGTCACAAAATACGAATAACGTTTCAACCATTTGGACGTGGTTGTGGATTTGAACAGAGGCAGCGCACTCAGCCGACTTTGAATCTCCGCGCCACTCAACTTAACGTTGAGGCTGCGTGCCACCAAATCAATTTGGACTACATCCCCAGCCTTGATCGCCCCAATCGGACCACCCGCAGCAGCTTCCGGCGACACATGCCCAATGCACGCCCCGCGAGTCCCGCCGCTAAAACGTCCATCGGTGATGAGCGCGACTTTATCGCCGAGTCCCTGCCCCATAATTGCGGCAGTCGGCGACAGCATCTCCTGCATCCCAGGTCCGCCCTTGGGGCCTTCATAGCGCACAACAACACAATCGCCCGCTTTCACTTTTCCAGCGAGAATTCCAGCCATCGCTTCATCTTGTGATTCAAAGATAACCGCAGGACCTTCAAACTTCATCATGGACTCACTCACGCCGCCCGCTTTCACAACCGATCCTTTGGGAGCGAGATTGCCAAACAAAATAGATAAGCCGCCGCGCTTGGAATAAGCATTCTCATATTTATGAATAACTTCTTCATCTTTGATATCGCAGCCTTGAATCGATTCCCCCAAGGTCTTGCCAGTTACAGTTATGCGGTCAAAATGCAACATGCCAGTTCCCCGTTGGACTTCGTTCAAGATGGCAGGGATTCCGCCCGCGCGATGGACATCTTCCATGTGCCATTTGCCCGCTGGACTCACTTTGCAGATATGAGGCACTTTATCGGCGACTGAATTGATTCGGCTCAGCGGATAGTCCACGTTCGCTTCGTTTGCCAACGCCAAAGTGTGAAGCACCGTATTCGATGAACCGCCCATCGCCATGTCCAGTGCGAACGCGTCGTCTATCGCATCGGCGGTGACAATGTCACGCGGCTTGATATCGCGTTCGATCAAGGTCATCACTTGCGCGGCGGCTTGCCTTGCCAAATCTTCGCGCTCAGGAGTCTTCGCTAAGGCAGAGCCGTTATAAGGTAATGCCAGACCGAGCACTTCCATCAAACAGTTCATCGAGTTGGCGGTGAACATACCAGAGCATGATCCGCACGAAGGACAGGCAAATTTTTCAAGAATAGATAATCGCTTTTCATCAATTTTCCCCGCTGAAAATGCGCCGACGCCTTCAAAGACGGAGATCAAGTCAATCGTCTCGCCATCGGGAGTCATGCCCGCTTTCATTGCTCCACCTGAAACAAAAATGGTCGGCACGTTGACGCGCATCGCAGCCAGCAACATGCCAGGCACGATCTTGTCGCAGTTGGGGATGCAGACCATGGCGTCAAATCTATGAGCTTCGATCATGGTCTCGACGCAGTCAGCAATCAGTTCACGAGAGGGAAGCGAATACTTCATCCCCGCATGACCCATCGCGATACCATCATCCACGCCGATGGTGTTGAATTCAAACGGCACACCACCCGCCGCGCGGACAGCGTCCTTTACCAGTTTGCCAAACTCCTGCAAATGCACATGCCCGGGGACAACATCCACATAAGAATTAACAATGGCGACAAATGGCTTGTTGAAATCATCGTCCTGCAAACCTGTGGCGCGTAACAATGCACGGTGCGGCGCTTTTTCATAACCCTTTTTTACTGTGTCTGAACGCATGTTGCTCCTTTGATGGCTGACCATAGACCATGGACGGTAGACGATGGATGGTGGTTGGGTTACGGTCGGTGGTCTATCGTCCACCGTCAGTTCTTAATTGATATAAAAAAAGAGCCGCCCGTGGTTAGGGCGGCTCTTCGTACTACTTACGCAGTGATTTACTTTACTCTCACCGTTGCCATCCTAACCGAAAATTGATCCTTAATAATAAGGACCGCAAGGACGACGACAATAAGGGAGAGGCTGAACAAAGATATATTCATGGGCTGTAGGTATTTCGCCCGATTATAGGCAGAATTTGAAATAAGTCAAGGGAATTTGTGATTCTCATGATGTCATTGCGAGTATATTCATAGTGGGAATTGCTGAATGGATTGCGTTGGATGTGTGCACGCAAAACATGTCAGAGGATAGTTCCCTGCGCTGTCACTTCGACAGGGTTTCGACAAGCTCAACCTACCAGCTCAGTACAAGCCTCGGCACAGGATTTACTCGATGAACGCCGCCGACAGGGTGCTTCGCGAAGGACGGCGGCTTGAGCCTATTTACCAACATACTTTGAGCGCCCCCAGTTGGATTCGGTTAAGTATAACAACCTGACAAAATCAATACTTCAGATATATATACTTCTTCCTCGGATTGATCCCCACCCTCCCTTCGAAATAGCTCTTGATCGCTTTTATGTCTGCATCCATATTTTCTGTTGGGTGAAATACCTGTCCAACATGCACGGTTTTCTTTGCGCCATCCACAACCGCCATCACTACGGGAATCCCTGCTTTTTTGGCGATGTGATAAAAGCCCATCTTCCATTCACTGACATAATGCCGCGTGCCTTCGGGGGTGATGGTCAAAATGAATTTGTCTGATTTTTCGCAGGCATCCACCATTTGATCAACGAGTCCTTGCGACTTTTTACGGTCCACGGGAATGCCGCCGCACCAATAGAAGAACCAGCCGATCGGGCTGCGGAACAACTCCGCTTTGCCCATAAAGCCGACGTTGGCCCGCAGGTGGAAGATGATGCCGAGGAACAGTACGAAATCCCAGTTGGAGGTGTGCGGCGCGCCGATCAATATATATTTTGGCAGGTCGGGCAATTTTCCCTCCACACGCCAACCGACCATGCGCAGAATCAAATTTGCCATCACGCGTAGAAATATGCTGAGAATGGGAGTGTTGAAAATAGTGGTCTTCAATTTTTTGTCCTCAACTTATTTAACCCTCAAATTTCGTTTGCGTCTCTCAAATTGGAGCGCGGATTGGGGATTGCGGACTATTGACTTCGACACGGTGAGCGAGAGACGAACCGTCAGCACAAGCGTCCGCAATCCCCTTAAACTTGAGACAATCTGTGGTTAAATACCTGCATGGCTTTGAAATCATACCTCCGCGCTATTATTTATGAAACAGAAAAACAGATACAAAGTGTCCGCTTTGCATCTGTGCCCAGCCCGCAAAATGACTGGCCAATTCTACTCGGCATTTCCTTTCCCAAAAGCGGCACGCATCTGCTCGACCAAATTCTACTCGGCTTTTCAAAAGTCGCGCCATTCTCAAAACGACTGCATTCTTTTTATGCCGAGTACGAAGGCGAAAGTGGGCTCAAACGCAGTTCTGATCAAGCGCTCGCCTGGCTTGATGTGCTCCGTCCGCGTGATGTGGCTTCAGCGCACCTCTTTGCACGGCCGGATGCTATCAAGCGTGTGTGCTCGCCTGCCTTCACCCCCTATTTTATTTATCGCGATCCGCGCGATGTGGTCGTCTCTCATGTTTTTTACGTCACCCAAATGGAAACGCGTCACGTGCATCACGCTTATTATCTGTCGCTTCCCGATTTCAATGCGCGGCTCAATGTCAGTATTTTGGGGCTTCCTGATTCCGATGCGGAATTTCCAGATATTGCAGGGCGCTTCGCACCTTATCTTGATTGGCTCGATCATCCTGAAGTAATGGCGATTCATTTTGAGGATTTGATATTGGACCGCGCCGCCGCATTGACCCGCATCATGTGCCATTTTCTCGCCCGCATTCCGCTTCCTACGAACCGACAGTTGATTCTAAATTCCCTCGAAACGTCCATCAACCCGAAAAAGTCCCCGACCTTCCGCTCAGGCAAGACAGGCGAATGGAGGAAATATTTCACCGATGAACACAAGAAAATATTCAAGGATGTGGCGGGGGATTTGTTGGTGAGGCTGGGGTATGAGAAGGAAAACGATTGGTAGATAGGTAAACAGGTACACAGGTAAACAAGATCCGTGTCTACGTGTCTACGTATTTACCTGTATACTTCCCCCATGGACTGCACCATTATCATCCGTGCCTATAACGAAGAAAAGCATCTTGGGCGTTTACTCGAGGGGATTCGTCAGCAGACTCTCAAAGATGTGGAAGTGATTCTTGTTGATTCAGGTTCAACCGATTCAACCGCCTCGATTGCCGAGGCGTTTGGAGCTCAGATATTGAACATCCGCCCCGAGGAATTCACTTTCGGACGCTCGCTCAACAAAGGGATCAAAGAAGCGAAGGGCGAGTTTATTGTCATCGCCAGCGCGCATGTCTATCCCGTCTATCCCGACTGGCTGGAGACTTTGCTTCGTCCATTTCAAGATTATAGTATTGCATTAACTTATGGCAAGCAACGCGCACCTGAATTTGCAAAATATTCCGAGCAACAAATTTTTCATCAGTGGTATCCCAATACAGGCAAGCTAAAACAAGCCACCGCGTTTTGCAATAATGCCAATGCCGCGATCCGAAAAAGTTTGTGGGAGAAAAATAATTACGACGAAGCATTGACAGGATTGGAGGATTTGGCGTGGGCAAAGTGGGCCAAAGAGCAGGGACATGCTATTGCGTATGTTGCCGAGGCGGAGGTCATCCACGCGCATCATGAAACTCCGCGCGGTGTATTCAATCGTTATCGCCGTGAAGCCATGGCCTATAAAAAAATATATCCTGAATCACATTTTAATGTGTATGATTTTTTGCGTCTGACTACAACAAATATTTTGAGTGACCTGTGGCATGCCGCGCGTGAACGTGTGTTGTGGAAAAACATCACTTCGATCTTCTGGTTTCGCTTTATGCAATTTCACGGCACGCGCCTGGGACACCGCGAGACGAGCCTCGTCACCCCGCAGCTGCGCGAGACTTTTTATTATGCCAGGGAGAGGAAACCGAAAGATGGCGTGAAAAGGGACATCGAACCGATAAGCTATGACGGGGAATAAGTTGTTAATTTCCCTTCGTTAACCAGGGTTCTAACGTTTTTCAATTAACTTGAAACGCGTAAACACCCAGGGCGCGCCGCCCGTCACCCACCAACCCACCAAGGCATAACGAACAAAGCGCAAGGAATAAACAAGGAGTCCATCGCCGCGCGGGAAAATTTCGCCCAGTCCCATCCAAAGGATGAGGACGCCGATCAAGCCGATGACGTAACGAAGAGCGCGCATCCAGACCGGTCCCGAGGCCTGATACCCGCCCAGGGACACGATCCACGCGAGGCCAAATGTCAGCCCGAAGAAGGTCCCTGCTGAGGTGAAGATCCCGTTCGGGTCAATCGGAGCAGGCTCCACGCTCCCGCCGCGAAGCGCGTTTTCCATCCACTCAAGAGGGAGTTGATAGCCGCTCCTCAATGAAACCACAGCCCATCCCATTGCAACGAAAACCATCGAAACCAGAAATACAATCAAGGTTTGTTGTCCGAATGTTTTATTCGCAAGCCATGCGGCCACTGGATCCCAAAAACGGATAAATGCCCACAAGATCACTGCGCCGAACAGCCAGCCAATGAACACGTCATGCGGGAAATGAGAGCCGAGGTAAATGCGTGAAAAACCGATCAGGAAAATAAGCAGGAGGGCAACAACCCACACCCAAACCTGGCGGCGGGATGCGGCAATGATTCCCCAAACGCTCATGGCATTTTGGGCGTGACCAGAGGGAATGCCGAATGACGTTTCCGCCCACAGTGCGCGGACGTGTGAACTGGCCCAATAGGGGCGCGGTCCTGCAAAGAGCAATTTACTCATGTAGTTAAACATATTGCTGGTGACGAGGATAAATCCCACCCGCACGCCAATCACTGAGTCGATGCTCCAGTAGATTAAAGGCAGAACGAGGAAAAAGAAATCCTCCGTGCCGAGGTAGCTAAAGAAACGCATGGGGGCGATTAACCAATCCCCCGCACTTTGCATGGCAATCACAAAGGCAATGCCACTATCAATCAAGGTCTGCATAGGTCCTCCAATGGATTTTTAATCGTATTGCGATTGACGAGGATACTGCCTTCATTGTACACTCAAAGGATGGAAAAATCATCTGCGCGCTGGTGGGATCTTCCCTCCGCTATTTTTTTATTTCTAGCAATCCTGTTCTCAGCATGGCGCTTGCAATCCACCGGCTGGACAGATGGGCTTGAACACGTCCGCAATGTGGCTTTGCTGGGATTGATCATCGGGTTGGCGCTGGGGCAAAGTAGTTATCAAAGGCGCGGGATTGTGCTTTTATCCATCGGGTATATGCTGGTCGTTTTCTGCTGGCAATGGCTCGGATTTATGGAATTTACAGAAGAGCAGAACTATTTAGGGGATAAACTTTTAATCCTGGTCAGCAGATTATTGCTGGGATTGAGCGAATTCGCTTCAAATAGACCTGTCAAAGATCCGCTGTTTTTTGTAGCTCTTCTTTGCATCCCTTTCTGGTTCACAAGTCTATTCAGCGGATATCAATTGACCCGCCATGCCAATGGGCTTGCCGCTGTTTTACCGAGCGGATTCCTGATGTTCGTCATTTACCTTATCCACTACACCGCCAAAGATTACAGCTGGCTGTTCGGCGCTTATCTATTCATGACACTGCTCCTGCTCGGACGTCAAAAATATCTGGCCGATCGGAAAAATTGGAGGGAAAAACGTGTGCAGATTTCCGCAGAAAGCGGCCTGGATTTCAATAACACCATCATGATCAGCGCGGCAGTTTTGATCATTCTGGTGTGGGTGCTTCCAGGTACTCTGCCATTTAACCCGCAGGCAAGGAAAGCATGGCAGAGAATATCGAGGGACTGGTCCTCAAAAGATGAACGCCTTGAAAACATGTTTGCATCAGTAAAGAAAGAAAACCAGCCATCTAAAGATTACTATCGAAATGAATTACCGCTTGGCACACGAATCTCACTAAGCGAGTCTGTGGCTTTCCTTGTTTATGCGCCATCCGCTGCCCGTAATTTCCCGCGGCTATACTGGCGCGGACGTGTTTATGACCACTTTGAAGAAGGCCGTTGGTCAACTGCTGATGTGGAAGGTAAAAACTATAAACCACAAGACGGCGATTTTGAGATCCCGGATACGGAGAACCGCGAAAAAATAAATTTCACGTATAACGTTTACATTAAAGGACAGACCATCCTTTACACTGCGGCGCAGCCCACTTGGGTAAGTCATCCAGCGAATATCGCCCACACCAAAATCCCTGCTAAAAAAGAGGAAGGGGAGGAAGTTATGGATATTGTGACACTACAAGCGTCGCCTTATCTGGAAGCGGGAGAGTCGTATCACTCCACTGCCCTGCTTGCCAACCCAACCATCCCTGAATTGCAGGAAACCGGGCAGGAGTATCCCGAATGGGTCACGGAAAAATACCTGCAATTACCTGCAGATTTCTCCCCGCGTATCCAGGCGCTTGCATTGGAAATTACCACTGCTTACCACAACCCCTACGATAAAGCTGCCGCGATCACGAACTATCTGCGCTCGGAAATCGAGTACGCCCCATCCGTCTCCTTTCCAGAAGGTACTGTTGACAGACTGGAGTATTTTTTATTTGAGGGCAAACAAGGCTTTTGTAATTATTACGCCAGCGCCGAAGTATTAATGCTTCGCTCTGTCGGCGTGCCGGCGCGGCTGGCAGTTGGTTTTGCGCAAGGAGAACCGAACTTACAAAGAACTTTTTACACCGTACGCGAACGTGACGCGCACGCCTGGCCTGAAGTATATTTCCCGGGGTATGGCTGGATCGAATTTGAGCCGACTGGAAACCAAGCTCCCATAGAACGTTCGCTCGAACGAGAAGAACAGCCTGATGTCAGTCTCGACCCGGCCATCAACCCGGCGAATCCAGAAGAGCTGGCACAGGAGGAACCTGAATCCGTTCCGCCCATCGAACGACAGGATAGCTTCCCATCGCGCGCGCAGATCGTCCAACTCAGTCTTTTTGGCGGAATATCTCTGCTGATCATCGTTGGATTCTTTCTTAAGCGACGCTACGCGCCAAATATGCAAACAGCGCTAATCCTAAAGAACATGGCTGAGCGAAGTGGCTGGGGAACCCCGGCGTGGTTGATTAGATGGATACACTGGACAACGCTGACTCCCATTGAAAGATATTTTCATAGCATCAATGCCAGCCTGCAGTGGCTGGGAAAACCTCAACCGCTTCACATCACAGCCGCAGAACGCACTGCCATTTTAATGGAGCTCCTTCCCTCCGCCTCGCCATCCATCGAAATTTTGCGGGATGAACATCAATCCGCCCTGTTCAGCCCGCGCGAAGGGAATGCACTAATTGCGCGCCGTGCGGCATGGACGATCATTTATCAAGCCATAACAAGACGTATTAAGATCTTCGTCTTGGGATACAATTAGCCAAATTAGCAGGAATTACAGAAAATCCTCGGTTTGATCGGTACCGAAAAAAGACTGGAATACACCGCGATCAGCGACAGTGTCAACACTGCTAAACGCATCCAGGAGAATTCGGACAAGAACCAGATTCTGATCAGTAAAGTTGCGTATGAACGGGTCAAGAAACAAGTGGAAGCCAAATCCTACGCCGAAATGAAATTGAAAGGCAAGGAACATCCGCTTGAGGTGTTTGAGGTGCTGGGGATGAAGTGAGAAGGGGAAAGAGGGTAAGTTGTGATGGGCAATAAGTAATTGGGAGATTACCAATTACCATCCCCCACCCTCTCTACAAACCTCACCAAACTTTCCAAACCTTTCATTACTGGATCAATATCAATAAATTCATTCGTTGTATGTGCGCCGCCTCCGGTTGTAATCCCCATGACGACAGCGGGAATATTTCGGCTCAATGGAATATTCGCGTCGGTTGAGCCTGTTGTAAGGGTTACATCTACAACCTGTTCTTGCGAACACTTAATTGCTAATTGCACGAATTCATGCTTTTCCGAAATTCCACCCGCAGGTCTTTCACCGATGGCCTCCGCCATGATCTTCACACCTGCGCGGCTTGCATGAGTGATCAACTCTTCCACTTGATGCACCAGCCTCGCCAGCGTTTTTGGATCTTCCGAGCGCAGGTCTACTTCACATTTTGCGTCCGAGGCCAGCACATTGACACCCGTGCCTCCGCCAATCGTGCCAACGTTCAACGTTGTGCGAGGTTCGCGCGGCAATCGGATCGCGGTCAATTTTGTGATCAATGAGACAAGTTCATGGACCGCCGAAGGCTGGCCATAATCAGACCATGAATGTCCGCCCGCAGTTTTTGCAGTAATGCGATACCTCTTCACGCCAATTGCGCGATGATAGACATGCCCAAACGCAAGCCCTTCCAGCACGAGGTAACCAAGCACATGAGTACCAAACCGTTCCACCACAGCCCGCATCCCTCGCAGGTCACCGAGACCCTCCTCCCCAACATTTGCCACAAACCAGACGTCATTTTGTAACGTGATTTTCCTCTCACGCAAGGAACAGATGATTCCAAACAACGCAGCGACGCCGAGTGAATTATCGCCGATGCCCGGTGCGACGATTTTTTTCGCTTCCTTCTTAATCTGCAAGTTGACAGTGGCAGGAAAGACGGTATCCAAATGAGCAGATACGATCAAAGCCTTCGTCTTCTTCTGTTTCCCCGGCAATCGCGCGAAGACATTTCCCAATGAATCCACCGAAACATCCTTAAGTTTTTCTTTGATAAAAAGTTCGCGCACAAATTCACCCCGCTCTCCCTCCGCAAAGGTTGGCGCGGGGATTTGCTGTATTTGGATGGCAAGGTCAATGATTTGGGTTGGAAGATTATTCATGGGTTAAGTATACAGGCTGGTAAACAAGTAGACAGGTAAACAGGTAAACAAGTAATGCGCGTTGAACGTTGAAAGTTGAAAGTTCCACTTCATCATTCACCCTTCATCATTCATCCTTTATATCTCCCGCGCCATTTCTTGTAATGTATGCAAACGCGCTTCAGCCAGTCCGGGCAGAACTTCCAGCGGATAAAATGGGCCGCTGCCTTCGATTTTCAATGAAGCAGAAACACTTCCATGTATTGCCGCCATGAGAGGGTCGTTTGTCTTCTGAAAGCCGGCCAGGTAGCCGCCGCAAAACGCATCTCCTGCGCCGGTCGGGTCTGCCAGGCGCGAAGAGTAGGCAGGAACTTCGTAACGATGATTTCCTGCGGCATCAAATACCAATTGACCGAGAGCGCCGCGTTTTATGACAATGATCTGCGGCCCATACTGACTGACCTGCTGCGCCATCTCCCACAAGTCATTGGTCTCACCCCAAAAGAGCGCACGCACTTCATCTTCTGAGGGTTGAAAGACAGTAACCCCTTGCAATACCAATCGCAGGTCGCGCCAAAAGCTGGTGGTCATATAGCCGGGAGCAGGGTCCAGGCTGACGGTCTGATTTGAGCCGCCTTTAAAGAGGTTGACCATCTGGCTCTGGCTGACAAAGTCAAAGGGGCAGAGATGCACATGGCGGACATCCCGAAAATATTTTGGCACATCCAGCGCGGCGGGAGAGGCGGCATCTGGTTCGCGCGGGTCTTTGCGCGCTTCATCTACAGGGAGATAGCCAAGCAAGGCTTTTGGAAAAGGCAATTGGCGGCGCGCAAAATGAGTAACTGCATTGGATTGACTACGCTCATTTGAATCCGTATAGGCAATGAAACTACGCAAATCAATGTTTTGTGATCCATGCAGTGTGATAATGCCGCGAATATCAAAACCGCGTTTTTCGAGGTCACGCAGCCAGGCCTGTGGATAGTCCTCACTGACACGCCCAAGCAAACCTGCATTCGCGTTCGCGTCCCAAACCGCAAGCCCGCCTGCGGCATACAGCAAATTGCCCCCGGGCGAATCCAGGAGCGGGTTCCCCAATGGCGGCAGGATATATTCGCGGGTAAGCTTACCGGCGATGACAAATGTTGGACTCGTCATTTTCCCAAGTATATAAGGTGACAGTCACTTTGCCCACTCCGCTTCGTTTTGGTATGCTCGGCAGTAGTGACCCTCACCTTTTTCTCATCCAGGCCGGTTTTTGCGCGGCAACCTTTTGATAAATGGAACAATCTTCTTGATGAGCACCCGGCAAATAACCCGTAGATATGAGAAACTCATTGACAATCTCACTGCCAGTGAAGACGAAGGTTTTCTTGAAAATTTTTGACCAACCATCTTTTGTTAATGGGTGATTCGCGTCCAGCCAGCCTTTGAAGGAGCCATATTCTTTTCTGAGTTCGAGTATCGTCTGCGCGTTGACAATGGCCGCATTAACCTTTAGGCGGTTGCGAATAATACCCGCATCTTCCAGCAAACAAGCGCGGTCTTTCTCACTATACCTTGCGATCTTCTCGATCTTGAAATCGTCGTAGGCTTTATGAAAATTATCCGCCTTCTTCAGGATCGTTATCCATGAAAGCCCGGCCTGGTTGATCTCAAGAATAAGGCGTTCGAATAATTCATCGTCATCTTTTAACGGAAAGCCATATTGGGAATCGTGATAGTTTTTATTAAAGGTGTCTTCCGGGTGGGAATTGCAGTAATCGCAGTAAGAGGTCATGATGCAATTTTACTATGGTTGAGTAAAGACAAAAGTCGTCATACCTGAATTCGAGGCACAACTACTCAGAGCGGTTGGAAGGTCTCTGCCTTCCTGGTGGAGCAAGTCTACGCCAAAGGACTCAAAATTACCAAGGAGGTGATGGAAAGTTTGAATCTTGAACGACATGGTACTTGCCCAAATTGGAACTACACCATTCGCTCGCGCTTTTCTTCTGCTTGAGATCGATTGTTAAAGTACGGAAGTTATTTTTGCACAACTACTAAGCGAAACGGAGCGAATTCACCGCTTCGATAACCTGTGCGGGTATCGGTGGATGAATTGCGATAATTCATCTGGAATTACGTCAAGTTCGAAAAAGACAAATCGTAACAAGAGCCATTGCTGAATTATAACAATCACAAAACTATTGTTTTTCATCGCCAGCGTTGTATAATAATATTGTACCGTTTTCCGCACTTCAAACAACCAGGAGGGTTTTATGAAAACCTTACAAAGGCTGGCTCAAACGCGCATCATCGCACCAACAATAGTCATCAGGGAAGTTACAAAGCGGCCGAAGAATTTCTGCCGATGTCGAATCACTACTATCAACAGTGCGGCACTTGAAAGGAGTTGATTACATGAAACTAAATCACATTTTCAAGTTACTTTGCATGCTGGTCATGCTATCATTGCTCAGTGCGTGCGGATCAGAATCATCCGCAGGCACTTCCGTGTGGATTGACGTGCCAGTCAACGGGCTGGTTTTCCCGTCCGTGCAAGCGATCGAGATCGAGGGACACGCCGCTTCGTCGGCGGGTGTCAGCCGCGTCGAGATCTGGATCAACGGCGCGCTGCTGACCACGATCAACGACCCGCCCACAGAAGGCGAACTGGCGAGTTTCCACGCCGAATGGACGCCCTCCGCGCCCGGCGAATACACTCTCCAGGCGATAGCCTTTGGCGCGGACGGGGCGGCCAGCGCGCCGGATTCGGCGCGCGTCACGTTTGGGGACGTGGTGGTCACCCTGGTCATTTCGGTGACGCCAGTGGTCACTGATACGCCCACCCCGGTCATTTCGGTGACGCCGGTGGTCACTGATACGCCTACCATTCCGATTCCCGGCGCAGTCATTCAGTTTTGGGCCGAGCCAGCCGAAATCGAGGCGGGAGCGTGTACCGATATCCGCTGGCATGTCGAAAATGTGAGTCGAGTCGTCTTCGGCGGAATTGATCAGCCTTTCGATTGGTCGTACCGCGATTGCCTGTGCGCCAGTCAACGCTACACACTGACCGTTGTTCACCTTAACGACTCCGAGGAAAGACGCACGGTGGATATTGCCGTGAGTGGGTCTTGTGTTACGCCCACCTCACCGCCTCCGCAGGATACAACACCTCCGCCCGCCCCGGTGCCTGCTGTGCCTGCCAATGGTTTGACGATTTCCTGCAAGGCATCGCAAAGTTTGGTCTGGCTGCCGGTGGATGATCCCAGCGGCATCGCTGAGTATCGCGTGGAGATTCAGCGACATTCCGGCGATAACAACTGGCAGGCCGCGCCGGGTGGTTCGATCAGCCTGGCGGATAAAACCACGAGCGTGCCTGTCGAATGCGGCTGGTATTACCGCTGGCGCGTGCGCGCCGTGGACGGGGCAGGGAACGTTGGCGGATGGTCCGGCTGGTCGCAGTTCGCGATCACGCTGAGTTGAGGAGGCGGAGATGAAGAACAAAGGTTGTTCGCGTTGGGTATTTCTGTTGGGAATAATGGTGCTCGCCGCCGCATGTGTTCTCGTGATCTCATTGGTGTACTTTCAAGCGCGCGCCCGCGCTTTTAATTCCAGGCCGCTGGTGTTGATTCACTCGCCGGTCAATCACGAACAGGCGCGCATCGGCGACGGGATCATCGTTCATGCTACGGCGCGCGCGGGTAACGGCCTGCGCCGCATGGAGTTGTGGGTGAACGATACCTTTGTGGATGCGCGCGAAGTGACCGACGGAAGCGCACCGACCATGCTGGTCTTTTCCGGGAGTTGGGTGGCGGGCGCAGCGGGGAATCACGTCCTGATCGTGCGCGCTATCGCCGCCGACGGGACCGAGGGACAGTCCTCTGTCATGGTCGAGGCGCTCGTGCAGGAAGCCGCCGACTCGGGCATCCACGTTGTCGAGGAGGACGAGACGCTCGAGACGATTGCCGAGGAACACGGGACAACACCCGAGGAACTGGCCGCGGCCAACCCATACCTTGGTCCGGGCGGCCCCGCACCGGGCGATGAACTGGTCGTCCCGGACGATGAAGCGCCTCCCGCCGAGGGCGGCGCGCCGGAAGAGGAGGGCGGCGAGCCTCCCATTCCCGAAGACGATCCGCCCGGCGCACCGGAATCCGCCTTTGAATTGTTTTACCTTGTCCCCTTCGAAGCGTTGGATATTGGCGCGGGCGAACCGACCGGGTTGCGTGTGGAGTTCCTCAGCGCTGGGACCGGCGAGATCTACGAAGGCCTGCATTGCTACATCGGATTGGGCGACCAATCTCCGCGTTGGTACCCCGATGAAGATAACGACCAGATTACGGACGAATCCTTTGTATTGGATGACACGGATCATTGGTCTCTCGGAACGCATCTCTCCGGTGAGGACGCACCTGTAATCTACTGGCCGCGCAACCGTGACTTGCCGCTCGATATTTCGTGTGTAGGCATTGCCGGCGGCGGCACGGACGCCCTTGACCTCGGCCGCTGGGAGGGCGCCATCCCTCCCGAACGATGGACAGGCATGCTCCTGGCTGAAGGCGCGACCGGGCCGGACGGTTCTTTCCTGGTGGAATTCCGCATCACGCGCACGGACGGCGGAGGCAGCGGCGTCCCGCTTTGGCTCGACCCCGACATGACACCGCCGACGGACATCCGACTGGACGACCGCCGCATTTCCCTGCGCTGGGACTACATCCCGCGCGCCGACGAGGAACCAATTGACGGCTTCCGCGTTTACCTGAACGGCAGCCTGCAATGGGTGGAGACTGCCGACTCTCGCGAAAGCATGCTGCCTTACGAATGGTTCAACCCGCCCTGTGGGACGACGTATACCTTTGCCGTCACGGCCTATCGCTTCGGCTTGCCCGACGGTCCGGAGTCGTTTCCCGCCGTCGCCATCTTGGAACAACCGGCGGAGGATTGCACGCGCGAAGTATTGATTACCTTCCTGGCGCTGGAGACCTTCGACCTGGGCGGGGATGGACGTTACGAAGACCGTCACGGCGATGTGGGTCCCGCGTACGGATCCTTCTATGCCAACGAACAGCAGATCACCTTCGGTGTCGGCACTCTCGCCGACGGCGGAGCCGCCGTCGGCTCTTTGGATCTGGCAAACGGCTTCCGTCACAACACAACCTACGATCTCGGCGATCTCTCCGCAGACCCGAGCTGGGGCTTCAACGGCATGCCCGCGCTCGTGGCCGCCATCCCCGAAGGAGGCACATTCGAATTCGGCTTCCGCATCATGGACGAGGATTCGGGCCGTTGCAACGACTCGGACGATCCCGGCTGCGACGACTTGATCTGCGAAGGGCTGTCCATGATCTACGACGAGGACAGCATCGGCGGCGATCTCGACCAGCACCACGAAGGTTCACTCACCTCCGAGGACGGCCGCTGCCGCGTTACCTATCAATGGGGGCCGGCGGCTGGCAGTCCGGTCGGGCCCGGCGTGGAGGGCTGGGAACCGCTGCCGTGGATCAGCCTCGAGGATTTCGTGGTCAACGAAGATACCGGGCGGGTACAACTACACGTCCGCAACACCGGCACGGCAACCTGGCCTTGGCGCGACCTGACCATCGAACTGCAAAGCCGCGAGGGCCTTTCGCTTGGCGTTTACACCTGGCCAGCCTTCGTCCTCGAAGCCGGACAGCGCACGATGCTGGAACATTCCGACATGCGCCTCAGCGCGCCCTTCGACGCCTGCGTGCTGATTGATCCTTTCGACGATGTGCTCGAAGAGTTGGAGCGTTCCGGCGCGTTGTTCCATAACCCCATCTGTCCGCAGGTCCCCGACCTAGTCATCACCGAGGTACGCTATATTCCGGGCGGTGGCTTCGGGCAGGTGTCCGTCACCATCCGAAACGTGGGCGAAGGCAGGCTGGAAAACCGCGTCATTTCCATTCAAACCTCCCTGCCGGACGGCGCGCCGCTCTACATCGGCGGCTCCTATCCCAACATCACACTGGGACGCTTCGAAAGCATCACCCTGAACTTTGGCGGCGTGAGCGAATCCGTCCGCGAGCAGATGCGGGCGGGCTACTTGGTTACCGTCAATCCGGAGGCGACCATTTTTGAGAGCAATGCCGACAACAATACTTATTCTGTGCGCGGCGCAACTCGTTTGTGGCTCTCGTGGGTCTGGATAGAAGCGCCTTACCACTACAGGAACACGGTTGAATATTACTTCCACGCACATGTTGTTTCCGCCGATACGCGCCGCCAGGTTGCGGACTGGAACGTGTCGCAGGACATTGACTGGGGTTCGTGTTTCGATCCGTACAATTGCGTGCGAGCGTTCGACGACAATGAGTATGACACGTACTGGTTCGATATCTTTGGCGACGAACTGCTGGAAATCACGGCCTCCGTTTTTGACGGCGCGTTCATCATTAGCGACGGCTCGGGAATCTACAGGCCGGAAGATGGCTGGGGCGCGGGTCCGCTGGGTCCGCATGGAAATTGTGAATACCTCGGCCCAGGCGATAATCCAGGGTCGCATACGTGGATATTCGATTATTACGAAGGTGAGACATGGAACATCACTTTCCATATCTGCCGCGAAGACGCTGTACCTTAACGGCGCTGGCGCTCGCGGTGGGCATCCTCGCCTGCACGCTTGGACAAACGCCCCCGACTCAACCGCCCGCCAGCCCGGGCGCTCGAACTGAACCCGGGACAGGCGCGACCGCCCCGGCCGAATCCCAGCCCCGTCCGCTTCCGCCCGCATACGCGTCCGGCGATGTGGTGAATCCAGTCGACCTCGAATACCTCGGCGCCTTCCGCCTGCCCGGCGGTAACGACCGTCCGCAGACCTTCGCCTATGGCGGAAACGCCATGACTTTCAACCCCGACGGCGACCCCGCCGGACCCGACGACGGATTCCCCGGCTCGCTCTTCGTCATGGGACACGACCGCATGCCCTACGGCGATTTGCCGGATGGCAATCAGGTGGCCGAGATCAACATCCCTGTTCCGGTTGCATCGCGAGATTTGGGCGGCCTCAACACCACCGATTTCCTTCAGGGATTTAACGACATCGCGCGCGGCCAGTTTGCCGGGCTGGACGAGATTCCCCGCGTTGGCTTGCAATACCTCAACCGTCCCGAGACCGGACCGAAAATCCACATTGCCTGGGGACAGCATTTTCAAGAGTCGCCCTCCGCTTCGCATGCGTGGTTCGACCCAACATTGTCTCAATCTCAAATGCAGGGCGCGTGGTTCATCGGCGACCAGGACCTGTACAGCGTGAACGGCTACCTGTTCGAGATCCCCGTGCTGTGGGCCGATGTCTTCGGTGGAAAATATCTCGCCACCGGCCGCGCCCGGGACGGCGGCTGGAGCGGCATGGGTCCGGCCTTGTTCGCTTACACTCCTTGGCAGGCGGACGGGTCGCCTCCGCCAGACGGCACACATTTGCAGGAAACCGTTCTCCTGCTCTATGAAAACTCGTACAACACCACCGACATCATCCACGCGATGAGCGGCTACCAGCATCCCGACGAATGGGAAGGCGGGGCGTGGATCAGCGCGCCCTCGGGCAGGCAGGCCGTGATCTTCGCGGGGACAAAAAGCAACAGTGAAAAATACTGGTACGGCTACCTCAATCCTGCCGGGCCACAATACGCCTGCGTGGATACGCAGATCACCGACTTCCCCACCTGTCGCATGGCAGATGGATCGATCTGCCCGCAACAGGATTTCGAAGGATGCTGTGACGAAGCATCCGGCAGATGCGCTTCGCTGCGCGGCTGGTGGACGACACAGTGGAACTCGCAGTTTATCTTCTACGATCCCGCCGACTTGGCGCGTGTCGCCGCAGGCGAACTCGCCTCATGGGAACCTCAGCCATACGCTGTTCTGGATATTGACGAACACCTTTTCTTCAACCCCTCCGGTGTCGAGACCGACATGCTGGGCACGGGAGACCAGCGCCGCTACCGCATCGGCGACATGGCTTATGATCGACAAAACAATTTGTTGTATGTGCTGGAACTGTTTGCAGACGGAGCAGCCCCAGTTGTACATATCTGGCAGGTGAGGTGACCTGTTGCCCGGGAACGAGAATCTCTCGCACTATACACGCTACCGTCCAATGGAGAAAAACCATGAACAAGTGCTTCTCCTTCCTTTTCATCGGCATTTCAGGTTATGACCCCGTTTCTCATGATGGCTATCCTGCCCGATTGCGGATAATGCCGGCGTCCGCAATCAAACGAACCTGCTCATAATAAATTATGCCGCGCAGTTTTAACTCATGCGACAATGCCTTTTGATACACGGCTTCAAGCAAACCTGGCCAAGGGTTTTATGAACTTCCATTGCTGCGCCTATCATGGCAAATGACAATTCTTTGTAAAGCAACTCAGTCATCATTTCTCCTAAGTTAGTGCAATCCGTGGAATTCGTGGCTACTATTTTTTCCACAGATTTCGCTGGTTTGCACAGATTTTTTCTTTAATCACCCCACCACCTGAATTTCCCTTGGCATATCGCTTAAACTTTCTGCGCCGCTTTCGGTAATGACCAGATTATCTTCGATCCTCACACCATTGCGGCCTATTAAATAAATGCCGGGTTCCACGGTGAATGCCATGCCTGGCTCGAGCAATTGCAGATTGTCGCCGCGAATGTAGGGGCCTTCGTGCCCTTCCATGCCAATTCCATGACCCGTGCGATGCGTGAAGTATATTCCATAGCCCGCCTTCTCGATCACATCCCGCGCGGCTCTATCCACATCTGCGCAGGGGACGCCGGGCTTCGCGGCGGCGCGGCCTGCGGCATTTGCCTCCTGCACGATTTTGTGGATCTTTTTATATTCATCTTCCATCTCGCCCACTGCAAAGGTGCGGGTCAAATCCGAGATATAGCCGTCATACGCCGCGCCCCAATCCACAACCAGCAGGTCACCCGCTTGAAGTTTTCTATCAGTCGGTGAAGCGTGCGGGTTGGCGGAATTTGGTCCAGCCGAAACAATCGGCGCAAATGGGATTTCAGATTCAGAGCCATGCTTCAACAATTGCATCACCAATTCAGAAGACAGCTCTTTTTCTGTCATCCCGATTTTGATTTGTGGAATCAACGCCTCTAGTGCAGACTGCGCAATACGCACTGCTTTACGCATTGTATCCACTTCGGTTTTATCTTTTCTGAGGCGCAACCCTGCCAGCACATCCGTTGCATCTGGGAAATCCGCTTCAGGCGCGCCTGCTTTGACATGACGGAATTCCAGCAAACGCAATTGACGCGGCTCGACTCCAATGCGCTTCCCGTCTAAACGTAATGCCTGCGCCGCTTTCCGAAAGGCATTTTCCCACTCGGACGGATTCTCGCCATACGCGAAGGCTTGCACTTTATATGGAAACAAATTCACTTTGGGCAATTCGAGTTCAGGCAGAACAAGCACAGGCTCTTGATCCGGCGCAACAAACAAGACGACCGGGCGTTCCATCAAATGGAAGTTCAGCCCGCTGAGATATTTCAGCGTAGGACCAGGATTCAGAATAACCGCATCCAGCCCACCTGTCCGAAGTGAGGCGGTCAGTTTGTTAAGTCGAGTCAATGTCATGTCAGTCTCCTAATCCAATTTATGTCTTGAGTTTGAAAAGATGTATGAAATCCAATCCACAAAAACGGGAAAAAGCATATCGAAAGTGGTGACGATCCGAAACCACCACGGAATGACAAGACTGCGGCGCGGACGTTTGGCAACAGCCACCACGCGGCTGGCTACATATTCGGATGACATACGTGATCTAAATTTGGATCGAATAGAACCATAGGCTGCGTTCCTGCCGATATGCCGACCAAATTCTGTAGCGGCGGGACCGGGGTAAATGCCGCTCACTTTGATTCCAAGCGGCGCCACTTCGCGGCGCAGGGCATCGGTGAAGGCGCGCGCGCCAAATTTGCTGGCTGAGTAGGAGGCGATCAATGGCGGAGAGATCAGTCCCGCAACCGAAATCATATTAATGATATGCCCCTGACGCCGAGCCAGCATATGCGGCAATACGGCACGCGTGACCTGCATCAGCCCGATCAAATTAACCCGCACGAGCATATCAATATCGCGTTCGGGCGTATGATTCTCGTACCAAGCCACCCTGCCGATGCCGGCATTGTTGAAGAGAATATCGATCTGCCCATACAGATCGAGCGCGGATCGCACCATGTTTTCGATATCTGCGCGGTTGGTGATATCCACAGGGACAGCCAGCGCTTCGCCGCCTGAATCCTGGATCCTTTCAGCCAGGTTTTGTAAGCGGTCTATGCGCCGCGCGGCGAGTACCAGCTTGCAACCTTCGCGCGCAAAGAGCAGAGCGGCATCTTCACCAAACCCTGAAGATGCGCCTGTGATGAGGATGACTTTGTTTTCAAGTGGAGACATGGATGGTTTTCCGTATTTTTCCGCTCAAGATGAATAAAGCGAGGTGGATATTTTATCATCCACCTCGCTTTAACTAGAAATTATTATGAAATAGGATTCGATACACTTATGGGTAAATTGACAGCCCGGATATATATCGAAAGTCTTTGACGTTGAGAGTGTACGAAGGAATGGAGTGATGGAGAGCAGTCGCAGCTATTAACGCATCTGGAATACTTAATCTATGGCTTAGACTATATTTTTCAAGCAAACTCAAATATACGTTTGAAATATATTCGTCATTTGGAATTTGATTTAGCAAAGAAATATGTTCTCATAAATTTCGGAGTCGCGTTTATCACGAGCGCCATAAAACAATTCCCCCACCGTTACCACACTAACCGCCAAATTGGATATACCAACCGCGTTGAAAATCTCCATGACATCAGCGCGGCCTTTATAAAATTCAATAAAAATATTGGTGTCACACAGAATTATATACGCCTTGGCCAAGCATTTTGTCGAAGAGTTTCAAGCGATATATCTCGATCTACCCAAATACCTGCCATCGCAAAAAAATCGCTCTTTTTTGTTCGAGCAGAAGCGGGAATGCGCAGATTTGCAATTGTGATTTTCTCAACATAATCCAGGGATTTCAAAAAATCCCTTAAGGCGCGAGCCTTGCGTCTGTCGCTGATTTGAATTGTGATCTGTTCCATAAATCACCTCACAAAAATAATCATACCGCGCTAATCGTCCTGATTTTCCTCACGCGCAGGTTTTTTCGGGCGCGGAGGTTCAACCGTCACTTTATCTGAAAGCGCAATGGCCAGCACATCGTCCATATGCTTGACGGGCACGATCTTGAGTTCGGATTTGGCAGTCTTTGGCATATCCACCAAATCCTTTAAATTCTTTTCAGGCAATATGACAGTTTTGAGTCCTGCGCGATGGGCGGCAAGGACTTTTTCGCGCACGCCGCCAATCGGAAGCACACGTCCGCGCAGGGTGATCTCACCGGTCATACCCACGTGACGATGAACAGGCCGACCCGTCAGTGCGGAAACGATGGCCGTTGCCATTGTAATTCCAGCGGACGGACCATCCTTTGGAATGCCGCCTTCCGGCATGTGGACGTGAATATCCAAACGCTCGAAGGCTTCCAGATCTATCTTCAACGCAACAGCGCGTGACTTGATATACGTCAGCGCAGCTTGACCGGATTCCTGCATCACCTCGCCCATCTGCCCGGTCATTTGCAGGCCGCCTTTGCCTTCCAGGATGGCAACTTCCACCGGCATGATCTCGCCGCCCGTTTCCGTCCACGCGAGGCTGGTGGCTACACCGACTTCATCTGCCCGCTCGGCTTCGGAGGGAAAGACCTGCTGCGGACCCAATAACTTTTCGATCATCTCCGGCGCGATCGAGGCGGGGTACTTCTTGCCCTCCGCCTTCAGGCGTGCCACTTTACGGCAGATGCGCCCGATCTCGCGTTCCAATCCGCGCACACCGGCCTCATAGGTGTATTCACGAATTATGCGCTGGAGCGCGGCAGGCTCAAATACCAGACCGATGTTCTCGATTCCGTTTTCTTCCAATTGGCGTGGAATGAGATAGCGGTTGGCAATCTCTATTTTTTCTTCTTCGATGTAACCGGGAAATTCGATCACTTCCATGCGGTCGAGCAAGGGCGCAGGAACCGTGGAAAGTGAATTGGCTGTCGTTACGAACATGGCTTTGGAAAGGTCAAAAGGCAGTTCGAGGTAGTGGTCACTAAAAGCGTAGTTCTGCTCAGGGTCCAGCACCTCAAGCATGGCTGAGGCAGGATCGCCGCGAAAGTCTGAATACAACTTGTCAATTTCATCCAGCATGAAAAGCGGATTGGCAGTGCCGGCCCGCTTCATGGTCTGAATGATCCGCCCGGGCAATGCACCGATGTAGGTGCGGCGATGTCCGCGAATTTCCGCTTCGTCGCGTACGCCGCCAAGTGAAACGCGCACAAATTTGCGCCCAAGCGCATCCGCAATGGAACGACCCAGGGAGGTTTTACCCACGCCGGGCGGGCCCACAAAACATAAAATCGGCTGGCGTTCTTTTTTTGGTTTCAAGGAACGCACAGCGATATATTCCAGAATTCTTTCCTTGGCTTTCTTCAAACCATAATGATCGCGCTCCAGGATTTTTGCTGCGTTTCTTACATCCAAATTATCAGGCGTGGAATTATTCCACGGCAGGTCAATGATCCAATCAATATACGTGCGGATAATACCCACCTCAGGCGCCATCGGCGACATTTGATTGAGGCGCTCCAATTCCTTCAACGCAACCTTCTTCGCTTCTTCAGGGAGATTCGCCGCATCCACTTTTTTCTTTAGATCCGAAGCATCGCGCGTGAAAATATCGCCTTCGCCCAATTCATTTTGGATCTGCTTCATCTGCTCGCGCAAATAAAACTCCCGCTGGCTTTTATCCACTTCATTCTGCACACGCGAGTGGATCTCATCTTCAAGTTCAAGCACATCTACTTCCTGCGCCAGCAGACTGTTCAATTGCCCCAGACGCGTTTTCGGATCAACCAGCAGCAGCAAACGCAGCTTGGCTTCGTAAGTCAATGAAAGCGATGTGGCGATCATATCGGTCAGCCAGCCGGGTTCGGAAATATTCAACGCAAATAAATGCGCCTCTTCCGGAATTGAACGATCGAGCTGCACGCAGCGCTCAAACAGACTCAACGCAGAGCGCATCAAGGCCTGCGTTTGCCTGTCTGCGGTTTGCGGTTCATGGGTCACGCGGGCGCGCACTTTAATATATGGCTTCAATTGTATGAATTCCACAATCTCCACGCGCCGCCGTCCCTGTACTAGCGCGGAGTGTGAGCCATCCGGCATGCTCAGCAAACGCCCAACCGCCATTTCCACGCCGATCGGCAAAAAGTCATCTTTTCCTGGTTCGTCCAGTTCGGGATCCCTTTGCGTTAAACCGATCACGGTTTGTTCTTTGTGATGCGCTCCCTGCACTGCCAGTATGGAGGGCTCGCGTCCGACAAAGATCGGCGAAACCATGCGAGGAAAAATAACCATGTCACGCAACGGCAAAACAGCCGCCTCGATCAAGCCGTCGGCTTTTGGTTCCATGCTCGGAATACGATAGAGTTCCTCGGTGCGTTGCGAGAGCGTCAGGTCGAAATTATCTTCGGATTCATTCCAATTGGGTTGACTCATTCAATACTTTCCATTCTTTCATCACTTCCGCTGTCACAAACATCGAGCCGGCGGATAATACAATGCTACCATCTTTTGACGACAATTCGAGCGCGCGCACCAATGCATCACTGACCGGGATAATCGCCTCCGACTCCGCCCCAGCCTGCTCTGCCAACTCTTGAATTTGCTCCATTTCAAGCGCGCGGGGATGATCGGCGCGCGTAATAATAATTTTCCTGATCTTCGGTTTCAATTCTGCAAACATCCCGGGAATGTTCTTATCCTCCGACGCGCCAAAGATGAGATAGACCATCTGATCGGGGAAATACGTTTGCAAGGTCTCGCTCAACTTGGCAAATGAATCCTGATTGTGTGCCGAGTCGAAGATCACCGGCGGATCGCGCCGCGCCACTTCAAAGCGCGCGCGCCATTGTACTTGAGAAAACCCTTTTTGTATCTGTTCATCTGTTATTGGAATCCCACTGACTTTCAAGGCGGCATAAGCGGTGGCTGCGTTTTCGATTTGATGATTTCCAAGCAAAGGAATTTGAAGGTCTAAAGTCGAAGGTCGAAAGTCGCTTGAAATTCTCAAGGTTTGACCATCAAGCGAAGAATTTATCAATTCGAATTTTGTATCCTGCCCAACAAGAGTAAAGCTTGCATTCTTAAGTTTGGCTACACGCTCCAACACTTCGAGGGCTTCATCCGTTTGCGGGGAGGAAACCACAGGCACGCCCGGCTTGATAATGCCCGCCTTCTCCCCCGCGATCAAGGCCAGCGTATTCCCAAGCACAGCCATATGATCATATGACAATGAAGTAATGACCGAAACCTTCGGTATGACAATGTTGGTCGCGTCGAGTCGCCCGCCCAGTCCCACTTCAAACACCGCCGCATTGACGCCATATTTTGCAAACGCCATAAATGCCAGGGCTGTGGTAATCTCAAAAGTAGTAAGTTTTTCGATCTCTGCAACATACGGCTTGATCTCCTCCACTAAATCAACCAACTGTTCATGCGAGATCGGCTCTCCATTGATTTGAATCCGCTCGCAATAATCCAGTAAATGAGGCGAAGTGTATAAGCCAGCCGTATATCCCGCAGCCTTCAACGCTGAAGCGCACAACGCCGAAACCGAGCCTTTCCCCTTCGTCCCGGCCACATGGATGATGGGGTATTTCTTCTGCGGATTCCCCAACGACTCCATCAAGGCGAACATGCGGTCAAGGTTGAAGTCCGCCTTGGCGAGTTCGGAGGAATGTTTAAGGCTATAATCTACGAAAGAGTAGAGGTAATCGAGGGCTTTGTTATATGCAAGTTCAATGTCCATGCGAGGGATTGTAAGACGTAATGCCTAATTCGTAAAACACAATTGACAAAACTGCGCAAAACGCCGATAATGCTCACTGTGTACACAATGAACATTATTTCAAACTGGAGGCAGAAATGACCATACTTATCGGCGCAAGAGATATACGCCAGAGATTTGCTGAAATACTCGGCAAGGTTGGCTTTGGGGGCGATATTGCCGTGGTGGAACGTTCCGGCAAACCAATGGCTGCGCTTATCCCAATCGAGATGTACGAGCAAATGATCGCCGAACGCGAAGCGCGATTCCAGATCGTGGAGAAAATTCGCGCGGCCCAGGCAAACTTTACCCCTGAAGAAATTGAGCGGGATGTCGCCCAAGCCATAAAAAAGGTGAGGAAACAAAATGCGGCGCGTCGTCTTTGATACAAACATCTTTGTCAGCGCGCTGCTCTCAAAAAACGGGACGCCCGCCAAAATAATAGATGCATGGCGCGAAAGAATTTTTTTGGTAATCACCTGCGAGGCAGCGATCCTCGAAATACAGCGTGTTTTGGATGAATTATTCGCAACAGGCAAATACGCCATCACCAAAGAACAAACAGAGTCTGTGATTCATCTTTTACGAACAGACGCCATACAAGTTCCGGGTCAAATGAATGTATCCGGCGCCATCCCGCAAGATCCCGATGACGAGAAGTTTCTGGCGATTGCATTGGAAGGCGAAGCGGAAATTATCATTAGCGGAGATAGTCACTTGTTGAATTTGGGCAAATACCAAAACATCATCATTCAAACAGCGCGTCAATTTCTTGATTCACTAAGATCAGAATAATATGCTCGCCATTCTCACCATCCACCTGCACCTCCCCACTTGCGCCTCGCTCAAGGAAAAGCGCGGACGGCTCAAGCCGCTCATCTCGCGCCTGCATCGCGAGTTTAATGTCTCCGTGGCAGAAATGGATTTGCAGGACAAATGGCAGGAGGTGGTCATCGCCTGTGCAATGGTCAATTCTGATGCTGTCACCTTGCGACAGTCCCTGCAAAGTGTGGCAAAATGGGTGGAAGCGAATTGGCCTGATGGTCAGGTAATTGATGAGAAGATTGAAGTGATGTAAGCACGTAGACACGTAGGCAAGTAGACAGGTCATGTTTACGTGTGTAGGTGTTTACCCGTGTACATAAAACAAGGAGAACCAATGGACTTAAAACTCAAAGACAAACGCGCGCTCGTCAGCGGCTCCTCCCGCGGACTTGGCTACGCGGCCGCGCTGGTATTGGCAAAAGAAGGCTGCAAGGTTGCCATCAATGGGCGCGACGAAGCGAAGATAAAAAGTGTGGCGGACAGGTTAAGCAAGGAAACTGGCACTAGGGTAATTGGATTGGCAGGCGATGTCGGATTGCTGGACATTCCTGAGAAATTGATACAGCAAACTGTGGATGCGTTTGGCGGATTGGATATTCTCATCACTAACGCGGGCGGACCTCCTTCCGGGTCCATTGATTCGCTTAACGAAGCCGCATGGCAAAAGGGAATCGACTTGTGTTTGATGGCGCATGTCCGCTTGATCAAAGCAGCGCTTCCTTATTTACGAAAATCAACAGCGGCAAGTATCTTGACGATTACTTCATACTCTGTAAAACAGCCCATTGCAAATTTGCTTTTGTCAAATAGTATCCGTTCGGCAACGATCGGATTAACCAAAACACTGGCATTGGAACTCGGCAAGGAAGGCATTCGGGTCAACTCCATTCTGCCAGGCTGGACGGAGACGGAAAGAGTCGCAGAATTAATGACTGCCCGGGCAACAGCGAACAGCACAACGGTCGAGGAAGAGACGCACAAGCAGTCGGAGCAGAGTCCGCTGGGAAGGTTGGGTCAGCCCGAAGAGTTCGCGAATGCCGCGGTGTTCCTCGTCTCCCCTGCTGCTTCTTATATCACCGGCGTCATGTTAAGTGTAGACGGTGGTATGTATAAGGGTACGATGTGATTTACGATTTAGGACTGATGGTCTCGATACGAGCGAGTGTACTTCTCGCTCGTATCGAGACCACGATTGGAAAAACCATGAACAAACAAAATGAAAAAGTGTGTATGAATTGCAATCGCACAGATGAACAAATTCCATTGATAACTCTGTCCTTCAAAAGCGCGCCAAAATATATTTGCGCGCAATGCTTCCCGGTTTTGATCCACAAGATTCACCTGCTTGCAGACAAATTACCTGGCGTGGAGATCGCGCCGCCTGCGGATCACTGATTATATGAATAAACTGTCGCGCCTTACCCGTAACTCGTTGATCATCTCGTTCTTTTTCTTAATAGATAAAGTTTTGGCCTTCGTTCGCACGGGTATCATTTCGCGCAAGTATTCAGATTCGGTGCATTTGCTGGATACATTCAATGCTGCAAATAATTTACCAGATGTGCTATTCGCGTTGATCTCTGGCGGCGCGCTGGCCATGGCATTCATCCCATTGCTGACGGAATATCTCACCACCAAAGACCGCGCCGCTGCATGGGATCTGTTTTCACGAGTGGCAAATGTCGCTTTTCTGGTGACAGGCTCAATTGCGATTCTGATCGCCATTTTCGCGCAACCAATCGTGGATGCGGAACTCGGCATCGCGCCCGGCTTTGAACAGGAACAACGCACATTGCTTGCGGAACTGATGCGCTTGAATCTGATCGGTACAGTCATTTTTTCGATCAGCGGATTGGTGATGGCTTCCCTGCAAGCGAATCAACATTTTATTTTTCCCGCAATGGCGCCCAGTCTCTATAATATTGGACAGATTTTCGGCGCGATCTTTCTTGTGCCGCGTTATGGCGTTCATGGATTGGTGTACGGTGTCATCATCGGCGCGGCAATGCACCTGCTGATTCAACTGCCGATACTCTTCAAGTTTGGCTTCCGTTGGACTCCATCTTTGAATTTACGTCACACTGGTTTGATCGAAGCGTTGAAATTAATGGCGCCGCGTTTATTAACCATGGGCGGCATTCAAGTCATTGTACTGGCACGTGATAATTTAGCCTCACGACTTGACCAGGTCGGCGCGGTAACCTCACTCACTTATGGCTGGATGATCATGCAAGTGCCTGAGACAATTCTTGGGACTGCCATTGCCACCGCGATGCTGCCTACGCTTTCAGAACTCGCGGCACGCGGCGACTGGACAGGGTTCCGTTCAACCATAGAACGCGCCCTGCGAGTATTGATCTCATTAACCATCCCGATTGCGGCAGTCATGGCGGCTGGGATTCATCCGCTCGTGCGCGGGGTTTTCGGATTTGACGAAGCCACCTCCACACTGATCACATGGACAACGCGCGCCTATTTGATGACACTGACAGGATTCTCCATCCACGAAATTGCGGCGCGTTCATTCTATGCGCGCAAAGAACCGATGTTCCCGTTGTATGCTGTGCTATTGCGTCTCGCCATGTTTTTAGGGATCGGTTTTATCGGACTCACCTTCTTCAAAAAGATTGGCGCGCCGATCATTGCATTTGCAGAGATCGCACTATTAATAGAAGCCATCATCCTGTTCAGTTGGTTATCCAAACGCACGCATGAGTCGATCCATGTGAACGGCGCGGTAGTCAAAGGGCTGATCGCGGCTGTCATCGGCGGAGCGATCACTTATGCTGTTGCGTTATACCTGCCCGGCGGCGCTATCGTAACCGCGCTGATCGGTATGGTCATTGGCGGATTGATCGCGCTGGCGATTGTCTGGTCTGATGCAAAACAGCTTTTTAATTTGTAATTCACTGGCATGTCATTGCGAGCCGCTCTTCGGCGAAGCAATCTCCTGCACAACGACAGGGATTGCTTCCCTTCGACACGGTGAGCGAAAGTCGAACCGTCAGGACACCGCGTCGGTAAGAGCATCATCCTCGCAACACTTGCGCCGCACGCCAGTGCAGGTGTGACGAAATAAGATAAGATAAGAAAAAATACAGTAATTCAAAGGGAAGTATAATTACCATCATGTCTGAACAAACTGGAAACACACAACCCATTCAACCTTATAAGGAAGATGATACCCAACCGATCAAACCTGTAAAAAAGACCCCTCGCTGGCGTTCCATCCTTACCAGTATCCTGGGCTTTCTCCTGCTCGTTGGGCTGGGCGGATTTGGCGGATATTCTTCCGGCATTGGAACCCGCAAAGCCGCGGAGGACGCCATTATTTCACAACAACTTTCCGAGCAATTCTCCTTTGCGCTGGTGGATATTGAATTCGGGCGTTATGAAAATGCAAGACAACGCCTCGAATTCATTATCAAGAACGATCCGGGTTTCCCCGGCGCACAAGGGAAATTAACCGAGGTTTTGGTATTGAGTTCCATCCCCACCCCTGCTCCAACCCCTACCCTCACAGCCACGCCTGATTTCAGCGGCGCAGAAAATGCATTTCAACGCGCCCAACAACTCATTCTTGCGCAGGATTGGCCCGGTGCGCTCACAGCACTGGATACGATCCGCAAACTGGACAAGAGCTACAAGACCGCGCAAGTGGACGGCATGTATTACTTTGCCTTACGCAATTACGGATATGATCTGATCACAAAACAAGGCAATCTTGAGGGCGGCATCTATCACCTGACCCTTGCAGAACGCTTCGGCCCATTGGATCATACAGCCATCGGTCTTCGTGAGGGCGCGCGCGCATACATCACCGGTGCAAGTTTCTGGGAACTGGACTGGAGGCAGACCTTGACCTACTTCGCCGAAGTAAGCGCCGGCTGGCCCTCTCTCTGGGACGGCACCATGACCGCCTCCCAACGTTACTTTATCGCATCCATGCGTTATGGTGATGAGCTCTTCCTGCGCCAGGAATACTGCGCCGCCAATGAACAATATCAAAACGCATCTGCCATGGGCGCGTTGGAGGCAGGCTCCGCTAAAAACGCCAACGAAGCATTTCAACAATGCTATCCGCCAACCGCGATTATCGAGCCTACCGCCATTGCTACAACAGAAACAGCGCCCACTGAGACGCCGACAACACCCTAGCCATAATTCATGACCACACCCTCTGCATGGATACTAGCGGTCATCTTCTGGCTTCACATGCTGGCGACTGTCACTTGGGTTGGAAGCCTCGCCGCAATTAACATCCTGGTCCTGCCCGCCTCCCATCGCACTTTGAAGCTGACAGATCAACTCAACTTTATCACCGCTCTTCAAAAAAGACTTGAGCCGTTGGCCTGGTTCTGCATGGGGTTATTATTGGTGACAGGTCTCATCCAATTGAGTACCAGTCCGCACTACGACGGCTTTCTCTCGCTCAGCACACAATGGTCCTTCGCCATCCTCATCAAACATGGGCTGGCTGTCATCATGGTCGTGGTCAGTGCCATCCAAACATGGGAAGTGCTTCCCGCCATCCAGCGCACGCTGATGAAAAAAGGGAAAGCGGATGAAGAGGAACTCCGCAACCTGCAAAGAAAAGAAATAATCCTCCTGCGGATCAATCTATTACTCTCTGCATTGATCCTCGGAGCTACCGCTGTCGCAAGAGTATCGTAATCAACAAAAAGAGACCGTTGCCATGAAAAGCAACGGTCTCTTTTTAATAAGCAAGCTACAGTTTTATCAAAGCTGGCTCAACCAGTGCGCCTGTCAGATCATAAGCCATGGCGCCGCTGATTCTGACTGGGACGATCTCCCCAACTTTTGCGTGTCCTTCAACCAAGACCATGCCGTCAATTTCGGGCGCATCGCGATAAGACCTGCCAATGGAGATGCCATCATCAAACCCCTCCACAAGCACATCCAGTGTTTGGCCGACATAAGACTGATTGACCTGGAGCGAAATGTTCTGCTGAAGTTCCATCAGACATTCGTATCTTTCCTGTTTAACAGGAGCAGGCACAGGGTCGCCAAGAGGCGTGGAGGTTGTGCCTGGCTCAAATGAAAACTGGAATGCGCCCACGCGATCAAATCGAATCTCTTTCACGAAATCATACAGCGCCTGGAATTCCTCTTCTGTTTCGCCGGGATACCCAACAATGAACGTAGTCCGAATCGCGAGGTCTTTCATCGCCTCACGCATTTTCCCAATCGTTTTATACACCCAATCCATGTTTGAAGGGCGCTTCATGCGATACAAGGTTTTTGGATGCGCGTGCTGAAGCGGCATATCCAGGTAAGGCAAAACCTGCCTGCGGGTTGCCATCACCTCGATCAAACGATCGGTGACACAACCCGGATAAGCATACATCACACGCATCCAATCCATATCTGGAACAGCATCTGTCAATTGTTCCAGCAAAATAGCGAGGCCGTCCTTCATACCCAGGTCGTGACCGTAATCCGTAGTGTCCTGCGCGATCAAGACCAATTCGCGCAGGCCGGCATCACGCAAGGTACGCGCTTCATTGATAATTGACTCAACGGGACGTGAGACCGCCGTGCCTTTAATTAATGGGATCGCGCAAAACGCGCAGGGACGGCGGCAGCCATCCGCCACTTTGATATACGCGCTCGCGCCGGACACACTGACGCGCTGTGCATCTTTCTCATCCAGGCCAACGGTTGGCGCATCAGGCAAATGATAGATCGGCTCGGGACGTTTTCCTTTGCGCACCTCCTGTACCACCTGCACAATATCCATCCAGCGGCGCGTGCCGAGAATGCCGTCAATACCTGGGATTTTCTGCGCAACATCCACCCCATAGCGTTGTGTCAGACAGCCGGCCGCGATCAACACCTGCCCATTAAGTTTTGATTTTGCAAGCTCACCCAGCACACGATAAGATTCCTCTTTTGCAGGGCCGATAAAACCGCAGGTGTTCACGATCAATACAGCCGCTTTGGATGGGTCTTCCATGGAACGATAGCCATCGCGCAAAAGCAACTGCGCCATCGAATTAGAATCAACTGTATTTTTTGCGCAGCCCAATGAAACCAAATGAAAAGTATTTTTTGTCACGTTTTTTTCCTAACGATAAAGATCTTCGTCCTGAGCGGAGCCGCGCGCCCTTGCCCTTCGCGCGGAGTAGTCGAAGGACAGGTTGCATAACAAGTTTATGTTCCCATATCATGCGCTTCGACACTTCGACAGGCTCAGTGCGGGGCTGCGTTCGGACGGAAGAGCTGTCCTCACTCCGCTCACATCGTCCCGACGTTTTTTCGGGAGCGAGGATTACATAACTACCCGCCTTCCGGCGGTGTCGCAGATGGTGTAAGCGTGGGCGTCCGTGTTGATGTGGGCAGTGGAGTATTGGTCGGCGTAGGCGAAATCGTCGCAGTCGGTGTGGCTACCCCGGAGATCAAATAAACACGGCTGACTACCTCGCCCACACCGCCCATCAAACCAAGATCACGCCCATTATAAGTAATCCGGATTGCCGCGGCATTGCCGGTCAGTATCACGACCTGGTTATCAGCTTCAAAAACTTTCAGCTCACGCGGAGCCATGCGCCCTTCAAAAGCCACGGCCCCATCCACCGAAATCCTCACAAAAACGCGTTCCACAGCAAAGACGCTGACCACCACATTCGCATTTGTGCCCGGGGTGGGCGCGTCTGGCGTAGTGAGGGCATCCACAGTGGAAGATGCAGTCAATGAATTATCCTCAATTGCCTCCAAGGTTAATTCCAAGGAAGCGGTCGGCAAAGGCGCATCCCCAAGCACATCCACAATCGAAGGCGCAGTAGGTTGAGCAATTTGGTTTCGATCATCCTGAGGACTGAGTACGCGTCCAACGCCCCAAATTGCAAGCGCAACCAAAATGACGATCATCAACACGCCAAAGATCAAATCACCTGCAATAAACGTCCGCAGGAACGGCAGGGAGGGTGTCACTACTGTCTGTATCTTATCACGCGGCGTTTCCGCATACTTCTCATGCCGCCTAGCCTGCAATGCATCCGCAAAGCGCAACGAAATCACATCTGTATCCAGGCCAAGAAAAGTCGAATAATTTACAAGCATCCCGCGCAATTGTACGGGTGAAGGCAATTGATCGAACGAGCCTGCCTCCAAAGCCTTCACAAACACCACCCGTAATCGCGTATGACGTTCCACTTCTTCAACAGTCAGGCTGATCAACTCACGCCGCGCCCGCAACTGCCCGCCAATCTCGGCAAAGATCACATCCGCAGGCAAGGCTGGTGCATTTATCTGCGACTCGATGGCGGGCGCGCCTTGTTCTTCAATTTCAGGGACGGGTTCCAGTTCTTTTTTCTTTCGGAATTGGATAAAGGAAATTAACTTCGCTACCAGACCCGGCTTCGCCTCACGCTTCGCGTTAACCTCAGCCTGCTCAATCTCGGCCGGCAGAGTCTCAGCTTTGGCTTTTGTTTCCGTCACAACGGCCGCAGGAGAAGTCTCTTCTTCAACTTTCTTTTTCTTCCTGCTGCGCGATTCGGTTTGTTCTACTACTACTTCTTCTACTTCAGTTTCTGCAATCGGAGCAGGAGGTCCTACTTGAACAGGCTCGCTGAATTCTGTCTCAACCGCTTCGTCCTGACGTAAAGCCGGCCCGGGGGTTGATTCTGCTTTCGGACGGCGTCCCAGCCTCGACGTTTGTACTGAGCGAAACGTCGTCCTGAGTAGGTCGAAGGGACGAAGAATCCAAGAAAGACGCGCTGGTTTCTCATCCTGTGACCCAGTCAGTGGAGGAACTTCCGTTTCAACAAGATTGACCTGCACCAGAGGTCCGCTTACCTCAGCGGATACAGGCGCATTTTTTTGAATATCCGCAATCAGCTCATCCACATTAAGGTCGAGATATTCGGCATAATTCCGCAAAAATCCACGCCCCTGAGCGGCAGACGGTATGGCAGAGTAATCATCCGCTTCCAATGCCTGCAAAAATATTACGCGAATGCGAGTGTCATCCGACGCTTTTTCAAGCGTGAGATAGCGGGCTTCGCGCATCTTTCTCAGGCGTTGACCAATTGATTCCGGCATGAATGTATTTTATTACAAACATCACCGACTCTGCGCCGGTGATGTGAAGTTGGTCTTATTCGACTGTCGCAGCAGGTTCTTTTGCTGCGGCTTCTTCTTTTCGCTTATGGGGACCCTTTTTAGGTTTCTCCGCTTTTTCAACTTCGGCTTGTTCGGTTGCGCTCTCTGGGCTTTCACCATCGCGATAGACGATGATCTTGATCTCTGGAACGAGATCCATGGTCAGGCGGATGTGGGCAGTGAATTCGCCGAGTGAGCGGATGGGTTGAATATCCACCTGCTGGCGCTTCACTTCAAAGCGGACTTGTTCGGAAAGCGCGGTGGCGATATCCTGCGTTGTAATGGAACCGTACAATTTGCCGGTATCACCAGCCTTGGCTGGGAAGGTTAGGGTAACTTCCTTGATCTGGTCGGCAATATTTTTGAGTTCATCGTTTTGAGCACTGCGGCGTATCTCAGCCTGTGTCTTGATCTTCTGGATCTGCTTTAGCGCGCCTTCGGTGGCAAGCACGGCAAATCCCTGCGGGAGGAGGAAGTTACGGCCGAAGCCATCGGCTACTTTCTTAATATCCCCGGCACGTCCAAGTTTGTAAACGTCTTTAACAAGCAATACTTTCATTTTCTATAAGCCCTTTCTGGCAGGATATGACAGGACGAAGGGTACTACGGCCTGCGGGGCGGGATTGTACCATAAAGAAACGTTTTCTTGCCAAGGCAGTGAAATACGATTAAGATAAAGGCATGTCCCAGATTCCCTTCAGTTTTCGGCGAGTGGCGACCTTTGCGGGTATTTTTGTTTTGATTTTATTTGTGATTGAGTTCAATTCACGCCTCGAAGAACTGAACCGCTTGAACAACCAACGCGACGAGGTGCGCATTCTTGCCACACAGGCCATGCAAACCCAAATGGCGCTGGAAACGCAGGTAGCGTATGCCAGATCCAGCGCGGCAGTGGAAGGGTGGGCTCGCACTGAGGGATATTACCTGAAGGATGGCGATCACCCGGTTATCCCTGTCGAACAACCGGGCAGTGAACCGTTGATCGTGAGCACCCCGCTCCCAACTCCCACCCCAATGCAAAATTGGGAAACCTGGTGGGCTTTATTCTTCAGCGAATAATTTATCAATTGGTTTAATGGACTTCTTGTGAAAGTCTCAGCAGGTCGGGCTTGTAACCTGTTTGTTTTTAACTACGATTACCAATGCAAGTAAATTTGCTATACTACTCCGCAGGTCTCGGGTTTCTTGTCATACTCACAGCAGGTATAGCCTATTTTGCTTTCTTAAGACAGCATAAAAATAACACGCACGAATCCACAAACGTCACGCCGTTTATCCTTGAAAACCTGCGCGATGCGATCATTGCTGTGGATGGAAAAGACCGCATTACCAATATTAACAACGCCGCAAAAAAATGGCTTGGCATAAAAGACAATTCGGTTGGAATATCAGTATTCGACATTTTGCCGCAACCCGATACATTCAGAAAAAAGTGGGACATTCCAAACACGATCATAAAATTGGAAATTGTTAAGAACAGCCAGCCTGCCTGGTTTGAAGCGTCCATCAGGCAATTACATCGCGTGGATAACGCACTACTTGGACGCGTGATCGTCATCCACGACATCACGCAGGAGCAGGAATTGCTGGAGGCGGAACTCCGCCGCTCTGCCCAGCTCGGTCTTCTTGAAGAAGTTGGCAGGCAGGTGGCGGATAGTTTCAATAAAACGGAAATCCTGCAACGATCCATTGATGCGGTTGTAAACCGATTTGGATATGCTGAAGCGGCTATCTCGCTTTTGACAAATGACAATTTACTGGAAGTTGCCGCCATTTCCGGAACACAGGATTTTGGTTTCAGACCAGGCTATAAACAGGAAATGGGGAAAGGGATTATCGGTCATACCGCCGCAATCCGTAAAACATATATATCGAAACACGTCGCCGACGATCCTTACTACTTCTCCAATGATGAACATCATGGCTCAGCGATTTGCGTCCCGATTCTTAATGAAAAAGACTTGTTCGGTGTGCTATATGTGGAAAGCGCTGAATCCAATGCGTTTGATCAGGAAGATGCAACCACCCTGGAAACCCTTGCAAACCAGATCTCTGCCTCCCTTCAAAGAGCCTTGTTATATTCACGTGCGCAGGAACATTTACGAATCATGTCCACAGTTCAGGCTGTTTCGCGTGTCATTTCCAGTTCACTCGATCTGGAGACGATCTTTGAATCTGTAGTAAAGGAACTTAAGAAAAATTTTGGGTACACCCATGTGAGTATTTACTTATTAAAAGAAGACTATCTTCATATAGGCGCACAGATCGGATACTCTGAAGAAACAATGTTCCGAAAAATCCACATCAGCCAGGGAGTCCATGGGCGAACAGTAAAAACCAGGAAAGTACAATTCATTCAAGATGTAACCAAAGAGCCGATTTATTTACCCGCTGACTACAATATCTCAAGTGAGATCTGTGTCCCATTATTAAAAGATAATATTGTTCTCGGAACGATCAATGTGGAAGGAGCTGCAGATTCGCCTCTCACCCAGTCCGATGTAGATATGCTCAGCACGCTTGCGATCCCGATCGCTCTTGCAGTGGATAACGCACGCCTGCACGCACAGGTCAGAGAAATGGCTATGACGGATGCCGTCAGCGGCCTTTCCAACCGTCATGCCTTTGAAGAGACACTGAACGCCGAAGTGGAACGCGCCACACGATTTGGGCATCACCTTTCACTTATCATCTTCGATCTTGATTCGTTCAAGGAATACAACGACGAATGGGGACACCCTGCAGGCGATCTTCGACTCAAGGCCACCGCAGACTTGGTCCGCAATAATTTACGCAAATATGATATAGCCGCAAGATACGGAGGCGACGAATTCGCCATCATCCTTCCAAACACAGACCAGAGCAGCGCGCTCGAATTTGCCAAACGCCTGCATCATGCGGCACAGGCAGGCACATCCGAGACAGCGATTGAGGGCAAAGGCGTTGCGGGCTACACCATCAGCATGGGCATTGCTTCATTTCCAAATGATGGAAATACACTTACCACTCTCCTGCTTGCAGCAGATCACGCTGCATTAAAAGCCAAGCGCCTCGGCAAAAACCAAATCCACCTTGCGAGCGATCTAAAAAATAATGGACAGGCTTGATCTCTTTCCCCTTTCAGCAAAAATCAAAAACGACTTCCTCACAATTGCAGGACAGGATCTTGCAAAACTAGCCGAAGAATATGGCACACCCTTGTATTTATATGACAGGGCCACCTTGGACGCCTCAGTGGATGATTACAAAAAAGCGCTCGCTTCGCACTACCCTTCGACAGGGTTTCGACAGGCTCAACCTACCAACTCAGGGCAACGCCCCGCGTCTGCTTCTGTTACCTACGCAGGCAAGGCATTCCTTTGCACGGCCATCGCACAATGGACTCAGATGCATGGCTTGCATGTTGACTGCACAGGCGAGGGCGAGATCGCCATTGCAATGGCAGGCGGAGTACCGCGTGAACACATCCTTGTGCATGGGGTGAATAAATCAACAGCAGATTTGAAGTCTGCGCTTCAACATGCAGGCACAATCGTTGTGGATAATCTCACCGAACTAAAGACTCTGGAGTCCGACAGCTTGCTGTCGAAAAGGCGGAAGCAAGCTTCCGCACTCCAGATATGGCTGCGCCTCCTACCCGGTATTGCGGTGGATACACATCACGCCCACACACTGACTGGTCAGCATGACAGCAAGTTTGGCATGACACGCGAAGAAATTCTCGAAGCAGCAACATTTTGTAAAAACAATAATTTACCTTTAAATGGAATTCACTTTCACCAAGGTTCAAACTTCCGCGATGCGAGCCCATTGAAAGCCGCAATCGAGCGGGGACTTGATCTCGCAAAGGAAATCGGATTCAACGATGATTGGCATTTCAGTCCAGGCGGAGGATGGGGTGTGACATATCATGAGGATGAACTGCCGCATCCATCCATCGAAAATTACGTGCGCGGAATCGCGGAAGCGGTAATCGAAGGATGCAGTCAGCGCGGATTGAGTCTCCCCCATTTGCACCTTGAACCTGGTCGTAGCTTGGTAGCGCGGGCAGGTGTGGCTGTTTATAAAGTAGGCGCAATTAAAAGACGCGGCGACAAAGTTTGGATATTAATAGACGGCGGCATGACGGATAATCCACGCCACGCGCTGTACGGGGCGAGATACTCCTGTTTGCCGGTAGCAGGCGTCGGCGGGGAAAGCGGTGTGTTGAGCCTGTCGAAACAAAGCGAGAAGATTTCCATCGCGGGGCCGTACTGCGAGTCGGGCGATGTCATCATTGAAGACCTGCCCATGCCATACATCAAGGAGGGAGATTTGATCGCTATACCCATGAGCGGGGCATATCACTTGAGCATGTCGTCCAACTACAATGGTTCATGTCGGCCTGCAGTGGTCTGGCTTGAGGATGGAAAAGCAAACATGATTGTTCGCAGGGAAACTGCTGACGATTTGCTGAAACGGGATTTTGGGTTGTGATTATCCCTTAACCTGTTTGGAAAAATCCTCCAATCCCTTACGATTTGTAATAGAGAATTCAGTACGAGTTATTTCGATCAAGCCCTGATCCGAGAAACGGTGTAGGAAACGACAAACCACCTCTCGAGTGGATCCAATGCGCGCTGCCATTTCGTCAAGTGTCAGGTTGCGTGCGATCGGCCCCTGAGAAGTATTTCCAGCGAACTCAACGAGCAAACGAGCCAGTCTTCCGCCTACCGGTTGAAAGGCCAGTTTCTCGACGATTTCGCTTGCCAGTTGTACACGCTGGATCATCAGGCGGGATAATTCCCAGGATAAACCCCCATTCTTTAAGAGAAGGGGTAATATGCTCTCGTGAGACCAAAGCATAAGTTCGCTGTCCTTTGAAACCTGAAGGGATGCAGGCATGGGTGCATCTTGAATAAAAAAGGCCAACCCCCAAAATACATCGCCATCCCGAAGGCTGGTAAGGATCAGACTGCGGCCCTCAAATGATTCCTTGAGTGCTGTTACTTCACCGCTTTTGATGAAGAACAGAAAAGGCCATACATCTCCATATTGAACGATCCATTCACCGGCATAATAATGGCGTATTTGCGCCATTTCAACCAGACTGTTGATTTCATCTTGATCAAGATGAGCAAAAATGCTGGCTTGGGTGAACAATTGTATTTTGTCCATGAATCACCGCTTTCTATCCAGTCATCCACGAGTGCAAAGAAATTCTTGGATGGATTTGCTTTAAGGCAAAGACTACCCAATTCAACTTGTGCTATATTTCACATGCAATAACATTATATCGTAAATAAAGATGAAGCATTACCGTTGCCTCTTGTTCGCAAGCATCACACTACTCTTAACAGCCTGTCAATCGGCACCAACGTGCCCATCGGTAACTGGTACGCCGCACTATTTAATCAATTCTGAATTTGAGAAGTCGCCGTCCATACCTGACCTGTCTCCAACCCCTATCGAGGTTGAAATCAACGGCAAAATGACAACAGTTAACAAAGTGGTAGCAGGTCCGCTGTGCCATGGCAGCTGGAAGGGAATAGTCTATGTCGCATGTGATGTTCAGGTTTTCAAATGGGAGGGAGAGCCTCTCTTCCTGAAAAGTTGTAACCTATCAATTGAACCGGGTACGGTCGTTTACGTCGCATATCACAATGATGCGGCTTATTACAACGGGTGTTCCTGCCATACTGGCGAACAACCCTAATCAGGCATTTAGTAAAGGAGAATGAAACATGAAAGACAAGAATTTGCTCGGAGGAATACTTGCTACCGTCAGCGCCCTGATGGGCATCATCGGCCACTTTGTCATCTTCCTCAAGTGGTATCAAATCGGCATGGGCGCGGAATCCGCGGAGCCTGGCTGTGAGATCCTGCTGAAATACATTCACCCTGCCATGGCAGATCTCGGCATTCTCGGAGGCATTTTATTTGCAGTCAGCGCGTATGGATTCTTCACCAAAAAGAACTGGGCCTTCCTATTGTCTGTCATTGGGATCGTGCTGGCTTTGCTGGGAAGCTGGTTTATCAATGTGCCTTATATGGCCGCCAGCCTGCCTCCAATCTATTTTCCTCTCTTCTGGCCCTATTTGATTATCTACTTCCTGTTGATGAGAGGTGTTGGAAATATATCCTGGAGCCGCACCCTGCTGGGTTTGTTAACCGGCATTGCCTATATCTTCTGCTTTATGAATGGTGTATCAAGTACCAGCCGCATTATTACCATTGGAGCGCCGATCTTTGTGCTGGTACAACGTCTGCACTGGGTTGCTATGCTCGGTTGGGCTGTGGTTACTGTCGGATTGCTCACCAAACCCAAAGATTGGATGCGAGTCGTCGGGCTTGTGGCTGGAACGACTGAGTTGGTTGTGGGTGTCCCCCTAGCTTTCGTCACTGCTCAGCAACTAGGACGTTTTTCCCTGTTCGCCTTGGGACCAATTGCCTCTCTGGCATTAGTCGTGATTCTCGTCTGGCCTGGAATTTGGAAAAGGTGGATAGAATAAGAAATATCTATTAAACGGAGTAGGATTATGTCGGAAAAAGCAGGGATTTCTTCCAATAAATGTGATAAAAGTTACAGTATTTCGCCCCTATTTGTACTATAATTCACATAGTCAATCATACTAACCAAAAGGAGAATGAAATGAAAGACATAATCTTCCTGTTGCTCACGGGCCTGTTAGCGGCCTACCTGTGTTGGTATTTTTACCAACGCTACAACCTGAACAAAGCACTGCACAACATCTACTATCTGATGGGGTTTGCGGTGCTTTTGATTTCAGGGCTTTTGCTGATTTTCCTCGGCCTGGGAATCTTGGCATCGCCCTATGTATTGACCGTCGCCAGCCTGATCCCGCTTGGCATTTCAATGGGGCTGGCTGAGGAATACTTCCCGAAATGGAAGACCTATTTCAAATGGTTCGCAGCGATCGGCTTCGTTGCAATTGCCATTACCAGCATCGGCGGCATGGACACGCTCAAGAAGATCGCAGTGCCTTTGTTCCACGGCGTGGCGGGACTCGTGATCTTCCTCGGCCCGTTCTATGCCAAGGGCGCGCCGAAGGGATTCTTCTGGGTCGGCATCGGCGGCCTGCTGATTGGCCTGGGCGGCATCGCGCTGGCGTTCATTTCGGTGGGCGCGCAACTGCTGTTCTTCAGCCCCGCGTTCGTGATGATGATCCTCACCCCCCTGCTCTTTCTGATGACGGGCGCCTTCGCGCTTGGATTTGCGAAGAAAGGATAAGCGATTTTTTACCACAGGGAACACAGAGAGCGCGGAGAAAAAACAAAAACTCTCTGTGGACTCTGTGATCTCTGTGGTGAAACCTTGCCATTATTTGTCTTTTGTCAAAGACAGCCAGCCTGTTTTGTGATATTTTACACACAGGTCTGAAACTTTCCATCAAGGAGGAACTTCCATGCAGTTCGTCAAAGACCGTTTGGATTACCTTTTCCGCTCCACGCGCGGACTGACGCTGGTCGCCATTGCGGTGGTCTCCATCGTCACCGCCATCTTCGGCACGCTTTCGGGTCCGATGGTGGAATGGGGCATCAAGGACATCACTGTACGCCTGCTCGGCATGAAACTGGTGGAGGCCGAGCGCGAGGGGCGTGTCATCATGCTGTATCACACGATTGCGATGACCATCGTCGCCATCGAAGTGTACTTCATGACCGAAATGCTCCCGATGAAACGCTACGAACAGACCGTCATCAACGGCACGATCACGGTCGGCTACCTGACGGCGGTGGTCTTCGGTTTGCTGTTCGCCTACTGGGGACACGCCTTCGTCTATCACGGCTTGTTCCTGCTGGGACAGTCGCTGGTCTTCTTCGCGGGCATCCTGCTTTGTATCGCGCTGTGGCCCTGGAAAAAGGAATACCGCCTGCCAGCCGACTCGCCCTATGCCCGCTCCAAAAGCGGACTTGACCTGGAGCGCATGGCGTTCTTCGTCATGGCGGTCTCCACCCTGCTCTCAGCCTCCTTCGGCGCGGTGACAGGCTCGTACTGGGGCAACGGTCACGAGACCTTTCTGGGCGAAGACCTGATCCGCAACCCGTTCAAAACCGTATTGCAAAAAGCAATCATCGGTCACCTGCACATCATGCTGACCCTGATCGCCATTGCCATCACGCTCATCGTCGGTCGCTGGATGAAATTCAAGGGCATCCTGCATCGCATCGCCATGCCGTTGATGATCTGGGGCACCATCATCATCACGGCAGGCGCGCTCTCGGTGGTCTGGGTGGAATGGGCGCATACCATCATCTATGTCGGCTCGGTCTTCGTGATGCTGGCGGCATTGATGTACGTCATCTACTCGTGGGATATGCTCATCAAGGAAGGCACGGCGGGCATCGAAAAACCAACAGGCTGGCAGAAATTCAAAGCCCTGCTGAGCGACCCGATCAAATTCGGTCCCGGCTGGCAAATGGTCTTCATGAATTTCACCGTCAGCGGCGTTGGCATTTTCATGGCGGTCAAACTGACCGAGATCTTCCGCGTCTGGCCCCATCGTGAAGAGCGCATCGTCCTGACGGGTCACTGGCACATCCTCTCCGGGCTGATCGCCACCATCATCCTGTTCTACTTCGCCGATCTTTCGGGGCTGAAAGGCAAAGCCCGCAAGTGGTTCGGCTGGCTGGTCATCCTCATGTCCAACATCGCTTTTGCCTCGGTGACGATCTTCTCGATGAAGCGCCTGTTCGTTACAGAAGCCGAACAGCAGGGCGTCGTCAACTGGCTGATGCTGTTCACCGACATCGGTCTGGCAGTGGTGCTGGTCGCGCTGGCGGTCTTCATGATTTGGCGTTTGTACGACCTGCTCCAGGCAAAAGGTTACTGGACGCAGGAATACAACGCAGAAAGGAAGACATCCGCCGAAGCTGAAATCGAGGAGCAAAAACGCAAATTGAAAGAACTCGAAGAAACCCTCAAGGAGGTGTCGAAATGAAACGGACATTCTTCCTTCTGACCCTTCTTGCGCTGACGATTTCATCCTGTGCACCCGCGCCGAGCATTGGAGCCATTACGCCTCCCTACGTGGACACGGGAATAGATCCCGAATCCTGGGCAGTTGTCCCCGCTGGAACATTCCCCTACGGCCAGCACGATCACATGACCCTGGTGGACTATGATTACGACATCATGGTCACTGACGTGACTAACGAACAGTACGCCCGCTTCCTGAACGAAGCGTTGGCAGACGGCACGATCCGCGTAGGCGAAGTGGAGGTCGAAACTGGCGAACAGGTTTGGGTAGAGATCGGGGTGTATGGATTTTATCCCGGCGATCCATACGACGGGTACAAGCATGAGGAGGAGATCAAGCCGGGCGACAAACTCTTCTTCCCCATCGAAGCGGACGGCGTGCGAATCACATTCGATGGTAAGACCTTCCGCGCCATCCACGAATACAGCAATCACCCCGTCACGATGGTGACGTGGTTTGGAGCGAACGCTTATTGTGAATATTACGGCTGGCGCCTGCCGAGCGAGATCGAATGGGAAAAAGCCGCGCGCGGCACAGAGTTAGTGAATGGACGCGGATTGCCCTTCCCTTGGGGCCCACACATCGAACGCAACAACGCCAACTATTACTCGTCCTTCGACTTGTTCGAGAAGATGTTCGGCAAACTTGGCAACACTATGCCCGTAGGTTTTTATAACGGCAGGACCTACGACGGCCATGAGACGCTCGACTCCGCTTCACCCTACGGCTTGTACGACATGGCTGGCAACGTCTGGCAGTGGACGGGAGATAATTATCCCAAACAGCATTACCGTCACATGCGCGGCGGAAGTTTTTACTCGTATGAAGTTGACCTGCGCGTGTGGAAGTTCAACAGCGCGGGACCGCAGCATTACAGTCCGCAGGTTGGCTTCCGTTGTGCGCGGTGAGGAAGTAGACAGGTATACAAGTACACAGGTATACTAACCGTCTCAACTTGTTTACGTGTGTACATGTGTACATGTCTACGTATTTACCCGTATCCCCAAGGAGACCCAATGTCCATCTTTGCCGCCAAATTCCGCCACTATTGGAGTCTGACCAAACCCTCGCAATCGGGATTGCTGCTTGCAACGGGATTGGCAGGCTACATGAGCGCGCGTTGTCCCGTTTTTAATATCGGCACAATTCTCAGCCTGTCCGCCAGCCTGTTCCTCGCGATTGCGGGAAGCACCGTGCTCAACATGTGGTGGGATCGCGACATCGACGCGAAAATGGTGCGCACAAAAAAACGCGCCACATCAAAAGGATTGGTGGATGAAAACGAAGTCTTGCGCGCTGGCTTGATCCTTTCGGTGATCGGAGTCGGCTGGGCGGTCGCGATGGACGCGCTCTACGGTCTGATCGTATTTGCGGGTTTGTTCTTCGATGTCCTCATCTACAGTATATGGCTCAAACGCCGCACCGCATGGAGCATCGTCTGGGGCGGCATTTCGGGTGCCATGCCCATACTGGCGGGGCGCGCACTCGGTCTCGGCGCAATTGACTGGATTGGTGTCACGCTCGCGCTCGGTATCCTCTTCTGGATTCCCACTCACACGCTGACCTTCAGCATGAAATTCGCCAAAGACTATGCCGACGCCTGCGTGCCAACCTTCCCCTCCACATACGGGCTGACCGTCACTCGCGCCACCATCGCGATTTCATCTCTGCTGGCGGCAGTGGCCATGGTCGTTGCGGGGTACGGCATCGGCATGACATGGGGTTTCCTGCGCCTGCTCGGTGTATTGTCAACAGGATTGCTCATGCTTGCAGTAACGATCACATTCAACCCATCCGAGCGTGTCAACTTCAGCTTGTTCAAGTACGCATCCATTTATATGCTCGCCGCAATGATCCTGGTTGTGCTTGAAGTGGTCTGATGAAATTAACCTCCAGTGACCGCGTCCTTCTGCTGTTCACCGCCCTGCTCGCCTCCTACCAGGTGGCAGTCGGTATGGACGGCTTTTCAGCGCTGCCTATCATCGCCTATACAATCGGTTTTGGAGTCCTGCTGATTGCCGCGCTGCTGATTTTTATTTTGGGCTTCGACGTGCTGGACTCCCCCGTCGTGGTCATCGTCTCGACGGTCATTCCGCTTGCTTTATCGCTAGGTCTTGTCTGGCAGCACCTCGCCTCTTATCGGACCTCGTACCTGCTCTTCACCATCATCGGTTTCCTCGCTGTGGCATGGACCCGCTCGATCCAAATGCAAAATAAACTGCCCGTCATCATCCTTGCCATTACTCATGGCATTGCAGGCATGACGATATTCCTGCTCCCTATCATCCTCTCCATTCAGGGAGGCATGAAACCGTTATTCTCCCTGGTCGGGGTCGGCGGCGCGTTGATCGGCATAGGCGGGTTGCTGCTCTCCTTCTTGAAAACAGGGAAGCCGATATTATCAAGAGGGACGATCATGAGATTGTTCCCCATCCTGCTGCTGGTGACAACGGCACTTTTTGTAGCAGGTTTCCAATATGGATGACACTCAGGTCACGCTTCAAGCGTGGCCTGATTTTTTCTATGAAAGGAGTAAAAATGTCCCCAAATAGTTTCTTCGCGAAGTTCCTCCGCTTCATCGGCATTGTGTTGATGGGGTTGACAGGCGGGTTCACCCTGCTTGGAGGCATTGGCACGACCTGCGCCGCGCTCTTCCCCACCCGCTATGAAAGCATGGCCGCGCTGGCCTCGTTCCAATGGTTGTATATTCTCTTCGTCATTACAGGGATTGCCATCGGTGTTTGGGGGATTTGGGCAACTATCAAACTCGTAAGAGGCGCATCTGATTCATACAAGATGAGCATTCAAGCATTGATCGCGGGTGTTTTGGTCGGTGGATACCACATCTACATGTCGCGTATGTTACGCGGCAAATCCATGCCTGTGGATGCAGTGGTGTACGTCACCATCCTCACGCTGGCGATCTTCCTGCTCTTCCGCCTCCCCTACATCTGGCAGGGCGTGAATTTCAGCAAGAGCAGCACAAGGAGCAACCTGCCCGCAGGCGGGGCGGCGGCAATTGCGCTTGGCATCCTCACGCTCACCATTCAATATACAATGGCTTCCACGCACACATGGGGCAGCGTGAATTACGCGGATGTGTTGAACACATCCATGACGGGGAGCGGGGTTGGTTTATTGCTTTTTGGTGCGGGGATATTTGTCAGTGTGAGCCGTGTTTGGGAAACGACGTGCAGTTCCCAAGTTCAGGAAAGAAGCGCGTAAACAAGCACATCCCTGTCAACTTGGCGGGGATGTGCATTTTATTTTTCCAGGTTATCTGTCACATTGACAGAGCCTGCTTTTCGCATCTGATCTTCCTGAACCATGCGAATGCCATTGCTGACCTGGCCGCTTAATTTTGCAATTTGATCCTGCAATTGCATGAGCGTGTCTATTACATAGTTATCCGCGTCGGCACGGGTGGCTTCGGCTTCGGAGCGCGCCTGCCCGATGATCTGGTCTGCGCGGCGCTGGGCCTCCAGCGCGATCGTATCCTTCTGGGTCATTTGGTCAGCTTTATCGCGCGCAATCTGCAAAGTGCGATTGACTTCCTCCTGCGCCTGTGCCATAACACGGTCTCGCTGAGCGATGACCTGCTGCGCCTTTTTCACTTCTTCGGGGACGGTGATGCGCATCTGGTCGATCAATTCCAACATGCGGTCTTCATCCACAACGACATTGTGCGTAAAAGGCACGGACTTCGCGTCGTTGAAGAGTTCTTCCAAGCGGTCAATGAGTTGCAAAATGTCCATAGGGTACTCGTGAAGGTATTTTTATTTATCCAATTCTAGCACAGATTAATCGCGCAAGGCATTGGGAGGAGATTGCTCTTCCATACTAATTACTTTTTCCTTCAGGGCTTTTTCAACAAACGGCGGCACCATGCTGGAGACATCGCCATTGAGCGTGGCGATCTCACGGACTGTGGTTGATGATAAAAATGTGTGCTGTTCAGCCGTGATGAGTGCGACGGTTTCAACGGCGTCTTTCGCAAGGCGCTGATTGGCAAGCGCCATGCGGAATTCAAATTCAAAATCAGAAAACACGCGCAAACCGCGCACAATGACCTGGGCGTCTATCGCGCGGGCGAAGTCAATCGTCAAGCCGCTGTAGCCCGTCACTTTGATCTTGGGGTTGTCCTTGAATGCTTCGGAAACCAGGGCGATGCGTTCTTCAGGCGAAAACAACAGGGATTTCAACGGCTTGTCATACACCGCCATGACAATTTCGTCAAACACTTTTGCGGCGCGTGAAGCAATGTCTATGTGCCCATAGTGGATCGGGTCGAAGGTTCCGGGAAATAAGGCTCTAACCATAATTAGTTTGATAGTTATTTAGTTTTGTAGTTTTGTAGTTGTTTAGTTTTGTAGTTGTTTAGTTTTATAGTTATTTAGTTTCTGGTTTCGCAAGTTGCGCTCGCAAAACTAAAAACTACTGAACTAATGAACCCTTCAACTACTTAACTATCTAACTACCTAACTATCTAAACTATTCAACTAACATCTCCTTTGGCGCCGCCCCAGAATCTTTCAAAGGCTTCAGCGAGCAGCGCATGTTCAGGCTGGCTCAGATCAGGATCGCGCTCAAATAAGGCCTGCGCTTGGGCGCGTGCTTTTTCGATCAAGACCACATCGGTGATGCTTGCCATCTTTAATGGAATGGCATGACCGGCCTGACGCGTTCCTAAAAATTCACCGGGGCCGCGGATCTTCAGATCAAGGTCGGCAAGGTCAAAGCCGCTGTTGGTGCTGACCATGGCTTGCAGGCGTTCATTCTCGGTTGCATCTTCATGCGTGGGGATCAGCAAACAGGTGGATTGCACCGAGCCGCGCCCCACTCGTCCGCGCAGTTGATGAAGCTGTGCCAAACCAAAACGGTCTGCGCCTTCGATCATCATCACGGTGGAGTTCGGCACATCCACACCTACTTCGACTACTGTGGTCGAAACAAGAATGTCAAATTCCTTATCTCGGAATTTCAACATGACTTCATCTTTTTCGCTCGGCTTCATGCGCCCATGCAATAAGCCGAGTTTCAGGTCGGGGAATACTTCTTTTGAAAGCGTGTCAAAATCATCCACTGCGGAACGGGCATCGATCTTCTCACTTTCATCAATCAACGGATAAACGATAAACCCCTGATTGCCATTTTTGATCTGTGCGCGGATCATGGTGTAGGCGCGTTCGCGTTCCTGCGGACGAAGGACATAGGTGCTGATCGGTTGTCTTCCCGCGGGCATCACATCGATCACAGAAATATCGAGGTCGCCAAACACGGTCAACGCCAGCGAGCGCGGAATGGGCGTGGCGGTCATCACCATCAAATGCGGGTTCGTGCCTTTACTGCGAAGTTCCTTGCGCTGTTCAACCCCAAAGCGATGTTGTTCATCGATCACAACAAATTGCAAATCCTTAAACTTGACCGGCTCTTCAATGACCGCATGTGTGCCGATGACGATTTTAACCGAGCCATCCATCAAACCCTGACGGATCGCTTCCTTCTCACCTTCCGTTGTGCTGCCCACCAGCAAGCGGATTTCACCCTGTTGCAGCGCGCCGCCATCGCCTGCCAGCAAGTTGACGAAGGTGCGATAATGTTGTTCCGCCAAAATGGAGGTTGGCGCCATGATCGCGGCTTGCGCTCCCGCGCTGACGATGAGTGCGGCGGCTAAAGCCGCTACGACGGTCTTGCCTGAACCGACATCGCCTTGCACCAGTCTGTTCATGGGTTTGCCAGAGTCTAGATCTGCGCGGATGTCTGCAAGGGTTGTTTGTTGGGCAGATGTCAATGTGAAGGGCAGGCTTGCCAAATGCGTACCCAGCCACTCGTCCGAGATGGAGAAGCGGCGGGCTTCCACAGATTTCCAATCCCGTTTTTGGCGCAGCACTCCCATTTGTAAATAGAAGATTTCATCAAATCCCAAACGCTCACGCGCAAGTTTGAGCCTGGCCTGAGAATCAGGAAAGTGGATTTGAGTCAATGCTTCGCTGAGTGAAACAAGTTGCGCGGCACGTTTGATCGTATCGGGAAGCGCATCCACAACGGCTGGCGCCCAATATGTGATGACCTGATTCATTTGATTGCGCAGCCACTTTTGGGTGATGCGTTCGGTCAGCGAATAAATTGGGACAATGCGGTTGGTGTGCAGGTTTTCTACTTCAATGGGTTCCCAATCCGGGCTGTTCATCACGATGCGGCCGAGATACTGGTCAATTTTTCCAGACACGGAAATCGCATCGCCTTGCTTGAAGCGATTCATCAACCAGGGTTGGTTGAAAAATGAAATGCGGAGTGAGCCTGTGCCGTCGCTGAGGATGGCTTCAATGAGAGATGATTTACCGCCGCGAATGGGACGAGTATGCACGCTTTGGATCGTTCCAAGCACCGTGACCACATCGTTATACATCAACGCCTGGATCGGTTTGAGCTGGCTGTAGTCTTCATACCGGCGCGGGAAGTAATACAACATATCGCCGAGGGTTTGCATCCCAAGATTTTCAAGTGATTCCGCATTCCTGGGTCCGACGCCTTGAAGCACAGTCAATTTTGCATTGAGCGCGGCCGGGGTCTGGCTATGCTTTGCGCCTGCCACAGATTCGGAACGCGGTTGTGGGACCTGGCGAGGTTTCTGTTGGCGCTGTTGTGGTTGGGGTCGTTGAGCGGGTCGCGGCGCAGGCTTTTCACCCTCTGGTTTTAATTCTTGTGGAGGCGGGGCGGCACTGACTTGCGGAGGCGGTTGTTGCGCTTGCTTTGTTTTTTGTCCCGCTTCGGGATAGGTTTCAGCAATTCGTTTCCAAAGTCCCTTGAGGGATTCTGCCCGTCCATCCGCACTGAGTTTTTCGTAGGAACGCAAACGCGCCACCACAGCTTGGATTACTTCCTCGGTAATGCCTTCAGCGCGGGCTTCACCCTCCCAAAAATCAAGCATTTTGGCGAGTCCGCCAATAATGGCAGTGTTCGTGTATTTGTTTTCGTGTTCGAGGCGAAAGAATTTTCTAAGCTTTTCCAGGGAGGGTTGCATGGGTCAATTTTATCATGGGGGAGGAAGTCAAGGATAAAGGATGATAGACACGACGGGTGGATGCAGTTTTTTGCGAGGGCTATGGGTGAATTTTCTATTCCTGACTTAAGCCTGTGACATTCTGGATTTCTTTGAAAATAGTTTCCTGCCGCCAATTGAGGAAGGTTTCAAAGTCATCCTCCCGAAATGGAGAATCTTTTCCAGAAGGAAGCAAATGTGAATCCAACAATTCTGTGAATTTAAGATTGCCCCGCTCTTTGCGAATTTCCTCTAGGTAATCAGATGGCGCACGATCACTAATTAGTATATTGGTAGTACGGTCAATCAATGTATGGTTAAGAACACAATCACGCAGGCGGGGAGTAACTCCCTGACGTTCAAGATACTTGTTTGGGAAAATATGGTGATCGTCCACATGATTATCGTTTATAACAGCAAGTGTAAGATGTTTGTGGCTGTGAAAATCGTGTGAACGATGGCGCATGATTAACGCAATCGTTCCGCGATAGACAGCCCGCTGGCGTGATGTAGTGTCACGCAAAATAGCAGGGTCAAAGCGGAATGATCTGACAGATTCGGGCACATCGCCGCCATTAATCCAACGCGTCACTTCGCCGAAATCCAATGCAGATTGACTGTTTGCTGCACTTTCATATTTTTGCCCATAAATGGAACACCAGAACCAGCGGTTGATCTTATCGCGGGCAGTTCCAATTTTGGGTCCAGTTAATTTCAAAGTCCGAGCGAAGATCGCGGCCATCGGAACAACAATAGTAATGTAAGGAAGCCATAACGGCGTAAGAACACCACAGTCCTCCTGTATAAATTTCAAGGCCTTACCAAGTCCTTCAATAGCATCGTCCCAATGCTGTTCGACAATACTCTTATCCAAATTCAGGACTTCAGAACGCTTACAAGATGGAGCAGAGCGAGCAATTAATGAGACTATTTGCAGACTGTAATATGGGTCAATATTAAAATCAAGAATGACAGGATATTTTTCAACGGCATTATCCCAACGTTGACGCAGATTAAGATTCTGGTGCCAAAATCTCGCAGTCAATAATTCAAATGGGCTTAGCTTTACGCCAGTACGATTTAGTGTCTCGAAAATTGTGCAAACAGCCTCGGCGCCTGTACTGTCAGAAAGTGTAACCACAGGAAAACGATAATCATCAATTGTTTGAATGGATGAATAAACCCCATCAAGGCGATCTTCCAATTTTATACGTGCTTCTGCATCGGACTGGAGGCGCGATACTTTTTTAACCCATTTAATATATTCCCCCGCACCGTCTTTCAAGATACTTAATGGCAGGATCAACTCCTTCGCTTGATATTCAAAATTGTCATATTTTTTGATCTGTTTACGATTTGCTGGGATATGAAAAATTGAATCCTCAAAATCCTTATTATCGAGAAGGTTTTGTAAATTGAGATAATAACGACTTTCTCCAATTCCATAAAACGCCTGGTATAGCGATGTGAGGCGTTGTTGTCCGTCCAGGACAAGGTAAATTGGCTTAAGACCGTTCAAAGCAGGAGCGCCTTCAAACTCCCGATAGGCAAAAAGATTCTGTGTATTTCGAATACGAAGCAAACTGCCCGCAGGGTAATTCTCCGCGATGGAAATAATTAATTCCATGGTCATGTTTGGATCCCAAACAAAATTGCGCTGGAAGTCTGGCAGAACAGTTTCGCCTCCATTGATCTGGCGAAGGAGTTCTTTTAATTCTCTGGGGTTAGTATCTTCGTAAAGATTCATGGTTTTACCTCATATGTAGGGATGATTAACGCACCCCCTTTCAACAAAAGGTCGGCGGATTCGATGGCTTCTCCTGCTCTAAACAGCAACAGACTGGTTTCTTCTTTATAGAGTTTAATGCCCTCGTTTTTTACATTGCGAAGTAAAGGCTTTTTACCCAATCGCCAGTCTCGTTCGCGTATGAACATCGGGCTGACTGTGATTAGATAATCCAAAGAAAGATCGCTGACTAAATCCGCTGTTCGGCTGATTTCTGAGCTGTGAAATCTGAACGTGTTCAACACGACCAGAATATCAAGATCGGAGCCATCTTCGTTGTCACCTCGCGCATAGGAACCAAACAAATACATGGCTGTCAGACGCTCTCCGTACAAACGTTTGAGGCGTTGCTTGAATTTTTTTAATATTTTGCGAATATCTTCAGGCATATTTTAATATTACACTATTTTCGTATCGCCGCAAATCCCAACCCATTTGGACCCAAGTGCGTGCCAATAACCGCCGTTACATTCACAAAAAGAATATCCCTTGGCACAGATTGACGAGAGCGTGACATCATCTCATTAAGCAGATTTCGCGCGCGCGGCTCGGCGTTGGTATGCAGGATGGCAAGCCGTTGAAGGTCTCCCCTTTCAAGCAAAAATTTCAGGATGCGTTCGTCGGCTTGGCTCGTCGTGCGGACTGCGCCAATGGCTTTCACTTCGCCATCCACTAATTCGATCATCGGCTTGATGGACAACAATCCGCCGAGTGTTGCAACTACGCCCGGGACACGTCCACTGCGTTTGAGATATTCCATTGTATCCAACGCGGCGGAGACTTGCAGCCGTTTGCGCGTGGACTCAATCGCATCCAATGCGGACCGTAAGCCTGCTTCTGCTTCCTCGGCAGCGGCCAACACCTGGAATCCCAATCCCAATGAAAGCGAGCCGCTGTCCACACAGGTGACTTTATTCTGAAATTCCTGTGCGGCTTGACGCGCCACGTTAACGATGGCAGTTAATTGACTTGCAGGGTGAATGGAGATGATATGGTCGCACCCTTGTGAGAAAAGAGTCTCATACGGTGTGGTGAAATCTCCGATGGAAGGTGCGGCAGTTGTCGGCGCGCGCGAAGCGTGAAGCGAAGGCAGGCGGTTATAAAATTCTTCGCGGGAAATGCCGATCCCATCTGTGTATTCCTTTCCATCCAATATAAGGATAGTGGGCACAACTTGAATATTATGTTCTTCAATAAGATGCGCGGGGAGGTCCGAGGTGGAGTCTGTCACAATGCCGATTTTCATGTCAGAAGTTTAACATAAAAGATTCATGTCGTTGCGAGGGGCTGAGCGACGAAGCAATCTCCAATTATGTGGGGGTTGCTTCGTCGGGAAAAACGCCCTCCTCGCAATGACGGTTATGCTTTCCTCTTGACATACTATATAATACATAGTATCATGCGACAAATGCTAAGATATGACAAACAGTGAATCGCTCGATAATGTTGTCCTTGAATTGCGGCGCGGCGTGATCGTGCTGGCCGTGCTCAGTCAATTGAGTGACGAGCAATATGGTTACTCCCTGCTAAAGCTGCTTTCAGATCAAGGGCTGGAAGTTGACCAGGGAACGTTGTACCCGCTTCTGCGTCGGTTGGAGACTCAAGGGTTGCTTGAATCCGTCTGGAAACTCGAAGAGGCACGTCCGCGCCGGTACTACGTGATCAGTGCGGAGGGGAAGAAACTCCTGCCGAAGTTGAAAAAGGAATGGGCTGGCATTGTGTCTGTTATGAAAAAGATGCTGGCGTAATTGAAACGTAAGGGCAGCCCGTCAATGGCGGCTGAGTGACACACTCAAAATGGGCGGGTTGCCCCTACAGTGATAATAAGGAGATTGTTATGAAACTCATTAATCGCTATGTTGCTGAAGTAGGCAGACGCCTTCCGCTCGTGAAGGGACGAAAAGATATTGAGAACGAATTGCGCTCCACACTGGAGGACATGCTCGAAGACCGTGCACAAAAATCAGGCAGGACCGCTGATGAAGCAATGGAAATTGAGTTGCTCACGGAATACGGCGCGCCTCAAAAAGTGGCTGAAACTTACGACCCAACGCCTTATCTGGTCGGCCCGCGCATGTTCCCGATGTTCATTATGATCCTGAAGATCGTTATCGCGGCGGTGACATTCGGCATGACCATTGTGACGGCCATCCAGGTTGTAACCCTTTCCCCCATGACGGGCATGGAATTGCTCAAGGTGATCGGCGAAGGTCTGCTGAATATCGTCTCCGCATCCATTGCGGCATTTGGGAATATCGCACTGGTCTTTGCCTTGATCGAACGCTTTGCACCCGCTTCTGAATTCAAACTGGACGAGGATGAAAAATGGGATCCGATCTCGTTGATGAAAGAACCTGAGCCTGAGGATATCAAGGCATGGGAGCAGATCCTGGCCATCGTGTTCATCTTTATTGTCATCAGCATTTTCAACTTCAACCCACAGATCATCGGCATCAACTATATGACAGGCAACGAGTGGAAAGTCATCCCCATCCTCTCCGAGGCTTTCTTCCGCTGGCTGCCGCTGATGAACATTGCATGGGTCGCGGAAATCCTTCTCAACGGAATGCTCCTGCGTGCCGGAAAATGGCAGATATCAAGCAGGCTGTTCTCCATCGCCATCAAAGTCTTCCAGATCGTGATCGGATATTTCCTGTTGACTGGGCCTTCCATTATCACAGTCACTGCCGAGTCTTTGAAAGCCATCGAAGGGTTCGATGCGGAAGCCGCGCAGATTTTAGGAACACTGGCACAGCAGGGCGCACGCGGTGTCATTGCCCTGGTCATGTTCCTGACCGCCATCGATATTATCAAGTCGGTGGTAAAGATGTTCAGGCAAAAAACTTCCATGTAATGCAAACAAAAAACGGGCGCGGAATTCCGCGCCCGTTTTTTGTTTGCATTACATCTATTCTATTCAATCGAAATAATGAACTGGTAATGCGGCTGCCCGCCTTCCTGCACCTCGATCTCGAGTGAAGAATATTTCCTGCGAATCAAGTCTGCGATTCGGTTGGCTTCAGAATGAGACAGGCCTTCACCATAGAAGAGTGTGATCAATTCATGTTGATCAGCCTCCGCTTTTTCAAGCAAGTCCATTACAGTCTGCTCCACAGACTCAGCCGCCAGCGCCAGTTTGCCATCCAGTAATGCGATCACCTGACCATCTTTTACGCTGACACCGTCAATTTCAACGGTGCGCGTTGCAATGGTGATCTCACCTGTTTTCACGGTGGTCATCGCTTTCGTCATCTTCTCAGCAACAGAAGCCAGCTCCCCGTCGGGAATGAGCGAGAGCATGGCAGTAAGTCCCTGTGGGACAGTGCGGGTCGGCACAACTTCCACTTGCTTTACTGTTACTTCCTTCGCCTGATTCGCGGCAAGGATAATATTTTTATTGTTCGGCAAAATAATTACTTTATCCGTTGGTAAATTTTCAAACGAACTCAAAATATCCTGTGTGGAAGGATTCATACTTTGTCCGCCCGCCACCACAGCGGCAACACCCAGGCTTGCAAAGATGCGGCTTAAGCCTGCGCCCGGTGAAACCACCACCACTGCGATCTGCCCCGGTTCCACCGCCGCAAATTTAATTTGCGCTGATTTTTGAATATCATCCATTTGCGCGAGCAGGTTTTCAATGGCAACCTTCGTCACCGTGCCAATGCCCATGACGTAATCGATCGGCACATAACGATTTTCAGTTGGCACATGAATATGCATACGATACATGCCTTCGCCCTCGCCCACTTGAATGGACGTACCCATTTCTTCCAGCCGCCCATAGAACAAACCCAGATCCAATTCGCCCGTCGGCACAAAATCCACCACCACTTCGTAATCTTGTCCCTCTTCCACTTCTTCGAGCGCACCCTGTAAATTCATCGCAGAGAGCGCCTGCACGGCCATGGTCGGTGTCTCAAGCGACTCACCATACACATGCCTCAGCATGCCCTCCAAAATAAAGAATAATCCTTTGCCGCCAGCGTCAACCACACCCGCCTGTTTGAGGACTGGGAGCAGTTCCGGCGTATTTTTGACGGCCTCATCTGCGGCTTTGACCGCCACTTCAAGCATCTCTACCGCATCCTTCACGGACCCCAAAGCTGCTTCTGTTGCGATGGCAATTTCTTTAATGACGGTTAAGATCGTCCCCTCCACTGGGCGACCGACTCCTTTATAGGCGGTATCACGCGCCTCTGCAAAGGCCTTAACCAATGTTTCCACATCCAGCACAGCTTTGTCATGCACACCGCGCGAAAATCCGCGCAGGATCTGGCTGGATATGACACCCGAATTTCCACGCGCACCCATTAACGCGCCTTTGGAAACCGCCGCGGCCATTTCGCCAAGATTGTGCGTGCCTAAATCCTTTATCTCATTCCATGCGGATTGCAGGGTAAGCGTCATGTTTGTGCCAGTATCGCCATCTGGCACGGGGAATACGTTTAATGAATTGACATTTTCCTTATTGGTGCGAAGCCAGGTAAGACCGGCGTCTATTAATTTCTTAAGAGCCAAGCCGTCTATTTTTTTCTTACGGAGTTTTTCAACGCGCGTGGAATTAATAGGCATGGGTCTCTCGTCTCCTAATCGGTATTGCTGATTCGTAAACCGGCCACATGCACATTGACGGAGTTTACCTTCAACCCAAGCGCCTTCTCCACATGAAAACGCACCGTGTTCGCCACACTTTCAGCCACAGTCGCAATTCGTGTTCCATATTCGACAACGACGTGGATATCAATGTCGATATCCTCGCCTTTGTATTGGACGGACACTCCGCGCGAAGGCTCCCGCGTAATGGTGGATACGATCCCATCCGCCAGATTTTTCGGCGCAAGACCCACCACGCCGTACGATTCCAAAGTAGCGCGATACGCAATCGTCGCCACCGCATTTGGCGAGACGTGAATCCCGCCCAGAGAAGTTGTTTCGTCGCCCATTGGTTTCCTCGGAAATAATTAGTAGGGCGGGTTTGCAACCCGCCAAAGCCTTCGTCTTCAAACACTGTCTGGCTAAAAGCCTGACCGACACTACACTGTTTCTATTTTAACATCATATCTTGAAGAAGGTTGCTATGTATGGTAAAATCCCGTGCCTTTGAAAAGAGGCGTTGACCCTTCGACACGGTGAGCCGTAAAGCGAGATGAACCGTCAGGGCAAGCTCGGAATCATTGTAAGGAAAGGATCTATAACATGGCTAAGTGTAACACCTGCGGAAAAGCAACCACCTTCGGCCACAAGCGTTCGTTCTCCCAACATGCAACCAACCGCTCTTTTAAACCGAACTTGCAAAAGGTTTCGGTAATGGAGAAGGGACGCATGGTCAAAAAGACGTTGTGCGCCAAATGCATCAAAACGCTCGGCAAATCTGCGGCATAAGGTTTGTTTTTCCATTCGCATCAAAGGTCACGGCGCGCGCCGTGATTTTTGTTTTAACTTTTTCCGTCACAACTGCACTGGCGTGCAGCGCAAGTGTTGCGAGGAGGCATGTCAGGTTTGATGTTTATCGAACGGGCGGATTATAAGTCAGGTAAATCATCAACCAGAATGGAATGAGGCCGCCGACTGCCAGCACGGCCAGCAAGCCGAGTCCGACAGAGGCCCAGTCAATTTCTTCGGAGACCATATCAGGCTCCCCCAGCGGGAATGAGGCGGGAGCGCTTTGCGGCGGATAATACGACCCAAGGGCGGGTTCCTGTCGAGTAGGTTGGGGACTGCCTTGAGTCGAAAGTATCTCCACAACTTCAGGCTTTGGCATAATGACAGGCGCAGGTTCTGGTGGATCGGGTTGAGTACCAAATTTGAGAAGGACGCGTCCGAGTTGATCGGCGGTGCGGTAACGGGCAGCAGGTTCTTTGGAAAGCACCTTCATGATAATTTCTTCGAGCGCGGTTGGAATATCAGGAATATATTCTCGGATGGGAATGGGGCGTGCAGAGATGTGTAAACGCGCGAGTTTATCGGCAGTGGAGGCTGTGAAGGGCGGTGTGCCGCAGAGCAATTCATACGTGACTACGCCGAGGGAGTACACATCGGAGGCGGGCGAGGGCGGCTCCCCTGCGGCTTGCTCAGGCGCAAAATAAAGCGGCGATCCCCAGACAACATCCGTTCTTTCGGTGGGCGCGATGGTGGCAAGCGCGCGCGCAATGCCAAAATCTGTAACTTTGAGACGGCCATCCTTCGAGACCAGCATGTTATGCGGCTTGACATCGCAATGGACGAGTCCCGCGCGGTGTGCGTAGCCGATACCGGCGCAAGCTTGAATGATGAGTGGAATCCCATTCTGCACAGTGAAACGTCCACGCTCGTGAATGAGTTGTTTCAGGTCTTTGCCAGGAATTTGCTCCATGACAATGTAGAGCAGGTCATCGGCAAATCCAAAATCATGTACGGTAACGATATTGGGATGTGAAAGATTCGCGGCGGCGCGAGCCTCAAGCCGAAATTGGCTTTGAAATTCGGTATTGGCTGAAAAGTCTCTTCGCAGGACTTTAATGGCCACATAGCGATCCAGCATCAGATCGCGGGCGCGATAGACATCCGCCATGCCCCCGGAGCCGAGTTTTTCAAGCAATTGATAACGATCGTTGAGTAGTGCGCCTTCAGTCATTGAGGGAATTATATCATTGCTAGTTTTACACGATTTCCCTCAGGTATAATCATCGTCATGCGAAAGGGACTTTTACTCTACAACCCGGCGGCAGGACGGTATCCCGTCAGGCGCTTTGTGCGCGGCATTATTCATCCTCTTAAAAACACGGGCTGGAGTATAGAGATCGCTGAGACATTAAGCGGAACGCATGCAACGCAAACAGCACATCAAGCCGCCAGTGAGAAATATGACGCGGTCTTTGCCATCGGCGGCGATGGGACGGTGGGTCAGGTGGCAAGCGGATTGATCAATACCGAAACCGCGCTGGCTGTGCTTCCCGCTGGCACAACCAATGTCTGGGCTGTTGAACAGGGACAAAAACCTTTTAGCTGGTTCAACTGGCGCGCCTTGCGTGAGAATGCAGAGCGGCTTGCCAATGTTGAACCGCAATATGTGGATCTCGGCGTTTGCAATGACCGTCCATTTTTGTTGTGGGCCGGCGTTGGGTTGGACGCGCTAACCATTCATAAACTGGAACCGCGTCATCGCTTCTTTAAACATATTTCCGTCCCGCATTATTTTGCGACAACCGTCTGGGAGGCCACCTTCTGGCACGGGCTGGATCTGCGCGTGTGGGCTGACGGCGAATTTGTGGAAGGACATTATCTTGTGGCGGTCGCAACCAACATCCGACATTACGCGGGCGGCATGTCATTGATCTCACCGGATGCCCTGCTCGATGACGGTGAAATGGACATGTGGCTCTTGAGTGGTGACAGCCTCGCGGATGCGCTTCGTCATTTCTTTGACCTGGTCGCCGGCCGCCACCTCACTTCCGATCAGGCGCGCCGTCTGCCATTTCGCAATGCGCGCGTGGAATCAGATGCGGCCTTCTCCTTACAAGTGGATGGCGATCCTGTGCTCGGCGGCAAAGGTGCCGAAATAAAAACCATGCACCGTGCGCTGAAAGTACTCATGCCCAAGGATGCTTTACAATTGTTGAAATACCCAAAGAAAAACTCTGTTGGTTGAGTAGGCGGCGGGAATTATTCAGTCTCTGCAAGTTAACAAAATTCCGCCGCCGTATCGAAACCAACTGTTAAATAAAAAGTAAACTTGGAACTGGTGGTTTCGGTATGGGCTTCGCCCTACTCAACCACCGAGTTGCTCAATTATTAGGTGAATAATAATGGACTTAAGACCTTATCTAAATCGCTATGTGATTCTCGGCTCGCTGAGTTTTGCAGGGACCCTGCTGCTCATCACCCTGATCGTCATCGGCTGGACATCTCCCCGCTTCTCTCCAGAAGTGGGGTTTGCTCCTGCTGACCTAACCATGATCCCCGCCCCGACCCATACACCTAATGTCACAGCCGTTCCAACCAATGATCCCTCGATCACTCCCACCCTTGCAGCAAATACCATTGGCATCAGCGGTTATGTGCAGATCAGCGGCACAGGGAATGATGGATTACGAATCCGCTCGGCACCCGGCTTGAATACAGAAACAGTTTTTCGCGGGGAAGAAGCGGAGGTTTTCGTCGTGAAGGACGGTCCGCAATCTGCTGATGGATACACCTGGTGGTATCTCGTCGCGCCATACGATGAAACCCGCGCGGGCTGGGCCGCAGCAGATTTTCTGAGTTTCATTCCTTCGCCGTAAGCCCTCACCCTACCCTCTCCCATAGGGAGAGGATAAATTGAATAGGATAATATGTCTGAAAAACCAACGGGCATAACTGCCAATAAAAGCAAACGTGAATTCACCATCAATTGGGCTGGTGGACACACCAGCATTTACCCTTTTGGATTACTGCGCGCAGCCTGTCCCTGCGCCCAATGCCGCGGCGGACATGAGAACATGAAATCCGAGCCGGATGCGGAGGTGTTCACCAGACAAATGGAAGACTCCCTATCTACACGACTAGCCGATATTGTTGCAACCGGCTCCTACGCATTGACAATTGTCTGGGAGGACGGGCACGATTACGGTATTTACAACTGGCATTACCTGCGGGCATTATGTCCATGTGATGAATGTCGTGCGGGGAAAAAGCGGGAAGTTATTGGTAATTAGTAAACGAGGATATAGAATTATAAGAGAGATTGGCGAATAACACAGTCTCTCTTTTTACTTTTTCATATGCCTGCTTTGCAAGCCGGTATTTTTCGGCTGCTTGAGGCGCACGCGGTTATCTAGCGCAGCGGGACAAATACAAAAACTGCCGCCGAGAGCAATGCGATGCCGATTACCATCATCCCTAAAAGCCCAACGCTGGACTCTCCACAATAACTTACAAGCCTCTTTACTTCGGCTTTTCGTTTGAGAGTAATAACTTCTCTTCCCAGTTGCGCGGTCGATTCATTTGGAAGGGCTGAACGGACTGATCAGGAACCAATGCTCCTAGCAGGATCAAACCTCGTTTCGCCGTGCCATTTTCAGGGTCGAGTTTGAGCGCGGTTTGCAGACAATAAATGCGTTCCTTGTGATTCTCCACTGCAGCGCTTAACCAAATCCAATAGGTCGGGTTATTCTGATCCGGTTTAAGCAAAAGGGTAAGGAGTTCCCTTGCGCGTGGTTTGTCCCCGCGCCGCAAAGCGTCCACTGCATCCTGGAATGTCGCGTCGTCAAGTTTATCTTCAGGTGAATAATCAGCCATGTTTCTATTTTACCGCTTGTCGCCTAATTTTATTACCTTTGCGTTCATTCACAGCAATTCATTCGTGAAATTCTTCCACCTGGTATATATAAACCTGTAATTGCACATCCCGCCATAAATTTGGCTTTACGCCCATCTTCATGCAAAGCTGGTCGAGGAAATCAACAGGGTCGGGGATCTTCTCCCAAACCTGCGGAAGAAAAGTTGCGCGGCGAAAATCGTTCTTGAGGATAACTCCATCCACGTGCGGTTTCAACTTTTTAAGCAAGCCTTCGCTCGACGAATATTCCACCAAATGGGGAGCGGTCAAGCGCGAGACCTCCAGCCTGATTCTGCTTAATTCACTTTTCGCCACGGGCGGGAAGCGCGGATCCTGCATCGCGGCGGAGACTGCATGTTCACGCACATCCTCTGCGAGCGGTTGATAGGCTTCCAATGCGCCAATACAACCGCGCAATTCAGCATGGATGGTAAGTGTCACGAACGATGCGCCATGCTCTCGCAATGCCGGCGTAAGTGATTGCAAATCCAGCCGTGATAATGCCTTTCTTTTAACAGCATGCTCCATGCCCTCGCGTGCCAGGCGCAACAGGGTTTGCTTTTCCCCATCGGTCAATGAAGTGGACATATTGCCCTCCACAGTAAATACAGTCATACTTCGAGCATGACCTATGGCAATTGAGATAGTTGCCAATAGACACGGTTGTGATAGATCAGCGGCTGTCCATCACCAGTGCCGCGAGCCGCCAGCACCTTTGCAATAAAAAGCGTGCTCAACCCAGCAGCGAAAGTCTCTGCCACACGGCAATCAAGCCACGCCAAACCGCCCGCGATCAATGGCGAGCCAGTGACCAGTGTCTCCGTTTTCAACCCGACGAAACGATCTTCAACATCCGGGACGCGCCCAGCAAAAATATCGGAAATTCCTGTTTGCTGCGCGGAAAGGATCGTCAAACCAAAGGCGCGGGAACGAGATATCAGCTCATGCGTGCGCGAACCAGCCTGCAATGAAATGGTGATCATGGCCGGGTCGAGCGAAATGGATGTGAACGAGTTCACGGTCATGCCGTGTTTGTGGTCTTCGTTTATGGCGGTCACAACCGTCACACCGGCAGACCAGGCGCGCATGGCTGCTTTCAGATTCTCCGGGTCAAGTGTCATAACAGGTGGTTTCTCCATGGTTAATTTCATCATACTTGTCAGCGCGAGACGCGTCAAGACAATAATTGACAATGCTGCTACCTGATTCAATTAAGATGCAATTCCTAACCTTAAAACTCTTTCATATACGCATGGTAAACTCTCACGCATGTCCAAACGAATAAAAATCATCATCCTTGTGATGTCAGGGTTTTCCCTGTTGGCATTCCTGGTATACCAAATACCCTCTGTAAATTCACGCATATCGTGGAGAATTGAAGTTTTCCAAATCTATCTGAAAAACATAGTTAACCCGATTGGCCCCGTACCAACGGCCTTACCCTTCACGCCGCAACCAGCCAAACCCACGCTCGCACAAACCATCCCCCCCAGCATCCAGCGTACTCCATCACTTACATCCGCCGCCACCTTCCCCCCATTGCCCGCGCAAGCATCTATGAAATCACCACAATATGAAAAGCAAGACCCCAACAACTGCGGCCCGGCCGCGCTTTCAATGGCATTGCATATGTATGGCTGGGAGGGGGATCAAACTGACATTGCCGAATTCATTAAACCCAATATCAAAGACCGCAACGTCAACCCTGAGGAACTTCGGTACTACGTCCGCACACAGGCTGGCTGGCTGAATCTTGAATACCGCGTGGGCGGCAGCATCGAACAACTCAAACGCTTGCTCGCGGCAAATTATCCTGTGATCGTAGAAAGCGTCACATCCCTTAATCCCGGGGATGCGCTTGGTCCTTCGGACGACTTGTGGGCGGCACACTATCTCCTACTGACCGCCTATGATGATACAAAGCAGGAATTCACCGTTCAGGATACCTATCGTGGTGCAGACCTGAAAATCGCATACTCGAAACTTGAAGAAGAATGGAAACCCTTCAATAACCTCTACATGGTGCTCTATTTCCCGCAGTATGAAGAGGAGATAAAAAACCTGCTCGCCTCGGACTGGGACCCGAGCCTGAATCGGCAAATGGCATTGACCGCCTCCCTGGCCGACTCAGCCAAAACCCCCACCGACGCATTTGCGTGGTTCAACCTCGGCAGCAATTTCGTCTATTTTGACCGCTACGAAGAAGCCGCTCTCGCTTACGATAAAGCACGAGAGATCGGTTTGCCTTTGCGCATGTTCCGCTATCAATTCGGTCCCTTCCTTGCATATTTCCATTCAGGAAGAAATGCCGATCTGCTCGCACTCACAAAATATGCTCTGGATATTACAGATATGTCGGAAGAAGCCTGGTTATGGTATGGCTACGGACTCTATCGCAATGGGGATAATGCCGGCGCTCTTAAAGCCTGGCAAAAAGCAGACAGCATCAATCCAAAATTTTTTGAAGATCAGGCGCGCAAAGCCATGCAATTGGTGCCATAAACAAATGAAAAAAAATGACATCATGCTTCTAGTCGCTCTTATCCTGACGGCCTGCCAAACGGCGCCTTCAGCCGCGCCGGAATCAACAGCATCTTTAATTCCACAGGAGACGGCAACAGCTACTCAAACTGAGATTTCACCCTCACCTACACCCGCTCCAGCGGAAACTTCCACGCCTGAAGCGGTAAAAATTTCCCTAACAGATGGGATGACACAACTCTTTATCCCTGCTGGCATATTCATCATGGGCGGTTTGGACGTTTATCAGGAGAGCGATGAACTCCCTGCACACGAAGTGTATCTCAAGGCGTTCTGGATTGATCAAGTGGAAGTGACCAATGGCATGTATAACCTATGCGTGCAGGCCGGTTCATGCAGACCGCCTGCGCGAAGTGGTTCTGATAACCGCCCTGAGTATTTTGGAAACCCCAAGTTTCAAGATTACCCCGTTGTACATGTCGCCTGGTATGACGCGAATGAATATTGTCAATGGGCAGGGCGGCGCCTGCCCACCGAAGCAGAATGGGAACGTGCCGCCCGCGGCGATGACAAACGTAATTACCCATGGGGGGATGAACTGCCCAATGAATACAATTCCAATTCAGTTAATATCGTGGGCGATACCTCTCGGGTTGGCTCATACGCAGAGGGAGCAAGCCCATTTGGGGTATTGGATATGGCCGGCAATGTATGGGAGTGGGTGGCAGATCGTTATAAGCCGAACTATTATAAAATATCCCCGGCTGAAAATCCCGCTGGGCCCACACAAGAAACTGTGTTTAATAATCTGCGGGTATTGCGCGGTGGTTCTTATCAAGATGATGGAATTATTTTACGTCTTGCAAATCGCAGTTTTCTTGCGGGACCCGATCCTTTGGCACAGCCAACCGACGCAGCCTATTATGGAAGCAGTTCGGTAAAGATCGGTTTCAGATGCGCGAATGACAATTGAACAGGATCAACCAACAGTTAAGAAAGAACGATGCTCTTCATCGTCCTGATTCTTTATGCCTTATTTATCTTTACGATGACTTTATCCTATGGTATCATCGCGACACAATTCAATAGCCCCAATACGGCGCTCTTATCCAGAGAGGCGGAGGGAACGGCCCTGCGATGCCTCGACAACCGATTTTAGTTTAGGTAGTTGGATAGTTAGATAGTTGGGTAGTTAGAAACTACAAAACTATCTAACTACGAAACCACATAACTATCAAAACTAACCCACGGTGCCAAATCCGACAGAACTATTTTCTGGGAGATGAGAGGGTAGAAAAGCATTATGCATAATTGCCCTTTCACGCTGAAGGGCAATATTATTTTTAAGGAGTAACAAAAAATGAGCAATACTTTTATGTCTTCGCCCAGCCTGATGTTCACATCGGAATCGGTGACCGAGGGTCATCCCGATAAAATGTGCGATCAGATCTCGGATGCGGTTTTGGATGCCTGTCTTGAACAGGATCCCATGTCACGCGTGGCTTGCGAGACAGCCGTGAAGACTGGTTTCGTGGCATTGTTGGGAGAAATTACCACAAACGCTTATGTCAACTTCGACGAACTCGTTCGCAAAGTAATCAATGAGATCGGCTATGACAGCAGTGAAAAAGGCTTTGACGGTAATACCTGCGCCGTGCTATCAGCGGTCGCAAGTCAAAGCGCGGATATTGCATTGGGTGTTGATCACGCGCTGGAAGATAAAAGCGGCGAAATGAAGGATGTCGGCATTGAACATGTCGGCGCGGGTGACCAGGGCATGATGTTCGGCTTTGCATGTAATGAAACATCCACCTTGATGCCAATGCCGATTTATATGGCGCATAAATTAGCCCGCCGCTTAAGCGAACTTCGCAAAGATGGTACGCTCCCCTGGCTTCGCCCGGATGGCAAGAGTCAGGTGACGGTGGAATATTCGCAAGGCAAGCCAAAACGCATTGACACGGTACTTATTTCCACCCAGCACGCGCCAGATATTTCACACGCTGAAATCGTTGAGCAGGTCAGCGAACATATCATTTACCCGACACTGCCAAAAAATTTGGTTGATAAAAACTTGAAGGTATTCGTGAACCCGACTGGTCGTTTTGTGATCGGCGGCCCCATGGGTGACGCCGGCGTGACCGGACGCAAGATTATCGTGGATACGTACGGCGGCATGGGTCGTCATGGCGGCGGTGCATTCTCGGGCAAAGACCCCACGAAAGTGGATCGCTCTGCCGCGTATGCCGCGCGCTATGTAGCCAAGAACATCACCGCCGCTGGACTCGCTGACCGCGTTGAAGTGCAGGTGGCATACGCTATTGGTGTGGCACATCCACTTTCAGTGAATGTTGAAACGTTTGGCACAGCCAAAATTGCGGATGAAAAGATCGCCGCGCTCGTCAACGAACATTTTGACTTACGCCCGGGTGCGATCATCCATGACTTTGACCTGCGCCGCCCGATCTATCGCAAGACCGCCGCGTATGGTCATTTTGGCCGCGACGATATTGAATTCCCATGGGAGAAGACGGATAAGGCTGCCGCGCTGAAGAAGGCGGCGGGGTTGTAAGAAGGTACTATCGAAGTTAAGCACCTCGTGTAATCAATTGCAGAAAGTTTGAATAGAGATTCCTGCCAAGTGATTTTTGGTTTTTGAAATTCAGGCGGCTTCGGGATCACAGGCTCAGAAAGCGGTACAGGCTGATCTGCGAAACAACAATCCTGGTGGATGTGTTTACCTTATGCATTTCGCTTTGGCCGTTAGAAAGGCGAGTAGACTAATTGTGTATCCACCAGTAACTTCAAACGTGCCACCCTGCCGATTACTGATAAGTTCTGCCGTCATTGAAATTGCCTTCGTTATCCATTTGGGCAAACTCTGAAATTCCCATGCCTTGGAACATTTTTACACAAAAATCGAGAACGTTATTTGTTGTATTCCTATCATCCGGCTTGACGTCTGGCAAACGACCGGATCATGGAGCTCATCCATTTGCTATGGCGGTTTGAAGATGGAGAGCGGGTCAAAAGAGCCGCACTTCATTTTCATGCTTATTTATTTCCTTCGGGCTGCTGGATCACAAAACAAGCTAACCGCTTTTTATCCATTCCAGTTGGAAGCAACTTAAGATGACTGAAATTAAACAATCAACCAGACCAGTATCGAAAATCGACCTGTGGATCGCCGTGCTGGTGTGGCTGATTGCTTTCAGTCTGTACGTCCGCACGCTGGCGCCATCCCTGCTGTGGGACGACTCAGCGGAGTTTCAAACACTTTCATATACGCTCGGGATGACACATTCAACGGGTTATATGACGTACATCCTGATCGGCAAATTGTTCACGCTGATTCCCGTGGGCAACATTGCCTACCGCGTCAACTTGATGTCAGCGTTCTTCGGGGCGTTGGCAGTGGCACAGATTTTTCTGATAGTTCGTGTGCTGGGAAGTCAGCGCACCGCCGCAATTACGGCATCTCTGCTTCTGGGATTGACAGAAGGATTCTGGCGGCGGGCGGTGATCGCTGAACTGTATGCACCGGCGGCCAGTATGATCGCGAGTATCTGGCTGTTTATCCTTTTATGGAACCGCAGCGGGAAATGGGGATACCTTTTTGCGGCAGGCATGCTCGGCGGCTTGAGTGTGGGAATCCACAGCACTATCGTGATGACCGCCGCGTCTGTGTTGATCTACATGGCAATCAGCGCGCGGACAAAGTCCGCATGGCTGGGTGCGGCGGCGGGGACCTTGCTCGGATTGGCTCTCACCACCGCCGCGTTCCTGTATGTGGATGCCAACGACCCGCCGTCGAGCATTTACAACACAGTTTACCGTCCCTCGCTCAGCGTATACGGCCTGACTGCAAGCGATTTCGACACCCCGTTCGAGCGGTTGTTCGCGATCTTCCCTGCCAGCCATTTCTGGACGAACTATTTCACTGCCACACCGGAAATAATGCGCGCGCGGCTGGCAGAATATGTTTTATTCTTTCCGTGGTGGGAGGTTGGATTAATCGCCGCTGGCATGGCCGCTGTCTTTTTCCGTTCCCGCTGGTATGACGGGTTATACCCGGTGGTGGCGTTCCTGCTAATATGGGGACTGGGCGTCACTGTGGCGTTTTCAAGTTATCAAGATTTTTACGCAGTATCGATGGTCTTCGTGTCCGTGTGGTTGGGCCTGGGAGCCGGCACGTTGCTTGGCGGGTTGGATGCGCTCGTAAAATGGAAACCGGCTCGGAATAGGATGATGCGAGCGGTTATCCTGAGCGCAGCCTCACTAACGTTGATCCTGCTCCCCATTTGGAACGCGCGTATGGATGTCCGTCTGGCTATCGAAAAAGGATACACGAGTTTCATCCTCCGCGATCACCTTTATCCCATTCTCGCGCCAGACAGTGCCATTCGGAATGCGCGTATCATATTGAAACACGTGGAAACAAATGCCATCCTATTCTCGACCTGGGATAAGTTGTATAGTTTTATTTACACCGCCGAGATCACGATGGGCCGCACGGATGTGAACTTCCACGAGGCGGACCCTACCGATAGCCGGCACTTATCCGAGTCGATCCTGGCGTACATTAACGCAAACATTGACATGCGTCCAATCTATTTCACTGTGCTGTTGGATGAGTTGAATGAGTTATATCTGGTGGAGCAGATTGAAGATTCGCTCTATCGTATTCGAAGACAATGACGCTATAATTTTCATGTCGCATTTGGGGGAGACAGGAGTGGGGTCACCCCCTAAACTGCGTCTCATACAACTGACTATATAACCCGCCCGTCGCGAGCAACTCATCATGAGTCCCTCTCTCAACAATCTTTCCTCGATCCATTACCAAAATTAAATCAGCGGCCAGGATCGTGCTCAACCGATGCGCAATGACGATGCTGGTTCTGCCTGCCATGACTCGTTTCAATGCGTCCTGGATCAGGGATTCGGATTCGCTGTCGAGTGAACTGGTGGCTTCATCCAAAACTAGAATGCGCGGATTCTTGAGGATGACGCGCGCGAGGGCTACGCGTTGTTTTTCGCCGCCGCTCAAGCGATAGCCGCGTTCGCCGACGATGGTGTCGTAACGGTCAGGCAGTCCCATCACAAAGTCGTGGATGTTGGCGGCGCGCGCGGCGGATTCGATCTCGGTTTGCATGGCGTCCATTTTCGCGTAGGTCAGATTCGTGCGGATGGTATCGTGGAAGAGATGCGTCTCCTGCGTCACCATGCCGATCGTAGCGGCAAGCGAGTCGAGAGTCACATCGCGCAGGTCACGCCCGTCAATGCGGATGACTCCGCTGGTGGGATCATACAGGCGCGGGATGAGATAGGTCAGCGTGGTTTTGCCAGCGCCAGAAGGGCCGACAAGGGCGATCAACTGTCCAGGCGCGGCGGTAAAGGAGATTCCTTCCAAAGCGACCTCGCGTGCCTGGGATGTGGAAGCAAGCTCGGGGGAGTCAGATGCGGGGTTTACATCCCGACCATTGACCGTGGACGATTGACCATTCTTCCCTTTAGCCATGGTCTGTTGTCCATCGTCCGTGGTCTGCTTTCCACCAGACATCACCGCTGTGACATTCGCCATGCTCCCATAGCGTTTGACTTCGCTGAGCATGATGTTTTCGTTGATCGAATATTTGAAGTTGACATTTTCAAATGCGAGCTTGCCTTTTGCGTCGCCAAGAACGAGTGCATCCTTTTTCTCTTCGATGTCGTGCGGAAGGTCAATGACCTCAAAGACACGTTCAAATGAGACCATGCTGGTGCTGAACTCGACGGGCGCGCCCGCGAGACCTTGCAGGGCACCGTACAAGGTGCTGAGATACGACCCGAAGGCGACGATGGTGCCGACGGTGAATTTATTTTCGATGACGAGCCAGCCACCGAAGCCGTAGACAAGCGCCGTGCCCACCGCGCTGACCAGACCGATCATGACGAAAAACGAGGAGCCAATGACGGCGCGTCGGATGCCGATGTCGCGCACACCCGCCGCGCGTTGACGAAATCTTTCACCCTCTTCATGACTGCGACCGAACAACTTCACGAGCAGCGCGCCGCCGATGTTGAGTGTCTCGTTCATGTGCGCGTTCATCTGCGCGTTGAGGTCCATGGCTTCGCGGGCGATGGTGCGCAGGCGCTCGCCGAGTTTGCGCGCGATCAGATAGAACAACGGCAGGACAAAGACACTGCCGAGAGTCAATCTCCATTCGAGCGAGAGCATGACGATCAGGATCGTCGCGCCTTCGATCAGGTTGGTGACGATGCCGACGATGGTGTTGCTGATGGCGTTCTGCGCGCCGACTACATCGTTGTTGAGGCGGCTCATCAACTCGCCGACTTTGGTGTTGGTGAAGAAACGCAGACTCATACGCTGTAAGCGGACAAAGAGCGCCACGCGCAAATCATAGATCACGCCTTCGCCGACGGTTGCGTTTAATTTGCGCTGCACCACGCTGATGCCGCCATTCAACAACGGTACGAGCAGCAGGGCGAATGCGAACATCATCAGCTTGTTCAGGTCTTTGCTCGGCAGAATATTGTCGATCAACTGACGGAAGATCAACGGCGTGACCACACTCAGCGCCGAACCGGCGAGGATGGTCAACAACATGCCGCCGATGTGCGACCAATAAGGTTTTGCGTACGTGAGCACACGCAATAAAAGTTCTCTTGTTACTTTGGGCTTTTCGTCGCCCTGACGCATTGCTGTAAACATGGCTCGGTGCATGGGTTTTGTCCTTTTGTGGGATAGTTATAAGGCTGTCTGGGTGTTTTGGTCAACTGGATGAATGGGGAGGTTAAGGGAGGTCAAACGAGATGTGTGAAGGGTATAATTTCCGCAATGGAAGTTTTAGATTTAGTCAACTATGGTTACGAGCAGGGTAAACGTGTTCTTGAGAAAAGGGAATCCGAAACTCTCAAAGAACATGGTCAGTTTTTAACTCCACCGAATACTGCTCATTACATGGCAAAAAGATTGGGGCAAATTCATTCTGGCGCAACTATTATTGAGCCGTCTATCGGCTCTGGTGTATTGGCATGTGCTGTTATTGAAAAACTTATTGCAGAAAATCAGCCGATAGAAATTTGGCTGGATGCTTATGAAACAGACAAAGAGCTCTGTGGTGTAGCTCGTGATGTTCTGACGCTTGCAAGCAAAAAAGCCGAACAAAGCGGAATCAAAATCCATTGGCAGGTTTTTCATGAAGATTTTGTTCTGGCTTGCCTGCCTGAACACCAGCCTTCTCTTTTTGGCACGGAGCAATCGCGCCGAAAGACCTATGATTTTGTCATCAGCAATCCCCCTTATTTTAAACTTAATGCAGAAGATAAACGTGTGAAAGCCATTGCCGGAAAGATCAATGGACATACCAACATCTACGCCATATTTATGGCATTGAGTACAAAACTGCTTGCCCCAGAAGGAAAAGCCTGTTTTATTGTTCCGCGCAGTTTTTGTTCGGGCGTTTACTTCTCAGAGTTTCGCCGTGATCTGCTGAGGGATGTGACTCCGTTGGCAGTTCATGTTTTTCAATCACGCAATGATGTTTTCAAGGGTGATAAAGTTTTACAGGAAAATGTCATTTTCTCTTTCGAGAAACTATCCCAACCGAAAGAGCAGAGATATTGGGCGGGTTCGGTCAATATTTCTGTTTCCAAAGACGATACAGAATTAAATGAAAATGTACTTAATCGTCAAGTTTCATTCCAACATTTTCTAAATGATCGAGATGGACAGGTGTTTTTTAGATTGCCTACAGGTATCCATGACGAACAAATTTTAGATGCGGTTGACCATTGGGACGGCTCTCTCGAAAAATATGGCTGGCAAGTTTCCACAGGGCGGGTTGTGCCATTTCGAGCCGAACATTTACTCAAGGAAAAATTAACAACAGGAAATGGAACAGTCCCTCTGCTTTGGATGCAAAACGTCAAACCTTACTATGTTGAGTATCCACTGAGCGAATTTGACAAACCGCAAGCCATTTCCACACAAGATGCCGTTTTGCTTGTTCCCAATTCAAACTATGTTTTGCTGCGGCGTTTTAGCTCAAAAGAAGATCGCCGTCGCCTGATTTCTGCCCCATTAATCGGCAAAGATTTTAATTTTGAGCAAATTGGCTTTGAGAATCATTTAAATTTTATCTACGGTAAAAAAAGCGCTCTTTTGCCGTCTGAAGCCATTGGATTGTCCGCACTTTTCAATAGCGCAATTGTTGACCGCTATTTCCGCATTGTTAATGGCAACACACAAGTCAATGCGGCGGAGTTACGCATATTATCCCTGCCGCCTGTGGAAGTCATCAGGAGTATTGGCGAAAAAATTCAGAAAATTCAAAATCCCACTGCCGAACAGGCTGACAGTACTATCTTTTCAACACTTTGGCAAATGAAATTGCTTGCTGAAGAATTCCCGATGATTCAGGAGACCAGACTAACTATGGGAAAAATAGAACAGGCTCAGGAAGTTTTGGAAGCGCTTGGTTTACCATCTGCTCAACAAAATGAAGTTTCGGCATTAACACTATTGGCGCTTGCCCAGTTAACAGAAAAAATGCAGTGGAAAGATGCTGCCAGTCAGAATTTACGCGTCCATGATATTCTGGTTAAAATCAAACAAGATTATGGACGGGAATATGCTGAAAATAGCAGAGAAACTATTCGCCGCAAAGCTTTACATCAATTTGAACAGGCGGGCATTGTTGTTCGCAATGCAGATGACCCATCACGCCCAACCAATAGCGGTTTGAATAACTATATTTTGTCTGATCTGGTTTTAGATGTTCTGCGTTCTTATGGCACACCGAAATGGAAATCAAAGGTCGACAAGTTTTTTGCTCAACAAGGATCATTGTTGGAGACTTACCAAAAAGCCAGAGAGCAAAATAAAGTTCCTTTGCAAGTGGCAGATGGGAAAGTTTACAAATTGTCGCCAGGCAGGCACAACAAACTTGAAGTTGCCATTGTCGAAGAATTTGCTCCGCGTTTTGCCTCAGGAGCAAAGCTTATCTATCTGGGTGATACAGCGAACAAGATTCTTGTCTTTGAGCAAAGTGTTTTTATAAAACTTAGAATTTCAACTTCAGAGCATGGAAAACTTCCTGATGTCATTCTTTATGACAAAAAGCGAAACTGGCTTTTCCTGATCGAAGCAGTAACGTCGCATGGACCTGTTTCTCCAAAGCGCCATTTCGAACTTGAAAAACTTCTTGAAGATTGCACTGCTGGCAAAGTATATATTACAGCGTTCTTGGATCTCGCAACATTCAAAAAGTTTGTAAATGATATTGCGTGGGAGACGGAAGTTTGGGTTGCAGAAACGCCTTCGCACATGATTCACTTCAATGGCGACAATTTTTTGGGACCAAGATAACTCATCACCGTGCTACGCTTACGAAACTGACTCAAGTCGGCGAGTCCGCTTGAGCGGGTTTCGTAGGAATAGCCCGTGGGTTAATCCACGGGCGGGGATGAGGTGGAGGGGGAATGCGCGGGGTGGTAAATAACGGTAAAATACAGCCATGAAAACGAAAGTGCCAGCGCGTATCAGGAAACTGATGAAAGAGTTGAAGGAAGGAAGGACTTGTCCGCATTTACGGGGATAAGTTGAAAGCTATCTATTTGTACGGGTCTTATGCGCGCGGGGATTATCGCCAGGGGTCAGATGTGGACGTGATGATTTTATTAAACGATTACACGGACTATTGGAAAGAGTGGCGGCGTTCCAGTGATTATGTCAGTGATGTTTCGCTTGAACATGATGTGACAGTCAGTTGCATTATTATCAAGGAAATACAGTGGAAACAGTCTGATAAACCCGTGCTTTACAACATTCGTCGAGAGGGATTACCTGCATGAAAGAACATTCCAGTAAATTGCTTGGTAAGGCATTAGACACCATTGAAGGCGCAGAAGGCTTGCTCGATATGGACAAAGCGGAGATAGCGGCTGGACGGGCATATTATGCAATGTTCTATGTTGCAGAAGCCCTGCTTTATGAAAGAGATTTGCAATTCAGCCAGCATGGTCAAGTCATTGCGGCGTATGGGAAAGAGTTTGCAAAACAAAAGAACTCGACCCAAAATTTCATCGCTGGTTGAGAGCGGGTTTTGATACTCGCATTTCTGGGGATTATGATGTGGATACAGATATCAGCAGGGAAATTGTGGCCAATATGATTAATAGACTTTATCGGAAATAGGGTTATGATAGGCGAATGCTGACATACGATGAACTCAAAGAAAGCCCGAGGAAATTTGTTTCGTTCACCAGTCTGACAC
>Ga0194127_10000115_pt1 | contig 119869 bp, 117 predicted proteins | sample TA2KigC100mmetaG_FD_148624 | JGI IMG/M metagenome (GOLD analysis project Ga0194127, IMG submission 148624) | Freshwater microbial communities from Lake Tanganyika, Tanzania - TA2015036 Kigoma Deep Cast 100m | ecosystem: Environmental > Aquatic > Freshwater > Lake | place: Tanzania: Lake...
CGCGAAGAAAAAATTAAAATCGCGAAGGTTTTCTTAAAGATTCTTCGCTTGATTCTTTAATATCTTAAGAACTTCTTTGTGTTCTTTGCGGTCTTCGCGGTAAAAAAGGTTTTTGCAGTGGAGTCATTTGTGTTACTCTAACAAAGTTCGCGCGTTCTGCGCTGGAGGATTGATGGAAGCATATTGTATGAAGTGCAAGGAAAAGCGGGAGGTAAAAGACCCTCTTGCAAGTTTCAATGCCCGAAGCTCGGCAGTAACAACCGGTATTTGTCCCGTTTGCGGCACAAAACTTTATCGCATGGGCGGGACAGAAGCCCATGCTGATTTGATTCCCCCGCCGAAACCCGAAAAGGTGGAAGTGCGCGCAGGAAAATTGGTCATCGTTGAATCGCCCGCCAAGGCAAAAACGGTCGGACGTTTTCTCGGCAAAGGATACACGGTCCGCGCTTCGGTTGGACATGTGCGCGACCTCTTGAAATCACAGCTCTCTGTGGATGTGGATAATAATTTTGAGCCGAAGTATCGAGTACCCAATGAAAAGAAAGTGGTTGTAAAAGAACTCAAACTGCTGGCGAAAAAATCGGAAGAGATTTTTCTTGCAACCGATCCGGACCGCGAAGGCGAGGCGATTTCATGGCATTTAATGGAAGCGGCAGAGATCGACCCGGCGCGCACTAGGCGCGTGGTCTTCCATGAAATTACTGCACCGGCCGTCGCGGAAGCGTTTTCACATCCGCGCGGGATTAATATGGATCTGGTCAATGCGCAGCAGGCGCGCCGCGTGTTGGATCGTTTGGTGGGCTACAGCATCAGTCCCATTTTGTGGGAGAAGGTGCGCGGCAGACTGTCAGCGGGGAGAGTGCAATCAATGGCTCTCAGGCTGATCGTTGATCGCGAGCGTGAGATCGAGGATTTTATTCCAGTCGAGTACTGGTCCATCCACGCTGAATTCAAGGCTGATCATCTCAAATCCACATTTATTACAAAACTCGCGCGGATCGACGACAAGGAGCCGGCCTTTTCCAATGAAGGCGAGGTGAAACCGGTTCTCGTGGATATGGAAACCGCTGCATACTCTGTCACAAAAGTGAAACGCGGCGAACGCAGACGAAAACCAGCGGGGCCTTTCACAACTTCCACGTTACAGCAGGACGCTTCGCGCAAACTTGGTTTCACAGCCAAGCGGACGATGGGCCTGGCGCAGGGATTATATGAAGGCCAGGATGTGGGTGAGGGCGGCACAACCGGTTTAATCACCTACATGCGCACCGATTCGATGAATGTTTCAGCCCTTGCTCAAAACGAAGCGCGCGAATATGTCACTGAAAAATACGGCACAGAATACCTTCCCGCAGAAGCGCCGGTTTACAAGACCAAGTCTGCGGGCGCACAGGAAGCGCATGAGGCCATCCGGCCAACCTCCGCGATGCGCGACCCTGAGAAAGTAAAAGACTTTCTTGACCCCGCCATGTTCAAGTTATATCGGTTGATCTGGCAGCGTTTTGTGGCCTCTCAAATGGAATCAGCCGTTTATGATACTTTGCAGGTCGAAGTTACAGGTAAAACCAGCGAACATGAATATCTCCTGCGCGCTTCCGGTTCCACGGTGAAATTCCCCGGGTATTTGGTGGTCTACGAAGAAGCCAAAAATGAAGATATAAAAATTGACGATGACGAAGAGAATGTAAAGATACCGGCAGGTATTGCTGAGGGGCAAAAACAGGAATTGATTCGTTTGATCCCTGAACAGCATTTTACACAGCCGCCCCCGCGTTTTACAGAAGCCTCACTTGTGCAGGCGCTTGAAGAGAATGGCATTGGGCGCCCATCCACTTATGCGCCGACCATCTCCACCATTCAACAACGCGGATATGTGGAACGCGTGGACAAGCGCCTTATCCCAACCGATACGGGTCTCCAGGTCAACGACTTAATGGTGCAATATTTCCCTGAAGTTGTGGATTTGAGTTTCACAGCGCATATGGAGGAAGACCTCGATATGATCGCAACGGGGGAAATGCTTTGGACGGATGCCATTCGTGAATTTTATACACCCTTCTCGGAAGATGTGAAAAAGGCACAGGCTGAGATGCCCGTCACGAAATCGGGACCTGAACCGATCGGCCGCGCCTGCCCGGATTGCGGCAAGGAACTTGTGATTCGTTACGGGCGTTTTGGAAAATTCATTTCATGCAGCGGATTCCCTGAATGTCGTTATACCGAACCCTGGCTGGAAAAGATCGACGTCTTATGCCCGACCGATCAAGGCGAACTGGTTGAACGAAAAACCCGCAAGGGGCGCACTTTCTTTGGCTGTGTCAATTACCCCAATTGTGAATTTACCTCATGGAAGCGGCCGCTCCCCAAGCCTTGCCCGAAATGCAACGGGATGCTGGTCATTGCGAATAAACGTGAGGCCCAATGTATCAATTGTTCCCAATCCTTCCTGTTGGAAGAGATCGTGCCTGAGTTGGCATAAGCATAAAGTGACAGCCACCTTTAAGGTGACTGTCACTTAGAAAATAAAGGTAACAAATGCACTTTTCACCTCCTCCATATTTAGACCCCGGCTCTGGAAGTTTAATTATTCAGATCTTGATCGCCGTCCTTTTGGGCCTCGGTGTCGCCCTGCGTACTTCATGGGGCAGAATAAAAGGATGGTTTGGAAGCAAGCCCAAAGCAGAAGAAGACGACGACCAGAATCATGACGAAAGCTGAGAGGCTGCCCGCCTCTTTCCGCGACCCGAGCGGGTTCTTGTTTTCTCGAAACGGAGTCTTGTTCCGACAGATTAACCGCGCCTGTGAAAATGATTATGTGCGTTTAATGGATTCGGGGCTGTATGAAAAACTGGTCAAAGCCGGGTTGTTGATTCCACATGTTGAGTCAGATCAATCCCCAGCTGAGACAGATGCGGCATTTAAAGTCATTCAACCTGAGCATGTCCCGTTTATTTCATATCCGTATGAGTGGGCGTTCAGCCAGTTAAAGGATGCCGCGCTTGTGACTCTTTCCATTCAGAAGCGCGCACTTAAACATGGCATGTCGCTCAAGGATGCGAGCGCGTATAACATTCAATTTGTGCGCGGCAGGGCGACTTTGATAGATACCTTGTCTTTCGAGATTTATAAAGAAGGCAAACCCTGGGCGGCTTATCGCCAATTCTGTCAGCATTTCCTTGCGCCGCTGGCATTGATGAGCTGCCGCGATGTGCGTTTAAATCAATTATTGCGCCTGTATATTGACGGGGTGCCGCTTGACCTGGCCAGTGGTTTGTTGCCCATCAAAACGAAATTTAATTTTGGTTTGTTCACGCATATCCATATCCATGCCAGCGCGCAAAAAAGATTTGCCGATAGGGTGGATTCGCCGCGAGAAGGCGCGCTGGGCATGAGCCAACATGCCATGATCGGGTTGATCGAAAGCCTGGAGGGCACGATCAGGAAATTATTATGGAAACCTTCCGGCACGGAATGGGGCACGTACTACGAATCAACAAATTATTCCGATTCCGCGTTTGAGCACAAAAAAAAATTGGTGCGTGAGTGGTCTGCTGAACAGAACCCGGCAATGGTTTGGGACCTGGGCGGCAACACGGGTGTCTTCAGCCGCGAAACTGCTGCCACTGGCGCATTCACTGTTTCGTTCGATATTGACCCAGCGGCGGTCGAACAAAATTATCAGGTTGTAAAAAAGAACAAAGAGCAAAACCTGCTGCCTTTGGTCTTAGATCTGACAAATCCCAGCCCTGCCATTGGATGGAATAACCAGGAGCGTGACTCATTTGGCGCGCGCGGCCCTGTGGATCTGGTGCTCGCCCTGGCGGTCATTCACCATCTCGCAATTTCAAACAACCTGCCCCTGCCTCAACTCGCCGATTTTTTTGCGGCGTGTTGTAAGACCCTGGTGATAGAATTCATCCCAAAATCCGATTCACAGGTGCAGAAACTTCTCGCGTCTCGCCAGGATATTTTTCCCGATTACACCCGCGAGGGATTTGAATCTGCGTTTACTGAGCGTTTTAGGATACAAAAAACAGTACCCGTCCGCGATTCGGAACGCGTCCTTTATTGTATGGAAAAGCGGTAGTCAATCTGCCTTGCAGGGGATAAAAAATAAGATGTATAATCAGATTAAAGGCTTCAAGCAAAGGAGTCCAGAATGGAGTTAATTGTGACCCGGTTGAAAAAATTGCCCATCCTCCCAATCGCTCTTTTTATTGGCGGGTTGTTATTGGGATTGTTAATCGCCTGGGTTGTTGCTCCGGTGCAGTTTGTGGATGCAACCCCCTCATCCCTTCGCGCGGACTTGCAGGAGGATTATCTGCGAATGACAATAGACTCCTTCCGCCTTAACTCGAACCCGGATCTGGCAGTCCAGCGATGGCAGAATCTTGGCTCAGGCGCCCAGTCAGCCTACAACAGCATCCGGGCCAACCCGAAGGAGGCAGACCCCAGTGTCATCAAGGCTTATGGTGATTTGATAACCAGCGTTCTTTCGGCGGGTGCAGAGCAACCCGCCGCGGATGATGCTAATGGTTCATCATCATTAATCAGGACCGCGGTTATTGGCATTGGCATTGTTTTGATACTTGGTGTGGTTGCGACGGTAGGATTGTACATTTTCCGTCTGCTTGGTAATCGCAGCAGGGGCGAGGGAACCGCCGTGATGCAATCCTCGGAGATCAGCCGTAATGCTGAAAAGACCAATTTTGAAAACCTTGGGCTTGCTCCTCCCATCACTCAAACCATGACAACTTACGTACTGGGGGATGATCTGTATGATGAATCTTTCAGTATTGATACACAGGGCGGGGAATTCATGGGCGAATATGGTGTCGGTGTTTCAGAAGCCATTGGTATCGGTGATCCGAAAAAGGTGACCGCATTGGAGATCTGGCTTTTCGATAAGAACGATATCAAGACTGCCACAAAAGTACTGATGTCACGCCATGCATTTGGTGATCCCGCGATCCGTTCCCGATTGGAGCCAAAAGGTGAGCTGGTAGTTGTTGAGCGGCACGGCCAAATCCTGCTTGAGACCGCCACCCTGCAATTGCTGGCAACCGTGGTTGCCCTTGAGTATGGCAAAGGCCCGTTGCCGCCCGATAGTTATTTTGAACGGATCACGCTTGAATTGGCGGTCTGGCCAAGACAAGGTTAATTAAAAATCCCGTCCATTTTCCGGACGGGATTTTTTTGGCTATTCAATTTTTACGACTTTGAATTTGATCCTGCCGCCTGGAGTTTCGGCCTCTGCGAAATCGCCAACTTTCTTATCCATCAAGGCGCTTCCAATGGGGGATTCGTGTGAGATCTTTCCATTCCGTGGATCTGCCTCCGTCGGACCGACCAGGTGATAGGTTTCAGGATCGAGATTCCTTTCCTGAATGGTGACAAAAGAGCCGATCGAAACAACCCCCTTCGCCTGTGTTTTTTCAATGATCACCGAGTTGCGAAGGATGGCTTCAATCTCCTTAATGCGGCCCTCCAGGAAACCCTGGTCTTCCTTGGCTTTATGATAGTCGGCGTTCTCTGAAAGGTCGCCCATTTGGATGGCAGAGCGTAGTCTCAGCGCCAATTCGTCGCGGCGTGGTCCTTTCAGGGTTTCCAATTCGGCGATTAGTTTTTCCTTGCCTTCGGGCGTTAAATAGCTGGGTTTGGACATGGCTTGCTCCTTTCTGATTGTGGTAGATATAAATCTTTGGTTCCTCTATCTGGAGTGCGTTTTACAGGTGGACGTTAGAGAACGTCCTCTACATGTGTAGCAGGCGCTCTCTTGCGCCGAATTTGCAGGATGACGTGTGTAGAAGGCGCTCTCTTGCGCTGAATTTGCTGGATGCATACAGTCACTCCATGAACAAATTTTTTTATTTTTAAAGGAAAAGGGGCAAAAGAGATGGTGTACGCCCCCTTTCAAAGTAAAACCAATTAAGGTTTTTCGAAGGGATTGAATAATTTTTGATGTTCTTCTATCGCATACCGATCTGTCATTCCGGCAATATAATCGCAGATTGTGCGTTCCAGTCCGCGCTTTTCGATGAAGAATTGAACGTGATCGGGAAGCATGGCCGGTTCTGTGCGATAGGCGTGGAAGAGATCTGAAATAGTTCGTTCGGCTTTGACCTGCATGCGCACCACACGATAATGGCGATAAAGTTTTTTATAAAGCAAGTCTTTCAACTCACGGTTGCGGCGCTGCATCTCTTCGCTGTAACCGATGATATTCCGCTTTAATTTTTGAATATCCAACGCGGTTTTGACTTTGCTTTCTTTGATGCGCTTCTCGGTTGCCTGGAGCATATCGGTGGCCATGATGCCCACGAGCTGTCGGATCATCCGATGTCTTTCCATGTCACCCAGGGTTGCACCGCGCCAGTTAAAGGTCTCGCGCAATACTTCCCATAGCGCAACACCTTCCAGCAGTTGTGGGTCGATCATGCCTGAGCGCAGACCGTCGTCAAGATCGTGTGTCGTGTAGGCGAGTTCGTCGGCCACGTTGGCAATTTGGGTTTCAAGGTTGCCGCGCAGGTCGGGGTTGAAATCGCGCGCGTCAGATATATCGTATTCAGACTCATGTTTTACCATGCCCTCCCGAACTTCCCAGGTCAGGTTCAAGCCGGGGAATTCCGGGTAGCGTTGTTCGAGTTCAGTGACAATGCGCAGGGATTGTCTGTTGTGGTCAAATCCGCCAAAGTCTTTCATCAAACGGGCTAGTGCGATTTCTCCTGAATGTCCAAAAGGAGAGTGTCCCAAATCGTGTGCGAGGCAAATGGTTTCGACGAGGTCTTCATTCCCCCCCAAAGCGCGGGCTAATGTCCGGCCGATCTGGGCAACTTCGAGGGTGTGGGTGAGGCGGGTTCGGAAGTAGTCGCCTTCGTAATTGATAAAGACCTGAGTCTTGTATTCCAATCTGCGAAAGGCAGTGGTATGCAGGATGCGGTCGCGGTCGCGTTGAAAAGAGGTGCGGTAATCAGGCTCACCGTCCAGATAGGCGCGTCCCTTTGTATCCTTGCTGCGGGTTCCGTAAGGAGCAAGGCTTTTATCTTCGAGTTCTTCAAGCTGCTGGCGGTTAAAAAACATGGCTGCCTTTTGATAAATATGTCATTGCGTGTTTGAGGTTCCAAACCTGCGCAATGACACGATGTGGGGCGAGAGGGGGTCGAACCCTCACGGTATCACTACCGACGGATTTTAAGTCCGTTGCGTCTGCCGATTCCGCCATCGCCCCGACGAGCGTAATTCTACTATAATTTATTAATCTTTTGGGTTGTCATTGAGAATGTAGTACACTCAGATTATGTAGATTGATTTGCTTTTTACCTGAAATCGCCGCCGAGGAACGCTGTGTGAGTTATTTACCTCCGAACTTTGAGTGCTCCCCTAAATTATATGCTTGAGGAAAAATGACAAAACAAACATCAAAACCTATCGAGAAAGAAATCAAAGAAAAGCCGCGTTGTGGATTATGCGGCAAAACCCGCAACCTGACCAAAACAGAATGCTGCGGTCAGTGGATTTGCGATGACCAGCATAAATACGTTTTGTTTACCTACGCTCGCAATAGTTGCAGTCGCAACCATGATCGCTTTACATTATGCGGTCATCATTTCTCTGAGGGACATTCGGGCGATTGGAAAACCTGCGAAAAATGCCGTAATAATTTTGAGACCGAGATATATGTCTATTACGGCACGAATGAATACAATTTTGAAAAACTTGAGAATCCGCCGAAATTCAAGCCAACGCGTTGCGCGAAATGCAAAAAAATCATCAGTCTAAGTGAAGACGGTTACTCAATGAGCGCGGGAGGATATTTCTGCATGGACTGTTCTGCTATTAAATGGTAATCCTCAGGCTTGAGACTTCTCATGTGACGCTTGTCATTCACCCCTCGCGTGGATATGTGACTCGCAATGCAAGCCTTTCGCGGACGGGCGTCCGTTTTCTGGTTGCACAATGCAGCAAAGTTGAGCTAAAATTTTTGCAGAGAAGAAAATCCAATGAAAACTATTCATATCCGTGGTATGCCTGCTGATTTATACAAACAAATTTGGCAACTTGCTCTTACCAATCATCGGTCTTTGAACGCGCAGGTGATTGTTCTGCTTTCCAAGTCGGTTGGGGATGAAGAACATCGTAATCAACAAGCCAATATTCTAAATTCGATTCAAAGCAGACGATTCAAGATTCCCGCAAATACACCTGCCACTCTTGAGTTGTTGCGAGAGGATCGTGGACGATAGATTGTGATAACGGACAATCACGCCCCTCGCGCGGACATGTGACTCGCAAGCCTTTCGCGAAGACATGTAGATCATTTGTCAAGGGGGAGAGTTCGAAAATTGTGCGTGATGTTGGCAGGGCAACAGTTTGGTGTGACAGTATAATGAACAATTGCAAAGGGATAAAGTTATTATTTATAAAATCAATATCGAATGGTCAACTATAGAACGCAAAGGCAAACGCAAACGGGCATACTTCAAAACAATTTCTAGAGCGCCCAGCGGTTAAAACTTCATCCTTCATAACGCACGCAAAGCGTTCATCCTTTTCCCATGCTAGCCTTAATTGACAACTACGACTCATTCACCTACAACCTCGTCCAATACCTCGGCGAACTTGGCGCGGATACTCGCGTCTTTCGCAATGACCAAATCTCATTGAACGAGTTGATCGCCCTCAAGCCAGACCATCTCGTTATCTCCCCAGGTCCGGGCGAACCCATCAAAGATGGTGGAGTCTCCGCGGAAGCCATAAAACACTTCACGGGCAAGATTCCCGTGCTTGGGGTCTGCCTCGGACATCAATGCCTCGGCGCAGTCTACGGCGGCAAAGTGGATCGCGCTGGGCGTCTTATGCATGGCAAGACCTCATCCGTCATTCACAATGGACAGGGAATCTTCAAGAACATTCCCTCGCCGTTTGAAGCCATGCGCTATCACTCACTCGTGGTCTATGAGCCTGTCCCTGCTGAACTTGAGATCGTTGCGCAAACCGCCGAAGGTGAAATCATGGGGCTCAAGCACCGTCAGCATCCAACTTATGGGGGGCAATTCCATCCCGAGTCCATTCTCACCGAACACGGAAAAGCGCTGTTGAAAAATTTTCTGGATATGAAGAGCAATCCGTTGGTCGAGTAGGCAATGCTTTCCCGCCGTACACTTTCACCACACTGCGTTCCATGGCACAGTTCGTCATGGCAGATCTAATGCAGTGCAGGCGGCGAGACCACCAGTTGATTCGAAAATGTCGGGTGGCTGTAAAACTTATAGACCTTCCCTTGTCACGCCCGCGAATTGCAGAATAAAATCCGCGCCGTAGACTTTACTTGGGGTTTGAAAACCAGTTTTATAATCTGATGAAAGGATGTGCTTTATCACCTCTACAGACGTGAGCGCGGTCAGGTGATACGCTTCGGGAGTTTTTAATTTCGCGCGGACAGTTTGTTTGCCATCGCTCACTTCGGCGATCAATAAAGCGAATCCATATTCATTTTGTTTGCGTGAAGGACCGGGCGCGAGGAATTTTCCGATGAACCACTTGATGAAATTTTTTGCGGTGCGGGTGTAAAGTAAAAAACCAACATAACGCGTTACACGCATCATGGTGATCATCGCGGCGGGGAGACCCATGTAGACGGTCACATTTGGAATGCCCGTGCTGTGATATGCCGTGCTGACATCTCCCCAGCCCACTGAAATTACGCGTGTGGGTCCGCGTCCAAAGTCTATGTTTTTGCTGCCCCAAACATTCGGCACGCTGACGATCTTTCCCTCACGGCGGATGCGCCCTGCTCTATGACTATTTTCAATTCCAGAACGCGCCGTGCCGCGTGAGACGCCGCTGCCGATGCTTTTTATATAAAGTTCGACGTGAGTTGCGCCTGCAAGTTTTCCCGCAACATGCGCGATCAAACAATCCGATGGCACCACATCGAAGCCGCCGCCTGGCAGCAGCATAATGCCTGCGCGTTTCGCTTCTTCATCCATCGCAACAAGAGCTTCAAAGCCTTCGATCTCGCCGCTGATATCAACGTAATGCCGCTTGGTGCGGATGCACGCTTCCGCCATTTGACGAAACGTCAACACGAACGGGCCCGCACAATGTAAAACTGCATCCACTTTTAGCAAAGCCGAGTCGAGCGCGGCGGTATCATCCATTGAAAAGGCGCGATATTCCAAGCCAAATTTTTCGGCTTGTGCGCGCAACTGTTTTTCATCCCGCCCCGCGAGCAGAGGCTTCAATCCCTCTTTGACCGCCTGCTCAACGATCAACTGTCCCGTATAACCGTACGAGCCGTAAATCAGAAAATTTTTCAAATTCGCTCCGTCCATGCCGGGTTTGCATATTTTTCTTTGACTAATTCTTCAGCTCTTTCGGATTCGGATCGGGACATTTCGCCGCGCTGAAAGTAGATTCCCAACTGCGCTTCAAATCCTTTAACGAAAGCTTGGGCTGCTGTTTCCCAGGCAATTTCCACGCCGAGAACGGATTCGACGGTCGCCGCACGCGTCAGTAATCTTCGCGCCGCATTCTCTCTCGCGGCTTCGTCCTTGAATACCAAAGCCTGACAAATTCGCGCCAAGTCACCTTTAAGCGGAAGCGAGCCGTGCTGCAACACGCCTTCTTTCCCCCGTGCCTGCGCCGAGCCAATTAACTTTTTTCCGTCCACTGTGATCTCGTATGTGGATGGCACTTCAAAGCAAATAGGATTTATAGATAGTGCAGTTTGGCGGTCGAGTGATGTCCTGAGCGTGTCGAAGGGTAGCCCTGAGCGTTCTTGTTCTTCCCTGGCACCGCCCGCCAGGGCAGGTGTGCGAAGGGTGTATCGAGATCCATCTTTTTTTATTTCAACAGTCAATCCCAATTCGCGGATTGCAAATAACAAAGCCTGTGCGAGACGGTTATAAGATTCCAAAACGCCGCCCGCTAAAACAGGTTCATCCGTGCTGCCTGTTACCGAATAAGTTAATTCATCGGTGTGCAGGATCGCCCGTCCGCCAGTGACGCGGCGGACAACTTCCCAGCCATGTTTTTTGACTCGGTCCATGTCCACATCTGAAAAAGACTGCGCGTGCCCCAAAGATAAGCATGGTGGATTCCATGCAAACAAACGCAATGTAGGCTGTGATTCGCCGCGATGAATATGCTCAAGGATGGATTCGTCCACTGCCATATTCCACGCGCCGCGCGCAGGAGGTGTGTAAAGGAGTCGCCAATTTGTCATGGATGTATTTTACCTGATGAAAAAAGAAGGGACACGGTCCGCGAATTCCACGCAATCGGTTTATAATCTGGATACGAAGACATTACGCCCCCGTATGCGCGCTCTTAAACTCGCCAGAGAATTTCGCAGGAGACTTATTGAGGAAGTAGGTCAGCCTGTAGATGTTATTATGTTTGGTTCCCAGGCACGCGGGGATGCGACCAAAGAATCGGATATTGACCTGTTGGTGATCCTGCCCTCGCTCGACAGCGCGATGATGAACCTTGCCTTTGGCGTGGCGTGGGAAGTGGGGCTGGATGCCGGAAAGGTTATTTCTGTGGTTCCGGCGGAGAAGAATGAATTAAAGCGGCTGGCTGCTTCGCCTTTTTATCGCGGCGTGAAGCGCGAGGGGGTCGTTGTTGGGTAGAGCTTCCTACGACAAGCGCGCGTTGATTCATTACCGCCTTGAACGTTCGTGTGAAGCGTTGAATGACGCGCAGTTGATGCTTGAGCAAAATGGAAGTCCTGCTGCTCGTAAATTGATGTCGTTGCGAGCCGCCGCTCTTGCTCTTTGGCGGCGCGGCAATCTCCTTTTGAGTTGAAATATCTCGTAAAACGGGAGATTGCTTCGGCACACCGTCCTGCGTTCGATGCAGGGAAGACCGCCTCGCAATGACATTTGATAAGTAGAGAAATTCATAATATGCGTTTGGTTATAAAATAGGGTAAGATAAAGGCAGGATACTTTACTATGTCTGATGGAATCAAACAGTTGTTAAAAGAATTAAAGACAGGACTTAAACAAATATATGGCAGACAATTCAAGTCTGCATATTTGTTTGGGTCGCGCGCGCGCGGCGATTATGATGCAGATTCCGATGTGGATGTCTTGATCGTTCTTTCAGATTTCAAAAAATACGGCGCGGAATTGCGGCGCACAGGCGAATTGGTTGGAAAGTTATCGCTGGATTACGGTGAAACGGTCAGTGTGGTATTTTCCCGTGAGCGGGAATGGAAGCACGACAACCTGCCCCTCTTGATGAATATTCGCGCAGAAAGCATTGCCGTATGAAAACCAACACTGGTTTTCTTCTTGAAAAAGCGGAGCAGGCAATTGGCGCAGCTGAAACTTTATTGCGTGACGGCTACAGGGATTTTTCAGCGGGCCGCGCTTACTATGCCATGTTTTACACTGCCGAAGCCCTGCTTGCTGAAAAAGAACTGGAATTCAAGAAGCACGTTGGCGTGCACAGGTCATTTTCAGAGCATTACATTAAGACGGGGCTTTTTGAACAAAAGTATTACTACTGGTTGATCGCAACATTCAATAGCCGTCTCGTAGGCGATTATGCGATTCGAACTGAGTTTGAAGATGATGAAGTGAAAGAATGGATTTCACAGGCTCGTGAGTTTCTTGAGAAAGTGCGGGAATTTTTGGAAGCTCAATAGTTTTTTAGCGGTGAATCTTTTTCGGTTTGTTCAAGTTTAGGGTCTCACCGGTTAAGCTCTTTTATTGCCTGCTCCACTAAAGCATCGTCCATCTCTTCCAGCGGCGGTTTGACTGTCCAGCGCGGCTGGTCATGGATTTTATGCAACAGAGCTTTCAAAATTGGGGCAATCGGCGAGTATTTTTCCAACAGGTGTCTTTGCTCGGTAACCTTCGCCTGAATTTCAGAGGGGTCCTTGCCTTCCTGATACAAATCCCATATTTCGCGCAAATCTTCCGAGATTAAATTTGCAGGGGCAGTGATGGCCCCCTGTGCATGATTTTTCAAGGCGTGGTGAAAATGTGAGTCCGTGCCGTTGAGTACGAGCAGGTCTTTGCCGAAGCGTTTGCCAAGTTCAACTGCAAAGTTTTCATCGTGTGATGAATCTTTGATGCCCGCGAATTGAGTAGGGAAAGCATCTTTCAATTGGGCGAGCAAATCCAAGGAGAAGCCAATGCCTGTCATGACCGGGATGTGATAGCCAAGTAAATATTTATTGGCTGGCACGGCTTTCGTTATCAATTCACTAAACCAATTGAATAAACCTTCATCGGTTGCTTTGCGGAAATAATATGGAGGCAGGACAACAACGCCATCGTAACCAAGGTCGAAGGCGAGCTTGGTTAATTCAATGGTTTCGGAAAGGCTGGGTGTGCCTGTGCCAGCCAGTAATTTAAACCCTGGCAATTGTTGGCGATACACGCGGGCGGAGCGCATCAATGTCTCGCGTTCTTTGGGCGAGAAGGAGGGTCCCTCGCCCGTGGTGCCGAAGAGCAATGCGCCGTGACTTCCGCGTGCGGCCAGAAAACGTAAAAACGTGGGAACAGATTCGAGGTCCAGTGTTGAGTCGGGTTTTATCGGAGTTACTGCCGCGGCATAGACTCCCGCGAGCGGGTGAAAGTTAGTCATGAATTTACTCATTTTCTTCGATGAATTTTTTTGCGGCGGCCTCTGGAGGTTGAAGCGGTTGACCCTCTTCTTTTGATAAATAATGTTGGTGGTCAAGTGTCCACAAATATAGATCGCCTTCGGTCTTACGAGGAAAATCGTTCAAAATGCCGCTCTCGCGGATGACCTCAATAATGGGCATGTAAACCGTATCATACCAGTGCGCTATGGCTTCTTCTTCCGTAATATCCCGTTTGAGATCCAACCCCATAAAGTAAAGATGCACAGCAATATGCTCTAACATTCGTTCAAAGCCATCGGGAATAGTTAATTTGATATTGGCTTGCGGGCGGATATTATCCAAAGCTGTGCGTTCGAGAAAGTGAACTTTTGTGCCGAGGATCTCAAGATCTTCGGGTTTGATATCCGCTGTGATGTTCACGCGTGTGGCACATTCGCGCACTTCTGCATCTATGAACTCCTGTCCCTGCTCGCGCGCTACAGAAACACGGTGATGACCATCCACAACGAAATATACATCGCCAACTTTATAAAGTACCACAGGCGGGAGATTAATGTCCTGATAAAAGGCACGGTCGACTTTTTGCCAGCGGCTGGCCAGTTGATCTTCCCTGGGGAGGAAGGCGCGGTCAAATTCATGATAGCGGTTCAGACTTCCCGCAACCTGATTCACATGGACGGTTTTTACTCCACGATAAATGGGCCCGCCAATGCGTAGTTTTTCCTTAATCTCGTCGTAAGACAGCAAAGTGGTGGTGTGCTTGCCCGCAATCACAGAGAACACCTGGTTGAGGAAGGATTTAAAACGCGCCCTGCTAAAGTCTGCGCGTGCGCGTACATTAAGTTCGTCTGACATTTCCAACTCTCTCTTCCGTTATTAATTGTTCCAATCATCAGTACTTCGCGGAAAACTCTGGAATCAGGCGGCTTGCCGCCTGAAATATGCGTTAGCAATCAGCTTGCTGATGGACTCCAGAATGGTGATCTATTGATAATTTACACTTCCAGTATTTTGTAAGGATAAACATTTATAACTTTCGTTCTGCCAACCATGCTCTCCTGGGCTTCCAGGTTGTTTTTGTAAAAATGAGTATGACCATGAAAATGGAAGCGCGGTTGGGTAATGCGGATGAGCCAGTGCAGGGCTTTCAAGCCGTTATGCGCTGTGTCCAGGTCATCATGGATTCCGAAAGGCGGCGAATGGCTGATCAGAATGTCCATTGCGCGGCCGTGTTTGATGCGGTTCAGCAGTAATGTAGGAAGCATACGAAAGGCTCGCAGGTAGGCTTCAGACTGGGTGTATTGGTTGATCCCGTCCGGCCGGTAACGGTGACTGCCGCCAAAGCCGCTGATCAAAACATTTTTGTGGCACGCAGTTTTCAGGTCCAGGTTGGAGCCGCCTTCGGCCATTGAGTTCTTATTCGTCAAGAGAAATTGAGGGTCGTGGTTGCCTGGCACGTAGTACATCGGCATATTTAACATTGTAACGAGATATTCCAGAAATGAATAAGGTAAATCACCGCATCCCAGGATGATCTCTATTCCTTGAAAATGTCGGTTTGGCACAAGGGTGTATATGCGCTCAACGATCTGGTCGCTTACTGCTAGAATTTTCACCGTTGTGCATTGTGCCGTAGAAAGGTGTTTCGTGCAAGTCTGTTTGCCGACAAAATTTCAATTGGCTGGCATTTGCAATTCCCCTCACAGCACACTATAATTCACATCCAGCAACACATAAGCAGGAGCTTTCTCTGGAAACAAAAAATATTACATCGCCCATTGATTCAGGATCAGAAGATCAAGCACCCCAACGCCAGCAATTGCAATCTGGTGTAACGCTAGTGGACCGATACATCATTCAGGATGTCATCGGTGTTGGCGGCATGGGGTCTGTCTATCGCGCCCGCGACTTGCATTTTCCAAATGTCGTCAAGTTGGTGGCGGTGAAGGAAATGATCAATCGTGTTCCGGATGCGTTGGTGCGTAAGACCATTGTGCAAAATTTTGAACGTGAGGCCAACATGCTTGCCACGCTCAATCATCCGGCCATTCCTCGCATTTACGATTATTTTACACAAAACGATCGTTCTTATCTCGTTTTGGAGTTTATTCATGGGAAAGATCTTGAAACTGTGATAAGCGAGGCGAATGGATTTTTACCCGAAGACCAGGTGATCCGTTGGGCGATTGAGCTTTGTGACGTGCTGGCGTATCTTCACGGGCATAAACCCGACCCGATTATTTTCCGCGATATGAAGCCGTCCAATGTGATGATCAATCATAATGGGGATGTGGTGCTTGTGGATTTTGGCATCGCCAAGACTTTCCAATCCGGGCAAAAAGGGACCATGATCGGCACGGAAGGATACTCTCCTCCTGAACAGTATCGTGGTGAAGCCACCCCGCTCGCGGATATTTATTCGATGGGCGCGACATTACACCATGCAGTGACACACCGCGACCCGCGTCTTGAGCCGCCTTTCTCCTTTGGAGAACGCCCTGTGCGACGCATCAATTCCAATATTTCAGTGGAATTTGAGGCCGTCGTGGACAAGGCATTGCAATATGACCCCGCCGATCGATTTCCCAGCGCGTCGGCCATGAAAGGCGCACTGATGAAAGTTGCGCGTAAAACCGGGGCGCTCGCCTCTAGCATAACCTCCGGGTTGCCTGTCTCGACTGGGGAAATTAAGCCGTTGTGGACATTTAAATGTGAGGATGAGATACGCGGCACACCATTATTGTATCAGGGCAGTTTGTTTATTGGGTGTTATGACAATAACCTGTATGCCTTGAATGCGGCTGATGGACAATTCCAGTGGAAATATCCGACGGATGGCGGCATCGTCTCCCGTCCGTTGGTTTATGACGGCAATATATTTTTCTGTTCAGAAGACCGGCGTTTGCATGTCGTCGGTGCGCGTACCGGTAAAGTGGTGTGGACTTATTTTTCAGAAGGAAAAATTTACTCATCACCCCGATTTTCGGATGGGCATATTTTTTTCGGATCGGATGATCAAGATCTGCATGCTGTGAATGTTAATTCAGGCCGGGCAATCTGGAAATTTTCCACAGATGCACCGATCCACTCGACGCCGCTGGTCGCAAATGAAATGATTTATTTTGGAACAGAAAGCGGCGCCATGTATGCCATTGATTTTCGGGGCGAGATGAAATGGCGTTTTCAGGCAAAACGTTCGATCACATCCTCCCCAATCCATAAAGGGCAGGCTGTTTATTCTGCCTCGTTGGATGGAACGCTCTTTGCGTTGGATGCCAAGAATGGCTGGGCAATCTGGAAATTCCGCCTGGGTAAAGGTTCAGTCTCCTCACCTGCGATCGCGGAGGATTTAATTTTTATCGGCGCAGCAGACGGGTTTATTTATTGTGTGGATCTACGCACCGCCCGGGAGGTTTGGCGTTTCCGCACAGATAATCAGGTGAGCAGTTCGCCGGTCGTTTATAAGGACTCCATTTATTGTGGGTCTGTGGATGGCAGTATGTATTGTCTTGAATATCGCACTGGCCGGTTACGCTGGAAATTTGGATCCCAGGCTGCCATCACTGGTTCGCCCATCGTACTTGACGATATGGTTTATTTCGGTTCAACAGATCATAATGTGTATGCTCTGTCCGCATAAAAGGAGTTCACGTGGCTGATTTTTTTCGAAAACTAATTGGTTCAAAGGAAGAACCCGCAAAACAGAAACAGTCCAATGCGGTCATCACTGCCCCGCTTTCAGATCATCAGATCAATGCCATTATCACAAACCAGAATTTTACCTATGAGGTTAAACAACTGGTTGCTGCTGTGGGGCAGTCTGTTGGGAAACAGCGTGAACATAATGAAGATAGCGTGCTTGCGCTGACATCCACGGTCTCAGGAAGCGCCGATAATGTTCCCTTCGGATTATATATTGTGGCAGATGGAATGGGGGGGCATCAGTTCGGAGAAGTGGCCAGCAATGCCGCCATTCGAATCATGGCCGGTAATATCACTAAAAGATTTCATTCCTATTTATATAACCTGCCCACCCAGAGCCTTCAGATTTCTTTGCAGGAAGTGATGGAGTCTTCCGTTATGGAGGCTCATCAATACGTTCAGCGCGAAGCGCCAGGCAGCGGCACGACCCTGACGGCCGCTCTAGTGTTGGGACAACAGATGACCATTGCACATGTAGGCGACAGCCGCGCTTATTCCATTCACCCGGATGGAAGTATTGTGCCGATCACTCGCGACCATTCACTGGTCAAGCGACTGGAGGAGCTCGGACATCTCAACAAGTATGAAGCCGAAAACTTTCCTCATCGCAATGTTTTGATCCGCGCCTTGGGTCAGGGAGAATCTCTGGAAGCTGATATATTTACCGTTCCATTTCCGAATAACGGCTATTTGATGATCTGTAGTGATGGTCTTTGGGGTGTGATCAGCGAGAGCGACATCTTCCGCATCATCAGCCAGGCGCCGACCTTGCATCGCGCGTGTGGTAATTTGGTTGAAGCCGCCAACGCAGCCGGTGGACCCGATAATATATCAGTCATCCTCGCACAGTTGATTGGATAATCATGCCGTCTCGTAAGCCCGATTATTACGAAATTTTGGGTGTCTTCCGTGATGCACCCCAGGCGGATATTAAACGCGCTTACCTTGATTCGGCGCAGCGCCTGCACCCAGATAGGAATGTAGCCCCCGGTGAAACCGAGCTATTTCTTGAAATTCAGCTGGCCTATGAAGTGCTCTCAAACCCAAAGCGTCGTAATTTATACGATGCAACCCTGCCGCCTGAAATTGAAGAGAGCGGCGTCATAAAACATGAAGTAAGTTTCAGCCGCACCAACCTTGTGCAGCTGGATGAACCGCAATTGGTTTACGCCCTTCTTGAGGTTGGCCCGCGTGACCAAAAGGAAAAGCTTCCCTCCGCCCCCCTTAATATCTGCCTAATTTTGGATCGTTCCACATCCATGCAGGGAGACAAACTCGATTTTGTAAAAGCCACGGCCATTCATTTGTTGCGCAATTTGCGCCAGGAAGATGTATTGAGTGTGGTGGCTTTTAGTGATCGTGCTGAAGTGATTGTCCCCGCGGCGCTCAATCTCGGAAAAAAGAAACACGAAGAGAGCATTCAAATGATGCAGGCTTCTGGCGCGACCGAGATCTATAAAGGGTTGCAGGCGGGGATTAAAGAAATCCGCCGCACTTTGGATCCCTCGCGGGTTAACCATATTATTTTACTAACGGATGGACAGACTTATGGTGATGAAAAGGCATGCTTGAAACTTGCCGAAGATGCCGCTGCTCAACATATTGGCATCACCGCCATGGGTATTGGACATGAGTGGAATGACATCTTTTTGGATGCACTTGCAGGGAAAACAGGCGGTTCGTCGGCTTACATCTCAAAACCAAGCGATATTGAGCGACTGCTGACAGACAAATTTAAGGCGCTGGCCAAATCTTTTGCAGACGAGGTTCTCCTTGAATATAAGCGGCAGGAACATATCAGGATAAATTATGGATTTCGACTGCAACCTGAAGGCGGGTTCATTGAGGTCGAATCTCCCATCCACCTCGGACCTATTTTACAAGATACAGCATTGCATATATTATTTGAATTTCTTGTCAGCCCACAGGCGCTGGATGGAGATGTGCTGACATTACTCGATGGTTCATTAAAAACCTCAATCGTGGCCAGACCCAGACCCGTTCCTCCAGTTCGTTTAAAACTGACCCTCGATATTAAACAAAACCCATCGAAGGAAGAGGCTCCCTCTCGAATCTTGAATGCCCTATCGCATCTCAATTTATATCGTATGCAGGAACGTGCCCAGGCGGCGGCGGAAGCAGACCAATTTGATACGGCGGCGCGTTACCTGCAAAATCTTGCCACGCACCTGTTATCGCAGGGTGAACATTCCCTGTCAAAGACCGCATTGTTCGAAGCCAAACATTTGGAAACAAAACATGCCTGGAGTCTTGCAGGCCACAAGGATATAAAATATAGTACCCGGGCATTATTATTAAGCGGGGATCAGGAGAAGGCAGAATGATCGTTTGTTCCATCTGCCAACATGATAATCTGACAGGAGCTATGTTTTGCGCAGAGTGTGGCGCAAGTTTTGCCGATAATCATTCATTGATAGAGCAATTGGTCGACCCAGAAAAAAATCAATCAGTCTCTAATAAACCCTCTGATGATCCATTTCAGAAGTTTAGCAGCGGAGAACCCTGGGGGAGTCTTCACCTGGTTGATACAGGGCAGATTTTTCCGCTATCACAGCGAAATGAATTTACGATGGGACGCATCAGCAAAGGCCAGTCCATCCGACCAGACATCGACTTTTCGCCTTATCAAGGCTATGACGCTGGCGTATCGCGCATGCACGCAGTCATCAAAAGAGATGGCGACCGCATTATCTTAATGGACCTTGGTTCATCCAACGGCACGTACTGGAATGGCATGCGGCTTTCCCCAAATGTTGAGCAAATCATCCATCATCGCGATATTGTTGCGCTCGGAAAAATGAAAATACAAATCATGGTAAAAAATTAACAAGGAAAGTGAGCAGAACATGACCTATTCGATTATTTTACACATTTCGGGCGAAGCCTCGGTGGCAGGAGAATTGGCTGAACTGCCCAAACCTACGGACAATTTCATCGTCGTTATGAATCCGCGCCAAAAGGATGGCAAGGATCTGCATTATATTGAAAGCAATGTCGTCAAGGTGATCTGGCCCATCAATAAGATAAACTTTATTGAGATCCTGGAAAATGCAGAAGAAGAAAAGATCATTGGATTCGTAAGGGAGTAATATGCCTGATTCTTTGGAACGCCGCCGCATTCTCGTAGTGGATGATGAAGAGCGCATGATACGCTTCATTCGGATGAACCTGGAACATGACGGATTTCAGGTCAGCGAAGCGTTTAATGGCAAGCAAGCCATTCAAAAAATGCGTGATGTCACACCAGACCTCATCCTGCTGGACGTGATGATGCCTGATTTGGATGGTTTCGAAGTACTCGAAACCGTGCGTGAGTTCAGCAATGTGCCTGTCATCATGCTGACCGCCAAAGGCGAGGAAGATGACCGGGTGCGCGGACTTGAACACGGGGCGGATGATTACATTACCAAGCCATTCAGCCCGCGCGAGCTCGTCAGCCGTATCAAAGCTGTCCTGCGCCGCACCGAGGGAGTCAGCGGCTCGATGCACGGTTTGCTTGAAATTGATAAACGCCTCAAAATTGATTTTGACCGCCGCGAAATTTGGCTCGAAGGCAAACTTGTCAAATTACGCCCAACTGAATACCGCCTGCTCTTCCACCTGGTACAAAATGCAGGTTGGGTCGTTTCACATGACCAGCTGCTCCAAAAAGTTTGGGGGTACGAATATCGCGACGAGCCGCATTACGTCCGTCTCTACATTAATTACCTGCGCCAGAAACTGGAGAAGGAACCAGCCGACCCCAAGTACATCCTGACTGAACGCGGGGTTGGTTATCGCTTTGTGGATTTCAAACGCGCAAAAGAATAATAAAAATTTCTAACAAAATGAATATAAAACGCTTGCGCTTTTTTAACGCAGGCGTTTTAAATTAAGCGTGTAAGTCCAAATCAACCAAACCTAAAGGAGGTACCTATGTCAAACTTAATTCGTTGGGAGCCTGCTCGTGAGATGATGACCTTGCGCGAAGCCATGGATCACCTGTTCGACGACGCCTTTACGCGGCCGCTCCGCCTGGGCAACGGTCAATGGTCCATGCCCACTGTGGATATGTACCAGACCGATAACGAGATCGTGGTGAAAGCCGCCATTCCCGGCGTCAAAACCGATGATGTTCAAATCAACGTTACCGGCGAAGTGCTCACCATCAAGGGCGAAGTCAAGGAAAAGGAAGATGTAAAGGAGAAGGCATATCACCTTCGCGAGCAGCGCTGGGGTGTTTTCGAACGCACGATTGCCCTGCCTACGGATGTGATCACTGACAAGGCCAAAGCCGAGTTCGAGAACGGGATCCTTACCATCACACTTCCCAAAGCGGAAGAAATTCGCCCCAAGTCCATTACTATCAAGACCAAGTAACATCAAAGCGCCAAAAATGGAGTCGAGGTTCAATCGACTCCATTTTTGGTTTATGATTGGGGGACTGGAGACTCATCACATAACTAGATCATTCTCATCCTTGCGCGTCAATCCCGACCGTATGCTTGCTGCGTTTAATCAACTGGCATTGATAGGTGCGACAAGCGATGGCGGCGTAGACCGTGTCACATTCAGCGAGACGCATCTCGCCGCGCGCCCCTGGTTCAAAGAAGAGATTGAAAAATCCGGCTTGGAATTTCGTACGGATGGGGCTGGAAATTATTCTGCATTTCTTTCTTCATCTGCTCCTGATGATGGGCATCGCAAAATCCCCGTACGGGGTGACCAGACTCTTTTACTTGGTTCACATCTAGACTCCGTCCCCAACGGTGGCCGCTTCGATGGCGCGCTCGGCGTAATGGCGGCTCTTGAAGTGTTGAAAACTGTCAAAGAAAGCGGGATCAACTTGAAGTCCCGCACTGAGCTGAGTCGAAGTGTAAATCTCGAAGCGATTGACTTCACAGATGAAGAAGGTACTTTAGTCGGTTTGCTTGGGAGTGCGGCGCTGGCTGGTCATCTCAGTCAACAAGATCTGGATTCTCCGCGTGGGGGACGCGACAAATTAGTTGAGGGAATGAAGCGGGCGGGATTATCCGATCAAAGCATGTTGAGCGCGGTGCGCCCGAAGGATTCCCTGGCGGGTTATCTTGAATTGCACATTGAACAAGGCAAAAGACTCGAACGCGCGGGAATGGATATTGGAATTGTATCCGCCATCGTTGGCATCTGGTCTTATCGTTTGGCATTCATCGGCAGGGCAGACCATGCCGGCTCAACCACAATGGACGATAGACTCGATGCTTCGTTGGGCGCGAGCGCATTTACGCTTGCGGCGCGTGAAATGGTGTTGAAGGATTTTCCGAATTGCGTGGTGAACGTTGGCAAAATGGATTTTGCTCCTGGCGCATTCAACATCGTCCCAGCGCGTGTGGATGTTTTGCTTGAATTTCGCTCGCCTGATGAAGAGGAGTTCAAGCGGCTTGATATAGCCTTGCTTGAATTGGCACGCAGGGAAGCGGGGCATTTTGGCCTGGAATTGAATGTTGAATTTTTGGGTAAGCATTCGCCCAGCATGATGAGCGATAAAGTTCAACTAGCCTATGCAGGCGCATGTGATGATTTGAGGCTGACACATATTGCGCTTACATCGGGCGCAGGTCACGATGGGCAATCTCTTGTGGATATGTGTCCCGTGGGCATGATCTTCGTTCCATCTGTGGATGGCGCCAGCCATGCTCCGCGCGAATTTACCAAATGGGAAGATTGCATCAACGGCGCGAATGTTTTGCTGCAGACTGTGTTAAAGTTGGCGGCGTAGGCTACGTTTTAATATGACGTCTAAATTGGATTTATAATCAAGGGAAAAATAGTCAGGACTAAAAGAAAGCGAGAATAAAATGACTCTTGATACTTTTGCAAGATTACTAAAACAAGCAGACCGCTTGACTCCCAACGAGCAACTTTTGCTTGCCGCTCGCTTGATTGAAAGAGTGAGGCAAATCCATAAACCTATGACAGGAAAAGATTTGCTGAACTCAGGTGTGGTTGGACTATGGGCAAAGAGGAAAGATATTGGAGATAGCCTGGAATATGCTCGCAAACTCCGCACCCAGGCGCAAATTCGGAGACGCGCCCAATGATATTGCTCGACACTGACGTGATGATAGATATATTGCGTGGTTATGAACCTGCCAAAGAATGGCTGAGGTCGGCGCAGGAAATTGGCGTGCCTGGGCTAGTGGCGATGGAATTAATCCAAAGCTGCCTAAATACCAAAGAACAAAAGCAATTAGAAAAAGCCTTGTCAGAATATCAACTTTATTGGCCCGATGAGGATGATTGCAATCGAGCATTGGCAAGTTTTTCTGCCCACCACTTAAGTGACAACATCGGTTTGCTGGACGCTTTGATTGCTGAAACCGCAGTTGGCATTAACGCCGAACTTGGGACCTTCAATGTCAAACATTATCGAGTATTGATGAGACTCCGAAGCATACAGCCCTACGAAAGATGGTGAAACAGACCTCCGAGTTTTCAAAAAACTCGGAGGTCTAAAATTGTAGTCGGCGGATGGCGCCAGCCACGCACTACGCGAATTTACAAAATGGGTGGATTGCGTCAGCGGCGCTAATGTTTTGCTGCAAATGGTGTTGAAGTTGGCCGTGTAGCAGGTCACGTTTTAAACGTGACCTGTGTATAAAATTAGTCAATTAATAACAATTCGGTGTCCCATGAAAAATTTTGACCCAAAATACAACGACATTCCCAAAACTGAAATTCACTGCCATCTCGAAGGCGCGATCCGCACGCAGACCATTATTGACATTGCGCGTGAGTACGATTTGAAACTGCCTGCGTATGAAGCCGGTGCATTGGAGAAATACGTCAAAGTCTATGACCAGTTGCGTGACCTGCAAGCCGTGCTGGATGCCTTTGAGATTTTTCAGAACAGCATTACTTCGCCAGCTGTCTTCGAGCGGATTGCCTGGGAATTGTTTGAAGATTGTGCAAAACAGAATATTAAGTTGTTTGAAGTCCGCTTTTCGCCAGACTGGGCTTTTCACGGACATGATTTGAATTGGGATGCTTGTTTGGATGGTCTCTTGCGAGCCAAGGAACGCGCGGAGGGGAAGTTCGATATGGGGATAGGTATCATTGCCATCACCTCGCGTGGCATGGGCGCGGAGTCCTGTGTCAAAACAGTGGATTGGGCGATTCGCCATAAAAAGCAGATCCAGGGCGTTGACCTTGCAGACGGAGAACTGCTTTATCCAGTGGGTAATTTTGTAAAGCCAATGTTGAAGGCAAAGGATGCCGGCTTGAGAATCACAGTTCATTCGGGTGAGGATACACCTGCTTCCGCCGTGATGGATACGATCCACGCCTTTCAGCCTGACCGCATTGGGCATGGCATCCATATAATTGAAGACATGAACGCTGTTGAATTGGTCAAGGAACGTGGCATTACACTGGAGATCAACCCATGGAGCAACTATCTGACCAATTCCGTGCCGGCGATTGAGTCGCATCCGCTCAAAAAATTATTTGATCTTGGCGTGCGTGTAACCATTAATTCTGATGATCCTGAAGTTTTGGAAACAAACGTCAATAATGAATATCGGATTGCGCATGAAATTTTGGGAATGAGCATGGATGAAATTTCCGTATGCAATCGCTACGCATTTGAATCTTCATTTATCCCCGAAGAATCACGGAAAAGAATATGGAATAAGTACTTTAATGAGGTATCGAATCCAAATTGACCGAATCAGAGCGATTGGGGTATAATTTTGCGCCGCTAACTGACAGCTAACTCCCTGCTCTGGGGGTTGCAATCATCATTTAAACAAGGAAGTATTTCGAATGCCGAAAAGAACATACCAGCCCAAGATTCGCCGCCGCGTACGCGTACATGGTTTCCGAAAACGCATGTCCACGGCTGATGGTCGTAATGTACTAAAACGCCGCCGTTTGCGCGGCCGCACTAGACTCACGGTTAAGTCCAACGAGCACGTCAAGAAGACTCGCTGGTAGGATATTTTTAAGAACGGGTATCTTACTGAGGCGCAGGTGCAGAGAAAATTTCGGTTGACTCGATCCGAAGATTTCAAGCGGGTGCGGCGAATTGGTAAGTCCTATGCCCATCCGCTTGTCGTGCTGGTGGCACAAGCCAATGAGACTTCAACCCAGCATGTACGCGTGGGTGTTGCCGCAGGCAAAACAAGCGGGACGGCTGTCCACCGCAACCGCGCCAAGCGACTTTTACGCGAAGCCATGCGGCCATTGCTTATCTCACTCGCCTCTGGCTGGGACCTGATCCTGATCGCCAGACCCGCGCTTGTGACTGCCACTTTAGCAGATACCCGCTCGGCTCTGATCAATCTTCTTCGACGCGCTAAAATCCTCGCTGCGGATGAATCCTGAAAATCAATTCCATCTACACGATTATTCTCATGAGCCGCAATTGCGGGATATGCCGCGCAGCTTGGCTAACTGGCCGCGTATCGCTATGCTGGCTTTGATCCGTTTGTATCAAATGGTAGTTTCACCGGGCTTGCCTGCAAATACATGCCGTTTTTATCCATCCTGTTCTCATTATGGTTACCAGGCAGTTTATAAACACGGCGCATTAAGAGGTTCGTTTATGGCGGTTTGGCGCGTTTTGCGTTGTAATCCGTTCAACCCGGGCGGATACGACCCCGTGCCCTAGCAATATCCTCGTAACAGCCAACGAGGCGTTACGATTAATTAGGAGTAGTACCGACTTGAATACAAAAAGATTGATGTTATTTATTCTGCTCGCCCTCGGCGTAATTTTCCTTAGCGCTTGTAGTGGGCAGCCTTTGGCAAACAACTGGCCCGGTCTCGCTACAGACGCTGAACATGCCTATCTTGCCGCCGGCTCTTTTGTTTATGCCGTGGATTTGGAAAGCGGCGAAGAAGTATGGCGTTACCCTGCTGAAGCCGATGGCAAGTTATTGTTTTATGCAAACCCTGTTCTCACGTCCAATGGCCAACTATTGATTGGAAGCACCGGAACGGAACATCCATTTATAAGTCTTGACCCTGCAACGGGGAAAGAGAAATGGGCCAAGTCTTTCAATGAAAATAAAGGCGCGTGGCTGGCTTCTCCGCTTGTTGTGAATGATACGATCTACGCTCCTAACACAGATGGTTTTCTGTATGTTCTTGATATGAATGGCAAAGAGTCTGCTGATCCCATTGAATTAGGCGGCGCATTATGGTCTGCTCCATCTACAGATGGTTCGCTTCTTTACATCGCATCGCTTGACCATCAATTCCATATCATTGATCCAGCCAATGTCGGTTCAGATCAAAGCATTGACCTGGGCGGAGCGGCTCCCGGCAGTCCCGTAGTTGGAAGCGATGGTGTTTATGTCGGCTCGTTTGCCTCCACCATTGAATACATCAAATCCAATGGCGGGCATAAAGTCATTGCCAAAACCGATAGCTGGATTTGGGGCTCGCCTTTGCTTGACGGTCAAACCCTTTATTATGCTGATTTGAGCGGTAAAGTTTATTCATTAGACCTTGCCAGTGGAAACCAAAATTGGGACACCGTGCAACCGGATGGACCCATTGTGGCGAGTCTGCTTATGGCGGGCGACCAGCTTTACGTTGCGACCGAAGCGGGCACTCTCGTCGCTTTGGATCGAGATGGGAAGACCGTCTGGGAAAAAACAGTCGGCGGTAAAATTTACACCACACCCGTTGTTTCGGGTGATTTGATTCTCGTCGCGCCCTACCAGGCTGATTTCGTCCTCGCCGCCTACGATGCGGCGGGCAAGCAAGCCTGGACCTTCGTACCCGAGAAATAAGGAACCTGACCCATGTGGGAAACTATTATTATCCAACCGATGACCAACCTTTTATTATGGATCTATGACTTCTTGGGGCATGGTCCGCATATGTTCGGTTTGGCGATCATTTTATTTACCATCCTTATCAAATTGATTACCTGGCCCTTGAACGCCTCGCAGGTTAAGGGCGCACAAGCCATGCAGGAACTGCAGAATGATAAGGAATGGCAGGATATCCAAAAGAAATACGCGAAGGATAAGGAAAAGATCGCACAGGAACAAATGCGCATTTATAAGGAACGCGGCATCAACCCATTCGCCTCCTGTCTGCCGACTCTCGTTCAATTTCCGATCATTATTGGTTTATACCAAAGCATTATACGCGCGCTTTCAGCCACACCGTATGACATGCTGAAGCTTGCCCGCACGATCTATCCCTTCCAGAATGTGGAAGGCATCATCCCTCTCAATAGCAAATTCTTGTGGATGGATCTTGGACGTCCCGAATCGATTCAGGTCCTCGGTTTTGCATTGCCGACCCTTGCGATCATCGTGGCGTTAACCACTTATATTCAATCCAAATTGACCATGCCCGCTTCGACCAATCCCAATGATCAAAGCGCCCAGATGACAAAAATGATGAGCATTTACATGCCGCTCATGCTTGGCTGGTTCGCTTTGAATTTTGCATCGGGGATTGCGGTTTATTTCATTGTCAGCAATGTTTTGGGTGTTGTGCAATACGCTGCAACCGGCCGCGCCAACTGGAGCAATCTTTTGCCCGGTGGCGGTAAAAAAACATCTTCTGCAAAAAAGAAATAGGGAGGCAAAATGAGCGAGCGCACTACGCTTGAGATCATCGCCGCAACCGTTGAAGAAGCCCTCCAACAGGGTTTGTCACAGCTTGGCTTAACGGCTGAGGCTGTTTCTGTGGAGGTGCTAGATTCGGGTACCAAGGGATTATTCGGACTTGGGGGTCGTCAGGTGCGTGTGCGCTTGACGGTCAACCCGCCGCCCGGGGAAATTAAACCTGTGGTGGTTTCATCCATCACAGATGCAAGAGAACAATTCAAACCATCGCCTCGAACGAACCGTAAACCTGTTCCTGCAAATAGGGCAGAGTCAGCGCCGAAGGAGACGGCCGCCAGTCCGAGTCCTGCTCAAAATAAATCTGAAGATGAAGCCCCGATCCTTGCCAAAAAAGTATTGCGGACAGACCATGACCCGTTATTGGATACGACAGAAGAACTTGTCTCGAGATTGATCCATTACCTCGGCATGAAAGCGCAGGTTACTGCAAGCTACGACCCTGCCAGCGCTGAGGACCACCGCAATATTCAAGTGGATGTGCGCGGGGATGATCTCAGCGCTCTAATTGGCCGCCATGCAGAAACATTATCAGCGTTCCAGCATATCGCTTCATTGATCGTCGGCAAACAGACTCAGCAATGGGTGCAGTTGACCGTAGATGTTGAAGGTTATCGTTCCCGCCGTGAAAAGCAGATCCGGCAGCTGGCAAATCGCCTGGCTGATCAAGTGACGAAGATGGGCCGTAAAGCAACCATGGAACCGATGACTGCCGACGAGCGCCGTATGGTGCATATTGAGTTGCGCGGTCATCCGGCTGTGTTCACAGAAAGTGCAGGCGAAGAACCACACCGCAAAGTTGTAATTTTTCCGAAAGAATAAAATCACGAAATATTTCAGAAAGATCGCCGGGAGGCGGTCTTTTTTCTTGCCTCTTTCTTCATTGATGAGAGCAGAAAGATGAAGGAACATATTACCCCTACGGTATAATCATGCCATGTTGGAACCCGCCTCTCTTGAACCCGTGGATTATTTGGTGATCGGCCATATAGCCCTGGATGTTAGTCCCACGGGCAGACAACTTGGCGGGACGGTTTCGTATTCAGCATTGACAGCCCGCGCGCTGGGTTTGCGCGTGGGAATTGTCACCTCGGCAGGGGAGGATGCGCCGTTGCAGGCTTTGGAGGACATTCAGATTGTCAATGTTCCAAGCGAGCATAGTGCAACGTTTGAAAATATAAAAACAGAAAGCGGACGCGCTCAGATCCTGCATCATCAAGCCGCGCCAATTCTGCTCGATCATATTCCGCAGGTGTGGCGAAGTACTTCGATCATTCACCTCGCGCCGATTGCCCGTGAATTGGATGTGACTTTGGCCCTTTCAGGAAAATTATCCGCCTCATTGCTGGGAGTCACCCCGCAAGGCTGGATGCGCAAGTGGGACGAAAATGGTCGGGTGACGGCTTGTGCCTGGGACGCGTACACGAGCGAGCAGATCCTGCGTCAGGCAGGAGGCGTTGTGATGAGCGTGGAGGATATTAATCGCGACCTGGAACTGGTCGAGTTGATGGCGCACTATACGCGGGTGCTTTGTCTCACCGAGGGTGAATTAGGCGCGGTTTTACATTGGAATGGAGATCGTCGTCGTTTTCGTCCGCCTTTGATGGAGGAAGTGGACGCGACAGGCGCGGGTGATATTTTTGCGGCGGCCCTTTTTGTGCGTTTGTTAGCAACTCATGACCCGTGGGAGGCGGCGCGGTTTGCGACGAACCTGGCGGCTCATTCCGTGACGCGTAGTGGCCTGGATGGAATTCCCACCCAGCAAGAAATTGAAAGCTGCTTGATGGAGGTTTTATCTTGACGAAGATCTATACTTTGGCGAATCAAAAAGGCGGAGTAGGAAAGACGACTTCCGCGATCAATATTGCGGCATATCTTGCGCGGCTTGGGCAAAATGTGCTGGTTGTGGATTTGGATCCGCAAGCAAACGCCACCTCTTGTTTGGGGGTGGACAAACTGGGAGTGCTTGGCGGTACCTATGAAGCTTTACTGGGTGAAACTAATATTTTTCCGTACGTCTTATTAAATGAGCGTTTGAAATTGTCTTTGTTGCCTGCCTCGCCTGCCTTGGCCGGTGCTGAAGTGGAGTTGGTGGATGAACTGGCGCGTGAGTTTCGCATGCGGAAAACCATACTTTCGATCTCAGATCGTTATGATTATGTGCTGATTGACTGTCCGCCTTCCCTGGGTTTGTTGACTGTGAATGGGTTGATGGCAGCCATAAATGGTGTGATCGTGCCTGTTCAATGCGAGTATCTCGCTTTGGAAGGGCTTGGCCAATTGACTCAAACCATTGAACGTGTGCGTTCCGCGTTGTTCCCTGAGCTGGCAGTACGCGGCGTGTTGTTGACCATGTTCGACAATCGCACCAATCTTTCCAGTGATGTGGTTGCAGAAGTAAACCGTCATTTTCCAAACCAGGTATTCAAGAGTATTGTGCCGCGCAGTGTGCGTCTCGCGGAAGCGCCTTCGTATGGACTGCCGATCTCAGAATATGCGCCCGCATCATTGGGGGCGCTGGCTTATGAGGCTGTGGCGAAGGAATTGTTGAAGGGTGATAGGGCAAAGTGATCTTTCTCTTTCGGAGGCCTGCCTTGAGGATGTTCCACTAAACCCCGAAAAAGCAGCTTGTTAGTTTTTTAAGGAGCAATTATGGCTCAACGAAAAGGACTTGGCAAAGGATTGGAATCGCTCATTCCCACCGGCGGGAAAACGCCGTCAGCATCTATTGGCGCTGGCGGCGTTCAGGAATTGGCCGTGGAATTGATCAAGCCCAATCCGCGCCAGCCGCGTTTGAAATTCCAGGAAGAAGAATTAACCGAGCTGGCGGCGTCCATTCGTGAACATGGGGTGATTCAGCCGCTCATCGTTTTGCCGAATGGGGATGGTACTTTTATTTTGATCGCAGGGGAAAGACGCTGGCAGGCTGCGAAAAAAGCAGGCTTGCCGACCGTACCCGTCATCACGCGCCAGGCGAATAACCAGGAACTGCTTGAGATCGCTTTGATCGAAAACGTCCAACGCGAGGATTTAAATGCCATGGAGGAAGCTGAAGCCTATCGCCAATTGGTGGAGGATTTCGGTCTTTCACATGAGGCGGTTGCCAAACGTGTGGGAAAAAGCCGTGTGGCCATAACGAATACTCTGCGCCTGCTTGGGCTTGCGGAGGTTGTCAAACAGGCTTTGGTGGACGACAAGATCACAGAAGGCCATGCGCGCGCGTTGTTGATGCTTTCCACACAAAAAGCGCAAGCCTCGGCCTTGCAGACATTATTAAATCTTTCCTTGAGCGTCCGTCAGGCGGAAGAATTGGTGCGAAAACTTGCCGGGCAGAAACTGATCAAGTCCAGGAAACCAGTCCGCAGCGCGGATGTGAACGATGTGGAGAAACGCCTCCAAAACAGCCTCGGGACGAAAGTCGCATTAAAGCATGGGAAAAACGGCGGTACGGTCACGATCTATTATTATTCAGATGAAGAGTTGGATGCACTGTTGGAAAAACTTGGTTAGTTACGTGGTTGTGTAGTTGAATGGTTGGGTAGTTACAATCACTATCCGACTACAAAACTATCAAACTAACTAAACTACTAAACTACTAAACTATGAAATTCCTCTACAACGCAAACATTCACACACTTGATGAATCTTGTCCAAAAGCCTCCGCGATTTTGATCGCAGGCGGAAGGATTATTGCAGTGGGGCAGAAGAATACGTTGGAAGGCCTCGCGCATGGCAAAGTGGAAAAGCAGGATATGAAAGGCAAAACAATTTTGCCTGGACTCACTGATGCCCACATCCATATTCAGCATTACGCCTTGGGACTAACCAAGGTGGACTGCGAAACAAAAACAAAAGGAGAATGCCTGCGGCGCGTGGCCGAACGTGTCGAACATTCCAAGCCTGGCGAATGGGTGTTGGGGCATGGCTGGAATCATAATGAATGGCTCCCCTCGCCTTCAGGGAGAGGGGCTGGGGGTGAGGGAACGTGGCCGATTGCAAGTGAACTCGATGCGATTGCCCCGCATAACCCAGTTTATCTCACTGCAAAATCCTTGCATGCCGCGTGGGCAAGCACATCTGCCTTGAATCTTGCAAACATCACCGATGATAGCCCCAATCCAAAAGACGGCGCAATACAACGCGATGCCAAAGGGCTGGCAACCGGTATCTTGCTTGAAACTGCGATGGAGCTCGTGGCAAAAATAATTCCCGAGACCACCCTTGAAGAAATCGAACAAGCCATTCAAACTGCCCAACCCATTCTATGGAAGATGGGAATTACCGGCATTCATGATTTTGACCGCCGTGATTCTTTTATGGCCTTGCAATCCTTGCGCGCGCGTAATAAACTAAAATTACGCGTCAATAAAAACCTTCCCGTTGAAAGCGTTCAGCAAGCCAATGAACTTGGTTTGCGCACAGGTTTCGGCGATGAATGGCTGTGGATCGGTTCCGTCAAGGCCTTCATGGATGGCGCGCTCGGTCCGCATACCGCCGCAATGTTTCAGCCTTATGAAAATGAACCAGAGAACAAAGGTATTCTCAATATGGATGGCGAGGAACTTTTCGAACATTGCCGCAAAGCTGCCGATGTGGGCTTGAGCATGACCGTCCATGCCATTGGTGATCGCGCCAACCACGAAGTCCTCAATGCCTACGAACAGCTTCGCAAATATGAATCCGAAAAGGGATTGCCGCACTTGCGTCACCGCATTGAACACGTACAGCTCGTCCATCCCGATGATGCGCCGCGGCTTGCAAAACTCAATGTTATCGCCTCCATGCAGCCCATTCACGCGCCCTCTGATATGTTCGCCGCAGACCGCTTCTGGGGAACTCGCTCCGCGTTCGCCTATGCCTGGCGGACGCAACTCAAACATGGGGCGCATTTGGCTTTCGGATCGGATGCGCCTGTCGAATCACCCAATCCATTTTGGGGTATCCATGCGGCCGTTACGCGCCAAAGGGCGGACGGTTCTCCCTCCGCCGAAGGCTGGTACCCCGAACAAAAATTGACTTTGGCTGAAGCATTATCCGCCTACACTTTGGGCGCTGCCTACGCCGCCAACGCGGAACATCGCCTTGGCAAACTTGCTGAAAATTATCTTGCTGATTTAATCGTGTTGGATCACGACCCCTTCCTAATTGAACCCAATGCACTGTTGAAATTACATGCAACGGCAACTTTGATAAACGGCGAATGGGTATTGCAATAAATTCTAAATGGAACAGACCATGGCAAAGAACCTCTCGAACCTGAGCCCTGAAATGCTAATTCCCCGCATGGGTGAATATATCGTCCAGAAAGGTTTGATCAGCGAGGCTGACCTGCAGAAGGCGCTGGCTTATCAACGGGAACAAACTTCACAAGGGAAACCGTACCTGCTTGGTCAGGCATTGATTGACATGAATCTGTTGGATCGCACCATGCTGGATCAGGTTGTCACCGAACAGCTCATTCAGTTACGTTCCGCATTGCAAGCCGCGAACCGCAATCTGGAGCAAAGGGTAAAAGACCGCACGGCAGAACTTAATGAAGCCCTCAACCGGCTTTCTGAACTCAGCCAGATGAAAGCAAATTTTGTGGCAAACATCTCGCATGAGCTGCGCACTCCGCTTACACATGTAAAAGGTTACCTCGAATTATTAATTACAGGATCTTTGGGGGAGGTTTCAGAGGATCAGCGTCACGCCTTGCAAGTCAGCCAGCGCGCTGCCGCAAGACTTGAAGGTTTGATCGAAGATTTGATCATGTTCTCGCTGGCCTCGCGCGGCGAGATGAGCATGAAATTGGATCTTGTGGATATTCGCCAGCTTGTCTCTCTTGCAGTTCAATCTGCTCTAAACAAAGCGGAAGAACGCAGCGTTAAATTGTTGGTGTCTGCTCCCGAGCACCTTCCTGCAGTGCAGGCTGACCCTGATAAAATTACCTGGGTGGTGAAACAGCTCCTTGACAACGGAATAAAATTCACCCCGTCAGGTGGAAGCGTGGTTATCAATCTCAAAGAAGAAGGGCAGAACCTGATCCTCATTTCTATTATGGATACAGGCATTGGCATTCCGCCGGGCCGGTTGAAGGAAATTTTTGAACCATTCCATCAACTGGATGGTTCCTCCACCCGCCATTTTGGGGGTACCGGGCTTGGTCTTTCCCTTGTGCGCCAGATCGTTGAAGCGCATGGTTCCTTGTTGGATGTGCAATCTGTGGAGGGGAGAGGCACCACTTTCAAATTTCCATTGATGGCTGTGTTTGATTAAATGATGGATATAACAACCCTTTCACTTTTACATAATATCTTTCAGGAAGTTCAAGGTAAACAGGATTGGAAAACCGCTCTGGATACTTTGTTTGGTTCTTTGCGCGGATCCTTTGTCTTTGATAATGTTGCCATTTATCTTCTCGATCCGCAGACCAAAGGATTGGAAGTTGTATACGCGCGCGCCAAGGGACGCGGCAAGAAGGCCGAAGCCGATGCCGCGTGGGGATCGAGCACAGCAATTGATGTGCTGGCATCGGGGGAAACAATTCTGCATTTACCCTCGCAGGAAACCAAGGGTACAGACCGTGTGGCGCAGGCGTATTTACTGGGTATCCCTTTAAATATTGGATCAAAATTAAGCGGCGCGCTCGTATTCGTTCGTTTTGGCGGGCCTGAGTTTTCTGATCTGCAAATTCAAATTGGCTCTTTGCAGGCATTTTGGTCTGCGGCATTGATCGAACGCAGAGATTTACAGGAGGCGCGCACCGAATTGGATTCTGTGCAAAGGCAAATGCGCTTCCAGGAGGATGTTGTCTCCACGATCTCTCATGAACTGCGAACACCGCTTGGTTTTATTAAAGGTTATGCAACCAGTCTTTTACGGCAGGATACAATTTGGGATGAAACCACCCAGCGTGAATTCTTGAATATTATTGATGAAGAAGCCGATCAGTTAACCCGATTGATTGAAAATATGCTCGAATCTTCGCGTTTGCAAAGCAAAACTCTTCAGTTTAAATTCACTCAGGTTAGAATGGATGCGCTTGTCCGGGATGTGGCCACACGGGTGAATTCGCGCTACCCGGAGTTAAAGATCACCTTCGATGTTCAGCCCCTTCCACCCATACAGGGCGATGGTTTTCGTCTTTCACAGGTCTTTGAGAATCTATTCAGCAATGCGATAAAATACGCGCCTGACTCTGAGATCAATATCAGTATGCGCATCAGCGATGGCAGGATCCGCATCACCTTTGCCGACAATGGGAAAGGCATCCCCGAGGACTATCTTCCCTTTATCTTTGAACGATTTTATCGTGTCCCTGGAGAGCGCACGGTCTCAGGCACAGGGCTGGGGTTGTATATTTGCAGGCAAATTGTTTTGGCACATCATGGTAATATTTGGGTGGAATCCGCCTTAAATAAAGGCACAACCTTTTATCTTGAGTTGTCCATAACTCCGCAGCTTTGACCAATGTTTTTTCAGTCTTATGAATTAAGGAGATCGTTATGGCCAAGCGCATTTTGATCGTAGACGATGAACCTCGTTACCTTCGTCTTTTGGAAGCGAACTTGCGGACCGAAGGCTATGAAGTGGCTACTGCAAAGGATGGTCTTCAGGCTCTGGAGGTGTTTTCAACTCAACCGATTGACCTGGTGTTGCTGGATGTAATGATGCCTCGTTTGGACGGCTTTGAGACCTGTCAGCGCTTACGTGAATTCTCAAATGTGCCGATTGTGATCCTGACAGCACGAGGCGAAGCGCAGGATCGTGTCCGCGGGCTGGATCTTGGCGCTGATGATTATCTCGTAAAACCTTTTTCCGCAACGGAACTGCTTGCGCGTGTGCGGGCTGTCCTCCGTCGGGCACAGGCTCCTGTTGAAACAGGTCAGGCACGCTTTTTTACCCATGATGATTTAAAGATAGATTTTGCCCGCGCCGAAGTTTGGCGCGGCGGAAATGCGATTTCACTTTCTGCAACAGAGTATCGACTCTTATTGCAGTTCGCGCATAATATTGGAAAAATTCTCACCTCGGAGGATTTGCTGACGAGCGTGTGGGGCGTGGAATATAAAGCCGATAAAGAGATTTTATGGGTAAGTATTGCCCGCCTGAGACAAAAACTTGAGGAAGATCCTCACAACCCCCGTCATATTCTCACGCGATCCGGGCTGGGCTACTTGATGACTCCAAATGAAGTGTGATGTGCATTTATAAACCTGGAAAAGGAGGTGTATGATGCTTGGAAATAAGATCTTAATAATTGATGCAGATGTAGTCAGCCGAAATTTCGTAGCTCACAACCTGACGGAGCAAAAATATGATGTGCTTCAGGCAGATTCTGGCAAGCAGGGTTTGATTTTTGCGTGGCGCGATCATCCCGACCTTGTGATCATTGACCCGACCCTTGCTGATCTCCCTGGGGAGGAGCTGGCTGTAAAACTAAGGCAGGATCCTCGGACGGCGGATATACCCCTTATTGCTCTCAGCAGCGCCTCCAGTTCGGTTCGTATTAAATCCTGTTTTGAGGCTGGTTTCAATGAATATATAACAAAGTCCGAGCAGGCGGTTTCCATTCTAAATGAAACCATAAGCCGCTTGCTTGGGCATACGAATGCCCCCATGAAGCAGGGCGGATTGCTGACGGTTTTTCTAAGTGCGAAGGGTGGCACCGGTACCTCGTCCCTGTGCGCGAACATTGCCATGAACATCTCACAAAACAAGCCGAAGGCGCGGCTGGTCGTTGCAGACTTGGTACTGCCGATCGGTTCCATTGCTCCGATTGTCGGTTATGAAGGAGAGCAAAATATTGTCACAATTACGGATATGTCACCGGAAAATACAACCCCGGAGTTTTTTAGCAAAGAATTACCAGAGATGAAACCCTGGCGTTTTAATTTGCTGGCTGGTTCGCCAGACCCTGAAAGCAGTAACCATCTCAACGTAGGGAGAATCTGGGATATTGTGAACGCCTTGAAGGCCTCCTATGATTATGTGCTGGTGGATATTGGCCGGGCTCTTTCGAAGATCACCTTGCCGCTCATCCAGAATGCGGATCTTGTGGCTTTAATCGTCAGCACGGATACAAGCACGGTGTCATTGACAAAGACTTTATTGGACTACTTAAAAAACAAGGGTGTCAATGTCAGTTCCATCTATGCGATCCTGAACCGTGCTGCGAGCATGGAAGGATTGAGCAAGACAGATGCAGAAAAAGCGTTAGGGAACAAGATCATGACGACCTTTCCGTATCTGGGTAGTAATTTGGCTTTTGCCAATAGCCGTCACCGGCCGTTCTCATTGGAATTTCCGAAAAATACAGCAACCATTATTTTTCAAGATGCGGCCAGGGAAATGGAATCTTTGGCGGGTAAATTACGCCGGGTGTAATTTATTTTCAAACCTTAAGTACAGTTTACGTCTTGTCCACTCCGCTTAGGAGAAATGATAATATTGAGACAAGGGATTTGTAACCCATGGGAGCATTACGATCATGATTGAATATGATGAAAAGGGAAAGTTCTACACGGATGTGGTCACAAAAGTGCCCGTGCCATCCATTCTTCAAACCACAACTCATTTGATTCGCGGCCTTATTCACGTAAAAAAAGGAGCAAGATTTAAAACTGAACTGGAGGACACTGAACAATTTATCGCTGTGACCGAAGCAAATGTCTATGATGTTGATGGGAAAATAATATACCAGAGCCCGTTTCTTGCGGTTCAAAAGAAACAAATCGTGTGGGTTATGCCTGTTGGGGAAGGTGAAAACAAGGTTGCAAAAGAATGAGTACCCCAAGTTCCAGTACGCCTCAAAGGCTTAGCGGCCAGGACCTGATAAAACTTAAGAAATATTTGGCTGATCATTTATTGCGCGCCATGGAACTGGAGGGGGTCGCTGCCTCGCAACGCAGTTCTTTTATCCAGCAGAATATTTCCACTGTGTATGAACAAACTCAATTAAGGCTCCCTGAAGATTTGAAAAAAGATATATTTGACCAGGTAATAGATGACCTGCTTGGCTTAGGACCGATCCAGGTTTTGCTTGATGACCCTGAAGTTACTGAGATCATGGTGAATGGTCCTAAGAAAATTTTTATAGAAAAGAAGGGGCAACTTACCAAGAGTAATGCTGTTTTTGATGATGACGATCATGTCCTTCGCATCATAGACCGCATTATCCTGCCTCTTGGCCGCCGCGTGGATGGCGATTCCCCGACAGTGGATGCGCGTTTGCCTGATGGTTCGCGTGTGAATGCCGTCGTGCGCCCAGTTTCGATTGATGGTCCCTCGATCACGATCCGAAAGTTTCGTAAAGATAAATTACAGGTCAGTGATCTCGTGGCTTTTGGATCTCTGACACCACATATCGCGGATTTTTTGGCAGCCTGTGTTAAGGCGCGCTTGAATATCGTCATTTCTGGAGGCACCGGCTCCGGTAAAACCACATTGTTAAACGTTGTCTCCGGTTATATTCCAGAGAATGAGCGCATCATTACAATTGAGGATGCCGCGGAACTTCAACTTCAGCAGGATCACGTCATGCGCATGGAAACAAAATCCGCGAATGCGGACGGTCTCCACGCAGTCAGTATTCGTGAGCTTGTCCGGAATTCACTGCGTATGCGCCCGGACCGAATAATCGTGGGAGAGGTACGCGGCGGGGAGGCATTGGATATGCTTCAAGCCATGAATACGGGTCATGACGGGTCCTTGACCACGGTACATGCGAATACTCCGCGAGATGCGATCTCACGCATTGAAACCCTTGTGCTTATGGCAGGCATGGATTTGCCCCTTAAAGTGGTGCGCCAGCAAATATCATCCGCAGTCGATTTGATCATACAGCAAACGCGTTTGAAAGACGGCCAAAGGAAGGTGACGGCAGTCACGGAAGTTGCAGGCATGGAAGGCGAGATCATTGTGCTAACCGACGTGTTCAAATTTATTCAGACAGGCGTCGCTACGGACGGGAAAGTTCAAGGTGAATTAAGCGCCACTGGAATACGCCCCAACTTTACGTCGCGCCTCGAAGCGGCTGGTTATAAACTTGGCGCAGAGATATTCGCGCCAAGTCCTTCTGCCAATCAGAACTCGCGGCGCTGAAACACTCTGCTATAATCCAGACATTCAACACCAGATGAGGAAATATGAACAACGCTCAAATCGCCATACGTGAAAAGAAACTAGGTTTGCTGATTCGAAATGCACGCATGGCAGAACGCCGCAGTATAAAAGAGTGCGCGGAGGCGATTGGTATCAAGCCAGGGTTGTTTCGCGCTTACGAAGAAGGACGCCGTTCCCCATCCCTGCCCGAACTTGAAACACTCGTTTATTTCTTAAAACTTTCGATTTCACAATTCCTGGGAAAAGAGACCTGGCCTGAAGCGGTAACTTCGCTCGAATCAGTGGACCTGCCACAATTGATCGCCTTGCGTCAGCGCATGATTGGGGCCTTAATGCGACAGGAACGGACGAGTATAAATATGTCCATTCGTCACCTTGCTTTGGAAACAGGGATTTCACAGTCGAAATTGAAATCATATGAATTGGGTCAGCGTGCCATTTCTTTACCTGAACTCGAAAGCATACTTGCAGTCATGGGCAGCCGCATTGAAATTTTCTTTGATCAAAGCGGCCCGGTCGGCCAGTGGATGAACAGCCAGCGCGCCATGCAGAAAATCCTTGAATTGCCTGAGGAAATGCGGGATTTTGTCTGCCAGCCGGTCAATCGACCCTACCTTGTATTGGCTATGAAACTCAATGAAATGTCCAAGGAAAAATTGCGGTCTGTTGCAGAAGGCTTGCTTGATATTACGCTTTGATGGGTTCGAAAAAATCCCGTTTAAATCTTAGTATGAAAGTTAAACCTGCACAACTCGAAGCGCAAGGGAAAAGCGCTTACCAGAATGAAAAATTCAAAGAAGCCGCCGATCTATTCCGTCAAGCCGCGGAAGGGTACACTATGGAGCATGCTTTTTTACTGGCGGCCGAAATGAAGAACAACATGAGCGTTGCTCTCTTGCAGGCCGGCCAGCCGCAAGAGTCCCTGGACGCGGCGCTTGGCACGGATCAGATTTTCGCACGCGCAAACGAGATCAAACGCCAGGCCATGTCATTAGGGAATCAGGCTGCGGCGCTCGAGGCTCTCAAACGTTACGATGAAGCCTTTGCAAATTATGAACTTTCTGCTGAGTTATTCAGGCAGATCAATGAAGGCGACCTGCGCTCGATGGTCATGAAATCCGCCGCCGCGATAAAACTTAGAACAGGGGGGATCTCCGAATCGGCATTTAAGATGATCGGTTCAATGGGCGCAAAACAAACCCCAGGTTTTTTTGAGCGTATCCTGATTTTCTTCCTACGTCTGATCAATAGAGCATGATCAACCTTAGCCTACAGGTTCGGCGCGCGGTACCGCAGGATCATCACCAGATTGCCAACCTTCTCTTACATGAAGCCAACACACACCGTCACTTGGATTGGCGACCTGCGCTGGAGTGGGTCGGTTCGCAAAATTATTGGGTGATGGAAGAAGATGGGCGTATAACTGCCGCCCTGGCTTGCCCTGAAGATCCTCCGCAGGTGGCCTGGATACGCCTCTTTGCCCACCAACCGCATCTCTCTGGACTTGAAACCTGGACTGCCCTTTCGAGAGTTGCCTTCCCTGAAATTATCCGCACCGACCCGCAGGCACAAGTCGCTGCGATTGTAATGAAGCAATGGTTTCAAAACATCCTGCTCTCCCACGGTTTTGAATTAAAACAAAACATTGTTTTACTGCATTGGAGCGGCGACACGACCAGAACATTTAATACGCCTCAAGGAATTAAAATACGCCTCATGCAGCAATCGGATTTATTTGCCATCACAAAAGTTGACCTGGCTTCGTTCGGTCATTTCTGGCACAACACCTTTGATGCGCTTCAAAGAGCGTATTCTCAGGCAATCTATGCTACAATTTCCGAAGACGATTCGGGAGTGATCGGCTATCAGATCAGTACGGGGAATCCGTTTGGGGCTCACCTCGCCAGGCTTGCGGTCCAGCCTGAGGCGCAAGGCAGGGGAGTAGGCGCGGCCTTGGTAAGTGACCTGATCCAGCGCATGAACATTCATCAAAGCGCGAGGCTTTCCGTCAACACACAGGCGGATAATGCCGCATCTTTAACGCTTTATGAAAAGATGGGTTTTAAACGCACAGGCGAATATTTTCCCGTACTTGTGTTCCGCCCTGACAAGATGCCTCCATCGGCTTCGTGACCTGGTCTTGTGGGATAATGCTTATCACGAACTTCACAATGAACCCGAACAGGCTGAAGTTTTCAATACATAATACATTGGATGGATTCCCGCTTGCGGGAATAATTATTAGAGACCATTAAAGCTTTACTGGACAAATCCATTTCAGCATGGGAAAATCAACAACAATATAATTTAAAACACAGGAGTTGGTTAGTATGAGCAGCAATAAAGAAATGAGCAAGCGGCAGGTACGCCGTGATCAGATACGAAGAAAAGGACAGCGTTCGCGCCTAGTGGGTATAGGTCTTATATCCATCGGCGCATTATTTTTGGCTTTTTTATTCATTTACCCGAATTTCAAGCCCATCGGTGACGTATTTTCTGCGCCGCTTGTTTCCCGCACGAATGTGGATTTCAACGCAGTCGGTGACCCTGAAGCCCCGATCAAGATCGAGGAATATTCTGATTTTCAATGTCCTTACTGCCGCAAATTCTTCGAGAATACGGAAGCGCAGTTACTGGAAAGATTTGTCGCCAACGGCACTGTTTATTTTGTATATCATTCCTTCGGCGACTTCATTGGCGCTGAATCTGGCAGGGCGGCGGAAGCGGCTTACTGTGCCGGCGATCAGGGTAAATTCTGGGAAATGCATGATATTATTTTAGTCAACCAGACTGGCGAAAATGTCGGCGCATACTCAGACCGCCGTCTTTTGGCATTTGCTGAAAAAATTGAATTGAACATGGACGATTTCCGCGCGTGCTTCAATGGCGGCAATTATAAAAGCCTGATCGAAGAGGATTTGAAGAACGGTATCCTTGCCGGTATTCAGGCGACTCCCTCATTCTTGATGACCTACACTGTAAATGGAGAGGCAAAGACGGTATTGATCGAAGGCGCCCAGCCAATTGATGTCTTCCAGGAAAAGATCAATGCCGCTCTGGCCGAGATGGGTCAATAGAGAGCGAATCCCTCCTGGATCCTGATTATGATCATTTTTGTGAGCGGAATTGCGCGCGGCTAGATCGGTAGAACATTGCCCGTGAAGAGGCGAGAGTGAAGGATAGCTGAGTAAAAAAAACGATGATGGATCATTTCCATCATTGCTTTTTTTGTTGTTTAGCTCGTCTATTTCCGATCCAATGCCCTGAACCTGTGAATAAGGTAAAGCGCCAGTCCGAATAGGGCAAGCGCGTTGGCTTGGTGGATCAGCGCGATCACGATGTTGACATAAGAAAGAATGGTGAGTATCCCTAGGATGATTTGCAGAGCAACCAAACCTGTCAACCATTTGAATCCATTTAGGATGTCGGCAGGGTAGTTTTGTTTCTTGACGATGTAATACACCACAGGCACCAGGATCATTCCCAGCCACCCAAACCAGCGGTGGATGAAAACAATCGTCTGCGGGGATTCAAACAAGTCGCTCCATGCGTTAAACAAGTTGGGTGGGATTATTTTTCCAAACATGAGAGGCCATGTATCTGAAACGTGACCTGCCTTAAGTCCAGCGGTCATTCCGCCGTAAGCGATTTGAATCAACAAAACAAGCGTTAGCCAAAAGGATAGTCTTGACGGCAGTGACCATTTTACTTTTTTCGACGCGTCAGGGAAGCCGTATTTGTGACCGAACGCCGTCCACAATACGATTCCGAAGAGGGAGAGCGCTAATAACAGGTGAATGGTAAGGCGGATGTGGCTGACGGCCGGGCGATCCACTAATCCGCTGGCGACCATGTACCAGCCCATAAAAGCCTGCCCGACGAAGAGCAGTCCCATCACAATATAAATGCCGAATTCCTTGAATGGGATGGTTTTCTTGAAAAGGAAATAGAACACAGGAATCGCATAGAACAAACCTGCCAGGCGCGCGATCAGGCGGTGGACCCACTCCATGTAGAAAATGAATTGATATTCCGGGAGTGTCATGCCGGTGTTGATCTTGATGTACTCCGGCGTGAGTTGATATTTGGCGAATTCCTCCTGCCAGGCTTGTGCACCGATGGGGGGCATTACGCCGCTGATGGGATTCCATTCGACAATGGAAAGTCCGGAGCGGGTCAGGCGGACAAATCCTCCGAAGATAACGAGGAGGGCTACCACGAAGCTAAAAATGAACAACCATTTCATGACGGCGTTGTTTTTGGTTTTTGGCATGATGTTTCTCCAGTGTTGATGAGGTCTCTCGTCCGGCTCGACCTGCAAATCACAAGGATTATAGCACGCAGGTTTTGCAGGTTGTTAAAACTTTCGTTATGAGTGGTGGCACTCTTGGCAAGTGCATGTGGATTGGAGTTCTTTATGGAAAATTGAGGCTGAGGTCTAGGTATGGACTAAAGTTTTTCGGCAGGAAGAATGTTGAAAAAAGGAAAATATATGCTACAATGAAAATAGGTTTGGGTTTCTCTCTTGTGTATTTGAGAGGAGAGCTTGAATGGTTAATCTGATTTCCGGGGATTCTGTAGTTGAATTCAGTCTAATATTGCGGTTCATACTTGGACTAACACTCACTTTTGCCGGTACTGGAAAGTTGCATCATCTTTCTCACTTTGTTGCCGGAGTCTTAAGGTATCAGATTCTTCCAACACACCTGGCACGCTGGTATGGGCGGCTATTACCAATCGCAGAGATTGGTGTGGGTGTTTTATTATTGATTGGAATCTGGACGCGCCCAGCCGCCATCATTTCAACGGCTATGTTCGTCTCGTTTGCGATAGCTGTTGGAATCAACTTGGCGTATAAGCGCAAGATGCCTTGCTTTTGTTTCGGTGCAGATTCGTCCAATATTGGTTGGCATACAACAGTAAGAATTTCATTGCTTTTTATAATATCTTTGCTTATTGCCATCACTCCATATGGCGGTGATGCTTTGAGAGATTATCTGTATAACCCTTCAATTGATGGCTTGATAGGCCTGTTGCCAATAATCTTGCTCACAATCTTTGGGCTTCTTGTATTGTCAATCATAGAGATTTCACCATTGGTAATGCGCGCTTGGACAGTAATGGCAAGACGGCCTGCAAATCAAGGATATAACATAGTATGGATACGTGAAAGCAAGGTAGGAGACGATTAAAGATCATGAATGGGTTATGGTTGGTCAGTTACATTGCTCTATGGGTCTTGGTTATACTTTTGTCTGTAATTGTGTTGGGATTGGCGCGTCAGTTAGGAGTAATCCACATCAGGCTGGGTCCCGAGGATAATCTAGTAAATACACGAGAAGGATTGAGCATCGGGATTATTGCTCCGAACTTTAGCGCTGTTGATATCGTTCATGATAAAGAGATCACATTGGCTGATTTGAAGGGACGTTCCAGTATTTTTGTCTTCATTTCGCCGAACTGCCAACCTTGTCAAGAGTTAATGCCACATTTAGTGTCTTTCCATAAACATCGGTATGCTGAAATCAATCTTATACTTTTCAGTCAGTCTGATTCACAAGCTGGTTTAGAACTAGTTAAAGAACAAAAACTAAATATTCCTCTGATTTCTGATTCGGAGGGTTCTTTATTAAAGCTATATCAAGTGCGCGCTACTCCATTTGCATACCGCCTCGATTCAAATGGCATTATTCAGCGCAGAGGTATTGTGAACAATAGAGAGGGACTTGATGAATTGCTGAACGACTCATCACAAGATGAAGTCATAGTAGATCTTCCATCGGACGAAAGTTGAGGAGGTACTAACCATGTCAAGCAATGAAAAGCTAACTCGAAAAATCTCAAATCGGCTATCGAGACGCGATGCACTGAAAAGTTTGGGCGCCCTCGTCGTTAGCCTCGGCATAGCATTGGTAGGTAAAGTTGAAACAGTGGAGGCCGGACCTGCCTGCTGCTCGAATCCTGAATGTTCAGGCTGTCAGAATGCTGGTTCAAATTGCCCTGTTGGGTACACCAAAATTAGCTGGACATCATGCTGTCTGAATTATTGCAAATGGACCTGTAATAAATGCAGGAGAAATTCAGACGGCTATATCTGCTACTGCTCCCATGAAGATTTTGTTAGTTGTCCAGGAGGAGTCTGCGGTAATGCCGCTCAACCTTGATAATCTGTGTAGGCACTTAGGTAATCCAAAGGCGGTAATAAGGTAGGGTTACAATTTAATCAGTCATTAGTGCACAGACTGATTTTTGAGATCGGTAAAGTGAAACTTGTGATTGACATTGCTAAAAACCGTAGAAAGCGAGTCCTATCGTGTACGGCTATCACTTTGTTTTTTGTCATTGCCAGCGGCTGTAGCACAAGTGGACCATCTGATTTGGCTCCTATTGTCGAAACGTCTACATCAGAGGGGATTTCTCCATCGCTTATCATCCAAACACCTGTTTCCGGTAATTTTGGCACGTCTGAGAATCCAATTGTTGTAGGCGCTGATTATGCCAGCACTTTCTACCCGGAGATATTAAGCCAGTGGCAGGAATGGGCAAGGCGATTGGAGGAAGCCACTGGTCTTAAATTTGCTGTACAACCCCGTTCAGCAACGGAATTGGAATTATTGGAAGCCATGCGCACCGGAGAAATTCACTTGGCTTCTCTTAGTGCACTAGCTTATGTTTTTGCGTATGATCGCGGATGGGTAGAGCCAGCGGCAAACTTTGTAGAGAATTGGAATGGACAGGACGCTAGGGGTATTATGTTCATTGCTCGTGTGGATAGTGACTTTAACCCCGGAAGCCTATCTCAAGTTCTCAAGCAATTGAAAGGCAAACGCCCATGCTACCGAGAACTTTATCCAGAGTTTCCTGGTTTGGCCCCATTGGATGAGTATATTCTCCCTTCTGGCCTATTGGCGCTACATTCAATCTCAACTAGTAATCCAGCGTTTATTGGAGATAAAAATGGATTAGCCAGTGTGGAAGCCGGCGTTTTTTATAAATTCTGTGATTTTGCTGCTGTAGATGCGATTTCTCAAGAACAGTTTAAAAATAATTTACCGAGAGGAATTAGCTCTTTTAGCAAGTGGTCACAGGATATGCAGATTCTCTTTACCACGCCCCCTATTAACCCAGTCGGTATGATAGCCACGTCATCTATCTTACCTCGGTCAATCCAGGCACAAATAAGACAAGCTGTGCTCTCAGTACCGGCTATAGACACCGCAACAACAAGTTTTAAAATCCCTAATATGCCGCTGTATGACGAATTTAAACGTATAGTTGATTTTTCTGCTGTGGATATTCAGGAATATCTTGACTTGCCTATTTGGACGCCGGAACCAGCGCTTTTGGCTAACCAACAATGGATAGCTGCCCCACAAGATATACTGGTGGCAGATGTTCCCATGCAAGGAGGCCCGCCTTTCCTTCCTTACATGAATGATCAGCCTTTGAATAGATTGGTACTTCCAGCAATATACGCTGAATTGGTCCGTATTGATGCCGAAGGCAGCTATTTTCCTTATCTGGTCGAAAACCTCCCTACCCTACAAAATCAATTGGCGCGTTTCATAGGGGTGGGGGAAGATCGGCAGTTTGAGGTTGAGTTCCGCCTGCGCTCAAATCTGACTTGGCAGGATGGGTATCCACTTACGGCCAATGACCTGGTTTTCTCTTGGAATCTAGTGATGGATCCCGCATGGCCCGGCTCACATTACGGTCAGGCTGGGTATGCTCCTGAAATCTTCGTGTCTTCTGTTGAGGCGCTTTCTCCCAACCGTGTTGTCTACCGCTTCATGAGTCAGCGCGAACTAAGGGAAGTTATCCAATCCGGGGGTAGGCTGGGCGATCTATCGCTCTATGCTGGTTTAGCGCAGCACCTTGGACCAGTGGTTCCGCTTGATTACATGGATGTAGGGCGAAATGTTTTCCCAGAACATCTCTTAAGGAATATAGCAATAAAAGATGTTTCTACCAGCGAATTTGCCCGCAGACCAATATTTGCGGGATCTTATAGGTTGATAGAGAGTGGTCAACCGGATAAACAGATTATCTTGGAAACTTTCGAGAATTTTACCTTGGGCAAACCTCAAATTGCGCGAGTTATATTTGGTGCTTCATACTATTCTGAAGGTGTAGTAAGTTCTTCTTTGCTACCTCCCGATTTGCTTGCGCAAGCGCTGCAGACTAAGGCCGTACAGGCTCAACTAGGCTCGCCAGGAGTCAGGTTGCGCCAGGGTGAAGATGTAGTTGCTTACGATTCTCTGTTTGCGAGAGACCTAGCAAATGTAATCTGGACGCCCAGCACAAGCTGGGAAGTTCTGGATTTCAATCTGGATAATTCTCACTTGTCTGATCTGAGAGTCCGCCAAGCTATTGCCCATGCTATAAACCGCCAGATGGTTATAAACCAAGTACTGGCTGGCCATGCGGGGATAATGAAAAGCTATTTGCCGGCCTGGCATCCGTTCTACGCGGGAGACCTTATCCTTCCTGGGTATGCTTATGATCCGGGTGAGGCGCGAATTCTTCTCAAAAAGGCTGGATATGATCTCAGTAGTTTCCCTGCTACACACCCCACTCGCGGGCCTTTGATATTACGCTTGGGTTCTATGGACGTCAATCTATACCCCCGCCCTCCAATTGCAGCTATTATCAAGGAAAATCTTGCTCAAGTGGGCATTCAGGTTGATGTGCAGTTTTATTTATGGCAAGATTTTGAGGGACAAGATTGCTCAGCAGTACGAAATGGGCGCAACTTTGATTTGGGCATGGCGGGCTGGGGAGGGGCCTCGGTTCTGTTTCCTGTTGGATGGTTGGAACAAGCAACAGCACTTGAAAACATTCCTACATCAGAAAATGGGTGTCCGTATGAAAAATCAAACTGGTCAGGTTGGCGCAATTCTCGGGCCGAAGCTATCCGAGTTCAATTGGCCGACGGGAATCTTGCGCTGGAATATCCAGACAATTACAAGCAATTATGGGTTGAACATCAACTCCTATGGGCAACTGAACTGCCCAGTCTGCCATTATTCAATATGGAGCGTCCAGTGGTAATCGCGCCGAATTTGGTGGGTGTGTTGCCTAGCCCTCTCGCTTTTGTAGGTGTAGAGGAGACATGGAATATTTTTGAGTGGGAACTGAAATGAGAAGAAATCCTCTGTTTGTGACAGGTATCTTCTTTAAGTGTTCCGCATTTGATTGAGCAGTTGACTATAGTCCTCGGCGTTGGGAGGGTTCATTAATACGATCTGGTTGATGACCTCCATGGCTCCCTGCTTGTCCCCTTTTTGCATGAGGGTTTCAACGAGTTTATCAAGCACGGTGATCGCTTCATTTGTAAGGCCTGACCGGTGCAGTTGTGCTGCGAACGTGCGTTTTAGCAGAGGTTGATCTTCATGTTCTTCGATAAGATCCTGGAGGAAGATAATTGCCAGTTCGTTATTATGCTGGTTCTCCAGATGGTTGAGGTAGTTCTCAATTTCGCTCAAGGCTTTATCCGGCTGATTCATGCGCAGGTTGAGTTCGACCAATTGTTTACGCGCCCCATCGTCATCAGGATCGAGCGTACGTATCTGTTCATAGACACGCAAGGCTTGTTTCCAATCCAGGCGTTGCAGGTCAATATCTGCCATGCTTTGCAGGATGCGTATGTTCCATTCGCTGTTGGAATTGCCTTGTTGTACCATGCGCAGAGCGGAAGTGTAGGTCTTTCGCGCCAGATCCAACTCGGCCAGACGATAGTAGATCTCAGCCAGTTCCACATTTTCTTGGATGGCGTCATTGGTTTGCCCACGTTCCACCAGTTGATCAATGAGTCTGGTGCGTGAGTTGATGTCCATCGGTGAGAGTTGAATGATGCGGCGCAATAATTTTGTGGCTTGTAGACCCTCGCCGCGCGCGCTGTAGGATTGCGCAACAACGCTGAATTTTGTGATCGCGTCAGTTGTGCGGCCTTCCTGAACGAGCAGGTCGCCCATGAGAATGTGCAGGGGCAGGTATGTTGGCGCTTGTTGAACGGCGTCGTAGGCTTCACCCATTGCAGTGCGTAAACTTCCCATGTGCGCCAGTTGGTTGATGCGGTTCATCGAGTCAAGCACCGAACTTGATTGTGCCTGTAAAATAACATCTGCAAGCGGGGCCAGCATGTTGCCATCCTGTTTTGGCATCTGTTCGCGTATTTTGTGAAGTTGCTCACGCCAATTCGGCCGCATGAGCAAACTATTGATGTTTTCGCACACTTTACGCAACTCTGTTTCATCATCCCTGCTCTGATAGGACTCAATCAGTGGTTCATATTGCTGGCGGATGTCATCTGATTGTTCGGCTGGGACGGTCATTGAATCGGCGAGCTTCAACGCTTCCAGATATTCCAATACGGCTTCGCGGAAGTTGGATTTTCTCACGAACAATTGTCCAAGGAGCAGGCGGGTTCCAAGTGCATAATCAATATGTTTGACGGCATTTTGTAATAAGCGTTGCGCGCTTTCGAGCCGTTCCCCCTTGAAACGTAAAAGACCAAGGTTGAAATATAGGGACGGGTGTTTAAAGCCGGCCTCCAGCGCGCCTTCCAGTTCTTCCACCGCCTGGGTTTCGCGGCCTTTGCTTTGCGCGTCAATTGCCTGACCGAGATGCCGGATTACTTTGGTCTGCTCGGCATGTTGTATGGATATGCCGCCTGTACTTTTCACGAATGCGGAAAGTCCGGGGCGTTCCTGCGATGAGGGGCTTTCATCGGAATATTCGAAGAGTAACTCTGCCAGCCGGGTCAATGCCTTTTGGCGAGCTTCAGATACCGGGTCCAGACCGGAGGAGGTTCGCGAAGCGTGAGACGGTTGGAGTTGTTTGACCTGTGCCATGCGGATGGGACCCGTCCCGCCTTTGCCGCGGATTGGTTGGGGAAGCAGTTGTCCGGTTTTAAGTAAAGTTTGCGCTTGTTTTACTTCGGGACTGTCTGGCAAGAGAGACCGGGCTTTTTCCACCATCTCCTTTGTCTTTTCGGCGTTACCTGCGTGCTGAAGGATGCTTGCCACAGCAAGATACTCCGTCACCGCTTTTTGTACGTGCCCAAGTTTTTCATGCACTTGCGCTAGGCGCAAATGTGCAAAGGTATGTTGAGGATTCAAATTTGTAACGCGTACCCAGTTATCGAGCGCTTTTTGAGTGTCCCGTTGTTGTAAATAGAGATCGCCCGCGCGAAAGGCGGCGTCAATTGCATTTTTTAAGTTGCCGAGTCTTTCAGAAAGTTGCGCTACTTTTTCCATCGGCAGGGGGTCATCCGGCGAGATCTTGGCCACGCTCAAATATGTCTGTAAAGACTCTTCGAGTCTGCCAAGTTGATAAAGCGCCAACCCAAGGCTGTTGAGCGCCTTGGGTTGATCGGGAATTTCCTGCAGAGCGCGGCGATAGGCACTGACCGCCTTATCCCATTCCTGGTCCCAGGCGGCGGAGTGGCCTTCGTTCATTGCTTTTTGAAAGATATCATCTCGTTCGGGCATAATTGATATTCTGCTTTCGCAATTGCGATGATTTTTTATCGGTATTGGAATTATAACCGTGTCTGCGCAAGAGATCCTAAAGGTTTTTCAAGGAATTCAGGGATGAAAATTTGCAAGGAACCTTTAGGGTCTGGTTATTTTAAAACGGTCATTTCGCCCCAATTCGCACCCGCTCTTGCCTCTGTTTCGAGGGGGATGCTCAACGGGTAGGCATTTGCCATGGTTTCCCGCACAACTTGGGCGGTCTTTTGTATTTCACTTTGTGGACATTCCAGAACCAGTTCGTCGTGCACTTGCAAAAGCATTTTGCCTTTCAAACCGGCGGCTTTCAAAGCGGATGGGATTTTGAGCATGGCGATCTTCATAATGTCTGCGGCCGTCCCTTGAATGGGAGCGTTGATGGCTTCACGTTCTTCGCGGTTCTTCATTTGCACATTGATCTTGCCTTGCAAGGCGGGGAAGTAGCGCCTGCGCCCGAGCAAGGTTTCCACGTAGCCGAACTCCGCGGCTTGTTTTCTCATTCCATCCAGATAATTTTTTACACCGGGGAATTTTCTAAAATAAGCTTTGACAAAATCCTCCGCTTCAGCCAATGTCAATTCGGTCGAGCGCGTCAGACCGAATGCCGACATGCCGTAGATCAACCCGAAATTGATGGCTTTTGCATGACGGCGCATGTCTTTGTTCACCTGATCCAGTTCAATATCGTAGATGGCGGCGGCGGTGGTGGCGTGAATGTCTTCTCCCGTGCGGAAGGCGGACAGCATGGCTTCATCTTTTGCCATGTGTGCGACGATGCGTAACTCGATCTGTGAGTAATCTACTGATAGCAAGGTGTTGCCATCGTCAGCGATGAATCCGTTGCGCACACGGCGTCCGGTATCTGTGCGGATTGGGATATTCTGCAAATTTGGATTGTTGGAGGAGAGACGTCCGGTTACTGCGCCGATCTGGCTGTAGGAAGTATGCACACGTCCAGTGTTTTTATCCACTGCACTGGGCAGTGCATCCACATAAGTGGATTTTAGCTTCGAGAGTTCGCGCTGTTCGAGGATCCAATCCAAAATAGGATGTTTACCGCGCATGGCCTCCAGCACGTCTGCCGAAGTGGAATAAAAGCCCGTTGCTGTTTTGCGTCCTTTGTCAGGGGGTTCGAGCCGCAGGCGATTGAAGAGAATATCCGAAAGTTGTTGCGGCGAGTTTATGTTGAAGGACTTGCCCGCCAGGTCAAAAATTTGCTTTTCAATTTCAGCGAGGCGTTTACCCATTTCCACGGACATTTTTCCGAAAAATTTTGTGTCGATCAACGCGCCTGTCATTTCCATATCTGCCAGCACGGCAGTGAGAGGCATATCAATTTCATTCAGAATTTTTGTGCCGTTCACACGTTCCAATTCCTTTTTCAAAATTGGCATCAGGCGCAGGGTGGTCTCGGCATCAGCGGCGGCATAGTTCGCGGCGGTTTCAATCGCCACATCCGCCATGCTGATCTGCTTTTTACCCTTGCCGATCAAATCTTCAATGTGAGTCATTTCCTCGCCAAGACGGAACGCCGCTAGATTTTTCAACCCGAGATTACGCGAGGCAGGGTCAACAATGAATTCGGCCAGCATCGTATCGAAGGTGAGCGGGGATGTGATAAGACCATAACGCGTGAGCAGGATGTAGTCATATTTTGCGTTGTGCGCTATTTTGCCGATCTTTGCATTCGTCATGGATGGCGTCAGTGCAGAAATCACCCTGTCAATGGGAAGATTATTTCCCGAAGTATGACCGACGGGGATGTAATAACCCTGTCCTTCCTTGATGGCAAGCGAGATGCCGACAAGTTCTGCTTTCATTTCCTCTGTGTCGGTGGCCTCTGTGTCAAATGAAATTACTTTTAATTTTGATAGTTCCTGGACGAGATCATTTAATTTATCATCTGTATCAATGGTAATAACTTCAATGTTCGATGGTTGCGGAGAATAAACAGCCTGCGGTTGGTTGACGAACATGGTCAACTGACCGCTTTTGGTTTTTGCGGATTTGGATGCCGCTTCTGTGGACTCTGTCACGCCGCCGCTGATGCCTGGCACTTTGCTTAGAAGCGTGCGGAATTCCATTTCCTTGAAAAAGGCTTCAAGTTTGGATGGGTCGAATGGTTTTATTGCGGCATGTTCAAGGTCCAACTTAAGATCAAGATTGATCTCAATCCGCGCCAGGTCACGACTCATGTAAGCCGCATCTTTATTCGCCTCGAGTTTTGCCTTCCAGCGATTTTCCACCTGATCTATGTTTTGATAGATCGCATCCAATGTCCCAAATTTTTCGAGCAAAGCAGTCGCAGTCTTTTCGCCGACACCTTTTACGCCGGGGATGTTATCGGATACATCTCCCACCAGGGCTTTGTAATCGACCACCTGGTCTGGACGCACGCCCAATTTATTGATGACATCCTGATCTGTGATGTAAGTCTGGTCATCGCCGGCAAGATAAACAGCCGTGCGCTCGTTAACCAATTGTAGCAAGTCTCTGTCGCCCGTGATGATCTTGACGCCCAGTCCTTGTTCAGCTGCTATTTTCGCGATGGAACCAAGCACGTCATCTGCTTCGAAGCCTTCCATTTCAAGGCGCGGAATATGAAAGGCATCCACCATTTCGCGGATGCGTTCGATTTGCGAACGCAATTCATCAGGCATTTTTTCGCGTGTGGCTTTGTATTCGGGGAAGATCTCGTCGCGAAAGGTTTTTCCCACATCAAATGCCACTGCGAGATATTCAGGTTTTTCCTGTTCGAGCACTCGCACCAGTTCACGTGCAAAACCATAAATGCCCGCGGTGGGTTCGCCTTTGGAAGTCTGCCAGCGCTGACTGCTTCCGCCAGCGGTCAGGGCAAAGTACATGCGATAGGCAAGGGCATGTCCATCAATTAAATAAAGTGTAGGGGGCATAGAAGGTCCAAAGATTTCGGAAGTCTGATTTTATACCTTTTCGGGACTAAACTACCAAACGGGCAAAAAAATAAAGCGCAGAGTTGATTATACTCTGCGCTCTGAATTTATTATTGACACTAACGCGCCTGGATTGGGGTTCCATCCTGTCCCTGGCCCTGTCGTTGGCGGGTTTGGAATATGTAATCCCGCACGAGTTGTGGAGGATGGGGATATGTGCCCACCATAATAAGATAGCCCAGCGCCCAAAAATCACCGGATGGGTTTTCTTTTTTTAGGCGGGTAAACTCATTAAAAATTTTATCTGATGTTTGTTGGCGCATGATGTCCATGAGATAAGCTGGGGAGGTGGTTGGTGGCACATCGACCACCCATTGCAGATACTCAGGGCGCACTGCCAAAAATTCCATCCGCCATCCAAAGGCAATACAGATATTTGGCAGCCATTTACCAAGATTTTCTGCCAGGTCACCGATAAGGTAATGTGTTGGAAATCTCGGAACGATCAGACATGCGTAACTAAGATGGTACAAACCCTCTGTTATTGGTTCCAAAATAAGTTGGCGCGCTGCTTCAGTTGTCGGGCTTGCGCGGGTAACATCCAAACCACCAAGTGGAGGCTTGGCAATTGGAGTTTCAGGTTTTTGCTTTGAATGAGTTGGCGCGGAGACATTCAATGTATTCAAAGATGTTCGGGATTCTGCATTCAAGTCCTGAACAGGAGGTTGATCTGTCATAATCAGATTGTTTAATTTGACAACTGGAGGCTCTTCGCCAGTGGAAACTGGAGCATTTGAAGGAGCGTTTGACATGTGAATTTGGTCAGTGTCAATTTTTTCTTTCTGATTAGGAAGATCCAAGTCATGGGTGGATGCGGGTTCGGGATCAGGAGAAGGGATGTTGATGAGAATGTTTGAAATTGGGGCAATTTTCAGCGCGTCGCCTTCATCCATAACGCTGGAAATATCAATATCTTGTTGTTGCGCGGGTTCAGGAGGTTTTTGAGATTCGATTTGTTCTCTCCCAAAGTTATTGACGAGTTGACTCGCTTGAGCGCGGATGGTGCCGAAGGGAGTTTCTGCATCGAAAACAAATGCAAGCACAGTCTCAGCAGTCAGGCGGGTAGCGTAGAGCATGTGCTCAGCTTTTGTACTTTCAAGGCGGATAAATCTGAGCAGGTCTGAACCTTTTTGTCCATCCCAATTGCGTGAGACGGTTTGAGCCACTTCCATTGCAGCGTTCTGTGAAAGGCCGCCAGCATACGCCCATAAATCATTTTTGAGTGTAATCAAAGCGGCTTGAGCGGATGATTCCAAAGTCAGGCGGGTGAGGTGTTGTGCGGCTTTGGTAACATCACTGAGCCAAAGCGGGCTGGGCTCTGCGCCAACTTGAGGAGTGGTTACGGGTTCGGGAGGATTAATTGCGGTCATAAAATTTGACACACTAAATGGCTTGCGGACGAGAATCCATGGGCGCAAATAATAGATGGGAGCAGGAGTTGCTTTGTCATCAAAAAGGATGATGAGTTTTATGCCTTGGCGGATGGTGCGTAGGGCATAGCCGATTTCATTTACCCAGTCCTCGCCAAGAGCAAAATCAAGCATTACAAAGGAAGCGTCAATCTCTCCTACGCGTAAAATGGCAGACGACTTATTGTTAACCACATGGATACGGTAAAGGCCCGTCTCTTCTAATGTGCGACGAATCGTATCTCCAAGGCTGGATGAGGGGGTAACGACAAGAATATCCGTTGGCATTTTTAAGAAGTTTATCACTTATAACAGGCTGAATCAAGTTGCACAATGGGAAAAAACATGGCGTTCTTATCAAGCCAGAATAAGGTCATTTACATGATGGTAATCCTGCCTTTCCTTTGACATCCCATTCCATAGCAGATGAGCTCCAAAGGAAAAAGCGGACTATGTAAGGCAGCAGTCTTCAGTATATTAAGAGTCTTTAATTAGGTTGTTGAGATGTTCCAGGGCGTATCCACCCTGGCGGACGTTGCCAGGGCAACCCGCCATTCAGTATGACAGACACCATTTTTGAAAATCCACCTTTCACAGGGTGTCATAATCCGATTGCAATTCTTTAATGCCTAACAATGCCATTAACACTTCTGGCGAGATTTCTGCATCAGGCAGGTCTGTTTTGTAAAGTTGTTCATTTTCAGCACGTTCACGCAAAGAGCGCCATAGCATCTGGCGTTCGTCGCCGGCTACAACAAGGTCATTAATCGTTTTTGCATGTAGTAAATACTCACCGGTGGAATATAAAAAGGTCAACCGCTTCCATTTGTCTGCATTGATGGGTTCCTTTAATTTCTCTAAACTGCCAATTTGGATTTTGTAATATTCTTCCTTGGCGCGTGAATGATCTGCTTCATCCCGCAGTAGCTCGCCGCGAGTAGTCAGTTCATGCCCGTGGACTGGCGCAACGAATTCAATTTTCCCGCCGCGCTCGCCAAATGCCGAAGGCTGGTAAAAAGCCAGATAGTCCACGGCCACAACTTTGGGCGCGGTGCGAAGCGGGATGCGATACCATCCTAGTAGGCGTGCGATTTCCATGTCGCGAGGAGTAGGAAGCAGGCAGACGAGGATTAAATCGGTTGGTTTGAGCATGAGCTAATTATAAAACATGACAGTCACCTTAAAGGTGACTGTCATGTGATTTAAGAAATCCCAACTTCCTTGTTGAATTCCATGATTAGTTCATCAATTTCATCGGCTTGTTTTTGTACGTCGGTCCAGTAGTGTGGCTGGTACCATTGCTGCTCGATCTCTTCGTAGGTTTTGCCTTGCTGTTCGACCCAGGTATAGTATTTCAGGTTATGCACACGGCGGCGTTCGGGATAAGTCAACTCGAGCATGTTGTCTGTGGACTGGCCGTGCAGGTAGCGGGCGAAATCTGCGGCGGCGTCGCGCTCGCTGTATTCGCCGAATTCCTGATGCATTTCGTGCAGGCGTGAGCGATAGAGTTCCATCGAGTCGGTGAGGACGGTGATCATCACATCGTTTTCGTCCATCTCATAATACTTGGCGACCTTGATGCAGGAGAGCACATTCGAGATGCCAGAGAAGCCGAGCAGAGCGAGGTTGGAGATTAGAGATTCGGGGACGCCTTTCCCTGCGAGGTAGGCGCGTCCGTTTTCTTCGTTGAACAAACGCGCAATGTTGACCACTGCGGTATCGTCAATTGCGGTGACAAAGTCCGTGTTCTTTGTGTTGTGCACCCACGGCACGTGCTTGTCACCGATGCCTTCGATGCGATGCGAGCCGAATCCATTTTCCAAAAGCGTCGGGCATTGCAATGCTTCGCTTGCCACGATCTTGCTTTCGGGGAAGATCTGCTTGAGATAATCGCCGCTGGCAATTGTGCCTGCTGAACCCGTCGCAGATGCCATGCCGCGGAAGCGATCGTTCTTGCCCATTATCTGCTTGAGCGCTTCTTCCATGGCGTGACCTGTCACTTCGTAATGCCAGAGGTAATTGCCAAACTCGTCGAACTGATTAAAGATCATCAGATCCTGACCAGAATTTCTTAATTCCCAGCACTTGTCGAAAATTTCCTTCACGTTGGATTCTGAGCCGGGGGTCTTGATCGTTTCGCCAGCCACTTTTTCCAGCCATTCGAATCTTTCCTTCGACATGCCTTCGGGCAAAATGGCAATGGACTCACATCCAAGCAAAGCGGAATCATACGCGCCGCCGCGACAGTAATTGCCTGTGGACGGCCAGACTGCTTTTTGAGTCGTCGGGTCAAACTGACCTGTGACCAGTCTCGGCACGAGACAGCTAAATGCGGCGCCGACTTTATGTGCGCCCGTCGGGAACCATTTGCCAACGATGACAATGATGCGCGCGCGGACTCCTGTCAGCGAAGACAGAAGCTCAAGGTAGTTGACTCCGCCAAAGGTCCCGCCTGAAGCGGATGGTTGATTGTGCCAGTTGATGCGGAACAGATTGCGCGGGTGAATGTCCCAGAGTCCGATACTCTTCAATTCCTCTTTAACTTTCGCAGGAATTTTAGAAGGGTCTTTCATTTGGGCATAGGTGGGGATGATGATGTTACGTTCTTTTGCGCGTTGAATGGCGCGGGTGCGGCGGTCTTTGTGAATGGTAAGGTCAATGGTGGTCATGGGATTCTCCTGATTTTAGTTGTCAGACAACTTTATTATAGCGCACATCAGTATAAACGGAATAATGTTTATGGTGAGCCCGTCTGGTGAAATGTTGGTGACGAAACTTTTGAATAATTTAATTTTCTGCGCAAATTCCAATGACTCAAGAAAGATGAAGCCTGTTTCTTCCTGAGCCTGAATTTGTTCTTCTAGTGCGGCTCTTTCCTCTCTTTGAATTGACCCTGTAAAACACGACTCATTTGGCGCCATCAATTTTTTATGATTAGTAATTTATGCATTCGCGGGTCTTTTACTAATAAAAAGTTACTTTTGTAATCGTATAAAAATTACACATCGAAGTTGACATTCAAGGGAGAAAAACTGTAAAATGTAATTGACAATAAACGAACGCTCGTTCATTTATTGTAAGGAGCATTATCATGTCCAACCTCAGATTGGGAATTGATATTGGTTCCACTACTGCCAAAGCGGTGATTCTGAACGGGGGAAAAGATTTGCTTTTCTCTTCATATCGCCGGCACAATGCTGAGACGCTGCAAACTGTACAGGCAATGCTTGCCGATGCAAAAGAAAAACTTGGCGATGTGGAAGTGGATGTGTTGATAACTGGTTCTGCGGGGATGGGAGTATGCGAAAGGTTCAGTCTGCCCTTTATTCAGGAAGTGATCGCTTCGGCTGAGGTGGTGCGGCAGCTATATCCGCAAGTAAAAACATTAATTGATATTGGCGGTGAAGATGCCAAGATGATCTTCTTCAAAGACGAAGGCATGCCCGACATCCGCATGAACGGTTCCTGCGCGGGCGGGACGGGCGCATTCATTGATGAGATGGCAAGTTTGTTGAATGTGCCCATCGCCGATCTGGATGCGCTTGCCAGCAAACACACGACGATCTACCCGATGGCTTCGCGCTGCGGCGTGTTCGCGAAGACGGATCTGCAAAATTTATTGAGCCGTGATATTCCGCGTGAGGATATTTCCGCTTCTGTCTTTCACGCAGTTGTACTGCAAACACTGGCGACCCTGGCGCGCGGATATACGTCCAAGCCGTTGATCCTGTTCTGCGGCGGACCGCTGACATTTTTACCCGCGTTGAAAAAATCTTTTATGGAAGTCCTGCGCCTCACCCCCGACGATGTGCTGGATGTGGACAACGCGCAATTTCTTCCTGCGATTGGTGCGGCTCTCGTTAAATCATCCACAAGTGAAGCATTCACACTGACATCTTTAATGGAACAGCTCGATACTGAACAGATACATGCAACCGCCAATCAAAACCGATTGCCCGCATTGTTCAAAGACCAGGCGGACTATCAGGCATGGGAAGCGGCGCGGATGCGTCACAGAATCGAGCGCGTGGATATTGCGCAACTTAATGGCGATAAATTATTCCTCGGCGTTGACTCAGGTTCGACCACGACAAAGACCGTGTTGATCGATGGGCAGGGCAGGGTGGCGTTTGAGTATTACGTCAATAACAAAGGGGATGCTATTCATGCTGTTCAGCAGGGATTGAGTGAAATCCAGCAACGTTTTGCAGAACATGGCAAGGCTCCGCACATCACGCGCAGCATGGTTACAGGCTATGGCGAGGACTTAATCCGCGCGGCGTTTGGTTTGGATGATGGCATGGTGGAAACGCTGGCGCACTTCCGCGCGGCGAAGGCGTTTGACAAAGACGTCAGCTTCATCATGGACATCGGCGGGCAGGATATGAAAGCCATTTTTGTAAAAGATGGTTTCATTCAGGATATCAAAATCAACGAAGCCTGTTCTTCGGGCTGCGGCTCATTCATCGAATCCTTTGCGCGTAACATGGGGTATACCGCCGCCGATTTTGCGAAGGAAGCCACCAAAGGCGAAGCGCCATGCGATCTCGGCACGCGCTGTACGGTGTTCATGAATTCAAAGGTCAAGCAGTCGTTGCGTGAGGGCGCTTCTATTAATGATATTTCTGCGGGGCTGGCGTATTCAGTCATCAAGAATGCGCTGCATAAAGTTTTGAAGGTCACCAACACAGATTTACTTGGTGAACATATTGTTGTGCAGGGCGGCACGTTCCGCAACCCCGCTGTGCAAAAGGCGCTTGAACATCTTTTGGGGCGCGAGGTCGTTTGCCCTGATATGGCGGAATTGATGGGCGCGTATGGCGCGGCGTTGACTGCGCTCGATTTTTGGAATGGAACGGCTTGCCGTTCCAATACCCAGCAGCAAGCTACTGGATTCCAAATTGGGGTCGTGGGCAATTACGCGAAGAAAACCATCCATTGTCATGGCTGTGAAAACAAATGTGCCGTTACGAAGATGACTTTCCCGAATGGAAATATTTTTTATTCGGGCAATCGCTGTGAAAAAATTTATACGAACGGAGGCAGGGCGGAGCGGCGCGGAATCAACCTGCCTGCAATCAAATGTGATTTACTCTTCGACAGAAAAACCGCGCCCGACTCAACCCCGAGGCTGGTCATCGGTATTCCCAGGGTTTTGAATCAGTTCGAGAATTTCCCCTTCTGGAATACTCTGCTGGTGGAAAGCGGAATCAAAGTGCAACTCTCCGCGCCTTCAAGCAATGCGGTCTTCCAAAAAGGGACGGGGCATATCATGTCCGATAACCTGTGCTTCCCTGGGAAACTTGTCAGCGGGCATATTATGAACCTGATCGAAATGGGCGTGGATCGAATCTTTTACCCGATGGTCTTCTATGAAGAGAGCGGCTTTAGCGATGCGGCGAATAGTTTTAACTGTCCCATTGTTTCAGGTTATGCGGATGTGGTGCGGAATGTCATTAACCCAGAGGGGAAATATAAAATCCAATTGGATATGCCGCCAGTCAACTTTAATGATAAGAAGCTGTTGAGGAAGACCTGCCTCGATTATCTTGCGAGTCTCGGCGTGCCGCATGGGATTGCTGTTCGGGCGTTTGACAAGGCCCAGGAATCGCAGAAACAGTTCAAAGGTCAGGTTCGAAGCGCGGCGGCGGAGATTTTGGAAAATGCAAAAGAGGAAGGTCGCCCCGTCATTTTGTTGTTGGGACGCCCGTATCATATCGATCCGCTGATCAATCATAAAGTTCCAGACATCCTGATAAATTTTGGGCTGGATGTCATTACCGAAGATTCCATCCCGCTCGAGGATGGGCAGACGCTGGAGAATCGACACGTGATGACGCAATGGGAATATCTCAATCGTTATTTTCACGCCGCGCGCTGGGCGGGACAAACTGACGGCGTGGAAGTGGTGCAGTTGAATTCTTTTGGCTGTGGACCCGACCCGTTTATTCTGGATGAGGTCAACGCGATTTTGGGCGAGTATGGAAAAAGCCCGACAGTCATTCGTATTGATGAAATTGAAAGTGTGGGTTCCACGAAGTTAAGATTGCGCTCCATGCTTGAGTCTATGCGGCATTTGAAACCGATGGGGAAAATTTATAAAGCGCGCAAGACGACGCGCACGTATCAACACGAAGATCGAAGCAGGACTTTGATCGTGCCTGATTTTTCACCGTTTTGTTCGCCGCCCATTGTTCGTCCCTTTATGGATGCGGGCTATGACATCGTCTGGCTTCCGCCCGCGGATCGCGCATCTGTGGATGTTGGACTCAAATATACCAACAACGAAATTTGTTATCCTGGCATCGTCACGGTGGGTGATCTGGTGAAGGCGCTGCAATCGGGGAATTATGATCTTTCAAAGACCGCGATCGGATTTTCGCAAACAGGCGGACAATGCCGCGCCTCGAGTTATGTTGGCATGATCAAGAAGGCGCTCATTGCGGCGGGGTTCGGCGGTGTGCCCGTGGTTGCGCTTTCCACAAGTTTGCGGGCTTTGAATGAGCAGCCAGGCTTTGAGTTTAATGCGACCGCGTTCATGTACAAAGCCATCATCAGCATGGCGTTCACCGATGCGCTCTCGGATATGTATTACTCCACTGTAATCCGCGAAAATATAAAAGGGGAGGCGCAGCGAGTTGCAGATCGATATCTAAATGAGTTTATGGAAGGGGAAATTCCTGCCGAGCAAAAAGCATTGCTGCGTGCGTTGGAAAATGCCGTGGTGGATTTCAATGCGATTGAGGTTAACGACAGGCAGTATCCCAAAACGGGAATCGTCGGTGAGATCTACGTCAAGTACAACGCCTTCTCCAATAATCATGCGGCGCAATGGCTGATGGACCAGGGATTGGAAGTGGTGATGCCTTCGTTTTTGGAATTCTTCGCGGGCGGGATCATCCATGTTAATCAAAAAGTGAAGACCAATCTGGCGCGGCGCGATGTGTTGTGGTTGTTGTCTTTTCTGGGGAAGAAAATTCTCCGTGATTACTTGGGTGAAGTTCATGAGGTGATGAAGAGCTATCGGCGTTTCCATCACCACACCGCTATCGAACAAATTGCGAAGAACGCGCAGGAGATCCTCAGCCTGAATCATCAATACGGGGAAGGCTGGCTGCTCGCAGGCGAGGTTGCCACTTTTGTAAAAGATGGAATTCCCAACGTGCTGTGTTTGCAGCCGTTTGGCTGTATCGCCAATCACATCATCGCCAAGGGGGCGGAGAAGAAGATGAAGGAAATGTATCCGCAGTTGAATTTACTCTTCCTGGATGCGGACGCGGGCATCAGTGAAGTGAATTTCTTCAATCGGATGCACTTTTTTGTCAATCATGCGAAGGAGGGGATGGGCGTTGCAGTTTAATTGAACCCCGTCCATTCAAAGAGGCTTTTTCATCTTGACAAAAGTTTTTCGTTTCGTTTAGAATAAAAATGAACGTTCGTTCGTTTCTGTAAAAGAAGGAAATCATGCCCGCTAAATCGAAAGACACACCGAAGAAAGGCGAGACCACCCGTCTTGCGATTGAAGACGCCGCGGTGGAACTCTTCATGGAGCAAGGCTATCATGCCACATCCATGCGCCAGATCGCGGAACGCGCCGAACTGGCGCTGGGCGGCATCTACAACCACTTCAAAAGCAAGGAGGAGATTTTTGAAGCGATCATCATAGACAAACACCCCTACAAGAAGGTTTTGCCCGCCATTCTCGAAGCGCAAGGGGAGACGGCGGAAGACTTTATGAAGAACGCGGCGCAAATCAGCATGATTGAATTGAAGAAACAGCCTTATTACCTGAATTTGATGTTTATCGAGTTCGTGGAATTCAACGGCAAACACGGCGCGTTGCTTTTGCGCAAGATCGCTCCCAAAGTATTGCCCATCTTTGAAAAACTTGTCAAGTCGAGGAAGGAATTGCGAATCACCAACCCCGCCATGCTCGTTCGCTCTTTCTTTGGATTGATCATCTCTTTTATGCTTACCGAAATGATTATCGGGCATTCCCACCTGAACGCGCTGATGCCCAAAAATCCCATGGATGCCTATGTGGATATTTACCTGCACGGCATCCTCAAACCCGCCGATTTGTAAATACACGTACACAGGTACACAAGTAAACAAGTAAATACACCCATCACTCAAACGGAACACGGGTCTCGATACGCCTCTCTAAAACCATTCGGGGCTACTCGACCACCAAACACGCAACACTTACCACGCCCTTTATCGCTTCGACTTTGCTCAACGCAAGCCTTCATCCTTCCCCAAGGAGACCGCATGAACTCACGTTTAATATCCATGATCCGCAAGGAATTCATCCAGATCTTCCGCGACGTGCGGACGCTGGCCATGATCCTGGTCATCCCGATCATGCAGTTGTTCCTGCTCGGGTATTCGGCCACGAACGATGTGCGCAACATCCCGCTTGCAGTTTTGGACCAGAGCCGCAGCGCCGAATCCCGCGCCCTGCTGGATGCCTACCGCGCCGCGGATTACTTCCGCATCGCCTATAGCGTTGATTCAGAGGCAGAGATCGAAACGCTCATTGCGTCAGGCGACGCGCGCGCCGCAGTCATCATCCCGCCCGATTATGCCCAGCGCCTCAATGACGGTAACGCGCAAGTCGCTTTTATCCTCGATGGCTCGGACCCGACCTCCGCATCCACCGCGCTGTCTGCGGCATTGCTCATCAGCCAGGCGCATTCCACGGAAATCCTCACCCAGCGTTTTTCGCGCAGCGGTTCGACCCTGCGCGTACAGCCGCCCGTTCAAGTCCGCACGACGGTTTGGTACAACCCCGATATGATCAGCGCCCATTTCATGATTCCCGGCGTGATCGGCATGATCCTGTATGCCATCGCCGCCATCCTCACCGCCACATCGGTTGTGCGCGAGCGCGAGCGCGGCACCATCGAACAACTCATCGTCACGCCGATCCGTTCGTGGGAATTGATCGTCGGCAAACTCATGCCTTACGTCATCCTCGGCTTTTTCAACACCATCGAAGTGCTGGCAGTGGGGCACTGGTGGTTCGGGATGCCGATTCGCGGCGACCTCGGGCTCATTCTCATCCTTTCCATTGTCTTCCTTATCACCGGACTTGGCATCGGACTGTTCGCCTCCACCATTGCAAACACCCAGCAGGAAGCCATGCTCGCCGTGTGGATGACCCTCCTGCCGAGCATCTTCCTTTCCGGTTTCTTCTTTCCGCTGGAAGCCATGCCTGCATTTCTGCGCTGGCTTTCCTATCTCATGCCGCTGCGGTATTACCTCGTTATTATCCGCTCGCTGTTGCTCAAAGGCGTCGGGCTCGACATGATCCAATTTGATGTCCTCGCCATGACCCTTTTTGCAGTCAGCATCATGACCGCCGCAGCGCTTCGATTTAGAAAACGATTGGATTAACGCGTAATAGGCGTTCTCCAACGCCGACATTGCGCTAGAGAGCGCAATCTACGCAATATTTTCCACGAGATTTCAAATCTCAGAGGAGTACCCCATGAATCACAAACGCCCTCCAATACCCGCCATCGTTTTGCTCGTGCTGGTCATTGCGTTCAGCGCCTATTTTATCGTCACGCAAACCGCAGATGACCAAAACGGCATCCTGACGGCCTCCGGCGCCATCGAAGCGACCCAGGTCAACGTTGCGCCCGAACTTGCCGGCAAAGTGACGGAAGTCCTTGTTGAAGAAGGTCAATCCGTTTCGACGAACGACCCGCTTCTTCGCCTCGACCCAAGCCTGCTGGCTGCCCAACGAGCCGCCGCCTCCGCCCAGGTTGACTCTGCCAACGCCACCCTCGCCTCCGCGCAAACCAAATATGCCCAAACGCTCGAGGCCGCCCTTGCCGCCCAAGCCGCGCAGCGCGCCCAAAACTGGCGCATAACTACCCCCGGCGAATTTGACCAGCCCAACTGGTACATCGAAGAGACCGCTCAAATCGCCGCCGCCCAAACCGAACTGGACGCCGCCCAAGCCGCCATTGATGAAGCGGCAACTTATCTTGATACCGTCATCAATGACCTGGACAACGCGGAATTCGTCAACGCCGGGAAGAGACTCGCCGAAGCCCGCATTGCCTTCCTCGTCGCAAAGGATGTCAAAGCCCAGGCTGGGAGTGCCTCCCAAAGCGGCGGTTTGAGCGATGCCGCAGATGATTATTACGATATTGCATCCGACGAACTGGACAATGCGCAGGAAGAATATAACGACCTGCTCGATACAGACGTTGCCGAAGATATCGAATACGCGCGCGGACGAGTCTTTGTAGCCCAGCAGCGCTATGACGCCGCCTATGCCCGCCTGCTTGCCCTGCAAACAGGCGCGGATTCTCCCGCAGTCATCGCCGCTGCGAAGGCAGTGGATCAGGCGCAGATGGCCGTCACGCAGGCAGAAGCAAACCTCGGCTTGATCGACGCGCAGATCGCCAAACTCACTATCAACGCGCCGATGGACGGTGTCATCCTCACTCGCAATGTCGAGCCCGGTGAATACCTCCAGCCTGGCGCGGTGGCGCTCAAACTCGCGGACTTGACCAATCTCACCATCACCGTCTACGTTCCCGAAGACCGCTATGGCGAGATCTCGCTTGGGCAATCCGCCAAAGTGAGCGTGGATTCCTTCCCCGGCGAAATCTTCACCGCCATCGTCATTCAAATTGCGGACAAAGCCGAATTCACCCCGCGCAATGTGCAAACTGTGGAAGGACGCTCCAGCACGGTCTTTGCCATCAAACTGAAAGTGGAAAATCCCGAAGGCAAGTTGAAGATCGGCATGCCGGCGGATGTGGTGTTCAAATAATCAGTGAACAGTAATCGGTCATCAGTGGGTGGTCGAGTAGGGCTGAGCGCTCTTTGCGAAGCCTGTATCGAGACCACATGCCCGGTGAAAAGAGTAAACCATGAACCCTGTGAAATTCAATTGGACGAAAATGAAAAATATCCAAAAGATCCATCGCCTGTTGTATGCTATCGGGCTGGGACCTCTCATCGGCAGGATCATTCTCCTTTTGACAACGACAGGTCGAAAGTCAGGTATGAAGCGGGTGACGCCTCTCCAATATGAAAAGATCGGCGAGGATTATTACGTCGGCGCGGCGCGCGGGATCAAGGCAGATTGGGTGCGAAATATCCAATCATGCCCGCAGGTCGAAGTTCGCGTGGGTGCGAAACAATTTCAAGGCGTGGCTGAGGTTGTGACCGACCCTTCAAGGTTTGCCGACTTTGTGGAAGTCCGACTCCAACGACATCCGTTCATGCTGGGCTTGATCATGGAAAAAGCGCATGGATTGCCGCGCCATCCACGCCGTGAGCAATTGGAAGAATTGGGAAGAACAGAAGCGTTCGTGATTCTGCACCCGACCAAATTTAGTGAGAATTAAAAATGACCGATACCCTCGTTCAGGCAACTGACCTGCATAAACATTTCGGCAATAACCGCGCGGTGGATGGAGTCTCCCTGCATATCAAACCCGGCGAAATCTACGGGCTGGTCGGCTCGGATGGCGCGGGCAAAACGACTACCATGCGTTTGCTGGTCGGCGCATTGCTTCCAAATAAAGGTGAGATTCATGTCTGTGGATACGATGTGTTGAAACAAACCGAACTCGCCCGCTCGCAGATCGGTTATCTCTCGCAGCGCTTCTCCATGTATGAAGATTTAAGTGTGCTCGAAAACATCCGCTTCTTCGCCGAAGTGCGCGGACTTTCGCAAACCGAATGGCTTCCGCGCTCGATGGAAATTCTTGAATTCGTCGGTCTCGCCGATTTCAAAGACCGCCGCGCAGGTCAACTCTCCGGCGGCATGAAACAGAAACTCGGCTTGGCTTCCGCCCTCGTCACCCGCCCGCGCCTGCTCCTGCTCGACGAACCTACTACCGGCGTTGACCCTGTGACACGGCAGGATTTCTGGCAACTTGTCATCAAACTTGTTTCAATGTCCCCCTCTCCCTCAGGGAGAGGGGTTAGGGGTGAGGGCGTTAGTGTCCTCATCTCCACCCCCTACATGGACGAAGCCTCGCGCTGTCACCGCGTTGGATTTATGAAATTGGGAAAGATCATTGCAGAAGATACCCCCTCCAATTTGCGTGCCCGCCTCAATGGACGCGTGCTGGAACTGCGCGGCAACCCCATCAACACCCTGCGCCGCATCGCGCACCAGGATGAAGATGTGGAGGATGTCGCCGCCTTTGGCGATAAACTGCACCTGCGCGTGAAGGAAAATGCGGTAAAGAAAGTTATATCCCGTTTGACAAAACAAATTAAATCGCAAAACGCAGAATTGATCGAACTCCGCCCCGTCCCGCCCACTCTCGAAGATGTTTTCATTGCCCTCTCCGACATTTGACCTTCAACCTTCAACCTGAGACATCTTATGACCCCCATCATCTCCGTTCAAAACCTCACGCGAAAATTCGGTGATTTCGTTGCGGTGGATCACATCAACTTTGAAGTTCACAAAGGCGAGATCGTCGGCTATCTCGGTCCCAACGGTTCGGGCAAAACCACCACCATCCGCATGCTGCTTGGCTTGCTCAAACCCAGCGATGGCAAGGCAACGGTCCTCGGTTACGATGTCTTCAAACAAAGCGAAGACATCCGTGCGCGCGTTGGATACATGTCGCAAAAATTCGCCATCTATGATGACTTAACGACTCTCGAGAATTTGACATTTTACGGCGGCGTCTATGGGATTAATGACAAAGCCCGCATCGCCCATACCCTGGAGTTGGTCGGACTCAAAGGGCATGAATCCACCCTAACGAGGGATATGTCCACAGGCTGGCGTCAGCGGCTTTCGCTTGGGATTGCGCTTGTCCACAAGCCGAAATTATTATTTCTCGATGAACCCACCTCAGGCGTTGATCCCACCGCCCGCCGCGCTTTCTGGGATTTGATCTATGAACTTGCCGAAGGCGGCGTTACTATTTTAGTCACCACCCATTACATGGACGAAGCCGAGTATTGCGAAAGAGTCGGTGTGATGCGCGAGGGAAAATTGCTGGCGATGGATACGCCCACGAATCTAAAACGCACCGTCATCACCGGCGATGTGTGGGAAGTCTTCGCGCATCCGCTGGAGCGTGGGCTGGAGATTCTCTCCGCGATGCCGGGCGTGGAACGCGTCGGGTTGGCGGGGGATCATTTGCGGGTGATCAGCCAAAGGGTAGGGAAAGAGGCGTTGCAAAACCTGTTAAGCAGAAAAAAGATTCGGGTGGAAAAAATCGAGAGGGGAGAACCAACCCTGGAGGATGTTTTCCTGGCGTTGGCTCGATAAAAAATTATGTCATTGCGAGGAGCGTTCTTGCACTCTGCGACGAAGTAATCCCCAATTAAGTAGGAGATTGCTTCGTCGGGAAAAGCGCCCTCCTCGCAATGACGAGGTAGTTTTATTGTTCAGGGGTGACGATGGCCATGATGAGATAGGCAATGATGATGCCAGGGCCGGCAAGAAAGAAACCAAGCACGAATAACAGGCGTACAACAGTGGGATCTATGTTGAGATAGTCTGCGAAACCTGCGCATACGCCCGCGATCATGCGGTTGGATTTGCTTCGGGTAAGGGGCTTATAGTCGCTCATTTTTTTTTACTCCTTTCGTTTTAGGTGACAGTCACTTTCGAAGTGACTGTCACCTTTATTACGCAGAGAAACGAAAAGAGTTGCAAACATGATTTATTTATGTTTTCTGCCCTCAAAATAATTTGCGCCTGCCGCGTAAAGCAGGAACCCTCCCAACATGATAAACACCACAGCCTGCAAGCCGAGCCATTTGAATTGCCATAAACCAAAGCCTGTAAATACAACGCCTACCAAACTATAGAATATCGCATTGCGCATATAGCCTGATGCAACACGTTTGGATTGGAACAAATTGCGTGCGGTGAGCTGTTCTTGTTTGTGTACGTCATCTTCGTGGCGATGTTTGCAGACAAGCACATCGTCAATGACAGCGGCGCATTCGGTGCATAGTCCTCGCTGACAGTGTTTGCATAGTCCAATGGCGGGTTTATCGGAGTGATAGAAGCAATTCATTTTTCATCTTTCCTCTTTGTAACTTGTCTACTTGTCTACTTGTTTACCTCTGTACCTGTGTACCTATCTACTTTTTTACAACTGGATGTCTCAGCACTGTCTTCATTTTATCAGGTGCGGCCTTGCGCGGGTCGCTGAGATAGATCTCGTGGTGCTTGCCGTTGGGCCCAACATTATCACGAAGTCCGTTCTCGTTCATGAATTCTTTCATTCGTTCTATTGTAGCAGGCTCGGTGGCATACGGTCCGATGTGCATTACTTGAACGCACAGGCCTTCTTCAAAATGGGCCAGTCTCGCTTTGGACAGCATTTCACTATCCCCTTTCTTCTTGCGGACTCCTTCACGCGCCTCCTCGAATAACTCTTTGGTGATGACATTGGGCTGCATGATCATCAGCGTATAAAACCAATTGTCCTTTACAGTGATGTCGAAGAAACCATCTTCCACCCACCACAGGCCTTCGAGCGCCATGACCGGATAATCAATCGCGTTTGTCTTGCGCTTTTTCAGCATGAATTTGAGCGTGTATGAAAGTCCATATAAAGCCTGCGTCGCTTCTTGAAAGCCAGGTGATGTTCCAGGGGCTTGTCCCTTTTCAATCGTGCCGTCAATCATGGCAAATTGCAAGTTGGGCACTTGGACGGTCTCTATCTTTTTGGCTGAGGGTTGATAAAGATGTTTGAATTGCTTTTTGAGGTCAAGTATTTTCATTTCAATCTCCTTTAATTCATGTTGCATTGGTTCTTTTCAGAATTTGTTGAACGAACAATGTCAGCCCTTTTGACGGGATTTTCTTTTGACCAAAATCCCAATCTTTCCACGCCGTCCAGATGGATTCGGGGACAAAGCGCCCATCACAATCAGCTTTTGATTCCACAATTTTCAACATTTCCTTGAAGCGTTTATCTTTCCTTGCCCATTTGAAGTGGCTCAACACGTCAAGCACATGCAGGATGTCGTACCAGAATAGCGGAGCTTTGAGCTTGCGGAAATCCGCGCCCATGAAGAACATGTAAGGATGGCGTTCCCTGCTTGTATCCCAGAGCGAGAGCAGGGTTTCCACGCCAATTTTTGCGGACTTGCCTTCCTGCAATTCTGGAATCCCAGCCAGCGCTTTTAACATCACCAGCGTTGCGTATGGACAAGGGTTATCCTTGCGCCCTGGCCCACGGAATTTCCCCAACTCTGGCGAGACAACACAAGGCCAGCCGTTATCGCGGACGAGTCCATCAAGGTACTTGATCGCGGTTTGTACGCGCTTGTCATCGCTTAATCCCATTTGGATCAGTGCGGCTACCACGATCGGCGCATCACATAATGCCCATGCCCATTCATCTTTTCCGCTGCCGCCAAAATGGGATGGGATGTTCATAGTCAGTTGAAATGGCCCTTGTTTGGATTGATGCTCCATAACTTTATTCACGATTTTCTTTATCGGCGGATCACTAACGCGTAAACCCAAATCCGCGATGAAGGCCAGTTTGTGGAAGGGCTGGCTGGCAGACTTGTGACTGTTGAGAACTGTTCCAGGCCAGTCCATCAATTCGGTGAGCAGGGATCGGATCTTTGCGTCAGTCAGCATTGCTTTACGCACGGTGATGACTTGCATATCTTGTTCCGTTTGGTTGAGCAAATCCAGGCGCGTTCGATATTCGATCCAGGAATCGCCTTGCAGCAGCCATTCGATGTTTTTGTCGTTCATGAATGTTTTCCTTTTTTAGTTGAAAAACCAAGCCGCATATATGTTGATTATGACATATTTTGGCAGGCAAGTATACAAGTAGACAGGTAGACAAGTGTTTGCACCTGTCTACTTGTTTCCGTGTTTACTTGTTTACGTATTTACCTGTCTACCTCTTCGCTCCCCCTTGTGAATCACATCTCTTCCATATTTTTCCTGCAACTTATCTAACACTTCCTGCAGCTTGCGGGATTTCTCGCTTCCCGCATCCCACAGGCTGAGTTGGCGTACTGGAGCACCAATTCCGCTGACACCGACTCCGATGAGTCTAACGGCTTGATTCGGCTTGCGGACAGTTTTCATTAACTTGATGGCTGTGCGTGAAATTTCGTCATCGTTGTTTGTGGATGTGGGAAGAGTGACTTGTCTTGTGATGGTCGTGAAGTCGCTCCAGCGAATTTTCAGTTTGACGGTTTTTCCAGCAAGGTCATTTTTTCTTAGCTGGCGTCCCACCTGCATGGACAGTTCGCGCAGGGTCTTTTCAAGGGTTTTTTCATCGCGTACATCCACATTGAAGGTCGTCTCCTGGCTGACAGATTTGGTTTCATAAACTATTACGATGGGACGGTTATCTATGCCTTGCGCGTGCTGCCAGAGGTCGCGCCCGTTTTCACCGAAGAGGTTAACGAGTTCTCTTTCAGGCCAGCGTGCAATGTCACCGATGGTGTGGATGCCGACTTCGGATAATCTTGCGAATGTTTTTGGTCCCACACCCCAGAGCATATCCGCGGGCAGGGGGGCGAGAAATTTTGCTTCGTCTCCAAAAGGAACGATGGTCAACCCAAAGGGAGGCCCGATGATTTTGCCCTTCGACTGCGTTCCTCGAAGGGCGCTCGTCACTCCGCTCAGGGCTGAGGATTTTTTCCCGACTTCGGTTGCTATTTTTGCAACGAGTTTGTTGGAGGCGATTCCGATCGAACTGGGTAAATGCAATTCGTTTTTTATCGCAGTTTGCAGGTCTAGAGCGAGGCGGGCAGGGGTTTTGCGAATGTCTGAGATGTCGAGAAATGCTTCGTCAATGGAGATCTGTTCCACGAAAGGAGTCAAATCCCGCAGTTTGATCATCACTTTTTCGGAGTATTCGCTGTACAGATGATGCCGCCCTGGCACGATGACTAAATTTCTGCATAAACGAATTGCGCGCGACATGGGCATGGCGCTGCGCACACCCATAGCGCGCGCGGCATACGAACAGGAGGCAACTACGCCTCGTTCGTTTGGCTTGCCTCCTACTGCAAAAGGCTTGCCGCGTAAATCAGGGTTTTGTATTTCTTCCACGGAGCAGAAGAAGGCATCCAGGTCAAGGTGAAGGATGGTTCGAGGCATGCTGATAATTATAGTTTACTGAGTCTTTGCCAAAACTGTTCTTTTTCGTTGAAATCCAGGAATCTTGACCGTGACTTGGATATGGAAAAAAACCATAAAATTGACCAGTTGTATATATTGAACTTTCCTTAAAGAAAAGATATACTAGGGGTGGCGTATAGTCGAATGGAACTTTTTAGGATATTATCTCGTCACTGTTTGGTATTGAATTGGATGGAGGAATAAATGAAAGCTATATCACGAACGATATCAGTACTGCTCCTGCTGGCATTGATGATCGCATTCATGCCTGGAGCAACATCCAGCGCGAATGCGGCTACCTGTTATTGGGCGCAGTTCATCGCGGATGTAACGATTCCAGACGGCACAAACTTCACGGCTGGCACTGCTTTTACAAAGACCTGGCGCTTAAAGAATATCGGCTCATGCGCGTGGAATAGCAGTGACGTTTCCCTCATTTTCGTAAGCGGAGAAAGAATGGGCGCACCGACGTCTGTCGCCCTTCCGACATCTGTAAGCCCCGGGCAAACAGTGGACATCTCTGTTAATATGACCGCACCAAGCACAGCCGGACATTATTTCGGCTATTACAAATTCAATAGCGCATCGGGTGGTAATTTTGGCATAGGCTCCACGGCTAATAGTTCTTTTTGGGTCGAGATCAATGTCAATTCATCATCCGGTACGGGATATGACTTTACCGTGAACGCACCCTCGGCGTCGTGGTCCAGCGGTGCGGGCGCATTAACCTTTCCCGGCTCGGATGGAAGTGCAAATGGATTCTCGCTGAAGAAGGATAACCCCAAGCTCGAAAATGGAATTAATTCTGCCCAGGCGGGCTTGCTCTTTGCTCCCAATAGTGTAACCAATGGTTATATCCAGGGAATCTACCCGGCCTTCTACGTGCAGAGCGGTGATCGCTTCCAGGCGACCATCGGTTGTGAATATGGCTCAACCTCTTGTTATGTCGCCTATCGCCTCGATTATCAGATCGGCTCTGGCGCAGTCAAGACCTTTTGGACCTTTCGTGAAAAATATGAAGGCTTGAGCTATAACGCCAATCTTGATTTGAGTTCGTTGGCAGGACAGAATGTCAAGTTTATTCTCGTTATTTCCGCCTATGGCTCACCGACTGGCGATCGGGCTTTGTGGGTCAATCCCATCATCTCGCGCGTTGGCGGTAGTACACCCCCAACAGTCATACCTGGCACGCCGCCCACATCGATACCAGCCACCTGTGACCGCGCACAGTTCATTGCAGATGTCACCGTGCCGGATGGCACCACCTTTGCTCCGGGTGTCACCTTCAACAAGACCTGGCGTTTAAAGAACGTAGGCACATGCACGTGGACGAATTACAGCTTGATCTTTGACTCGGGGGCCAAGATGAGCGGTCCCGATTCCGCGCTTATTCCCACATCCGTGGCGCCCGGTCAGACTGTGGATATCACGATCTCACTAACCGCGCCGACCACAGCAGGCATACATCGCGGTTACTGGAAACTCAAGAATAATACCGGCATTCCGTTTGGAATTGGCTCTGGCGGCATAAAATCATTCTGGGTTGAGATTAATGTCTCAGGCACAGGCAGTACTCCCGGCACGCCTGTAACGCCGGCTACTTCTATCGCTGGCACAAGTTATGACTTTGTTGCAAACGTATGCGCGGCAAAATGGTACAGCGGAGCCGGCGAACTACCCTGCCCAGGCACGAATGGCGATGCAAGGGGATTTGTGCTGATCGCCAATCCGTCCAAATTGGAAAACGGCACTACTGACAGCCGTTCAGGTCTGATCACCTTCCCGCAGAATGTCAACAATGGCTATATCCAGGGCATCTACCCTTCCTACAATGTAAAATCCGGTGACAGATTCCGCGCCACGGTTAACTGTGAATATAATTCAACCTCCTGTTACGTTGTCTTCAGGTTGGACTATTCATTGAGTGGCAGTTCGTCCATCCAAACTTACTGGGCCTTTGTTGAAAATTACGAAGGCGGTATTTACGCGGCCGATATTGATCTGGGTTCTCTCGTGGGCCAGAATGTAAAATTTGTTCTGACCGTGCTTTCGGCCGGTTCGCCAACAGGCGATCGCGCGCTCTGGGTTGCGCCAATGATTTACAATGCCGGCTCGACCGCTACGCCGACAATTACCCCTTCTCCAATTTTTACACCTACTGCGACATTGACACCATCAGCGACCTTTACGCCATCGGCGACCTTTACACCTACACCAACATTCACAGCAACACCGGTGCCGACACATACAGGGATCATTCCTGCGGGATACAGGTATGATTTCGGTACAGCTTCGTCTCAACTTGAACCGAGTTATGCCAGAGTAACCGAATTTACGGCCTATCCAATAGGCAGTTTTGGCTGGACTAACCTATCCGGTCTTGAATCAAGAGATAGAGGTGCTCCGGATAATAGAATAACGAGGGACTTTGTCCAACATGCCTCTGCGGCAAGAACCTTTAAGGTGGATCTGCCTGACGGTAACTATACTGTCACCGTTACAATGGGAGATAATGACCATCTTCATGACAACATGATAGTAAAAGCAGATGGAACTACCAAACTTGCGGATGTAGACAGTGCTGCGGGAGTATTTACGGTCAATTCATTTGCCATTACTGTGAGTGGTGGTTCAGTCTCTTTTGAGTTTTCAGACGGTGGTGGAAGCGATCCCACCTGGATCGTAAATAGTCTTACGATCGTGCCGTAAATTTGTGAGTAGTATTTTATTCCCGTTGTCTACGGACAACGGGAACTTTTATATTAAGTAGGCGTTCCCTTCCGAATAGGAGACTTTATGAAAAAGCTATTTATTCTGATTATGACATTCCTGATCGCCTGCGCGCCTATCGCCTCACAAACATCCGCCTTCTACTTTAATCTGACGCCTGCTCCCGCCGACCTCAGCCTTGATTCCACGCCGGAGCAGATCCAGCGCGCCATGTGGGAAAGCGCGGCAAAGTGGACAACCCTTCAAATGGAAGGCATCGTCACATGGTATCTGCCGGATGGAACGACACAGGCATATCAGGAAAAGGTCTGGCTTGATCCGCTTAATAACCATTACAAAGTTGAATTGAACGGCATCACCAACAGCACAGATAAGTTCTTAAAATTCTGTGATGGTTCAAAAGTTTACAATATCAATTTGAATAATGGGCAGGTCGAAAGTTACGACTATCCCGATTTCGCACGAGTAGGGCAATATATTCCTCCCATGATCGAGGGTGAAGCCTATCCCAATCCAATTTGGGGTCAAATCGGTTCACCCCTTTCTCAACTTGCTTTTCCCTCAGATTATGTCCAAAATAAGGGAATTTTCAAACCGGTTGGCATGGGACCAATTGCTGGGCGCGAGGCCCTGATCGTTACATGGCAGTTTAGTGAAAACAGCGTGCCCTCCTGGAAGATGTGGCTGGATACTCAAACTGGCGTGATGTTGAAATTGCAGGAGCTCGGAAAGGATGGCAGCGGTAAATTGGAGGGCGAGCGCGTTGTGGTTAACATCACTTTTAATCAAATCATGGATCCGTCCGTTTTTACAATGCCCTCTGACCTGACGCTGGGCGTAAACCCGGCCCAGATTGGATCGATGCCCGTTGTTACCGAGTCAAGCGCAACCTATAATGGGGAAGCGGGGGAGTTGTATTTCTTCATGCAGCCGCGGCAGGCAGGTCAATCCATTCAGTTGGTTAAAGTCTCAGCCTTATGTATTATCGACAGCGGGAAATGTCCGTCGCTGGAAAAGATCGAAGTCCCCTTTTCTTTTAACTTCACCATCAATGCGCTGGCCTGGTCGCCGAATGGAAAGTATGCCGCATTCTCATATTCGGATAACCCGAACGGCACACCGACAAAGTTATGGCTTTTCGATGCGGATGTAAAATCCTGGACGTCGCTGGCGCAATTCCCCTATATTGATCCGCCATTTTGGTCATCGGATGGTTCGTGGATCGCGTTTCGCACGCAGGATGGACTCGGCGGCGAGGATGTGTATGTGACACACCCCGATGGTTCGGAGTTGAAGAATATTTCCGGCGACCTGCCTATTGATGGAAGGCCTTATATCATGGATGGCTGGTACACGGACGCGGCAGAGCCGTGTATCATCATGCGTTCTGCTTTGCCGGATAATGCGGGCAGTATTTATCTTGTCCGCGCCGCAAATGGACAGGCGCGATCAATGTTTGAGACGGTTTTGACGAAGGCGCAATTTGTGGCATCACCCGATGCGGGTTTCCTTGCATATGATGATTATGACTACAACACTCAAACCCATGTTTTGAAAGTGATGGAACCAGACGGTGCAAACGCAGTGACTATTGCCAATTTCACGGGCGGCTCGATCTACCCGCTCATTTGGTCGCCGGATAGCAGTTTGATCGCCTTCAATTATTACAGCAGTTTTACGAGCGCAGAACCGGGCGCGCAGGTGTATGTGGTCAGCCGAACAGGGAAAAATCTATCACTGGTTTACAAAGGCACAACGATTGGGCGACTGATCTTTTCGCCAAGCGGAAGATATTTACTGGTCGAAGAAACCACTTCGATCTCAGGTGGTCATTTATTTTTGGTCAACCTCATCACGTTGGAACAGAAGATTTTAAATGCCCCGGGTTTAACCACGGATTACGATTGGTACGCGCCTTCATGGAGGCCTTAGAACTATTTTTTCCTGACATCCAACACTGCGATTTTGGTTGAGTGATTGAATGGGCTTGGGTCGGTGATTGGCGACCCGACTTTGTTGTAACCTGTGAAATCTTCCGGCACGGGGATTAATTCTTTGATTTTCAAATATCCATCTTTGCAAAGTTCTTCGAGCGTTTGGATGTATGTCTGCCCGCTGACGTAAAGCGCGTTGTTGATCGCAATCAGAATGCCGCCGTCATTAATGAGCGGGTGCACTTTGTTGATCAGCCGCGCGCTGTCATGCACCTGATCCACTTTTCCTTTGGAAGTAGTCGAATAAAACGGCGGGTCAATGATGACACAATCGAAGCGTTTGTTTTCCCGTTTCATATTACCCACTTGCTCGAAGAAATCCCTGGAGATGAAATCTCCTTTTTGGATGGGGATGCCGTTGAGGGTATAAGACTCTTTGGCGATATTGAGAAACCCACGGTTTAGGTCCACTTGCACTACGCGGCTGGCTCCGCCTTTGAGCGCGGCGACTCCGAAACTGCCCGTATACGCGAAGGTGTTCAAGACGGATTTATCCTTTAGATGATCCATGATCCACTTGCGGAGGATGCGTGTGTCGAGATATAAACTCGAGTCGCGATGGATGGTCAGGTCAACAGCGTACCAGACTCCGTGCTCTTTGATTTTGCGGTCTGGTTCGTCACCGAAGATCAGGGTTCCTTTTTTCTCTGCCTGTGTTTTGCCATTGCGTACTTTCAATATTCCAGCGTGCAGCCAATTTAGCGCGTTTTGCAAATAGACTGTTACTTCTTGAATCAGGGATTGATTTTGTGCTGGATCGTCGGCGTAGTTGTGAATGACGAGGGTGCGCCCGTAAATATCCAATGTTAGATCGGGATAGCCTTCGGTGAATCCGTTGAAGAGGCGGAAGGCAGATTCATGTTGTGAGTCCATCAAGGACAGGCGCGAGGCGATGGCTTTTTCGAGCAGCTGAATTACGAAAGATGTTGTCATCTTATTTTTGAATATTCCTTGGGTTGAATACTGAGATTTGTTTTGTACCCAAAATAGCTTGCGCCTCGGCGTTTAACTCGACCCAATAGAAATTACGATGCTCGGAATATGGGTCAATTCTGAAGACTGTACCTTCATACCAGCCTGCATTTTCCCCAAACTTCGAGTCAAGATAAATCTTGACCTGGTCGCCAATCTGGATCGGTTCCGTCATTATTTTTTACGGTTCACAAACCAGAATAACCCTGCTCCAATAAGCATGGTGACCGCACCGTTGATGACCCATTGCGGATTGCCGCGCATAAATGTTCCCGGCAGAAGATTGAGTCCCTGCAGGGAAAATTCCGCCCGTGAGGATCAGCAAGATTGCGATGATTTTCAGAAGTATTTTAATCATACGTTTTTTCTCCATGATTGATTTATCTCTCTTTTAGAGGTTTTACACGTAATATCAGTAGATCACGAAAACCCTGTGTAGGTTGCGCTCTCTAGCGCAAAACAGGCGTTAGAGAACGCCAATTACGCGCTTTCGTGAAGTACTGAATATAAATAGCTCTATTGCGAAAGTCCCAAAATAAGCCAAGCTTGCAGTCTGACGGTTTTTGAAAGCACAGGTTTTGACTGGTTGCAAGCCTCTCATACGATACTTGTGTAAGAGGTCGAACATATCTGCCTTCAAAAAACTCTCTGACAGATTCTTGACAGAGAGTTGGAGGATAGACGCTTCGGTTCTGAACCTAGGGGTTGGGTGTGCCTGCGACGGCTACCCCGACCCATGAAAAGACGCGTTTGTCACTCGTCGCGCCAGAATTGACCCAGATGGGCGATCCTTGATCGTCTGTTCCAGCCTGCCGAACGGGGGTAATCCACCAGCGCAGAATGTGGGCCACATTATCCTTCGGGCGGAAGGAGGTCGGAACGATGTATTTCGTGTCACTTACATAGTCTGTGATGCGGCGGGTCTTGTCCGCAGTGACATCTTCAACTGTAATTTGATAGGCTTCGCCATCGCGCAGTGCCCCGACAGATGCCCATTGCAAGGTGACCACGTCATTTGCCAAAGTGAAGGCGGCTCCGTCCGCAGGCAGGAGCAGGTTCGGGGCGGGATAGGGAGGCGGAATCGTCGCGGTGGGCGTGGGTTTATTGGGATCTGCCGCGCGGGCGCAAAGGGGTATGTTTAGGGGCTGTCCAGTGAATACATTGTCTGTCGTCAGCCCGTTGAATTCCTTGATGGCAGACATGGGTACAGCGTAGTTCAAAGAGATGCTGGATAGTGTGTCATTTTCCTGAACTGTGATCGGGACAGTTTCGCAGGCCTGACGGGTCGCGTCCGCAGACAAAGGAGTATTGGTCGGTGGTGGGGGGATGGTCGGCGTTGGGTAGGGAATCTTGAGAGCTTGTCCAACGCTGATCGGGCAGGTGGATGGCAGGTTGTTGGCGATGATAATACTTTGAACCGAGATGCCAAAGTTGAATGCTATTTGAGAACAGGAATTATCGCCAAATGCAACAATGTAATCAAAGGGCGGCTGAAGTGTAGCGGTGGGAATGTCTGTTGGAGGCAAAGTTGCGGTAGGTGGGATTGTTGCCGTTGGGGTTTCTGTAGGGGTGGGGGTGTCTATTGTTGAAAATGCAGCTTCATCTTTTGGCACAGCAAAGAATGTGACGGCTGCGGCAATGATGATGACGATTGCCAGCAGGCCGACAGCCGCAGGGAGGCTCAGGCGAATCTCCGGCATGCGGCTTGCCTGCACCGATTTTTCTGCTTTCTTTACAACTTTCGGTTCGAGGCGCGCGCTGAATTCCGCTCCACATACGAGACAGCGCGGGGCATTCTCACTTAAGCGAGTTCCGCAGGTGGGACAAACTTTTGTTTTGCTGGAAGTAGGTTCTGGAGTCATACGGGCGAAGATTATACCTTGATTTATATCTGTAACTCGATGTTAATTTATTTTCCCTTTACGACAACCATATTCATTCGAGTGTATTGACGACGTAATGTCCGAGCTGGCTCACATTCGGGAAAGCGGTCATGATTGTCCTATGTGCTTATGTCGCAGCTGGTTTTGGCAGGGTGGTGACCAGTACCTTGTCCACGCGGCGGCCGTCCATATCCATTACTTCAAAGCGATAGCCATGCCATTCAAAGTGGTCTGCGGCTTGGGGCACTCGTCCGAGCGAGGTCATCACGAAGCCGCTTAAGGTTTCATATTCTTCTTCATGGGGAAGCGCGGTGAAATTAAATATCTCCTTGAATTCATCCGCTTCCAACATGCCATCCAAGAGCCAGGAGCCGTCCTGTCTTAGGGTGGCTTGCGGTTCCTCGAATTCCATGGCGCCGACGATCTCTTCCAAAATATCGTTGATTGTAAGCAAGCCTTGCAAGCCCCCAAATTCATCTACAACCAGGAGCAGTTCCGTGTTCTTTTCTTTAAAGAGTTCCAGGGCGCGAGATGCGAACATGGTTTCGGGAATAAAAAACGCTGGCTTGAGCAAGGTTTTTAAGTCAATCGCTTTACCTGATAAGCTTTCAACCAATAGGTCGCGTGATTTTACGATTCCAATGATCGTATCGAGGGAATCCTGCCTGACAGGAAAACGCGAGTATGGGCAATCGGCAATTTTTTGCCTGATCTCCTCTATCGAGTCCGTTACATCCAACCAGACAAGCTCGGTGCGCGGTGTCATCAATGAATACACGCGCGAGTCACCAAGGCTGAAAATCCCTTCCACCATATCCTGTTCCGATTCTTCGAAGACGCCCGCCTGCGTGCCCTGACTGATGAGCATTTGAAGTTCCTCTTCTGTAATAGGCGGTTCAAAGGAAGGATTAACCCCGATCAGGCGCAGAGCAAAATTTGTCGCTCCGCTCATTAGTTTGATGAAGGGAGAAAATACTCTTGAAAGAAAGAGCATTGGTCCTGCCACCGCCTGCGCAATTTTCTCCGGGCTGTTAAGCCCCAATCTTTTTGGTACCAGTTCACCCAGCCAGATGGTTAGGATCGTAATGGATATCACCACGACACCCAGCGCAATCGAAGCGCTGTACTCGCCGATGTAGGGGATATTCTGCAATGCTCCTGCCAGTGATTTTGAAATTGTTGCGCCCCCGATCGCGCCAGCCAGAACCCCGATCAATGTAATTCCGATCTGGATTGTGGATAAAAAAATATTTGGATCTTCGATAAGTTTCAAAGCCAAACTGGAGGATTTATTGCCTTCACCCGCTTGTTGCTGCAGGCGTGCCTTTCGTGATGCAATCAGAGCGGCTTCTGACATTGCCAGAACGGCATTGACCAGAATCAGCGCAAGGATGATCAATATTTCGTTACCAATGTTCATGTTTTCCTTTGGTGATACTCTTTAGAACGTCTTAAAACCATATAGCCGCGCAAATTGATCCGCGGCGCGACAAATTTTCGTCAGTTTTGATGAACGAATTACTGGGAGGTTGATCGGGGGGTGGGCTTGGATCTGGTTCTATGGGGATTTCAGACATGATGTTTAATGCAGGTTTATTTTCAATCCTATTGTACTTGAAAGTTACTTCTTTTTTTCAATTTTGTTCTCAATATTTTTTAAGCGTTTATTTAAGCGACCATAGCTGCGAGCAACGATCAATGGGATGAGGAGCACCAGCGTAACCAGCGCGCAGGTAATGCCGAGTTCCAGAATGCCAATACGGAACATTTACGCTTCGACCTCCACGCCGCGGCCTGATCGTACTTCCCCGATTATCCACACAGGCTGACTCAGTTCTTTTGCGCGCTTTTCAAAATCTGCTAATTTTTCAGATGACACGCCGAGCAACAAACCGCCGCTGGTTTGCGGGTCAAATAATAACATTTGTGCGGGTTCATCCAACTTCTCATCAAATTGTACATTCTTTTCAAAATGTCCCTTGTTATCGAACGCGCCGCCGGGAAAAATTCCTTTTTTGGCATAACCGTGTGCGCCGCTTAAGAAGGGAAGTTTTGAATTTTCAATGTACAACGAAACGCCGGATGCTTCTGCCATTTCCATACCGTGACCAAGGAAACCAAACCCGCTAATGTCTGTCCCGCCGCGCAGATCGAATTCCATTGCAAGTTGACCCGCCGTTTTGTTCAAGCGTGACATCCATTCGATGGCTTCTTTTACATCGCTATCCGAGGCTTTCTCTTGTTTAAGCGCGGTTGTCGTCACGCCGCCGCCCAATGGTTTTGTGAGCACAAGCGCATCGCCGACTTTCAATCCGCTTTTGGTGATCATCTTGCGCGGATCAACGAAACCGATCACGACCAAACCGTATTTTGGTTCTTTATCTTTGACAGTATGCCCGCCCGCGATAACCACGCCCGCCTCGCGTGCTTTCTCTGCGCCGCCGCGTAATATTTCAATAGAAATTTCCGTGGGCAGGTTATCCGGCAACGCCGCAATATTCAATGCAAGAAAAGGCTGTCCGCCCATTGCATATACATCCGAGAGACTGTTTGCCGCGGCGATCGTGCCATATTCATAAGCCGTATCCACAACGGGAGTAAAGAAATCAGTTGTCATCACAATCGCTTTGTCTTCGCTTAAACGCCAAACGGCCGCGTCATCCGGTGCTGCAAGACCAACCAACAGGTCCGGGTACGAGGCGGGATCGAAGATATCCTTGATGGGACGCAGAACCTGCGCCAGCGCGTCGGCGCTAAGTTTGGACGCTCAGCCTGCGCAAGTCGAAAGCGTAGTCAGGCGGATTTCGCGTCCAGTTTGTGGGATTGGCATTTCATCTCCAAAAAATGTGACCAATAACCAGTCTCTCTGGCTACTGGTCACACTGCTCATTAATTACTTTTTACTGAGCTGGGACTGTTCCAGTGTCTGGTAATGGCAGGATAAATTGATTGCCTGTGGGTATAAAAATGGTGGTCACGCCGGGGGCAAGTTTCAAGATATATTGATATTGCAATAAAGTAGGCGTGAGTGATTGTGACAGCAATTGATTAGCTTGCGCCTCAGCCTGCGCATTGATCAAGCGCGCTTCTGCTGCGCCCTTGGCCGCGATCACTGCCGCATCTGCCTGACCTTGCGCGGTCTGACGGGCCTGCTCCGCTTCCTGCTTCTTTGACTCGACAACGAACTTTGCTTGCTGCGCCTGCTGTTCAGCAACCTGCTTTTGTTCTACAGCCGCGGCATACTCATCGCTGAAACGAATGTTGCGCAGCAGGAAATCGGACATGATGATGTTATTGTCCTGCAGTTTTGATTCGATCTCAGTACGGATCGCAGTTTCCAACTCGGCGCGCTTCGTGCTGACCAGTTCTTCCACACCAAATTGTGAAACCGCATTGCGGATGGCCGCGCGTGCTACAGGTCTGACCACATTTTCTTCATAGCGGTTTTGCCAGACAGTATGCAACTGGATCAATTGTGTTGGGTCCACCGCATAAATGACCGAAGCGTCAATGAAGATCTGCTGACCGTCCTTTGTGCGCGCCTGAATCGAATCGTCGCCTTGTACTGTGCCCTCACTGGTTGTAGATGACATCGTATATGTTTGCCGCGCAATGGAATATTTCTGCACGCTCTCAACGAATGGAATGATCCAATGCAAGCCCGGGGTCAACGCTACTTCGCGGTAGCCCTTTGGCGCAAACGCTGAAATCACGACCCCGTACTCATTGGCTTGCAGGAATACCAACCCCGCGCCAACTGAGGTTAAAAGAATTGCGGCAACGAGTAGCACAACCACCAGCGAAGTTAATCCTTTTGTAGGTTGATTGCGGCTGGTACGCACGAAAATCATAACCAACACACCGACGAACCCGATCCAGACAAAGGACGCAAGCCCCTGTAGTAAAGTCGAAATACTCATTGTTTCCTCCGAAACATAAATTTTCCTGATTATAACTCTCTTGCTCACGCCCTCGAAGCGTGTTAATATTTCTCAAATGAAAACCGGTAAAGGTCAACTGCATGAAATTTATCTGGATTCCGGCGCCTGGATCATTTGTCCGCCCGAGCTGATTCCCGCCCCCGGACAATATCTGCTCGCCCACGCAGGCGGATCAGATTCACCGTTGGTTGTTCCTGTTTTCTTCAGCGACTCAGCGCCGAATGGATTCCGCTCTGCGCCGCTTTTGAAATCAGCCTGGCTTCCGGGCACGCGTCTCAATCTGCGCGGCCCGATCGGGCATGGATTTTCAATTTCGGCATCTGCACGCAAAGTGGCATTGATCGCATTCGATGATTCGCCTGCGCGTTTGCGCGGGTTGATCTCCAGCGCACTTAAACAAGAGGCTGAAATCGTTTTAGTCTGCAACTCGGTGGCGGATGAATTGCCAGAAGCCATAGAAGTTCAACCATTGCAAGCTATGGTTGACATATTCCACTGGGCAGATTATGCCGCGATGGATGTCCGGCGCGAGAACTTGCATCAGTTGATGGAAATGCTTGGGAAACAGGAGCATGTCCGGGCGAGGTCGGAAGCGCAGGTATTAGTCCGCGCGCCAATGCCCTGCGGGGCGCTTGCTGAATGTGGTGTCTGCGCATTAACGCTTCGTCATAAATGGAAAATGATCTGCAAAGATGGTCCTGTGTTTGATATCGAGGAATTGTTATAAAAACCTCCCGCACTGTGGGAGGTTTTAGTACCAGATCCTGAATGATGTTGTAGTGGTTGCGTTTAAGCCAATGTAGGCGCAGTTAATATCCGCGTAGATGAGACGGGCATAAGGCTGGTCAACGAATGAGAATGAGATGACACCCACGCCGTTGGAATCGGTTGTGATGACGGTTGAGTCGTTTCTTCCATCGGGCCAGTGTAAGGATGCCATACAACCAGCGTTGGATACAGGTTGCGCGTTTTGATCTTGCAGGATCAAAAAGATTGTCTGGTCGTCACTTGCCAACCTCACGGCGTTCTGCGCAAACGCGCGCACCTGCAGACTGGTAATAACTTTCGGGGCATTTCCAATTGGATTGGTTGAAGCCAGCAAGCCAGGGTCTTCCCCAAGGCTGTCAAAGTAGATGCGCCCGAGGTCTGAAACAACGACTCGCTGGCCTTCCGCTTTCCAGGGCTGCCATTCCAACCTTGTCTTTTCAAAGTATTGAACGAGTTTATCTTCATGATATTCAAACCCGGAGATGGGATAACCGAATTGCGCCGTGCCGCCATATTGGTCGAAGAATTCAAGAAAGGCAAAACAAACCGCATAACCCGTCTCTGGGTAGGTGCGGCATGCGAAGGAGTTGTTTATATTCTGTGTGCCGCTGGATACGAAGGTTTTTTGTCCCAGAGGCGTAAGTTGAACACGCTCCCCGGCGGGCAGTTCTGCGTGGTACTCAAAACGTGCGCGCTGGAAGTATTGCACGGTCTCCCCGTCTTTGCTGACGAATTCCTCTGTGATGGGGTAGCCATAGAGAAAAATTGCATTCGGGTTGTTGTCATAAAATCCCAAGAACTCCCCTTTAACATTGTGACCGGTCTCGCTAAAATATTTCGACTCCAGCGTTTGAGCGTAAACAGAAACCCAACCAGCGCCAAGTAAACCAATTGCTGTGATTATTGCAATGATTCGTCTGAACATTATCATCTTGTTCATTATACTCAGAAATATTTAACAGGACAATACAAACAGCTAACTGAGATCATTACTTATTAATGCCTGAATGATCTTTTCAGCGGCGTGACCATCGCCATAAGGATTGACCGCCTTGGCCATTTCTGCATATGCGATTTCATTATCCAAAAGTCGCTTCGCCTCCTGGAAGATGCGGCTGGTTCCTGTTCCCACAAGTTTGAGTGTCCCCGCCGCGACTCCCTCCGGGCGTTCGGTCACCTCTCTCAGGACAAGAGTCGGGATGCCAAAGGCGGGCGCTTCTTCCTGAATCCCCCCTGAATCCGTGAGGATGAGCGCGGTGTGTTTCATCAGGTGGACAAGCGGCAAATAATCCAAGGGCGGGAGCAGGGTAATGTGGTCTTTGCCTTTGAGAAGCCGATAGACAGGTTCCTGCACGTTTGGGTTCAAGTGGACAGGATACACGATTTCCACGTCGCCGCGTTTTGCCAGTTCGATCAGTGCCTGGCAAATATCTTCCATCGGTCTTCCAAAATTCTCGCGGCGGTGAGCGGTAACAAGAATTAACTTCTTATCATCATTGCCAATGTCATTGCGAGGAGGGTGCTCTTCCCGACGAAGCAATCCCCCTGCACTAGGAGACTGCTTCGCTATCGCTCGCAGTGACATAATTAATTCAGTAATCTCCGCAGGTTCATCTTGTTTTGAAACATATTGCAGCGCGTCAATGACTGTGTTCCCTGTAACTTTGATAATGCTTTCATCAATCCCTTCGCGCAAAAGGTTTTGTTTTGACCATTCGGTCGGCGCGAAATGCAAGTCAGCGGTCACGCCGGCCACGCGGCGATTGATCTCTTCCGGGAAAGGCTGCCATTTATCGTGGGTGCGAAGTCCCGCCTCTACGTGACCGAATTTGATGCGGTGATAATATGCAAGCAGGGAGGTCATCGCAACTGTGGTTGTATCGCCCTGCGCTAAAACCCAATCGGGTTTGAAATCTGTAATAACGGGGTCGAGGTTGGTAAAGATCGCTGCGCTTAACTGCGCAAGGGATTGGTCATCCCGCATCAAGTCCAAATCATAATCAGGTGTGACCTCAAATAAACTCAATACCTGATCCAGCATTTGACGATGTTGGGCTGTGACGCAGACGCGCGATTCCACACCTGCTGATTGAGCAAGCAGTCTCACAATCGGAGCCATTTTCACGGCTTCCGGCCTTGTACCGAATACGGAGAGGACTCTCAATTTGCGATTTCCCATTTACGATTTTTGATTGACCGCTGGCGATTTATTGTCGCCGAGATGGAATAGTTGAAAGCCAGATTCTTTCCATGCTTCGCTGTTCCATCCATTAACGGCGTCTATCGCGATACGCGCTTTGGTTTTTTTTGCGATTTCTTCCGGATTTAACTGGCTGAATTCTGTGTGTTTTACCAATAACATGATCGCATCTGCATCTTTTATTGCATCTTCAAGCGAGGAAGCCATTTGAATGTCCGGTAGATTTGCATCCGGTTTGAAAGGCTCCCATACTTTTACTTGTGCGCCTTCATCTTGAAGCAGGTGCACTACTTCGTTTGCAGGGCTTTCGCGCAGGTCATCTACATCAGGTTTGTAAGCTAAACCAAGCACGGCAATTTTCTTCTTTGAAAGCGTGACCAATGCGCGTTTGACAGTATCCACCACAAAATGTGGTTGCGCATCATTCACCTGCCGTGAGTGATAGATGAGAGGGGTTAACTCTGGAGCGGCTTCCACAAAGAACCACGGATCCACGCTGATGCAATGTCCGCCCACGCCGGGGCCCGGGCTGAGGATCTTTACGCGCGGATGCAGGTTTGCAATTGAAATTGCCTCCCATACATCCACGCCAAATTTATCTGCAAGGCGGGAGAATTCGTTTGCGATTGCGATATTAACATCGCGGTAGGTATTCTCCATCAATTTGACCATTTCAGCAGTAGTGGCATCGGTCTGGATAATCTGTCCTTGAACGAAAATTGAATATAGTTCTTTTCCCGCTTCCGCTGATTGGGGGGAGACGCCGCCGATGACGCGCGCGTTCTCGATCAATTCACGCATGATCTGTCCCGGCAAAACCCGTTCGGGAGAATAAGCCAAATGAAAGTCGCGCCCAGCTTCGAGTCCGGTACGAGCGAGGAGCGGGGCAATCAAATCCACAGTCGTGCGTGGAGGGGAAGTCGACTCAAGCACAACCAGATTCCCTTTCTTCAAAAATGGCAGGATGGATTCTGCTGCTGAGATCACTGCGCGCATATCCGCCAGTTTGTAGGTCATACCGTTGTACTCGCCGAATTTGTTCTCATGAAACGGAGTCGGAACGGCAATGATGAAGGCATCTGCCTCTTCAGGTTTGCTCGCAACTCTAAATTTGCCAGAGCGAATGGCTTTGGTCACCTCCTCGCGCAAGCCAGGTTCGTGAATATGGATCTCGCCTCTATTCAGGGTCTCGATAATGTGAGAATTAATATCCACGCCAAGGACATTGACTCCATGTGCGGCAAATGTGGAGGCGGTAGGGAGACCGATATAGCCAAGCCCGATGACACAAATCTTTTGAAATTTCACTCAAGCTCCTAGGATAATTAAGGATTAGGGAAAGGTTTATTAGGATTGTAGTTACCGCTATTAAACTGAACAAGTTTGCTCCAATCAATTTCGCCAGTTTTTTTATCACAGAATTTGTTAATGAGTTGCTTTGTAAGTATATTAATGATTCCGCCACGCTTCTTTAAGAAATCGTCATTATGTTTCTTTGCCTCGTAGCCAATCGGATCAACAATTTCAATATATAGATTTGGATTCTCGCTAATTAAATACCAGAAATTCTGCCCAACAATTTTCATGTAACCACGTATAAACGAGGTTTTTGTTTTTCCGTAACAAATCCCTAAAACTGATTGAACATTAAGAGTATGATGGGATTGCTTGAGGCGAGCGACAGCTGTTTTCAAATCTTGTTCAAGTTTATCTTGCTGGGAACTATTTCCCCAATTCGGCCCTGATTTTACAGATACAACATAATGCGTGTTGCTATTGAAAAATTCTAAGTCAACACCTTGTGCTGTAGATTTATGTCCATTGCAAGTTTGTTCTGCGACAAAAACAGCAAGCCCTTCAAGAAAATCTCCAAATAGTTTTTCTTCTGATGAAGACAAAAAAGCATTTAAAAGATCATCAATTAATTCACTAGCTTTGCTTAGGTTTTTTGCTTTGAATAAGTACGGGTTTTTTGTTAACAACTTTTCAAGGTTTAACTCTGCCAAAGACTTTAGTTTTCTTTGGTGAAAATCCACTATATTTTCGTTTACATAATCTCTTACATGGTTCAAATTGAGAGAGTTCATTTTTTACCGTTCTTTCCGTTTTTGGAAACAGTGTATTTCCCCTTTTTTTCGGCAATAATTGGGAGTTTTAACTGTTTTCCAAAGACACGTTGATTAGAAAGTTGGATGTATTCGATATTTATATCAATACCTATGAAGTGTCTGCCCAAATTCAAAGCGGCTAATAGCGTTGTGCCTGAGCCTGCAAACGGGTCAAGAACAGTATCGCCTGATTTTGTAAATAATTTGATGAACCACTCAGGCAGATCAAGCGGAAATACTGCGCTGTGATTCTTGTTTCCTGTTTCAGTTGCCATGTGGATAACATTGGTAGGATAGACCTTGTCTCTTCCAATCCAATTCGATACATTTTTTCCAAAGCCGCTGCCTGCTTTAGATTCATCTCTTATTTTGTCTGTGTCACTCAATTTGGACAGGCGGTCTTTTGCCCAATCTCCAACAGGAATCATGACGGTTTCCTGATACATGGAAAAGTTTTTTTCCTTATTAAATTGAATTAATCTTTCCCAGTTATCACGAAAACGATTCGGCCATTTCCCAGGATAGGAATTTTTTTTGTGCCAGATATATTCCTCTGTCCATAACCAGCCTTGTTCACGCATTTTCAAGATTAAATCAAGAACGTAAGTATGTCGTTCCCCATCCACAACTCTTTCTTTGATATTCAATATAAAAGTCCCTGTAGGTCTTAAGACGCGTTTAAATTGCGCGGCTTTTGGCAAAAACCAGTTGACGTATTCATCAGGTTTTATACCGCCATAAGATTTTGTTCGTTGGTCTGCATAGGGTGGGGACGTGAAAATTAAATCAATCGAATTGTCGGGAAGGTCTTGTAAAACTTTCACGCAATCTCCCTGAATAATTTTGTCTAAATAATCTTTTTTTGTCATTTTCAACCAGGTTGGGCAGGTAATTTTTTTAAGTCAGTTTATTCTAACTCAAAACCAATGAAGCGTGAAATGACGAGGCTATTTATTCCGTTTTCCGTAAATAGGATCGAATTCATTCATTTGTTGTATAATCAAATGGAGGCACAATGGACTTTCTACTTGAACCGAACATTGCGTACCTGTTCTTGCTTGGCGGCATTTTACTTGGCTTGATAGCGCTTGTAAACCCGGGTACCGGCTTCTTTGAAGTAGGCGCATTCTTTTGTCTTGCGCTGGCAGGATATGCAGTCTACAACCTGTCCTTCAATGGGTGGGCTCTGGTTATTCTTGTTCTGAGCATTGTTCCATTTCTCTATGCCATTCAGAAACCCAAACGCGAACTATATCTCGGGTTTTCCATTCTTCTCCTGGTAACAGGCTCTGTGTTTTTGTTTTCAGTGGATGGCTGGCGGCCCGCAGTTAATCCGTTGTTCGCGCTGGTGGCTTCCGGTTCGATGGCGGCGTTTCTGTGGATCGCTGTCCGCAAGTCTGTTCAGGCTGTGAATGCGCCCCCATCCCATGATCTTGAAGCCCTGGTCGGATTAACCGGCGAGGCGCGGACGAAGATCCGGGATGAAGGCAGCGTGTACGTGGCCGGCGAGATGTGGTCGGCAAAAAGCAGCGATAATAATCCCATATCTGCCGGCAGTTTAATTCGTGTGGTCCGTCGCGAGGGATTTGTCCTCGTCGTAGAAGAAATCAGTACGTAAAAGAAGGAGAAATATCATGGAAACATTTGGTTTTGTCACTTGTTTGGTAGGCGCTATCGTTGTCATTGGTTTTATATTCCTTGCCAATGCCATCCGTATCGTGCCTGAATATCAGCGCCTGGTTGTATTTCGTCTTGGTCGGTGTGTAGGCGCGCGCGGGCCCGGCATCGTTCTCCTCATCCCCATTGTTGACCGCGGTGTCAAGGCAGACCTGCGCGAACAGGTGCGCGAAATTCCCCAGCAAACTTCGATTACCAAAGATAACGCGCCGATCTCAATTGACTTTTTGTGGTACTTCAAAGTGCTGGACCCCGCCGAATCGGTTTTGCAGGTGGGTAATTTTGAAGCCGCCGCTGCGGGTATTGCGGCAACCACATTACGCGCCGTCATCGGCGGCATCATGCTCGATGAAGTGTTATCTCAAAGAGAGCATATCAACACCATGCTCCGCACCCGCCTTGATGAAGTGACGGGGCGCTGGGGCGTAAAAGTTACAAACGTCGAAATCCGCGAGATCATCCCGCCGCGCGATGTTCAGGATGCGATGAACCGCCAGATGACGGCAGAGCGCGTGCGCCGCGCGTTGGTGACTGAGTCCATGGGTGACCAGCAGGCGGCGATCAACCGCGCAGAAGGTACCAAGCAGGCGGCGATCTTGTCGGCTCAGGGCGAACGGGAGTCCAACATCCTGCGCGCAGAAGGCGATAAAACAGCCCAGGCTTTACGCGCCGAAGGTTTCGCCGTCGCTTTGGAAGCTATTTTCAACGCCGCCAAGCTGGTAGATCAAAAGACGATGACCTTGCAGTATTTTGAAACGCTCAAGTCCATTGGGGCAAACCCATCCACCAAGTACATCTTCCCGATGGAATTCACCAGCATGCTGGATAACTTCCTCGGCAAAGATGTGAAAAAGTAGAAACGTAAACAGGTAAACACATGGACAGGTAGAAAGTGGAGAATTGATATTCCACTTTCTACCTTTTTTTATTGATACAATCCCCCTATCCATGGAAATTATTAAGACATCCCTCCTCGATCTCAACGCGCTTCGAAAATTGGAACAGGCAAGTTTTGGGAAAGATGCATGGCCCTTGTTTGACCTGATCGCTGTACTGACCTTCACTGATGTGATTCGACTTAAAGCGGTGGAGGATGACCAGATGGTTGGATTCGTGGCTGGCGATCCGCATCCGCGCGACGGGTGGGGCTGGGTTGCCACGATTGCAGTGGATCCACGGCATCGGCAAAAAGGCATAGGGCGCGCATTGTTACAGGCTTGCGAAAGCAAACTTGGAGTGCCAAGAGTGCGTTTGACCGTGCGTACTTCGAATCATGTTGCCATCGCCATGTATGAAAAAGAAGGCTATACAACAACTGATATTTGGAAAGCCTACTACAATGACGGCGAAGACGGCCGGGTCATGGAGAAGGAACTGTGAACGTGGGGCCGACCATTAGCCATGTAGGGATATGACCATTTGCTGTCTGGGTTTCGCCCACATGAGAAATTATGAATAAATATGTATTTTCTTATCCGCTTGTATAAGGTATATAATCAGCTAATATGTTTGAAACTCTCTCCCCCCCTGTTTGGGTAAACACAACACAATTATTAAAACAAATGGTGGATGATCTTGCCTCGCAGGACCGTGTGGCAGTGGACACCGAATCCAATAGTTTGCATGCCTTCCGTGAACAAGTTTGTTTGTTGCAATTCTCAACTTCAAAAACGGATTATCTCCTTGACCCGCTGGTGTTAAAGGATTTAAGCATACTTGCACCCATCTTTTCAAACCCAGGAATCGAAAAGGTTTTCCATGCCGCCGAATATGACCTGATCTGCCTGCGGCGTGATTTTGGATTCTCTTTTGTAAACCTGTTTGATACCATGCAGGCCGCGCGCGTGCTGGGTTACCCGGCAGTTGGCCTGGACAGATTGCTTGGTGATAAATTCAAAATCAAAATGGATAAGCGCCATCAAAAGGCGAATTGGGCGGCGCGCCCGCTGACAAAGGATCAAATCCATTATGCGCGCCTGGATACGCATTATCTCTTTGACCTGCGTGATGCTCTTGAACAGGAATTGCGTGAAAAACAACGTCTCGAGTACGCCTTGGAGGATTTCAATCGCGCTTGTGTAATGGAAGAGCAAAAACAAAGACTCAACGGGGAATCGTGGGAGCGTTTTTCGGGACGCAAGGATATTTCATTGCGTGAATTAACCGTCATTTCCCAATTGTGCAAATGGCGCGATAAGGAAGCAGCGAAATTGAATCGCCCGCCTTATAAGGTTGTGATGGATGAAATCTTTGTTGCTTTGGCAAAAAATCCGCCGGAGCAGAAAGTGGATCTATCCGCGGCTGGTTTGAGCGAAAAGCAGATAAAACTATGGGGCGACCAGGTTTTATCTGCAATCAGGCACGGGGTGAAGGCTCCGCTTGTTGAACGGAAGCAGCTGGAACGCAAGAATGATGCGGTTCTTCGCCGCCTTGAAAAACTAAAAGCCTGGCGCAAATCCATCGGGATGGAAATGCAGGTTGAGTCCGATATTATTTTGCCCAAGCCATATTTGGGATTATTATCTGAAAACCCGCCAAAGACCCTGGATGAATTGCGCGATTTAATGAAGGACACTCCCTCGCGCGTGGACAGGTTCGGTGCGGAAATCTTAATGGTGTTGGGAGTGAAGCTTGCGAATTAATTTCCACGGCGCGGCGCATACGGTGACGGGTAGCCAGCATTTGTTGGAGATTAACGGCTCGAAGTTGCTTTTGGATTGCGGGTTGTACCAGGGCAGGCGCGCGGATACTTATGAACGTAATTTGAATTTTCATTATGACCCAAAGACTGTGGATGCTGTCATTCTTTCACACGCGCATATTGATCATGCAGGGAATTTGCCGAATCTGGCGAAGCGAGGATTTGAAGGACTCATCTACGCCACGCGTGCGACAGCTGACCTGGCTAGTCTGATGATCCGGGACTCCGCGCATATTCAAGAGTCGGATGCAGAGTTTGTGAATAAGAAACGCGCTCAACGCAGCGAGCCGCCGATCGAGCCATTGTACACGGAACAGGATGCGGAAGAAGTTGCGGGCATGTTCAAAGGCGTGGATTATGTTGAGGCCTTTGAATCCATCCCAGGTGTGATCGCGCGCTTTTACGAAGCGGGACATATTCTCGGCTCGGCGGGTGTTTCGCTTGAGATCGAGGAGAAGGGCAGGAAGATCCGTTTGTGGTTTTCCGGTGATATTGGCAGATATAAATTGCCTTTATTACGCGACCCTGTTTTGCCTGATGCGGCTGATTACATGATCATGGAATCAACCTATGGCGATAAGCCGCACCGTGACCCTGAGAATGCGTACACTGAATTCCGCGATGTTGTGAAGCGCACTGTGGAGCGCGGTGGGAAGGTGATCGTGCCGGCTTTCGCGGTGGGACGCACTCAGGAATTGGTATATAACTTAAATCAAATGATGAGTGATGGCGATGTGCCGCGCGTGCCGGTGTATGTGGATAGTCCGCTGGCGGTGAATGCGACGGATGTTTTCAAACGTCACCTGGAATGCTTTGATGATGAAACAGCCAGATTTGTGGCAGAAGCGCGTCATCCTGCGCTGGATTTCAAAATGTTGACCTACATCAGAAATGTGGACGAGTCGAAAGCCTTGAACGAACGCAGCGACCCGATGATTATCATCTCCGCTTCGGGCATGGCCGAAACGGGGCGCGTTGTCCATCACATTCGCAACAATATTGAGAATCCGAAGAATACAATTTGCATCGTCTCATGGCAGGCACCGGATACGATGGGACGCAGGCTGGCAGACCGTGAACCGCAGGTACGCATCTTTGGCGAAGTATACAAACGCAAATGTGACATCGCCACCATCGGCGGACTCTCTGGCCACGCGGGGCAGGACCTGCTCGTGAAATATGCTCTGAGCGTAAAAGACACAGTCAAACAGATCTTTTTGGTTCACGGCGAAGAAAAACAAGCCATGACCTTGAAGGGTTTGTTGAAAGATCAAAAATTAGACCGCATTCACTATCCCGAATTGCATGAGAGTGTGGAGTTATAAGAATTATCCGCAGATTTGGCAGATTACGCAGATTATTTTCGATTATAATTTGCGCCGCTTCACGTGACACTTAAGAAACCTGACACGTGACACCTTATTGGGGAGGTGCCAGAGAGGTTGAATGGGATAGTCTCGAAAACTATTGTGGGCTCCGGTCCACCGAGGGTTCGAATCCCTCCCTCCCCGCCAGACGAACCTCCGAGGTCTTTAAGACCTCGGAGGTTTTATTTTTAGTGGTAAGATTCCTTCAATGAAACTAAACCTTGCCCTTGCCCAGATCAATACCAAACTTGGGGATGTGGAAGCGAATCTTGCCAAGCATCTGGATTACATCAAGCAAGCCAAGTCTGAAAAAACAGACTTACTCGTCTTCCCCGAGCTTTCCCTTACTGGATATGTCTTACAGGATTTAGTTGCCTCAGTCGCTCGCAAGCCGACGGAGGATGACCTCGTTTTCAAGCATTTGCTCAAGGCGAGCCGCGATCTGGACCTGGTGGTTGGGTTCGTGGACGAAGACTACCGTCACCGCTTTTACATTGCCTCCGCCTATCTTTCTAACGGAAAAGTCCTTCACGTTCACCATAAAATTTATTTGCCGACATATGGCTTATTTGATGAAGGTCGTTTCTTTGCATGGGGCGATTCGATCCGCGCATTTGATACACGCTTTGGCCGCGTGGGCATGCTCATCTGTGAAGATTTCTGGCACGCCTCGCCGCCTTACTTACTCTGGCTTGATGGCGCGGATATTATGCTCTTCTCCTCCGCCTCGCCTGGGCGCGGATTGAACGATAAAGAAAAACTTGAATCCGCGCGATGGGTGGAACGCGTGATCAAAGCCTATGCCAGCATGTTCACATCCTTTGTTGCACATGCCAATCGTGTGGGCTACGAAGACGGTCTGCACTTCTGGGGCGGGGCAACGCTCTTTGACCCAAACGGAGAAGAGATCGCCATCGGACCGTATAACAAAGAAGCCCTTACCTTTGCCCAAATGGATTTAAATCAACTTCGCCGTACACGCGCCCGATTACCATTGCTCCGCGACGAACGCACCAATCTTGTGCAAAAAGAACTATCGCGGATTTTAGCTAAGTAAAGGTGCACTGTGACAACTCCAAATACGCATACCATCGTTGTCCCGCCCATCAATAAACGCAAGCGCATTCCGCAAGCGGCTATTGATGACGTGGTTCGGCAAATAGCGGAAAAATTCCAACCAAACAAGATTATTCTGTTTGGCTCGTATGCGTATGGGAAACCAACACAAATAAGCGATGTGGATTTGCTGGTGGTGATGGATTCGTCCATTAAAGAGAATCAGTTATCAGTCACTATTCGTAGGGCAATTAATTACCACTTTGGGCTTGATCTCATTGTGAAAACCCCAAAGTCCCTTTCAAGCAGAATTGACATGGGAGATTTTTTTCTAAAAGAAATTTTGCAGAAGGGTAAGGTTCTTTATGAACAAGATACTCGCTGAGTGGATATCAAAAGCAGAAGGTGATTATGCCGTTTTATATCGTTATCATGGAGCATCAGCAGATCAAACTGATGCAGACAAAGCGTTTGGCGACACTGAAAAGATTAGAATGATTATGCGCCTAAAACTTGAACTCCATGACTGATATTATCCTCTCCATCAACACCGACCTTGCGCGTGATATTCTCACTGGATTCATTAAATCCGAGGTTACGCGTGTGGGGTTGTCTCACGCAGTGGTTGGCCTTTCTGGCGGACTCGACTCTGCCCTCTCATGTGTTTTAGCTGCTGAAGCCCTCGGCGCAGAGAATGTTCTCGCTGTGCGGATGCCTTACAAAGCCTCCAGCAAAGATTCACTGGATCACGCACAACTGCTTATTGACCAACTGGGCGTGCAAAGTAAAACGATTGAAATCACTGACATGGTCGACCCGCTCTTCAAGCTTGATCCTCAAATATCAAAGATACGTATAGGCAATATCATGGCACGCGAACGCATGATCGTACTCTATGATCAAAGCGAAGTCTTCAAAGGACTCGTGATCGGCACGAGCAATAAGACTGAAATACTGCTTGGCTACAGCACCATTTATGGTGACTCTGCCAGTGCGATCAATCCGATTGGTGATCTTTATAAAACACAAGTCCGTCAACTTGCCCGTGCCATGAATATCCCCGCGCCGATCATTGACAAGACTCCCACCGCGGATTTGTGGGAAGGCCAAACTGATGAAGGTGAATTGGGATTCACTTACGAAGAAGCGGATAAACTTCTTTATCTCATCGTTGACCAGCGTTACTCTCCACAAGAGGCTATCGAAGCGGGCTTCAACGAAAAATTTGTCAACACGGTCACAGCGCGCATCCGCCGCTATCAATTCAAACGCATGCAGCCGCCGATCGCAAAAATCAGCAACCGCACCATCGGCTATGACTTCTTATATTTGCGCGATTGGGGTACTTGATGGGATTGCACATTCCACCTTCGCTCAGGCATAAACGCTTCTTCTACCTTTGGCTTGGACAATTAATCTCCATAGCGGGAACCCAGATGCAGATCTGGGCTTTATTTTGGCATATCAACCAATTGAATAAAAATCCCATTGCATTAGGTGGTATTGGACTCGCTCGCATTTTGCCCGTCATCATTTTTTCTTTGATCGGCGGCGCAGTTGCGGATTCCAGGAATCGACGCACAGTGTTGTTCATTACCCAAACGATTGCGGCGCTTCTCGCTCTGACCCTGGGCCTGCTCACCCAATTTGGGCAGATCACCATCTGGCACATTTACGCGATCACCGCTCTTCAAGCTGTTGCCATCGCGTTTGACGGTCCGTCACGACAGGCTTTGGTTCCCAACCTTGTCCCTGCGAAGGATCTTCCAAACGCATTCAGCATGACGTTCACGGCTTTTCAAGCAGGTTCCGTGATCGGACCCGCTTTAAGTGGAGTGGTCATCGCCCTCGCAGGCCAGTCTGCTGTTTACTATATCAACGCATTTTCATTTATCTCGGTGGTCATTGCGCTTGTAATGATCGGTGACGTGCCGCAGACGATCTCTGAAAAAATGGCCGGCATAAGCATGGAGTCTATTCGTGAGGGGATTCATTTCATCCTCAGCAGGCCTGTTATTCTTTCATCCATGCTTTTGGATTTTGTGGCAACGTTCTTCGCTTCGGCGAATACATTGCTGCCTATCATCGCAACGGGCATATTGCATGTCGGTGTTGTGGAATATGGGTATCTTTCCGCGGCTCAGGCGGTTGGCGCGGTGCTGGTGGCATTGGTCATTTCACAGGTCAGGAATTTGCGCAGGCAGGGACAGTTGTTTCTTGGTGCGGTGGTTGTATTTGGGATAGCTACAATCATCTTCGGCTTAACGAGGTCGCTATTGATCGCATGGCTGGCGCTTGCCACAACAGGCGCGGCGGACGGGGTCAGCACGATCATCCGCAATACCATTCGCCAATTGCAAACGCCCGATCACATCCGCGGAAGAATGACCAGTGTCAACCAGATATTTTTTCAAGGCGGACCGCAGCTTGGTGAAATGGAAGCGGGCACAGTGGCGCAATTTTTTGGAGCGCCGTTTGCGGTCATTAGCGGGGGGATCGGTTGTATTCTGGGAACTGTGCTTATCATCCGCAAATGGCCGCAGTTGATCAACTACAACGGCGAAGAGCCAATGCTTGCAGGTATGACGGCGGGTTGAGTCAAAAGTGACAGTCACCTTTAAGGTGACTGTCACTTTCTTGCATCACGCTCATGCCTTCGCCTTGGGATGGGTTTTCGATCAGGCGTTTTATTTCGACCAATACGGCTTGATGAATAACCGCAGTTTCGGTTGTCCCCAAATCTTTTGCATAAATGGGCTTGCCAATTTGCACACGTACATGCACATCTTTTTTCTTGAATGCCACATGTGCCAGCAATTGAAACGTGGCAGCCAACTTCTCTCTTTCTTCCTTGGTCTTTTTAATTCCAAGAAGAAAATGTCTTGCGGCTTTATCCCAGACAACACTTCGCACTAAAACGGGGAGCACTGCGGTTTCTGGCGCCATACGGATAAATACACCAGCGCTGTCTGTCCATGTTTGCAGTGAGTCCAGAGCGCCCTCATGCACATCAGGGTCGGGTTCAATGTGACCTGCGGGGAAGGTCAATGCCGCGCCGCCGTTGCGTAAATGGGATGTGACCTGCCTTACAAAGCTGACTCTCGATGCCACATCATCCTTTAAATAAAAAAGATGTTTGCTTGTGTTGGGAAGTGAATTAAGAAAAGGGCGGTCAAGTGCGATGATCTTCAGGTCTGGGCGGTTGAGCGCGCAAAACAGGGCGAGGGTGTCGCTCATGCCTGGGTGATTGGATAACGCCAGAAAAGCGGAATCAGGCAGCCCTGACGCGAAGCGTGTCGAAAGGTCCAGACCAAAGACTCGCACATCACGGACGAAGTGTCTTTGTGTCAGGCGCGAGGCTTCCACCAATCCGCGTTCACCCACAGCTATGTCAAATTCCACGATGAATTCAGCAAAGGTCCGTGCGGGTTTATAAAAAACTTTTCGTAAGAGACGCGCGAGCACAGGTCGGTTTTGCCAGCCAAAGGATGCAATAAGGTCATTGAGATTGATCTGGGTCAGGATTTCAAAGTTGGAGGTCATTCGGGTTCCATTGAAAAATGTAATGGATACCCCTCCGCGCCTGCCGTAAAATGCGCCTTGTCGATTCTTTTTTCGGCTTCGGATTTTGGAATCGTTTGCACGTATGCATTGCCGTATATATGCGCGGCGAGCATGATCTCCGTCGCTCTTGGATTGGACAGGTAAAAGATGGTTTTGAGAACTTCCACAACAAAAACCATCGACGTCACCGCATCGTTGTGGATAATGACGCGATAGAGCGGCTCAAGTTCCGTTTCGGTTACTTCGATGATCTCGATTTCAGGGGTGATTTGAAATATCATCTCTCGTTCGTCAGTTGATCGATTTCGTCTGCTGTCAATTCGATCTCTGCCGCCTCGAAATTTTCGCGGATGTGAATCGGATTGGCCGACATGGGGATGGTGATGACACACGCTTGGGAGATGACCCACGCCAGTGTGATCTGATATATGTTGGCGTGATGCGCCTTTGCTATTTCTTCCAGTTTTTTGTTCGAGAGCAGGTTGCCTTCGTCTACGGGGGAGTAGGCTGTGAAAAAGATATCGTTTTTCTGGCAGTACTCCCGCATCCCGTTTTTGACATATGAACGGTCGGATAAACTATACGGGACCTGGTTTGTGACGATGGGCGTTTCGGAAAGTTTTTGCGATTCCTTGAGAAGCTTCAAATTAAAATTGCTCACACCGAGATGCTTTACCTTTTCAACGCGCACCAGTTTGTTCAAAGCACGAAATGTATCTTCGAGATCCATTCCCGCAGAAGGCCAGTGGATGAGATACAGGTCCAAATAATCCATTTGCAGGCGGCGCAGGCTGTTTTCACACGAACGAAGAACATTATCAAATTGAAGATGCGACGGCGTAACTTTGCTTGTGATGAAAAGCGCATCTCTCTTGACCTTTGACTTGCGGACTGCTTGCCCAAGCAATTCCTCCGCGTGACCGTTCGCGTACATCTCTGCCGTATCGAAATGGGTGTAACCAACCTCCAGCGCAGAGAGGAGAGCAGTCATCGAAGCGGAATCAGTTGTCGGGTCTGCGGATGAGCCGCCGCCGATCTTCCAGGTGCCGAATCCGATTTTGGGGAGAGTCAGGCTTGGGATAGAATCGAATTTCATCTGACCTTTATTTTTCATGTCTCCCAATCGACACCTCCGCCGATGGGCTCCGCTTCCGCTTCCGATAATAATTTTTCGGCAGCTTCAATTTGCTCCTTGTCGCCGATAAAGCCAATGCGGTCTTCCGCCTCAAAGATGGTGTGTGATTTTGGATTTGCCATTGCTTGTTTGTTGCGTATGATCGCCACCACCGATGCTCCTGTTCGAGCGCGGAGATTGGCTTCAGCGAGGGTCTGCCCTACGAACGGGTTTCCTGCTGGAAGCCTTAACCAGATCACTTCTATGTTCGCCATGGCATTGATCATATCGTGCAGGAGGCGATGTTCTTCCTCTGTGTTGACTTGCATATCATAATGATCGCGTCGCACTGCATCCATATAGCGGATGATCTCGTGTAAGGGGAAATCCAGTTTGAGGAGAGTGTGCCGCACAATTTCCAGACCGCCTTCCAATTCAGGGTGAATGACATCCTGAGCACCAAGTTGCGTGAGATGATTTATCCCTTCCTCTGTTGTGGCGCGGGCAATGATGGGCAGCTTGGGAGAGATGTCACGTGCTGTGGCAACAACTAATTCGCTAGCGGCTTCATCGGGACCTGCAACTACGAGGGCGCGCGCTCGTTCAAGACCTGCATGTGTCAACACTTCAGAGTTGGATGCGTCTCCATACAGGCTGGGGATTCCGCGTTGATTGATCTCTTCAATACGCTCTGCGTCCGAGTCGATGACGAGATGCGGGATGGACATCTTCTCTAGTAGGTTAACAATATGATGTCCAACTCGGCCGTATCCGACGATGACCACATGGCCTTCGATTGTCTCTTCTATCTGGACAGGCACTGATTTGTGGTGATTGATCAACTGCCACAATGCTGGTTTTTTTTGCAACCATTTTTCAGCTGGGTTAATTAGGTGAAACATCAACGGGTTAACTGTAATGGATAATAATGCGACCGCCAGCAACAGCGAATATTGGTCTTGATTTAGTAATCCAAGCCCAATGCCCGCCTGACCGAGGATGAATGAGAATTCGCCGATCTGGCTTAAGCCAGCGGCTATAACCAACGAGGTGCGCGCCTGCCATGGGAAGATTGCGCCAAGTAGCAATGTCACAATGGTTTTTCCAACCACGATCAACAAGGCCAACGCTATGACATAGCCTGTGTTATTGAAAAGGTAAATGGGATTGGCGAGCATGCCGATGGAGACGAAGAATAGTACAGCGAATGCCTCGCGGAATGGGAACACATCTGCGCCAACCTGATGACTGAGCGGTGATTCACTGACGACCACGCCTGCGACAAAAGCTCCCAATGCAAATGAGACACCAAATAATTCCGCTGCGCCAAGTGCGGTGCCAAGTGTGATGGCGAGGATCGCAAGGATGAATAACTCGCGTGAGCGAGTGTGTGCGATGCGCAGCAATATCCAGGGGATTAGTCGCTTGCCAACAAACATAATGAGAAGAACGAATGCGCCCGCCTTGATGAGGGTTAAAACAAGTCCTTGCCAGTCGAATTGACCGGCTGTATTTGCGAGGATCGGCATCAGGACCAGGATCAAAACTGTTGCAATATCTTCCAGAATCAACCAGCCCACCGCTGCTTGTCCATGCGGCGTATTAAGCAAACCGTTATCTATTAAACCTTTAAGGAGAACTACTGTACTTGCGATGGAGATTGCTAGTCCCAACACAATACCGGAAGAAACCGTCCACCCCCAGAGTTGGCTCAAGCTAAATGCCATCAGTGTGGTAAGGAACATTTGTCCCAATGCACCTGGAACGGCAATTGCGCGCACCTTCCAGAGATCGTTCAACGAGAAATGCAAGCCGACGCCGAACATCAGGAAGATCACCCCTAATTCTGCAAGCTGGCTGATCGTTTCTGTATCTCCGACAAATCCTGGAGTGAATGGGCCGATGGCGATGCCTGCCAGTAAATATCCCACGATGGTTGGCAGCCCAATGCGGCGGGCGATAACACCTCCAATAAATGCAACTACCAACGCCACAACGATATTAATGAGCAATGTTATTTCGTGCATGGCTTCATCCAAACTTATTAGGTCAACTCTCGGTTCGACAACTCTATTTTACACAAAAAACCCCGTCTCCGTTGATTTGGAGGCGGGATGCTGATTCCTGTTTGCTAATTACTGATCTATGCGGGTACTTTATCCCACTCTTTTTGTGTGTGTCTCAAAGCCTCTTTTGAGAGCTTCATAATTCTTCGGAAGCAAGTGTTTGTGCCGTGCAGGCAGGTGAGCTTCTAGCGCCTTCTCCACATCTTTCAATGAGACTTGGGATAATGCGGTGAGTAATGCGCCGACCGCCACCATGTTCATCAATTTCTTATCGCCGATCCCTTCGGCAATCTCGTTGCACGGAACAAGGATGACATGAATGTCATTGCGTTGTGCGCCGCGATCCACCATGGACTGGTTCACGATCAACGTTCCGCCCGCTTGCATCAACGGTTCATACTTGTCAAATGACGGCAGGTTCAACGCAATTGCCAGCGGCGGATTTTTCACCAATGGCGAACCGATCTCCTGATCGGCGATGACCACGGTGCAGTTCGCCGTACCGCCGCGCATTTCAGGGCCGTAGGATGGGATCCAGGTTACTTCCTTGCCTGAGTCCATTGCCGCATAAGCAATGACCTGACCTGCAAACAATACACCTTGTCCGCCAAAACCTGAGATGATGATTTCTTTTTGCATAAGTCGCTTCGCTCCTGAGATTAGAGAATTAGAGATTGGAGAATTGAATTCTCTAATTCTCCAATTCCCGCTAAATTTTTATCTGCTTTATCGCTTCACTGATCTTGTAATCACCAAGCGGAAACGCGGGGACCATGTGTTCTTCAACAAACTTCAACGAATTGACAGGTGTCATGCCCCAGTTGGTTGGACAGGTGGAGAGCAATTCAACCATCGAGAATCCAAGTCCGCGGACTTGTGTTTCAAACGCCATGCGGATGGCTTTCTTTGCAAGGCGAATATTTTTGGGGTCATGCAGAGAGCGGCGCACACAATAGCCGACGCCTTCCAATGTGGAAAGCATCTCAGAGACTTTGATCGGATAGCCCTGTGTCTCCACATCACGGCCATTCGGCGAAGATGTGGTCTTCATGCCGGGCAAGGTCGTTGGCGCCATTTGTCCGCCTGTCATGCCGTAGTTGGCGTTGTTGATGAAGATCACGGTGAGGTTTTCACCGCGCGCAGCGGCATGTACAATTTCGCCCATGCCAATTGAAGCCAAATCGCCATCACCTTGATAAGTGAACACCACACGGTCAGGCAGCACACGTTTGATACCGGTCGCCATCGCGGGCGCGCGACCATGCGGGGCTTCCACGAAATCTGTATCAAAATAATTATATGCAAACACCGCACATCCCACAGGCGCAACGCCAATCGTCTTATCAATCAAGCCCATGTCTTCCAACACTTCCGCCACGAGACGATGAGCTACGCCATGCGTACAGCCCGGGCAATAGTGGGTGGGCGTATCTGTAAATCCTTCGGGTCTATCGTAAACTAAATTTTCAGTCGCCATAATTTTCCTCTCGCAAATTGTGGTCTCGATACGCCCCTCAAAGAGCATTCGGGGCTACTCGACCACCGATCGTAAATCGCCAATCGTAAACCATTACACCTTCGCCATTCTCTCCAACCACGCATCACGCGGATGAACATTCGCACTCAACTTGATCTTCGCCATGCGCTGGATTTCACTTAATATCTCATCAGGGAATGGGACGACTCCGCCCAGCCGCCCATAAAACTCGACGGGAACGCGACCCTTCACCGCCAGACGGACATCTTCCAGCATTTGACCTGAGTTCATCTCTGTGACTAAAAACGCCTCAGCCCGCCCTGCAAGCTGGTCAATCACTTCAGACGGAAATGGGCTGACAGTGATCGGTCTTAACAAACCCACCTTGATGCCCTGCTCACGCGCTGTGCGGACAGCGGATAATGCCACACGTCCCGCCGTGCCAAAGCCGACGATGACGATCTCGGCATCATCGAGAAAATATTCCTTATAACGAATTTCATTTGCCTGAATTGTTCTCCAGCGATTAAGCAATCGCAAATTTAGTTTTTCTTCTTCAATGGGATCAAGATAAATGGAAGTCAGGATTCGACGTTCGCGTTTACCCATCTTGCCATCGGTTGCCCAATCCCAATTCGCGCGCTGGATCGGTTTCATTTCAGGCATTTGCGCTGGCTCCATCATCTGGCCTACACAGCCATCGAGGATGACCATGCAAATTGCGCGGTATTTCTCCGCCAGATCAAAGGAAAGAACCGTTAGGTCAATTGCTTCCTGCACAGATGCGGGCGCAAGCACGATTGGTTGATAGTCGCCATGTCCGCCGCCGTGTACAGCCTGGTTGTAATCGCCTTGAGCGGGAGCAATGTTGCCGAGACCTGGTCCGCCGCGCATCACGTTGACGAGCACCGCGGGAACTTCGGTTCCTGCAATGTAGGAAATGCCTTCCATCATTAAACTCACGCCCGGGCTGGAAGATGATGACATCACGCGCACGCCCGTGCAAGCCGCGCCATAAACCATGTTGATCGCGCCGAGTTCAGATTCTGCCTGCACAAAAGTTCGTCCAAGTTCAGGCATGCGCCGCGAGAGGTATTCCAAAATTTCTGTTTGAGGGGTGATGGGATATCCGAAGTAAGCCTCAAGCCCCGCCCGAACGGCGGCTTCAGCAATCGCTTCGTTCCCTTTCCATAATTCTTTTGGCATTTTATCTCCGTGAAAAAATCTTTAATCACAAAGGACACGAAACACACGAAGGATTTTTTCATCCTTCGTAATTCATCCTTCATCCTTTTTATGCCGCGATGGCTGGCACTGCGGCCTTCGTCACTTCACGATAGACCGTGATTGCCGCGTCCGGGCAGACCAGCGCACAGATGGCACACCCCGTGCAACCTTCTTTGAATGTATGTGCAGGGTGGTAGCCTTTCGGGGTAAGGCGTGACATATCCAGTTCCATCACGCTTTGCGGGCAGGCACTTAAACATAATTCACAGCCTTTGCAATATGTATCGCTGACTTCGATCCAACCTTTGACTGCCATTACAACTCCTTAATTTATGCGAGAAGTTCGACATTATTTAGCGGGATTCTCCGCCACCCTGATTATGTCGTTATCGGAATAAAGCTAGTAGTGCCAAGCGTCATAGATACAGGTGTCAAAAATCATACACTAGGGCAGGGTATAATGACCGGCGATTCGGATATCAATTAGCAAAATGCTGTTCAATTGTTCCGCAGGTGCGGCTTGAATGTTAACATGATCGCCGTGCCCTGGCTCAGGCGGCCTGAAAACTCTGCTCCACAGTTCTTTTCCTGCTCCGTATGTAAATGGTAGAATCAAACACAACCTTGAAAGGATCGTAAGTGAAAACGTCCAGATCTTTGTCGATCGCTCTATTCGTTGTTTTAGCCTTTTTCCAAAACAGCTCACTGGTTGGCTGTACGTCCTCCGAATCGCGTCCGCGTTCTGATAAACCCAATATTATCATCATCATCACCGATGACCAGCCTTATCATACCCTTCAGTACATGCCCAATGTGCAAAGTGAATTGGTGGAGAAGGGGGTCAATTTCACGAACGCTTACGTCACGACTCCATTGTGCTGTCCCAGTAGGGCCAGCATTTTGACTGGTCAGTATGTTCATAATCATGGCGTGAAGACGAATCGCGCACCCGAGGGCGGGGCAACTGCCTTTGATGACCGTTCCACACTGGCGGTATGGCTTCACGATGCAGGCTATCGAACCGGTCTCCTGGGAAAATACTTGAACGGTTATCATGATTTACCCGAAGGATATATCCCGCCTGGCTGGGATGATTGGCAGGCTTTTGTAAAACGAGACCCCGACCTGGGTTTTTATTACAACTACACACTCAATGAGAACGGCAGGATTGTTGAATATGGCCGGGACGAAAAAGATTTCAGCACGGATCTGCTTGCAGATAGGGCGGTTCAATTTATTCGTGATTCAAGCGATCAGCCGTTTTTTCTTGTATTTAGTGTATTCGCTCCTCATGAAACTTATCAGTCAGCCAACCGTCATAAAGACCTCTTCAAATCTCTCGATGAATTCGAACGATACCGCCCGCCCAATTTCTTTGAAGATGACTTGACAGACAAGCCGGCCTGGGCGACGCAGATAAAAAAACCTGATGTCGACTACGTTGATAAAGTGTATGAACGAATATTGCGCTCTCTTAAATCTGTAGATGACTCAGTAGCTGAAATAACATCAACTTTAGATAAAATGAAAATAAGGGAAAACACCCTTATTATTTTCATGTCCGACAATGGGATGTCGCTGGGGAATAATGGAGTATTTGGAAAAAACTGTCCTTATGATGCATGTTTGCGGGTTCCATTTGTTGTTAGCTATCCGCCGATAACATCAGTGCCGAGAATGGACGAACACTTGGTACTCAATATTGACATCGCGCCCACGCTGATCGAATTGGCTGGGGTGAACCAATCCACCCAGATTGACGGACAGAGTTTTCTCCCCATCCTCTCCGATCCAACAGCACAATGGCGGGACGGTTTTTTGATCGAACATTTTCAAGACCTGGCTGATGTGGAAGAAAGCGGATTAGCCTTTCTTATACCGGGATATATCGGTTTTCGGACTACGCATTGGAAATATGTCGAGTATGATACCGGCGAACGCGAGCTCTATGATTTATTGGCAGACCCCTTTGAGCTGGAAAATATTGCATCCCAGACCGAGTACGCGCAGACCATAAAGGAATTGTCGGAACAAATCCAGGTCATTTTGCGATGATGAAGACCGTACAATCCCGGATATTACTGGTCTTATTGGGCATCAGTGTCTTGTATTTTCTGGCTTTCTGGCCAATTAACGCACAGGGGGCGCGGGACAGGTATATGATTTCAGTTTTCGACCCGGATGAATTCGCTCAATATTCACACCCAATCCGTATGCTGGATCAACCTGCAAAAACCATTAATCAATCCATTTATCGCTTTACAGCTTACCAGCATTATTATTACGGTTATCCCTTTTATTTTTACTCGGCGATGGTTTCGTTATTGCCTTTAAAGGTTGCCGGGTTGGATACGACTGCCAATATCATGCTGCTTTATCGGCAGTTGGTCAGTGTGCTTCCGATGATCGCGGCGCTGATGGTGCTGGTCTATCTGCAAACAAAATTCAGATCCTATGTTCGGTCGATTGCGTTGTTTCTTTTTTTGTTGACAGTTCCCGCCGTGGTCAACAATGATATATGGTGGCATCCTGAGAGTCTGGTTTTCTTATTTATCGTCCTGACATTTTTATTCCTTGATAAGGACGAACTTACATTCGGAAAATATTTTTACTTCTCTGCGATTGCCTGCGGACTTGCTGTCGCAACCAAATTGATCGGATTATTCTTCTTTCTGGCGATTCCCACCTATATTTTGATAGGTTGGCGTCAAGGCAGAATCGATTCAAAAAGTGCAATAAAAGCATCAGTTGGATTTGTGGCAGTGATGGTGACTGTTTTTATTGTGAGCAGCCCTTTCCTCTTTTATGAGTCCGAGCGTATCGCCGCGTTCAAGATCCAAGCGCGTCAGGCGGGAGCCATGTCTGCCGGGTTCGTGCTGGTGTATGCAAAAGGTCCCGCCGCGTGGGTGCCGCTAATCACAGAATACTATGCCCAACCCCTATTTTTGGCGTTGACATTTATTTCTCTTGGACTGGGAATTGCCAATAAAGAAAAGCGTCTTTTGAATCTGCTCATCCTGGTTTGGGCTTTGCCATTTGCACTTTATCTTCTTTTCTTCATTGCCATAAAGCCAAAGCACTTCTTTTTACCCATTCTTTTGCCAATGTTTTCAGCCTTGCCTTACATATTCGATTGGCTCTTACAGCGAATACGGCGTTTTTCCTTGAAAAACACACTCACGATACTTCTTTTTGCGGCAGTTGCATTTGTCTCCTTAATGCAGATGGGTGATAACCTAGCTTATGACTTACGACTTTATACTGAGGAACTTCATAAGGAGAAAGAAAGCGTTTCTCTGAAATTTTTCTCTGAATTGGACGAAAAGTACCTGTCACGCATAACCGTGGAGAGACCCTTGGTTGTATATCGCGATGTGCGTATGTATGTGGCAGATCGCCCAAATTGGGAAGTGAATCATCGCTGGGGAACAACGGATTATTCTTATATCGAAAGACTCAATCCTGATATTATTGTCTTATGGAAACAGCGTTTATATGATTACACCAATGATGATGCTCTGGAACGGGCTCTGGATCCGGGCGAAGTTGCTGAAGCCGCACGATTTTATCGAGATGCCTTAGATGACAATATTCACGGTTACAAATTAATTTACGAAGACGATTTTGGCATCGCTTATCTAAGTCTCGAACTGTATCAAAACTTGAATGAATAAATTAGGAGATATGGATGAATACGGCTGTCATCATTGATGCAATCCGCACACCGGTTGGGGCGCTGGGAGGCATGCTCGCCTCCGTTCGGGGGGACGATATGGCGGCGCATGTTATTAGAGCGATACTTGAACGCAATCCATTTGACCCTGCGTTGATTGAAGAAGTATTTTTGGGATGCGCGAATCAAGCAGGCGAGGATAACCGTGATGTGGCGCGTATGGCTGCGCTTCTTGCCGGCCTTCCGATTGAAGTGGGCGGCGTTACTGTGAATCGACTATGCGCCTCGGGCTTGAATGCCATCAACATGGCCGCGCGCGCCATCAAAGCAGGGGAAGGGGATGTATACATTGCGGGCGGAGTCGAATCCATGAGCCGCGCACCCTATTCACTTCCAAAAGCGGAAGCGGGCTTTTCATTCGGAAATTTAACTGCGTATGACACCGCCCTTGGCTGGCGATATCCGAATCCAAAAATGAAGGAAACGTACGGCACAGACTCAATGGGCGAGACTGCCGAGAACATCGCCAGGGAACGCCCGCAGATTACACGCGAGAAACAGGACGCGTTTTCAGTCCGCTCACATCAACGCGCAGTTGCTGCAATTGACTCGGGTAGATTCAAACAAGAGATTATTTCCATTTCCACCCCCCCTTTGGGGAAAAAAGGCGACCCAAAGATCGTGGATACCGATGAACGCCCACGCCGCGATACGACGACGGAATCGCTAGCCAAACTCAAGCCTGCCTTTGCCAAAGAGGGCGGAACTGTCACCGCTGGTAATTCGTCTGGATTAAATGACGGCGCTGCTGCACTCTTAATCATGAGTGAAGAAAAAGCCAAAGCGTTGAATCTCAAACCTTTGGCGCGTATTGTTACTTCCGCTTCTGCGGGTGTGCCTCCGCGTGTGATGGGATATGGTCCCGTCCCCGCCACGAAGAAAGCGCTTGAACGTGCTGGCTTGCAGATAAAAGATATTGGTTTAATGGAATTGAATGAAGCCTTCGCGGTGCAAGCTCTCGCAGTCATCGAAGACCTGGGTATTGACCCAGAACTTGTGAATGTTAATGGCGGCGCGATCGCAATCGGGCATCCGCTTGGCTGTTCGGGAGCGCGGCTCGTTACAACTTTAGTGCATGAAATGAAAAATCGTGGTAATGTGAAATACGGCGTGGCAACCCTTTGCGTTGGCGTGGGTCAAGGCGAAGCGACGGTGATCGAATACCTTGGGTGATGGTTTGGTTAAATGGTCGAAGGTCAAAAGTCAAACTGACCTTTGACTATATTGTCATGGAGTTCGAATGAGAAAACTACTTTCTTCCATCTTTCTTCTTTCTTTACTCATCACTGCTTGTGCTGCTCCATCACCAGCCCCTGCGCCAACCTCTGTTATTGAAAATACAGCTTTGCCCACTCAACCTGTTCAATTTACTCCGGTCCCCACTTTCACGGCGGAGGTTCAACCGACTGCTGGTTTTCCAACTTTCACGCCTCCCACTGCGCTTCCTGGTCAGCCGAATGTAATTCAATTTGCTGCGAACGGAACATATGCCGATATCACAGATACCATTGCATCCGGCTCAAGCAAAACGTATTCCATCAATGCCATGAAGGGACAGATCATGTCCATTTCCATTCTTCCTCTGATTCCCGATGGCGGCTGGGGATACATTCCCATGCAGATCAAAGGTGCAGATGGAAACATGCTTTGTCCGCAGTCGGCAGATTCTGAATGTATGTTTTGGCGCGGCGTGCTGCCCTCCTCGCAGGATTATTTTGTAACGCTCACGCCCAATGGCGATGTGCCTCAATTCGTCATGCGCGTCGCGATCAATCCGCCTGGAAAAGAAGCTCAATATTTTCAATACACCAACCCTGCAACCGGCGTGTCATTGACTTACCCCGATGCGTTTGCTCCTGCAATTCCCGTAGTTGGCAATTACAAAACACCTCCTGAGTTGACCCTGCATTTCATCGACTCAAAAACTTACGACAAAACGAATCTAAGCGAAGCTTATTTGTTTTTTAGTTCCACATCCGACCCGCAAACTGCTGCAACCTGCACAAAGCCAAACCAAAGCGGCGGAAGTCCCGAGCAAATTGTTGGCAATGAAGTCATCAATGGATTTACATTTATCCACAGCACATCCGAAGGTGCGGGCGCAGGCAACTACTACCAGCAGGAAATCTATCGCATGGTCAATAAAAAGGTGTGCTATGAAGCGATCTACTTTATCCACTCCACAAATATCGGCAATTACCCGCCTGGCGTAGTGACCGAGTTCGATAGAAATGCTCTTATGCAAAAACTTTACGGCGTTTTTTCCACATTCACAATAAAATAACCAAAGGAGAGAAATTCATGCCTCACTTAGTCCGCGATTGGATGTCCAGCGCTGTGGTGGTGGTTGATCCAGACTCGAGCGTCTCGTATGCCATGACGCTCATGCGCCGCCGTAATATACACAGTGTTGTTGTGGATATCAGTTGATGCAAAAATATAAATTCCATCACCTGCCGATTGCAGATGAAAACGGCATACTGATCGGCATAATCTCTGCGAGGGATATTTTATGTCAGTTGAGGGGCAGGGTTAGGAAGGAGAGAAATAAAAATCCCTTCACACAGTACCTCCCGCGGACTTCCCGCCTGATGTTGTTGAGACGCTGAAGCCTGCGGGATGGCGCGAGGAGAAACCGAATGACATGTTTTGCGCGGGCACACGAAAAGTTACTTTTCGTGTGCCCCTCGCTTTGATGTAAAATTGACTTATGCCAAAGCAGAAATATTACGTGGTGTGGAAAGGGCGCAAGACAGGCATTTTCACAACCTGGATGGAGTGTGAAAAGCAGGTGAAGGGTTTTGTCGGCGCTCAGTTTAAGGCTTTTGAGGGAAAAGTTGAAGCGGAAGCAGCCTACCTTGCAAATTACGATGATTACAAAGGGAAATCATCCACCCATGGAAAGTGGAAAACAGCAAGCATTCGGCCCCGGCTTCCATCCATTTGTGTGGATGCGGCTTGCAAAGGCTCGCCGGGTAAAATGGAATATCGCGGCGTGAACACTGAAACAGGGGAAGAGATTTTCCGTGCCGGCCCTTACATCGACGGGACAAATAACGTTGGGGAGTTCCTGGCAATTGTCCATGCGCTGACATGGCAAGCGAAGCATAATATGCACGTGCCAATCTACTCTGATTCAGAGAATGCCATCGCGTGGGTAAATACAGGTCAATGCAAGACGAAGCTGAGACATACCGCAAAGAACGCAGTCTTATTTGCCATCCTCCAGAGCGCCGAGAACTGGCTTGCCGAAAACGAATTGCCGGAGGACCGGCTGATTAAATGGGCTACAGATTTGTGGGGTGAGAACCCTGCGGATTTTGGGCGCAAGTAATTAAGAAAGATGAAAGATAAAGGATGAAGGCTTGCATTGAGAGAAGTCGAAATGATGAAAACTGCCCTGCTTGTAATAGACATTCAAAAAGACTACTTTCCCGGCGGAAAAATGGAATTGGTCAATCCACTCGAAGCTGCGAAGAAGGCTTATATGATCCTGCAGTGTTTCCGCGAGCACGCTCCGCAGGGCGCGCATCACGTTCACATTCAGCACATTGCACTTAAACCTGATGCGCCCTTTTTTGGTAAAGGCACTACTGGATCAGATATTCATGATTCAACCGCACATTTCGAAGGCGAACCAATTGTCTACAAACATTATCCCAATTCCTTCCGCGAAACGAATTTGCTTGAAATGCTGAAAGGCTGGGGGATTGAGCGCATCGTCATCACAGGTATGATGACCCACATGTGCGTGGATGCCACCGCACGTGCTGCCGCAGATTTCGGTTTCAAAGTCATCATCGCCGAAGATGCCTGTGCCACTAGAGATTTGAAATATGGGGAGACGGTCATCCCGGCGGATTATGTCCACAAGGCGTTTCTTGCCGCGCTGAAGTCCTATGGCGATGTGATGAAATCCGAAGAGATCATTGCATCACTCGCTTCTGAAATAAATGCAGCTCGCCAATCCAAAATTGAAAACTCACAATCGTAAATCGGATAATCCCATGACTACACTTGATCCCGAAAAACAAAAACAAGCAAAACAATACGCGCGCCTCCGCCGCCGGCTGTGGCTGGTGGATAATCTTTTCGGCATGTTCTATATCCTCGCCTGGCTTTTCTTCGGTTGGGCGGTTGCGCTTCGCAACTGGCTGGTCAGGTTCACATCCAATGATTGGCTGTTGGTCGTGCTCTTTGTCGCAGTCTTTGGCGGCATCTATTTTGTTCTAAACCTGCCTCTCGGTTATTACAGCGGATTTATTCTCCCACATCGGTTTGACCAGTCCAACCAGGCACTAAAAGACTGGATCATTGACCAGTTAAAAGGATTGGCGATCGGAGTGCCCCTCGGCCTGATCCTGCTCGAATTGCTTTATCTCGCCTTGAGAGTTACCGGCGATCTGTGGTGGTTGTGGACAGCGGCAGGCATGCTGGTCTTTACCGTTTTAATTTCCAACCTTGCGCCAGTGCTGATCATGCCGCTCTTTAATAGATTTGTTCCTCTGGGTGTTGAACATAAGGAACTTGAAGAACGATTAATAAATCTTGCCAAACGCGCGGACACAAAAGTAAAAGGTGTCTTTAAGTTTGACATGTCCAAACGCACCAAATCTGCCAATGCTGCGTTAACTGGATTAGGCAACACGCGCCGCATCATTCTCGGCGATACGCTCATCAATGAATTTACAATCGAGGAAATCGAAACAGTCCTTGCGCACGAATTGGGACATCACATCCATCGCGATATTCCGCTATTGATCACGTTTGGAACATTCATTACGATGGTCGGTTTATATCTCGCGTCAATTGGAATGAATTGGGCAGTCAACTACTTTGGCTTTTCAAGTATCAGCGACCCCGCCGCGTTCCCTGCGTTGGGAATGATCCTGGGAGCGTTCGGGTTGATCACAATGCCTCTGGAGAACGCGGTTTCGCGCTGGCGGGAGAACATGGCAGATGATTACGCATTGGAGTCCACTGGTAATAAAGAAGCGTTCGTTTCTGCATTCACCAGATTGGCGAATCAAAACCTCGGTGAAATTGACCCCGAAAAATGGGTGATCTTAATGTTCTATTCACATCCCCCATTGGGCAGGCGGATCGAAAAAGGAAAAAGTTTCACTGCCACATAAACAAAAAAGGACTTACAACGAGGCAAGTCCTTTTTACTCTTCACTTTTTACTTATTTTACTGCGCCAAATCGCCCATCAACTCCATCGGTACCACCGCCGCGCCGACAATGCCAGGTCCGGTATGCACGCCCAAAACAGGAGAAATGCGCTGTACTTCAAGTTTTGCAATATTCAGTTTTTGCTTGAGTTCATTTGCAAGCGCAGCCGCTTTTTCTGCGAAGCGTCCGTGTAACACAGTAACCCACACTGACGTATTTCCATACTTCTCAACCAGATGATCTGCAATCGCCGTCATGGATTTGCTCAATGTGCGCGCCGTTGAAACGGTACTGTATTTGCCGTCGGTGTCCACACGGATGACAGGCTTGAGATTGAGCAGCGCTCCTGCCAGCGCCTTCACCCGTCCGATGCGCCCGCCGCGCGCGAGATATTCCAAAGTATCAAGCGTGTAGATCACCTCGGTCTTCTCGCGGATGGCAGTCAGGCGTTCCTGGATTTTAGCCATTGTCCAACCTGCCTTGTGTCCCAACGCCGCTGCCATCACCTGAAAGCGTTCGCCGCCGGAGAGGGTGAGCGTATCCCAGAAACTGACATTCGCCTCATCCTTGACCAAATTCCCGCCATCCTGTGCCGAGTTGATCGTGCCGCTCAAGCCGGATGAAATGTGGATGGAAAGGATATTCTTTTCCTTTTTTGCGAGTTTGCGGTACAACTCCGCAAAGATTCCCGCTGAGGGCTGAGCCGTCGTCGGGATTTTCGGGCGCATGGCTTCCAGACGGTTATAGAAATCATCCGCTGAAATATCCGCCGAGTTCACCTCGCCTTCGGGGAATTGGATGAAAAGCGGGGCTTGCACAACCCCCAGCTTTTCAAGTTCTTCATTCGACATATCTGCCGCACAATCAGTTACGATTTTCATTTTTTCTTCCTTTCTTTTTATTGTTATCCAAAAACCACATCACCGTGTCGTGAATACTTTCATACACCGGGCGCGGCTTGTAACCCAGCTCATCCGTTGCCTTCATGTGGCTGATATTCGAATTGCTTTTCAATACTTCAAGCGAATAAGGTGTGAAGCGTGGAGTCTCATTCGCGAAGCGATAATATATGGGTGTGAATATGGCCGCGAATTTTGCGAAATTAAATGGGATTTTCATCTGAAAGAAGTTCCTGCCTGTGACCTCGCGCACGGTCTCAAGCAGATATCGCACTGTGATCTTGTGCCCCGACAAAATATAGCTCTCTCCGCATTTTCCATTTTCTGCGGCAGAGATCAATCCATCCGCCACATCGCGCACATCCACGAAGTCATACGCGCCATTTACATACATGGCCGGCTTAGCTACGGCCGCGTCATGGATGACTGCCCCCATCATCGAACCGCGAAAATCATAGGGGCCGATCACGCCGGTCGGGCAGGCCACAACAGCTTCCAGTCCCGCATGAGCTGCATTCAGTACATCCAAAGTTGCTTCTGCTTTCGAGCAGTCGTATGCGCCGTATGGATTGTTCATGTCGTATGGCACACTCTCGTCAATCACACTATTTTCGACTCGTTGGATCGCATGAATGGAGGATGTGTAAATTAGTTTTCCAATTCCCATTCCCATTGCGGCGCGCAAAATATTTTTTGTGCCTTCCACATTGACTTTTCTCACGAATGGATTCGGACCAGGCATGATCGAGATGACGCCTGCCAGATGAAAAACTCCGCGCACGCCTTGCATGGATTGGAACGCTGAATCCAAATTGAGAACATCACCCTCGAACGCTTCAACTTTTAATCCCGAAATTGATTCGCGGCATTCGCCGGGCAGGATCAACGCCCGGACTTTTTCACCGCGTTCCAAAAGTTTTCGCACGAGGACATTTCCAATATGTCCAGTTGCACCTGTTACCAACCACATATTACTCTTCTTTCCTTTCTACACAGGGAGAGGGACTGGGTGAGGGCAAGCCTCACTTTTTCATCAAACTATGGACCAGCATGTTCGTGCTGTCGCGTGCGACTTTTTCCCATTTTGCGCCTTTGGGATCAAGCAGACTTTGCAGTAATAATCCCATGGCCGTGGAAATGATCATGCGCGAAGCCAATTCCGGATTTACTTCCACGAACGAGCCTTCTTCCACGCCTTTTTTGATGAGTGACGTGAAATGCTTGTGATAGCGGCGATACGGTGCAATGCTTGTCTGCCATATCTTTTCGTCGCGGCTGGCTTGTAACCAGAATTCAAGGAACATGGGCAAGCCTGCACCTGCGGTTTCAAAAATATACGGGAAGGCTTCTGTCATTTGCATGAATGTTTCGGGAACGGGTTTATCTTTTGAGGTTTCGATGGCATTGTCAATTGTTTGCAGCCAGTCATCGAGCAAAGCCAGGAAGAGCGCCTGCTTGCTTTCAAAGTGATGATAGAACGCGCCTTTGCTGATGCCTGCGTCCTTGCAAATATCGTCCACGCTCGCGGCGTTGAACCCGCGGTTTGAAAATAACTTTATGGCTGACTCAATGATTCTTGATCGAGTTTCTTCACTGCGTTGCTGCATATTCAACTCTTCCCCCTCTCCATTTGGGAGAGGGCAGGGGGTGAGGGTAATAAAAACCGACTGGTCAGTTTGTTTTTACACCCGAAAGATTGCACTGTCAAGGGGATGAAAATCACAAGGTAGTTAAAATCAAAAAGAGACGGCAAATGTCATCTCTTTTTGAAAAACTCTGGAGTTCATCAGCTTGTTGATGAATGCTGCGGGCAGCAAGCTGCCTGACTCCAGATTAAGCAGGCTTATACGCCGTGATCTTTGCGCTGTAGATTGCTTTGTAAACATCATCACGTGAGATGGATTTTAGGTCAATTACGTCGCCCATATCAGCTAGGGCAGAGTCTACGGTCTCTTTGTCAAAGAAAACAGGTGTGACAGTTACATCGGTAAAACCAACAGATTTCATCATGTCAACATAATCTTCGGCTTCGACTGCGCCAGCCACACACCCAGCCCACGCGCTCAAGCTTTGCTTGATGGCTTCAGGCAGGGGACCGTCGGTGACGATGTCCGAGACCGCAAGTTTGCCGCCCGGTGCAAGTACGCGGAAGGCTTCATTGAAAACTTTTTCTTTATCAGGCGAGAGGTTGATAACGCAATTGGAGATGATCACGTCCACGGTATTGCTCTCAACGGGAAGATTTTCAAGATAGCCATGTCGAAACTCAACGTTTTTCAAGTTGACTCGTTTCGCGTTGGCTTGCGCGCGCTCGATCATTTCGGGAGTCATATCCACGCCGATGACGTGACCTGTCTCACCGACCTTTTGCGCGGCGAGAATACAATCAAGCCCTGCGCCTGAGCCGAGATCCAGCACGGTTTGACCAGGTTTTAGTGAGGCAAGGGTGATCGGATCGCCGCAGCCGTAACTGGTGCTGGCTATGTCGGAGGGGACGGTGGTGAGTAAATCAACAGGGTAGAGACTGCTTTCTGGGGAGCAGCAGGCATCCGATCCGCAGCAGGATGCGGAGTTCTTGATCCGTTCTGCGTAATGCTCACGAACGGTCTCGTGGATGGGGGTGTTGGTGGTCATTTTATTTCTCCTTTTGTGTTTTCCGTCACACCTGCACTGGCGTGCGGCGCAAGTGTTGCGAGGAGGGTCTTTTCCCGACGAAGCAATCCCTTTGCTATTTTGGAGATTGCTTCGGGCTAACGCCCTCGCAATGACAATGACTTATATAGATATTTGCCTATGTATCTTCCTAAAAAATAAAGCGCAAATCTCTTGGTATCGAGGACGCGCTTTGATTAAGCGTTAAGGGCCTTGATCAGTTTTTCAGTGGTCAGGCTTTCGGGCGCGAACTTGATCATTAACTGTCCACAGCAAATGGCAACGTTTTCCTGATTGAGTGAATAAAAAGTTTGCTTGCCTTCCTCGCGGACCGTGACCAGATCTGCCTCGCGCAAAATCGCGAGGTGATGGGATACCGTCGGCTGGGAGACGCTCAACTTATCAACAATTTCATTGACTGAAAGAGACTCGCAGCAACAGATATTCATGATCTTCTGGCGGGTTTCGTCAGAAATGGCTTTGGCAAAGAGGACAGGATTGAATTTCATATTGACGACTTTCTATTTGATATTATATAGATAAACGTCTATTTGTCAAGAGATTTGTTTATCTGAAAAAATTTCGGATTTCAAAGCTGACGGGTCTTTATTTTTTTTATACGCTGCGCAATGAGAATATAAATCCATCTCCAAAGCATCATTCCCAGTGCATTACTCCCACCAAGGATCAAAACAAAAAGAGGAGGAACGGAGGTGTTCAACAAGGCAGACCGCAAAACGGCTGCGAATGGTGCGGCCAACAATACTGCCACCACAACGCGCCAAAGGTTTTTTGGATTTGTGATGACTAGTTCCTCAAATAACCCAAACCAGGGTGTGATGAGAAACCAGGCGATCAAAACGGGAAAATATGCAGCGGCCATGCGCGAAAGGTAGGACGCCTCCGTTTCACCGTGAATTACGAAGCCAATGATAGTTAAGTCCGCGATCGCGAAAACATCGCCGAGTACGAGCAGTTTCTTGCTTTTCATTGATTTGCCTATTCCCTGCGTCCCTTCGTTACGATGCGGATGGGCGTGCCCAGGAAATTATATTCTGCTCGGATCTGATTCTCAATATAACGCAAATACGAAAAGTGCATCAAACTTGGTTCATTGACATAGATCATAAATGTCGGCGGGTCACTGCGCACCTGGGTGCCGTAGAACATTTTGAGCGCGCGTCCCGCATGAGTCGGGTGTGGATGCGCGTCCTGCGCTTTGTGAATGATCGAGTTGATCGTGGATGTGGTCAGCCGCGCGAGTCGTTCTTCCTGCACGCGTAATGCCATCGGCAATACCTGGTCTACGCGCTGGCCTGTTTTGGCAGAGATGAACAGGATCGGCACATAATCCATAAAATTTAAATCACGCCGAATTTTTGCCGTGAATTCTTCCATGCTGTTGTTGTCTTTTTCCACGGCGTCCCATTTATTCACGAGCACAACACAGGACTTCCATTCATCGAGGATGAAGCCGGCAATGTGCGCGTCCTGCGCGGTGATGCCGGTGGTCGCATCGATCATCAGCAGGGCAACGTCTGCGCGTTCAATGGATTTAAACGAACGCAAAACACTGTATTGCTCCACCCCATGCTCGATCTTTCCGCGCCGACGGATGCCGGCTGTGTCAATCAAGGTGAGTTCAAGCCCGCCAAATTCAATTTTTGAGTCAATCGAGTCTCGAGTAGTGCCGGCGATCGGGCTGACGATCACACGTTCTTCACCGACCAATTTGTTCAATAAACTTGATTTTCCAGCATTTGGCTTGCCCACAAGCGCAATTTTGATGCTGTCATCCTGCTCTTCCTCGGATTGTTCAGGGAAGGAGGCTACGAGCGCATCGAGGATGTCACCGGTGCTTGTGCCGTGAATGGCTGAGATCGCGAAGGGGTCGCCTAAGCCAAGCTCATAAAATTCAGAGGCCTGTTCGCGCCTTTCTCTTGATTCACATTTATTCACAACTACAAATATTGGCGGCCAGAATTTTCCGTTAGGCAATTTTTTTTGCGAACGGCGCAGGATTTCTGCAACCTCGCGATCCGGTTCTGTTACTCCCGACTCGCCATCGTTGACAAATAAAACCGCATCGGCTTCCTGAATGGCAACTTCGGCCTGGCGGCGGATATCTTCGATAAAATCAACTGAGCCGGTGGAGAGCGGAGTCTTGCCGCCATGGGTTGGGTCAATTCCACCGGTGTCAACAATATTGAACTTGCGTCCATTCCATTCCGCCTCGCCAAATAAACGATCGCGGGTGGTGCCGGCGGTTTCATCTACAATGGCTAAACGTTCGCCTGCAAAACGATTGAAGAGCGTGGATTTGCCGACATTCGGTCGGCCTACCAAAGCAACAATGGGTTTCATGATATTTTATATTTTCCAACTTCTTATTCTCTACCGTACATGAGTTGGTACCTCTGGCAGGCTAAAAAGGAAGACGGGTTGAAAGTCTAGCGAATGCTTCAATGCGTACTTTAGCCAATCGAGTCCCAAACGGAAGAGACTTTTATCGCGCCG
>Ga0194127_10000120_pt1 | contig 118776 bp, 105 predicted proteins | sample TA2KigC100mmetaG_FD_148624 | JGI IMG/M metagenome (GOLD analysis project Ga0194127, IMG submission 148624) | Freshwater microbial communities from Lake Tanganyika, Tanzania - TA2015036 Kigoma Deep Cast 100m | ecosystem: Environmental > Aquatic > Freshwater > Lake | place: Tanzania: Lake...
GGCAAAACGCGTGCGCTGCTCTACGAGTCGCTGGGCGTACTCCAGGGCCGACCTGGGGTCGTGAATGGAACAAGGGCCAATGATCACCAGCAGCCGATCGTCCATTTCATGCAGGATGCGGTGAATCGCCTGTCTGGCAGCCAGAACGGTTCTTTCCGCAACAGGAGATACGGGTAACTCGGCAACAAGTTCTGCGGGCGTCGTGAGTTCTTTGATCTCACGAATTCGAATATTGGAGGTGGAGGTCATAGTGAACCTATTCTAACCGCCCTATGGCAGTGCCCGCGCCCATCGCACCCCAGGGCCGGGTGCAGACCGGAATAGAGGTAGGCCGGTGCGCCTGCGAACCGTGCTGTTACAGATGGCTAGCCCGCGCGAGACCGGGCATCGTTGCGCCAGCAGACATCGGGCAAGCCCTGAGCCCGACTGACCGACCGTGCCATTACAAAAAGCAGGTCAGAGAGTCGATTAAGGTACTGCCGCAGCACCTCCCGCGGCCTGGCCAGGCCCGCGCGATCCTGAGCATGGTCGAGCGCCACAAGGCTGCGCTCGGCCCTGCGGGCAACCGTTCGGGCAACATGGGCGACCGCAGTGGCCTCACTGCCCGCAGGCAGAATGAACTCCTGCAACGGGGGCAGATCGGCATTAAGCCGCGCAATCCAGTCATCAAGTCTGACAAGCCGGTCACTTGCCAGAACTGCATGGTTCGGCAGGGCAAGTTCACCACCAAGGTCAAAAAGGTCATGCTGGATCTCAAAGACCATGGCATCGAGCTCTTGCGAGGCCGCCAGGTTCTGGGCCAGGGGAGCCAGCCGGGCCCGCAACAGCCCCAACTGGCTATTGAGTTCATCGACATCGCCCATGCAGACAAAACGCGCATGGTCTTTGGGAAGACGAGAGCCGTCGGCCATGCCTGAGGAGCCGTCGTCACCGGTGCGGGTGGTAATGCGTGAGAGTCGATTGCCCATGGGTGCCAGTCTATCGCCTCTGGCGATGAAGGCAACTGGAATTTTTCAGGGACTTTGCACCTAGAATAGGGTCATGAATGCCCCCGCGATTCCGTCCACGCTGGCAACCGCGTCTCCAGCGCCATCTTCTTGGCGCCTGGGTGAGCTGCGGTTTGCCGATACCAGCCAGCCCCTTGCTGCAGAAAAGCGCCAGCAGCTCATCGCTGCGCTTTCGGCCCGCCTGCCCTCTGACTGCCTGGTCTTTGACGAAGAGCCTCTTAAGCCGTACGAATGCGACGGGCTTAGCGGCTACCGACAACTACCCGCCGCCGTAGCCCTGCCGCGCACTGAGGACCAGGCCGCAGAGGTTCTGAAGGTATGCACCGCACTGGAAGTGCCCGTGGTCCCCAGGGGGGCGGGTACCGGGCTGTCGGGAGGGGCCACCCCCCATCGCGGAGGAGTGGTCTTGTCCACCGCCCGGCTGCGCAAGATTCTGGCAATAGAGCCCGATGCCCGCCGCGCCAGGGTACAGCCCGGGGTGCGAAACCTGGCCATTAGCGAGGCGGCCGCGCCCTTTGGCCTGTACTATGCGCCCGACCCTTCCTCACAGATCGCCTGCACCATTGGCGGCAACATCGCCGAAAATTCAGGTGGCGTGCACTGCCTGAAATACGGCCTTACCGTACACAACGTGCTGCAGGTCAAGGGGCTCACCATCGAAGGCGAGCAGGTCAGCTTTGGCAGCGAGGCCTTCGATTTCCCAGGACTCGACCTTCTGTCTCTTATGATCGGCTCGGAGGGCATGCTCGCGGTGGTGACAGAAGTCACGGTAAAGCTGGTGCCCAAGCCTGCCCTAGCCCGGGTCATCATGGCCTCATTCGATGATGTCGAGAAGGCCGGGCTCGCGGTGGCAGACCTTATTGGGGCTGGCATTATTCCTGCGGGGCTGGAGATGATGGACAAGCCCATGACCGCGGCGGTCGAAGAGTTTGTCCATGCGGGCTATGACCTGAATGCCGCCGCCATTTTGCTCTGTGAGTCCGATGGCACGCCCGAGGAGGTTGCCGAAGAGATTGGGCGGATGAAGGCGGTGCTTTCAGCAAGCGGCGCAACCGAGCTAAAGGTATCGGAGTCTGAGGCTGAACGGCTGCGGTTCTGGTCGGGCCGCAAAAACGCCTTTCCGGCCTCGGGCCGAATCTCTGCGGACTACTACTGCATGGACGGCACCATTCCCCGTCGCAGGCTTGGCGAGATGCTCAGAAAGATTGCCGCGCTTGAAAAGAAGTACGGTCTGAGCTGTCTGAACGTATTTCATGCCGGAGATGGAAACCTGCATCCGCTGATTTTGTTTGACGCGGCAAAGCCGGGCGAGTTTGAGACCACCGAGCGGTTTGGTGCCGAAATTCTAGAGGCCTGTGTGGAATTCGGTGGAACCATTACCGGTGAGCATGGAGTGGGAATCGAGAAGATCAATTCCATGTGCGTGCAGTTTTCCCCCGAAGAGCGGCTTGCGTTTTTTGCCGTCAAGCGGGCCTTTGATCCCCATGGCCTTCTGAATCCTGGGAAAAACATTCCCACCCTATCGCGCTGCGCGGAATATGGCCGTATGCATGTGCATAACGGTGCCCTACGTTTTCCTGAACTCGAGCGGTTCTAGGCAATGCCGGCCTCTGTCACCGACGACCAGGCCCAGCAGTGGCGGGCACAGACCCAGGCCTTGGTCGCTCAAGCCCGTGACAGCGGGCGTGCAATACAAATCTCCGGCCACGGCAGTAAGGCCTTCTACGGCCAGCCTGTTAACGCCAGCAGCGGCGATGGGCTTACGACGATTACCACCACCGACTACCACGGTATCGTGGCCTATGACCCGAGCGAACTGGTGGTCGTGGCGCGGGCAGGAACATCCATTTGCGCGCTGGAATCGGTATTGGCCGAGCGTGGGCAACGGCTGGCCTTCGAGCCTCCCCGTTTTGGCGGAAAGGGAACGGTGGGCGGAATGGTTGCAACCGGGCTCTCCGGGCCGGGAAGACTCTCTGCAGGGCCCTGTAAGGACTTTATTCTGGGGCTGAGTGTTATGGGCAGCGATGGGGCCCTGATGCGTTTTGGCGGCACCGTGATGAAGAACGTGGCAGGCTACGATGTCTCGCGCCTGCACACGGGGGCCTTGGGAATTCTGGGGCTGATTCTTGATGTCTCAATCAAGGTACTGCCCGAACCGGCGGCCCGGGCCACCGTAACGCTCACCTGCGATAAGGCCCAGGCAGTCACCCTATGCGACCGCTGGCTCGCCGAGCCCCTGCCCATTTCTGCCACGGCCTGGGGCCTGCCGGATTACTGGCAGTCCGACAGCCCGGAAGATGGGGCTGCCTCTTTCTCTCCAAGCCATAATGAAGCCCTCAATGCGGGGGAGCTACGAATCCGGTTTTCGGGTGCCGAGGCAGCAGTGCAGTCGGCCATTGACCGATTCGAAAAACAGCATGGTGCCAGACTGGTGACCCCCGACAGAGCAGACCGCTTTTGGAATGCACTGCGCGACCAGCGTCTGGGATTTTTTTCGGCCGCAGACCCCAACACCGACCGCCTGCTCTGGCGCATTGCGGTCCCCGCCCAGACGCCGGTAATACCAATAACAGGGCCAGCCATTCTGGAATGGGGCGGTGCCCTGCGCTGGGTATGGTCACACCAGCCCGCGGCCGAGGTGCGTGCAGCGGCGCAACAGGCAGGCGGACATGCCACGCTCTACCTGGCCCCTGATGCAACGCGCGCAAAAGAAGGGGCCTTTGCGCCGCTGCCCAGGGCTCTGCAGGCACTACATCAAAGGCTTAAGGCAGAGCTTGATCCGCATCATCTCTTTAACCCGGGCCGCATGTATGCTGGCCTATAGCCCTTCTCTATGAGCCCTCAGGCATGGAAGTAACCCTATCGGACCTGGCCAGGCAAGACCCCAAGGCACACGAGGCGGCCGATATCATCCGACGCTGCGTGCACTGCGGGTTCTGTACCGCCACCTGCCCCACCTATCAGATTCTGGGCGATGAACGCGACGGCCCACGCGGTCGCATCTACATGATTAAAAAAATGCTCGAGGGCGAGCCGATCTCCTCAGAGACCCAACTGCACCTCGACCGTTGCCTTACCTGCCGTAACTGCGAAACGACATGCCCCTCGGGGGTGGAATATGGGCGACTGGTCGATCTCGGACGCGAGATGGTAGACCATGCCGTGCCCCGACCTCTGCCCCAGAGAGTTGTGCGCAGTCTCTTGCGCGAAGGCCTTACCTCACGATGGTTTGCACCGGCCGCACGCCTGGGGCGCGCCCTACGGCCAGTGCTGCCCGAGCTGCTCTCGCAGAAGCTTCCGCCGGTCGCCGATACCCAGCTTTCCTGGCCAACACGGCAGCATGCCCGTAAAGTAATTCTTCCGCGCGGCTGTGTGCAGCCCACGCTGCTGCCCAATATCGACGGTGCCACGGCGGTCGTCTTGGATCGGCTCGGTATTGAAGCCCTGATCACCAAAGAATCCCGTTGCTGCGGGGCGGTGCGCCATCACCTTGCCGATGGGCAGGGTGCGCTTGCCGAGGTACGCCGAAACATTGATGCCTGGTGGCCGCAGATCGCCTCGGGAGATATTGAGGCGATTGTCATGAATGCCTCGGGCTGCGCCGTCATGGTTCGAGACTATGGCAGGCTTCTGGCTGACGATAAGGCCTATGCCGAAAAGGCTGCCAGTGTCTCTGCCCTGGCCAGGGATCCGATTGAACTACTTGCGCCTCTGCTCACTGAAATACAACAACGATTTCCGAAGCTCTCGGATGGCAAAAACAGGATGCGTATTGCCTATCACCCCCCCTGTACCCAGCAGCATGGTCTGAAAATTCGGGGTGCGGTGGAAAGGTTTCTCTCTGATCTTGGCGTAGCGATACAGCCCGTTGCCGACAGCCATCTCTGCTGCGGGTCAGCAGGCACCTATTCGGTTCTGCAGCCAGCGCTTGCCAAGACCCTTAAGGAACAAAAACTCGAGGCCCTTACAGCAGGCAGCCCCGAGTGTATTTTGTCTGCCAATGTAGGCTGTATTGGCCATCTTCAGTCGGGCACACCGGTTAAGGTGGCCCACTGGATCGAATGGCTGGAAGAACAGACGCGGTAGATCAGGCCCTATTTCTCGTCAGCCACAGGATTAGACAACAGGCCGATCTCGGGAACCTCTACCGACACCGTATCGCCGTGTTTCATAAACAGCGGAGGCTTACGGGCAAAACCCACACCTGCGGGCGTTCCAGAAATAATTACGTCACCGGGTTGTAGCGCAAAGATCTCAGAACAAATGCTTACCAAGGTTGCGACGTCAAAGATCATGTCGCGCGTGTTGGCATCTTGGACCACCTGGCCGTTGAGGCGGGTTTTGAGCTGGAGCCCAACTGCGCCCATGGGAAGCTCGTCTGCGGTGACCATCCAGGGCCCGAAACTGGCAGAGGCGTCAAAGTTTTTGCCAATCATCCACTGGGTAGACTTGAACTGGTAGTCACGAATCGAGCCATCGTTAAAAAGCGAATAGCCCGCAACATGCGACAGGGCGTCAGCCTTAGCAATATGGCGGCCCTCTTTGCCGATGATCACGGCGATCTCGCCCTCGTAGTCGAACTCTGGGGAGACCTTAGGCCGAATAATGGGCTGCCCATGGCCCACCCACGAGGACGGAAATCGATGAAACAAGACGGGATACTTCGGGGGATCTTTGTAGGGGCTCTCTGCCGCATGGTCAACATAGTTGAGACCAACCGCAATTGCCTTAGACGGATTAAGAATGGGCGGGAGCCAGTGCAGGCCCTCGAGTGCGGCGTTAGGCGACAGGTTAGGCCAGTCGGCCTTGAGCACATCCATAAGGGTAGGCCCCGTCTTGAGCAGGGCATCAAGGCTTGTGGGAAAACCCTTTACGCTCAGATCAATCAGGCCACCATCTTTTAAAACGCCTAATCGGGTCGTGCCATCAGGGTGTAAGAAATTCAAAAAACGCATCGCAGGTGTCTCCAGTTGGGGGGGTCTCGCAAAGGTGCGGCTAAGGTGCGCCCGTGGCGTGGTTATGCAGGCTCTGCCTCGACTTCCCGATTCACAATAAAGTCATCGGGGACCGAGGGGCCCCAGAGGTAGAGTGAATTCTCGGGGGGATAGTCTTGGACAGGCCAGTTGGTGTCTGCGCCGACAAAGTCGATATCAAAAGAATATTCGGTGAAGCTGCCCCATGGGTCTTGCACATAATAAAAATAGTTAGACCCGATCACATGGCGCCCCACGCCCCAGCCACTTGTATAGCCCGCAGCCATCATCTGGTCCATGCCGAGCCCCACTTGGTCGAGACGGTCTACTGCCCAGCTCGTGTGGTGCAGCCCAGGGCCATTTGATTTCGCAAAGGCCAGCAGATGATGGTCGCTGGAATGGGCGCCATGCATAAAGGCAATGATGTCTGCGGATTTGTCTGAAAGCCGCAGTCCGAGGGCCCTCTCGTAAAAATCAATCGACCGTGGCACATCAGTACTGAACATAAGCAGGTGCGACATGCGCAAGGGGTGCACCTGAGGAAGTTCGCCGCGCATCGGGCCAATCGGAACTGCTATGGGATTAGCCTTATATACCGGACCAAGCGCTGGAGTCTTCTCGTTTGGGGTGACCTTTTCCGTAACGGTGATCTGCAATAAATTACTATCGGGGTCACGCACCCAAAAGCCTGAGGTGTCTTCGGCCATGGGGTGAGGCGAGACTAATGCATGACCTTGGGCCAGCACCTGGGCACGCAATGCCTCGAGGTCTGCGGCGTAGGCGCCCAGCGTCAAGTAGGCGAGTTTCTTTCGAGACCCAGCCTGAAAGATCTGCCCCCAGCAGTGCGGCGAAAAATGGGTATAAAGACGCAACCGATCCGCAGCCACTTCCACACGCAATCCGAAGGCAGAGAAGTATTTCTCGGCCACGGCAAGATCGGGGACACTAAACACAAAACGGCTTGCAGAGTGAATGGCAGTGGCCTTAGGGCGACGGGGTTGGTTCATCAGATTCTCCTTAGTGCAGACAAGGACCTAGAGCGATGATAAGCGCTAGCGCAGGCACAGCCCATGATTACACCAGCGCAGACCTATAACACGACGGGCACGAACATCCCGCCTCGTTAATGGGTAGGCGTGGGAGTCGAGGTCGGCGCTGAGGCCGAGGCCCCCTCTGCGGCCACGCCTAGATAAAAACTCTTAACCAGCGCGTTTTCCTTTAAGGTCTCAACATCGCCCTGAAATACGATCTCGCCATGAACAATGATATAGCCGAAGTCAGCAATACGCATGGCCTGGTTGAAGTTTTGTTCGGCCATAAGTACCGTGAGACTGTACTGGTCTTTGAGTTCTTTGAGCTTGGTAATGGTCTGCGAGACCAGCAAGGGTGACAGGCCCACCGAGGGCTCATCGACCAGCAAGAGTCGGGGCGCAGACATTATGGCCCGGGCAATGGCAAGCATCTGTTGCTGCCCCCCCGACATGGAACCCGCAAGCTGGTTTTTCCGCTCGGCCAACACCGGGAATGCAGTCAGGCAGAAGTCGAGGTTCTCGCGAATGGATGCACGGGCCTTATCGCGAAATGCGCCTAGTAAAAGATTTTCTTCAACGGTGAGCTTAGGAAAAAGCCGTCGGCCTTCGGGCACCAGCGCTACGCCCAGGTTCACAATCTCTTGCGTGGACAGACTTGCCAGGTCGTGCGTCTGATCGTCGATGGTAAGGCGAACGCTTCCCTGACTGGGTTTGACCATGCCCATGACGCACTTCATAAGGGTACTTTTGCCATTGCCGTTGGTACCCAGCAAGGCGACCGTACGGCCCTCATAGAGAGACAGGCTGACGCCCTGCAGGGCCTTCACGGCACCATAACTGGCATGGATCCCTTCGATTTCAAGCTTAATCGCCAAGGTAGGCCCTCTGCACGTGTGGATTGGCAACCACCTCTTTGGGTGTGCCCTGACAGATGATCTGCCCGGCATCGAGACAGACCACCCGCTGCGAAAACGACATCACCGCCTGCATGATGTGCTCAATCATGATGATCGTAATGCCCTGGCTGTTCATGTCGAACAGTATCTGAAGCACCTCATCGATTTCAGTGCCTGCCAACCCGGCCATGGCCTCATCGGAAATCAAGAGACTGGGGTGGGCGGCCATAGCCCTGGCAAGTTCCATCTTGCGAAGTTCCACCTGGGATAACTGGCTGGTGGGTACAAGGGCCTTGGCCTTGAGCCCCATGCTCGCAAGAATCTGGTAGGCCTCTTCTTCGGCCCGCGCGCCCGTAATGCCGCAGACATAGGAGAGCGGCACCAGGAGATTTTCGAGCATCGTCATGCTGGAAAAAGGACGGGGAATCTGGAAACTACGGGCAATACCGAGCTTCGTGCGGCGATGGGCAGGCAGGCGGGAGATGGGCGCGCCATTGAAGTGGATAGTGCCCTCATCGTTAAGCAAGGCCCCCGAGATGCAGTTGATCAGCGTGGTCTTGCCAGAGCCATTCGGGCCAATAAGGCCCAGTCGTTCGCCCTTTTGTACCTGAAGGTCGACGCCCGAGAGCGCCGTAAAGCCTCCAAAGAACTTGGAGACTTTATTTACTTCGAGGATGCTTTCCATTTTCGGTAGAGCCCCACAATGCCATCTGGCGCAGCGATTACAAAGAATACAAGCAAGACTCCCACAACCAGCACATTGAGCTCGCTGGAAATAGTGACCGTTACCAGTTGTTGAATGGATGCTAGAAGCAACGCCCCGATGAGTGGGCCTACCCAGTGGGACATGCCACCGATAATAGGCATTGCGAGCGCCGAGACCGCATAGACCAGGTTAAAGCTGGAATAGGGCTCGATGTAACTAAGGTACATCGGCATGGGCGCCCCGGCAGCCCCAAGCAAGGCACCAGAAACCGCACAGGCAATGAGCTTCAGGCGTAAGGTGGGCACCCCAGTGCACTCGGCCGCCTCTTCTGAGTCGCGCAGGGCGCGCAGGCCTCGGCCAATATGCGAGTCTTGAATATAACGGGCAATAGCAATGGCGGCGACCGCCATAATGACCATTACCCAGAAGAGCATGCGGGTGTAGCTGTCGAAAGGCCAGCCTTCGCCAGGCCGGGTGAGCTGCAGGCCAGTAGCCCCCCCTACGTACCGCCAGTTGATCACCACGGTTTCGAGAATAAACACTAGGGCGACGGTGGCAATCGAAAAAAAGATCCCGCGCAGTCGAACAGAAATGACGCCGACCAGAAATCCCAAAGTTCCCGAGATAAGCGCTGCCGCGAGAATCTGGACGATAAGCGGGGCCTCTAGCGACATATGAACCACCAGCGCGGAATAGGCGCCAGCACCCACAAAGGCAGGAACCCCAAAGTTCACATACCCCGCGTAACCGCCCAGGATATTCCAGGCGGTAGCAAGCACCACCGCCTGCAAGACAACGAAACCCGCAAAGAACAGGTATTCGTTGACACCCGACATCACCAGCCCTGTGGCAGCCAGAACCACCGCCAGACACGCTATCCAGAATCGCATGGTCTTTTATCGTCCGAAAAGGCCCTTGGGCCTTACTGCAAGTACCACCAGCAACAAGCCAAAGGCTACCGCAGGAGCCCAAGACGCGCCAAAGAACATCAGCACGATCGACTCGGTAACCCCAAGAATAAGCGCTGCGGCAAGTGTGCCACTCATGCTCCCTAGCCCTGCCAAGACCACCACACAAAAGGTACGTCCGATATAGATGCGGTCCATGGTGGGCTCTACTGGCGCCACGATAATGAGCATGGCGCCAGCCAGCGCATTGACGGCGGTTGCCAACCCAAAGGCAAACTGCTTGATACGAACCGGGTCTGCCCCCATGAGGCGAAGTGCGGCCTCATCTTGCCCCACGGCCTTGATAGCCCGTCCGGTGAATGTCTTCGACAGGTAAACGGTAAGGGTGATGGTTAAAAAGAGCGCGACCCCAAAGGCCACCAAAAGCCGATAGGGGATACGCAGGTCGTCGATCTTCAGGCTTCCGCCAATGTAGGCAGCCTCAGCAGAACGCTGATCGACGCCAAATGCCACAACCAGAAGCACCTCGATAATGAATGCAATGCCAAAGAAAAACGCCAGCCCACTGACGGCAGCCGAATTGCCGCGCTTTTCAAAGGTTTCGTAGTACATGCGGTAGAGCGCAGCCCCAAAGAGAAAGAAGAACGGGGTGAGCATGAGGCCAGCAAGAATCGGGTCTACCCCGTACTGGCCAAGAAGGTAGACACCATAAGAACCGAGGATTAGTACTGCTGGATGGGCTACGTGCGGAACATCGAGCAGGCCAAAGGCAATCGACAGCCCGATACTGACTGCAGCATAGAAGCAGCCGAGCAGCAGACCAAAAATAATCGCTTCGAGGAGGAGGTCGAAAGAAAAGGCCATAGATAGGCGAACGGGGGGATGCTGCTGCCCGGCTAGAGCGAAAAGGAAAGCGGCCTAAATGCAGAGCAGCAACATACCCCGATACAGCACCCGATTAGGATTTCTGCGCCTTCTCGTATGGAGCGATGAGGTCTCCGGACTTATCTGCTGGTGGGAAGATTACGATCTGCCGATCGGGTGACCGGAACTGCTCCTGGTCTTTGTCCTTCACGCCCCGGAACTGCGCGGTTATGATGCGCTGATTCGCCCGTTCGCCACCGGCATCGAAACGCACAGGGCCAACAATGGTCTGCATCTCGTTCTTGCGCAGGTAGTCGGCAAGGCGACGGTCTTCAATGCTATTGGTAGCCTTGATCGCCTGCTCAAGCATCTGGCCGATCGCATAGTTAAAGGGCGGCAGGTAGAACCCAAGCTCGTCGACCTTTTGCGCCTTCGCCCGCTCGGAGTAGCGACGGAAAAAGTCATCGACACCTGGCATTTTCATTCCGGGAACGTAGGTATTGAAGTTTAGAATGCCATTCAGTTTGCTGCCCAGGTTAATCATGATAGGCGTGAAGCCGAGCCCCACCATGCCGCCGCCGAGGACCCGCACCTGGTCTCCAACGCCGATCTCATGGATGGCGTTCACGATACCGGCGGAATCTGGAGGATAAGAGGCAATAAAGACCATCTCAGCCTTAGAGGCCCGAACCGCGCGAATAATGGTCGAGAAGTCTTTTGTCGTGGGAGGGTAGTTCTGATCGTAGACCTTGTTGAGCTTGAGCTTGGCAATGTAGGCCCGAACACCGTCAGCAAGGTTTTGCGCAAAGTCCTGGTCGGAGGCCACAACCGCGATGCTCTTGGCACCCGCCGCAACGCCTGCTTCGACAAACCCCTTTGACCATCCCTCGGAATCGTTCCAGGGGGCATTGTTAAACCACATATCGTGTTTAACGTCGGCATTGACCTGAAAAGAGAAGTTGCCCATGAGCAGCTTGCCCCGTTGCTTGACCAAGGGCATGATCGGCGCGGTAGGTACTGTGGCGTATGGGGCGATAAGAAGATCAACCTTATCAACATCGAGAAGCTTGGAATAAATTCCTGGGGTATTCGCCGGGTTGGACTGGTCGTCGTAGGCAGTGAACTCGACCCTCCGGCCAAGCAGTCCACCCCGTCCGTTGACATCATCAACCCACATACGCAGGGCTACCAACGCCGCCTGGCCGCCACCGCCAAGGCCGCCTGTTTGGGGCATGCTCATGCCAATTTTTATGGGATTAGCCTGAGCAAACACCGGGGCGGGCATAGCAGCCGCAACCACCGTGGCGCCAGCAGCACCCACTACCTTTCTACGCGTCTTATCCATGTTATCTCCAGAGGCGCGACTACCCGCGCCTTTAAAATATTTTTGAAGGAACGTACTTGAGAAAAAACTTCGGGACTTTATCGCCTGATCACTATCGCTGCGATTTCCCTTTGCGTCTATAAGGGCAAGTACTAGCCGTCATGGGCGACATCAGCCAGCTAGTGGCTGGTAGCGCGTCTGGAGCTACAGAATTAAGCCCCGGACCCGGCCAGCAGCCGGGGATAGATCTCCCTGGCACCGGCCAGAAAAAGGTCGACGGCATCACCCGTGCGCACCTCGAACGGCGCCGGGGCTTTGATACCAAAGATATTGCGCCGAACCGCCCAATAAAACATGCTGCCGTGCAGGTTCCAGACCATTTCAATCTCTCGGGCCGATATCTTCGGGGCCTTAGTACGGGCATACCGGGACAATAGCGCATGTCGAAGCTCCTCTGCCACGACCACGAGTAGCTGTTTACGCACAAAGTCGAGATAGTTTCGGTTCAGGCCCATTCCGGCGAGACCAGCAAACATATAAATACGAATCCATTCCGGCCGATACGTGCTGTGTGCATACTGGGAATAGAATCGATTGAGCCGGTCGCGCAAGGGAACCGATCGATCCTTAAGGTCACGAATCCATAACGGATCCCATTTCTTCATAAAGACGGCATCGAAGACCTCGTTGATAAGGTCGTTTTTGGAAGGGAAGTAGCGATACAGCAGAGGCTGTGAGACCCCTATACGCCGCGAAAGCTCACGGGTCTGCCCTGCGAAACCTACCTCGGCAAAATAGGCAATGGCAGCCTCAAGGATCTGCTGTCTTCGAATATCGGGGCTTAGTCGGGCGCCCTGCGGCAGTGATTTGGACGCGGGGGATTTGGCATGATTTTTCAGAATAGGCCTCTTGGAACGAGTATCAATCTAATAAGTGTACGAGTTTCGTTCTAATGGCCCAAACCAGACCCCAGACTCTAAGCGCAGCATGGCCCAGACCGCGGGCTAAGCGCTTATGTTAACGCCGGCTTTTCCTTTAAGCTTCAGAATACTCCGAGCCTCGTCCGGGCTCGCCACACGCAGTCCCAGGCCTTCGACAATCTGCCGCGCGGCAGAAACCTGTTCGGCATTCTTCTTGGCCAGTTGACCGGGACGAATCCACAAGGAGTCTTCTAGGCCCACCCGAATATTGCCCCCCATGGCCACTGACTGTGCAGCAATAGCCAACTGGTTCTTTCCTGCCCCCAGAACGCTCCAGACATAGTCGTTTCCAAAAAGCCGGTCGGCAGCCTGCCGCATATAAGAGACGTCTTCAGGATGGCCGCCAATACCGCCGAGAATTCCAAAGACCGACTGAATAAAGAACGGGGGCTTGATCAGACCTCGATCGGCAAAATGGGACAGGGTGTAGAGATGGCCAATGTCGTAGCACTCGATCTCAAAGCGGGTCTGATTGTCTGCACAGGTGCGCAGGATATTTTCAATATCGCGAAATGTGTTCTTAAAGATGCGCTCGTCTGAGCCCTCGAGGTAGGGGCGCTCCCAGTCGTACTTGAAGTCTTTGTAACGGTTGAGCATGGGGAAGAGGCCAAAGTTCATGGAGCCCATATTGAGGGAGGCGACTTCGGGCTTGAAATGGGCGCAGGGCTTCAGTCGCTCTTCAACCAGCATAGTCGGCGCCCCCCCGGTGGTGATATTGATCACCACATTAGACTGACGATAAATCTCCCGCAAAAAGGGGGCAAAGGCCTCGGGGGACTGATCCGGTCGGCCATCTTGGGGGTTACGGGCATGCAGGTGCACAATCGCCGCGCCGGCCTCTGCAGCCTCGATTGCCGCCTTGGCAATTTCCTGGGCAGTGATGGGAAGGTAGGGCGACATCGAGGGCGTGTGGATCGCGCCGGTGACGGCACAGGTGATAACCACGGCGCGCGTCTGGCGAGAGGGCTGCGCGTTTTCGGAACTAGAGGCGGTGGAAAGTGACATACGAAGGACTCCTAGGCAGATAGCATAAGATACCCTAGTGCTGATCAGTTATTCAACAACCTTCGTGTGTGCCGCCTTCGCAGGTCTTCTGGTTTCGAACTTTTATTACTTTCAGCCATTGGCGCCCTATATGGCCCAGGAAATGGGATGGAGCCTATGGCAGGCAACGAGCTTCATTCCGGTATCTCAGGCAGGCTATTGTCTGGGGCTTCTGTTTCTGGTGCCGCTGGCAGACCGGGTCGAGAGTCGGCAACTGCTTCTCAGGACCATGGCAGCTGTGGTGGCCTGTCTATTGGCACTGGCGTTTTTTCGGCGGTGGGAGCTGCTCTTACTGGTAACGCTCTGCCTCGGTTTCTGTCTGAGTGCAATTCAGATGCTTCTTCCCGCCATTACCGGGCTCAGGCCAGCCGAAAAACGCGGCCAGACACTAGGCATCATGATTGCCGGTATTGGGGTGGCCGTGACGCTTGCCAGACCCTTGGCGAGCCTGGCGGGATGGGCGGGACACTGGCAGACGATTTTTCTGATCTCCGCCGGGCTCATGGCTCTGGGCATACTCACCTTCTCCCAGATCCTGCCCCGTATGCCCCGGGTGCCCCAGGGGAGTCTCTGGCACTACATGCGCGGGCAGGTCTCGCTCTGGAGGAACACCCCCCTTCTTCGCCATCGCGCATTCGGACAGGCGATCTCTTTTGGCGTTTTCAGCGCCTTCTGGACCGGTGTTCCGGCAGAACTGGTGAATGGCCCGTTGGGCCTAAGCCAGCTTGAGCTCGGTGCCTTCTCGCTTGTGGCAATCACGGCGACAGTTGCCGCGCCTATCGCGGGCCGGTGGTCGGATCAGGGGCGGTCACGGGCAGGCATAGGCTGGGCAACTATCATCATCGCCTTGGGCTGCCTGATCGGGGCCCTGGGTCTAGTCGAGCATCGCACCCTTGCACTGCTGGGCCTCACACTGGCAGCAGGCCTTTTGGACTTTGGGCTGGCCCTGCAGCTTGTCTTGAGCCAACGGCAGGTGTTCGATATCTCGCCTGAGGCCAGCAGCCGGGCGAACAGCCTTTTTATGGCCACCTTCTTTACTGGCGGCGCGGCTGGATCCTGGGCAGGCGGCTGGGTCTATAGCACTGCGGGCTGGGGCATGCTGGTCTTACTGATGCTTGCCTTAACCATGGTGGGGCTGGCGGTTCAGCGATCATGGAACACCTCGGCCCTGAGCACGGGGTCGTCGGCATGAATATCCAGTGCCAGTAGAAAACGCGACACCATGTTGTAGGTGGCAACCACGCCCACCAGTTCTACGGTTTGTTGAATTCCGAGTTCTTGCGCCAAAGTCTGCTTCACTGCAGGCGCTACGACTAGGCTTCGCGTCATTTGCTCTGCCAGAAGGATCACGTTTTGCTCTACTGTGGAGAAGAGCGCCATGGAAAACGCAGGCGTACCCACACGACCGAGCATCTCCGCCTGCGCAGGCGTTCCACCAGACGCGATAAAAATTGGCGCATGGTGCTCATACTCAAAGCTCGCGCCATTTAAAACGGCTACCACGCACATGACAAGCTCCCGAAGCTGTATCGGCACGGAGAGCTCAGTACGTACCTTTCCAAGAAAAACATTCCAGCCTTCTGCCAGCGGGGGGCTGTGCAGCAGCATTCGATCGAGCTTTAAAAGACTGCCGCCGCGGCGGGCGCGAATCGCGGCCACAAGGTCTGCTGGCTCAGGATGATTCTCGGGCAGCATGGGAATGACTGGGGCTGATGACATCTTCAGATCCTCTTTAACCGAAGAGCTAGAGCATAATCTAGATCCTCTCTTCTTACGCCCCGCCCCCTTCTTTCCTCATGCCTGCTCCCTATTCTGCTAATCCATCGATCAGCCGTATTGATCTTTTGCTCATTCTCTTCGTGACCCTTGCCTGGGGGTTTAACTATTCGGTAATGAAGCTGGTGGTCTCTAGCTACCCGCCAGCCACCTTTCGGGCCCTTACCTTTTTCTTTGGCCTGATCTGTATCGGTCTTTATGTTATCTATCGCAAGGAGTCTTTCCGGATTCCCCGGGGAGAACGTGCTGCGGTGGTAAAGATAAGCATCTTTAATATGCTGCTCTGGCACACTGGGTTGATCTTTAGCCTCACCCTTCTGAGTTCGGGGCGGGCAGCAATCGTTGGCTACACCATGCCCGTCTGGGCACTCCTGGCCAGTGCAATCGTGTATAAGGCAAGGCTCACTGGCCGGGCTGTGGCCGGGGTGGTGCTTGCTCTGGCAGCGACATACCTTCTTGCTGTCGATGAGATCCAGCAGTTCACCGGTCAGCCGCTGGGCCTTGTCTTGATCTTGTCGGCAGCTATTTTCTGGGGCATTGGAAATGCAATGATCAAGCACACCCCGCTGACGATTTCGACTGCGGTGCTTAACTTCTGGTCTCTGACGATTTCCTGTGTTCTGGGGTTTGCTATCGCAGCAGCCACTGAGGTTGCCGACTGGCGCTGGCCTTCGGCCATTGAATGGGCCGGCGTGTTCTATAACAGTGTGGTGGCGTTTGCCCTGGGATATGTGGCCTGGTTTACCGTGGCGCGCAAGCTTTCAGCGGTTACCAGCGGGCTATCGATTATGCTGGTGCCAGTGGTGGCGGTCTTCGGCGGGGCTTTCTGGCTGTCAGAGGCCATTACCTGGCAAGACCTTTTGGCGCTTGCCCTGATTCTGGCGGCCATGGCCGCGGTATTGCTTCCTGGAAAGCGTGACGCCGTCAATGCCTGAGGCCCGGGCAGACGAGCCCAAAGCAAGGCTCCCGATTGCGGCCATAGGGTTAGGGGGCCGAGAATGCCGCTATATACGCCCCAGTGCCTTGAGGACCCTTTCCGGAGTGAAAGGCTGAGTGGATACAGAGGCATTGAAAGGGGCAAGCGCGTCATTTAAGGCATTCATGATCGCACCGGGCGCACCCGCGGTACCTGCCTCTCCTGCGCCCTTGGCACCAAGTTCTGAAGACCGCGTGGGCGTTGCCACATGTGCCACCGCGATATCGGGCATCTCGGCGGCCATCGGCACCAGGTATTCGGCCATGGTGCCATTACGCATCTGACCATCTTCGCTATACATGCATTCCTCGAAAAGGGCGCCGCCGATGCCTTGCACAATGCCGCCACGGATTTGCTCATCTACCAGCATGGGATTGATGACCGTGCCACAGTCTTCGACACACCAGTGCTTAAGCAAAGTGACAAAGCCGGTTTCGGGGTCTAGCTCCAGGTAGGAGGCCTGTATACCGTTGGTAAAGGTAAAGCCGTATTCTCGGGGCGTGTAATGCCGGGTGACGGTAAGCTCGGACTGAAACTGCATAGGCAGCGTATCTGGCCGAAAATAAGCCACACGCCCAAGCTCGGCCAAGGAAAGCTTGACCTCTCCGGTGATCTTATCGACCACCTGGTTCTGACGAATATCCAGCGTAATTCTTTCGGTCTGGAGAATCGCCGCGGCAATATCGAGAATATTGGAGCGCAGCGCCTTGCCGGACTGCAGCACTGCCTCACCGCCAATACCAGCGCCACGAGAGGCCCAGGTGCCACCGCCATAGGGCATGACTGCGGTGTCGCCGGTCATGACCCGCACCTTATCGATGGACACGCCTACGGCATCAGCCGCGATCTGGGCAAAGACAGCCTCGCTACCTTGGCCCTGTTCGGTAACGCTACAGGTAACTGTGACCACGCCCTGGGGATCCATACGCAGGGTGGCCCCATCTTGGGCGGAAATGCGCGCACCGCCGACACCATAAAAGGCAGGCGACGGGTTGGTGACTTCGATCATCGCGGCCAGGCCAATACCACGATAGATACCCTTGGCCCGGAGCGCCTGTTGCTCGGCGCGCAAGGCGGGGTAATTCATAAGGTCTAGCAGCTTGTGTAGCGACTTCTGGTGCGAGAGGCACTCAAACTTGATTCCCGACGGAAAGCTGAGATAGGGATAGGCGTCATCAGGAATGATGTTCTTGGCGCGAAACTCGGCCGGATCCATGCCGATGGCGCGGGCGGCTTCATCGACAATACCTTCGGTGACAGCCACGGCAATGGGATGGCCCACGGCCCGGTACTGACAGGTAACGTTTTTATTGGTGAAGACGACATTGAGCTTCGCGCGGTAGTGTTTGTGACGATAAGGCCCACCCGTGAGATTGACCACCTGATTGCCCTCAATGCCACTCGTTCGTGGATAGACCGAGTAGGGGCCAATGCCTGTGAGGTCTTCAAGGTCGAAACCAACAATCTCTCCGTCTCGCATACAGGCCAGACGAACCGTCACGGTATGTTCCCGCGCGTGGATATCGGTAATAAAGGACTCCATGCGGTCGGCCACAAACTTAACGGGCCGACGCAGAGCCACCGATATGGCCGCGGTAGCCATCTCATCGGCATAGACATGTACCTTGATGCCGAAGGACCCACCCACGTCTTTGCAGACAACGCGTATCTGCGACTCAGGGATATTGAGATGCTTGGAAAAGATGTCCTGCATCATATGCGGCGCCTGCGTGGCGTGATAAACGGTCAGGCTGTGGTCTGCCGGGTTGTAGTCGGCAAGGATAGACCGCGGTTCCATGCAGACACCGGTGTGCCGAGAAAAATCGTAGGTCTTCTCTACCACATGGTCAGCCTTGGCCCAGGCCTCATCAAAGCCCTCAGTCTTAAGTTCGCGGGCAAAGCAGATATTGTCGCCAAGGTCGGGGTGAATAACGACATCACCACGCAGAGAGGCACGCATATCGGTTACCGCGGGAAGGGGGTCAAACTCGGCATCGATATGGTCAAGAGCGTCTTCTGCCTGACGACGGGTTTTGGCAACAACCGCTGCAACGGCCTCGCCCTGCCAGCAGACCCGATCAATGGCAATCGGGTGCTGAGGCGCTGACTTGATTCCCTTAAGGTGACCCAGAACGCCCACCCAGGGGGTGCAGAACGCAGCAAGGTCAGCACCCGAAAAGACCGCGATAACCCCCGGCGCTGAGCGGGCCTTGGCAAGGTCGAGGCCTCGGATGCGCGCATGGGCGTAAGGGCTGCGGAAGAAGACAACATGGGCAAGACGCGGTAGGCGCATGTCATCGATATAACTGCCACGCCCCTGCACGAGACGCTTGGCCCCGGCTCGCGGTACAGACTTACCGATATAGCCCTCGGTCTTTTCCACGGTCTGCAGGTCTTGGGGAAGTTCAGCACGAGAATTCATAATGGCCCTCGAAGAAAGTCTTTACGCTGCGGATGTGGACGTGGACAATGCGTTTTTGCGCGCGACAAGCACCGACTCGACGGCATCGACGATTGCCTGGTAACCCGTGCAACGGCAGTAATTTCCGGAGATATAGTCACGGATCTCGTCACGGGAGGCATCGGGGTGATTGCGCACGAGATCTAGGGCGGTAAGCAGCATGCCTGGGGTACAGAAGCCGCACTGCAGCGCATTATGCTGGAGAAATGCCTGCTGAAGATCGTGAAGTGCCCCGGCGTCGGACAGGCCCTCGATGGTATGCACCTCTTTACCGGCAGCCTGAACTGCCAGCATTAGGCAGCCGCGAACCAGGGTGTTGTCGACCATCACCGAACAGGCGCCACAAACCCCATGCTCACAGCCCAAATGCGAACCCGTAAGATCGAGGCGTTCGCGCAGGAAATCCACCAGGTGCATGCTGGGAGAGACATCTGCCTCTACCGGCTCACCGTTGACCTGCAGTCGTATAGCAATTGTCTGGGCATTCACGACGTGACTCCTAAATGTTGAACAACCCGCTTTAAGACCACGCCTGCAAGGTAGGACTTGGTCTGAGACTGCGCCTGCAGGTCGGGCATGGGGTCCAGGTCTGCGGCAAGGGCGTGGCTGGCTGCAGAAAGGCAAGCGGGGTCCCCTATGGGCTGGCCCACGAGGCTCGCGGCCGCCGTCTTGGCCAAAATGGGGCGATCAGCCACGGCAAAATAGGCCAGTCGTGCTGCTGCGACCTTGCCCTGCGCCACAGACACCTGGGCCGCAAGCCCAACCATGGCATAGTCGCCACGCCGACGGGCAAGCTCATAAAAGCCTGAGCGGTCATCGGCGGTAGCTATCGGAAACTCAACCGCCGTGAGAATCTCGCCAGGCTGCAGGTCCGTGGTGTAGAGACCCTTGAAAAAATCAGCCGCGGCAATACGACGCTCTTTGGCCGGCCCCTGGACAATAATGACCGCCCCGGTCGCGAGTGCAACCGCCGGATACTCTGCCGCAGGATCGGCCAGGGAAAGGCTTCCACCAATAGTGCCTCGGTTGCGAATAGCCGTGTGGGCCACATATGGCACCGCCCTTGCCAAGAGCGGAACATGCTGGACCACTTCTGGGGAAGACTGGATCTGGGCATGCGTGGTGAGTGCGCCGATACGCAGCGACTGACCGGACACCTTGATACCCCGAAGTTCAGCGCAGTCTTGTAGGTCTACAAGAACCTCGGGCGCGGCAAGTCGAAGGTTGAGGGCGGGCACCAGACTCTGGCCACCGGCTAACAACTGCGCTGCTGAACCATGGCTGGCTAATGCCTGCAGCGCCTGCTGCAGACTGCCCGGGCGCACGTAGAAAAAATCCCGTGATTTCATGCCTACTCCTGAGTGACAATCTAACTCAAAGTTTGCACGAATCCGGGCCATAGGCCCATTGGGAGAATCACGGGGATCGGACTGCTGATGAACACCTGCTCAATAAGGTCGAGGCTAGCGAATCAGGCCATGGCAGTGCTTGTATTTCTTTCCGCTTCCGCAGGGGCAGGGTTCGTTGCGGCCAACCTTAGGATAGGCTGCCGGGCCTGACGCTGCCGAGGAGGCGCCGGTATTGGCGGTTGCATCCGGCAGAGCCGAAGACGATACGGCCTCCTGGGCGGCCAAGGCGAGTGCCTGGGGGTCTTCTCCCGAGAAAGAGGCCTCGGGGCTGAAGTCGGCGTGGGTGAACTGCATCTGCGATGCAGCAATTGCTGCGGCGCGCTCCTGGGCGTCGCGGGCTGCTGCTTCGGCCTGCTCCTGGGTCTGTACCTCGACAGTCATGAGTAACCGAGTTACCGAGTCTCTCACCCGCTCGAGCAGCTGCTCAAACAATACAAAAGCCTCACGCTTGTACTCCTGCTTCGGATCTTTTTGGGCATAGCCGCGCAGGTGAATACCCTGCCGTAACAGGTCTAAGGCCGCGAGATGCTCCCGCCAGGCGTTATCAAGATGCTGAATGAGTACCGATCGCTCAAACCCTGCGAAGGCCTCGCGGCCCACCGATTTCCACTTTGATTCGTAGGCATCGCCCGCTGCCTTGACAATGAGGGCAGCGAGGTCTTCATCGCCCAGTTCCTCCTTGTTTTCAACCATTGTCTGCAGGTTCATGGTGAGCCCGTAGACCGTTACAAGCTCCGACTGAAGACCAGGAAGATCCCACTGCTCTTCAATACTCTCTCGGGGCACAAAGTTGCGCACCAGGGTTTCTACCGCGCCATCGCGCAGCCGACTGACAAGCTCGGAGGGGTCGCCCACCTCGAGAATCTCGTTACGCTGGGAATAAATGATCTTGCGCTGCTCATTGGCCACGTTGTCATAGTCGAGGAGCTGCTTGCGGATTTCGAAGTTGCGGTTCTCTACCTTGCGCTGGGCGCTTTCAATAGACCGGGAGACCATTCCCGCCTCAATGGGTTCTCCCCTGGGTACCCCAAGCTTGTCCATGATGGCCTTCATGCGATCACCGGCAAAGATGCGCAGCAAAGGATCATCCATCGCCAGATAGAACCGGGACGAACCGGGGTCGCCCTGACGGCCCGCACGGCCCCGAAGCTGATTGTCAATACGGCGCGACTCGTGGCGCTCAGTGCCGATGATATGCAGACCACCAGCGGCAACTACCTGATCGTGCAGAGGCTGCCATTCAGTGCGCATGGCCGCGGCCTGGGCCTCAAAGGCATCGCCCTCAAGGCCAGGGGTCTCGCGCAGTGCCTCAATACGCTTTTCCACGCTACCACCCAGAACGATGTCGGTTCCTCGGCCTGCCATATTGGTTGCAATCGTGATCATTCCAGGGCGCCCGGCCTGGGCAACGATCTCTGCCTCGCGGGCATGCTGCTTTGCATTGAGCACCTGGTGGTCAAGGCCCGCCTTAGAGAGTTCAGAGGAGAGCAGCTCGGAGTTTTCAATAGAGGTGGTGCCCACGAGAATGGGCTGACCTGACGCATGGCGGGTTTTGATATCGGCCAGGATGGCCTCAAACTTTTCTTCGACAGTGCGAAAGATCTGGTCTTGCAGGTCTTTTCGCACCATGGGCCGGTGGGTTGGAACAATGACTGTTTCGAGCCCATAGATCTGCTGGAACTCAAAGGCCTCGGTGTCTGCTGTACCCGTCATACCTGCAAGCTTTTGGTACATGCGGAAATAGTTTTGGAAAGTGATCGAGGCTAAGGTCTGGTTTTCAGGTTCGATAGAGACACCCTCTTTAGCCTCTACTGCCTGATGCAGCCCATCGGACCAACGGCGACCGGGCATCAGACGGCCAGTAAACTCATCTACGATGATGACTTGTTCTGCCTGCACCACATAATGCTGATCGCGAAAGTACAGGGTATGGGCCCGCAGTGCAGCCATAAGGTGGTGCAAGAGACTGATATGCACTGGATCGTAGAGGCTGGCACCCTCGGGCAGCAGCCCCATCTGGGAAAGCAGCCCCTCGGCCTTCTCGAATCCGGCATCAGACAGATACACCTGCCGGCCTTTTTCGTCGAGAAAATAGTCTCCCGGTCCGTCTTCCGCAGGCTGGCGATTGAGCGATGCCGGAAGGCTATTGAGCGCCTGATAAAGATGGGTGGAGTCTTCAGCCTGGCCTGAGATGATGAGCGGCGTGCGGGCCTCGTCGATAAGAATGGAGTCGACCTCGTCAACAATGGCATAGGACAGCGCACGCTGCACCCGGTTGGCCTTCTCGGTGACCATGTTGTCACGCAGATAGTCAAACCCAAACTCGTTATTCGTTCCATAGGTAATGTCGCAGCGATAGGCCTGCTGCTTTTCCTCGTGGCTCAGGCCGGAGAGATTAATACCCGTGGTAAGCCCTAAAAACCCATACAGCCGACCCATCCACTGGGCGTCACGCTGTGCCAGGTATTCGTTAACAGTGACAACGTGAACCCCCTGGCCCGATAGGGCATTGAGATAGGCGGGCAGTGTGGCTACCAGGGTCTTGCCCTCGCCGGTGCGCATCTCGGAGATCTTGCCCTCGTGTAAGACCATGCCGCCCACGAGCTGAACATCAAAGTGGCGCATGCCTAAGACCCGCCTGCTGGCCTCCCGGCATACGGCAAATGCCTCGGCAAGCACGGAATCCAAAACGGCCCCTTTGGCGCAGCGGTCGCGTAGTTCGGGGGTCTTGGCCATCAGGTCGGCATCAGAGAGTTGCTGCAGGCCGGACTCCAGGGCATTGATGGCCGCAACTCGGGACTGATATTTCTTTAAAAGCCGGTCATTGCGGCTGCCAAATAGCGAGGACAGGAGACGATTAAACATAATCTTTCTAGGGTAGCATGGGCGATATGGACAGTAACGTGCGCTTACTCGACGAGCTTATTCTGCAGGCGCTTGGTCCCTCGGCGGCACTGGCGGAACGAAAGGCCCATGCTGCGCATGTCGCCGCTGCACTCACCGCGCTGGGCTATCCCCGGCTTGTAACCACTGTTCTCGGGGCCAGACGTGGTCAGACACCACGCTCTGCTAAGGGCTGGGAGCTGGTAGTCACCGTCACAAGTCATGCCGCCATGGCCAAACTGCGCCTCTTGGCGCCAGAGTTGCTCTCCCATCTACAGCAGGAGATGCCCGATCTTGCCTCTGTGGCGGTTACTGCGCAGAAAGCCATTCAGGCAGCAGAACGGTCAAAACCCCCGCCACGCCCCAGACCGCCTGACCAGGGGCTGGCCCGGTTACGGTCTTTTTATTCCCACGACCACTGACGAGCCCAGGCAGCAGGCGCATCCGAGAGGTCGTTAAAAACCCGTTCTCTCCAGGCTTGCGGCTGAGAGACCAATGCGCGCAGGAGTTGGTTATTCAGGCCATGGCCAGACTTATAGGCGGAGTAACTGGCCAACAGGGGCCTACCCAAGAGGTATAAGTCTCCGAGCGCATCCAGGGCCTTATGCATCGCAAATTCATCGGGCCGTCGCAGCCCCTCAGGATTCAGAACCCTCGTCTCATCCATGACAATTGCATTGCTCAGGCTGCCGCCTAGGGCGAGCCCCTTTGCACGCAGCATATCGACATCCTTCATAAACCCGAAGGTACGGGCTCGCGCGACTGCCTCCATAAAAGAGGTCTGCGCAAAGTCGACGCACACCTCCTGGCCTGTCTGGTCGATCGCAGGATGCTGAAAGTCGATGGAAAACTGCAGGCGAAAGCCAAAGTACGGGTCGAGCCGGGCGCGCTTTTCACCATCCCGAACCTCTATGGGCGATAAGACTTCAATAAACCGCTTCGGGGCATTCTGTTCGGCGATTCCCGCCGACCGAATGAGGTAGGCAAAGCTTGCGGCACTGCCATCCATAATGGGCACTTCCGGGCCATCAAGCTCGATACGCGCGTTATCAACACCCAGCCCGGAGAGTGCGGACATGAGATGCTCGACCGTGGATATCTTCACCGCACCCTGAGAGATGCTTGAGGCCATCCGGGTGTCTCCCACTGCCGCGGCCTGCGACGCTACAGTATTGGGCGGCGGTAGATCGGTGCGACAAAAAATAATCCCGCTATCGGCCGGTGCCGGCCTCAGGCAGAGCAGCACGCGCTGACCACCGTGCAGTCCAATACCCTGGGCACTGACCGGCTGACCAAGCGTGCGCTGCCTGAGCATTGCTTAGAACAACGTTTAAAGCTTTGCCAGCATAGCTTCGGCGCTGCTGACCTCAAACTTACCAGGCTCCTCGACATGCACTGCCTTGACGATGCCGTTATCGACAAGCATGGCATACCGATTAGACCGCAGCCCCATGCCGCGGGCGGTGAGGTCGAGTGTTAGCCCTACGGCCTTGGAGAACTCGGCACTGCCGTCACCGAGCATGCGCACCTTGCCGCGGGTGCCCAGCTCTCGCCCCCAAGACCCCATGACAAAGGCATCGTTCACCGACACGCACCAGACCTCGTCTATGCCCTTGGCCTTGAGGGCTGCGGCATGGTCGACATAGCTAGGCACATGCTTGGCCGAGCAGGTAGGAGTGTAGGCGCCAGGCAGTCCGAAAATGATGATCTTTTTTCCCTTGACCATGTCGCTCACCTGAAAGGCGTTAGGCCCAACCGTACAGCCGGGGGTCTCTTCTTCGATGAACTCATATAGGGTGACATTGGGTAATGCCTGTCCAATTGCAATGGTCATAACGACTCCTTAGTGAAATAAGAGAAACACCCCCGGGGCCCGGCGTTGGCCCCGGAGGCGAGAGAGGATGAGCTGCTAGGTTAAACCAAAAGGCTAGTCTGCCTGCCTGCGGAGAAACGCGGGGATGTCCAGCCGGTCCATTCCGCCCTCTTCTAAGGCCAGAACACGCGCGGCTGCCTCGCTACGTGGCGGCTGCCGCCAGATGGCGGGCTGGTCATAGCCCGCATAATCATGACCAGCGGGTGCGCCAGAGGGGGCGGTCTCCGTCGCCATCGGGGAGGCCGGCGCAGAGGTAAGGTCGTATGTACCCGTCTTAAGAACCGGCACCGAAATCGGCGGCACCAGGGTGGGCCTGCGGCTGGTGCGCCCTAGACCCGTGGCCACCACGGTGACGCGCATCTCATCGTTCATGGCTTCATCGTGCACCGTGCCAAAGATGATGGTGGCATCCTCTGCCGCAAACGTGCGAATGGTCTCCATGGCGAGCTTGGTCTCTTTAAGCTTGAGCGAGCTGCTGGCCGTAATGTTCACGAGGATACCCCGGGCACCGGAGAGGTCAACGCCCTCAAGCAGCGGGCTTCGCACAGCCTGTTCGGCTGCGATACGGGCCCGGTCTGGGCCGCTGGCGGCTGCGGTTCCCATCATCGCCTTGCCCTGCTCGCCCATGACTGTCTTCACATCCTCGAAGTCCACATTCACGAGGCCTTCGACATTAATGATCTCGGCGATTCCTGCCACGGCATTGTTCAGGACGTCGTCTGCCGCAGCGAAGGCATCAAGCTGACTTATCTCATCGCCAAGCACCTCCTCGAGCTTCTCATTGAGAATCACGATCAGCGAATCGACCTTGCCCTGAAGCTCAGACAGCCCGTGCTCTGCGGCCTGCATGCGCTTAGCACCCTCAAAGGAGAAGGGCTTGGTGACCACCGCAACCGTAAGCGCGCCGAGCTCTTTGGCAACCTCAGCAACCACTGGCGCGGCACCCGTTCCGGTTCCACCGCCCATGCCTGCGGTGATAAAAACCATATGGGCCCCGGAGAGCAGTTCGGCAATCCGGCCACGGTCTTGCTGCGCCGCCGCCTTACCGGCCTCGGGCTTAGCACCTGCCCCAAGGCCGGTGCTGCCCAGCTGAACCACATGGTCTGCCTTGGAACGATCAAGCGACTGGGCGTCGGTATTGGCGCAGATGAACTCAACCCCCTGCACCCCTTTACGAATCATGTGGGAGACAGCGTTGCCGCCGGCGCCCCCGACCCCAACCACTTTAATCACCGTGCCCGGTGTCTGTGTCTCTAGCATCTCAAAACTCATTGTTGCCTCTCTTTCCTCGGAAGAATCAAAAATTGCCCATGAACCAAGACTTCATTCGTGCCAGGGTGTCTCGCACACCGCCCTTCTGCCGAGTCACCTGCCCCCCGCGTAGCCACTGTCGTCGCGCCTGTTCAAGCAACCCCATCGCAGTGGCATACCGCGGGCTGCTAATTAAGTCTGCGAGTCCACCGGTATAGAGCGGTCTCGCTACGCGTACCTGCTTTAAAAAGACATCCTCTCCAAGCTCTACCAGGCCGGGGAGCAGAGAGCTTCCCCCAGTGAGCACGATTCCGGAAGACAAGAGCTCCTCATAGCCGCTGTCGCGGATTACCTGCGACACCAGGGAAAAGAGTTCCTCTACCCGAGGCTCCACCACCGCCGCCAGAGACTGATGCGACAAGAGCCGAGGGGCACGGTCTCCAAGGCCAGGTACCTCGAAGCTCGCAGCCGGGTTTGCCAGGCTCTGCTTGGCCACGGCATAACGCTGCTTAATCTCCTCGGCCTCTTTGGTAGGCGTGCGCAGGGCCATGGCAATGTCGTTGGTGACTTGATCGCCAGCGATCGGAATGACTGCGGTATGCCGAATGGCACCGCCCGAGAAGATGGCGATATCGGTGGTGCCTCCACCGATATCCACCAGGGCAACCCCAAGCTCTTTCTCGTCGTCGGTAAGGGTGGTATAGCTTGAGGCAAGGGGCTGCAGCATGAGCTCGCTCACCTCTAGCCCGCATCTGCGCACACACTTCACGATGTTCTGGGCTGCCGAGACTGCGCCCGTGACAATATGTACCCGAACCTCCAGCCGAACCCCGCTCATACCCAGGGGCTGTCGTACATCTTCCTGGCCATCAATCACAAACTCTTGCGGCAGCACATGCAACACCTGCTGATCAGCAGGAATACTCACCGCGGTAGCGGTCTCAACAACACGCTCGACATCCCCCTGGGTGACCTCCTTCTCTTTGATAGCAACCATGCCACTGGAGTTAAAGCTGCGGATATGACTGCCGGCGATTCCGGTCCAGACAGACTCGACCTTGCAGTCGGCCATAAGCTCGGCCTCTTCGAGCGCACGCTGAATAGAATCAACCGTGGCGTCTATATTCACCACCACACCCTTTTTGAGGCCAAGGCTCTCGGCCTGGCCGATGCCAATCACATCGAGCTGGTCCTCGGCATCCACCTGGGCTACCACCGCAACAACCTTCGATGTGCCAATATCAAGGGCCACAAGAAGATTGTTCTTTGCATCACGAGTCATGGGTCCGTCGTCCTTCCCGATTGAAAACAAGACAGTTCGGCTGGTCAGCACCATCGGCATCGTCATCAGAGCCCTTGCGGGCAGCGCCCGGTGCAGTGCGAAAGGCAAATCCATTGGCATAGCGGAGGTCTGCAGAGGTCACCTGCACGGCCGCCCGGCCGCTTGCCGAGGCGCTGGGCTGAAGAGACTGGGTGAGCCAGGCAAGATGCTGGGAGAACGCCTGGGCACGGTCCTCGTGACTGCGGGGCAGGGTATCTCGTCCGAGTACGAGCTCGGGCCCCCGATAGAGCGCGGCATTCCACGAGAACTGGTCGGACAGGGAGAGCCGCGACAGACTAAAACCCTGTGCCGCAAACAGCCGCTCCAGCGCCTGGGCACGGGACAACACGCGGTCATGACTGCCCACGGGCCCGGAAAGAGTTGGCAGACGGCAGCCGGGAACCAGTCCCACGGCCCGAGGTGACTGCTCGGCCCAGAAGAGCTCACCCTGCCGATTAATCAGACGACCATCAGTCCAGATGGCAACCGGCTGTTGCTCTTCGATCCAGATCATGAGCCGATTGGGCCAGACGCGTCGCACCGAGGCCTGTCGGACCCAGGGATAGGCCTGTAAGGAGGCCTGCAGATCGGCCAGTGGCCGGGTCAGCGCAGTCCCTACGCTGGTGCTCAGGACCGACTGGCGTATCTCTTCTTCAGACAGGTGATGGATCTGCGGGCCGGTGGACAAGACCTGCACCGAACGCAGGGCAAATACGGGCTGACCCGCAAGCCAGACCGCGGCCACCAGCAGCCCCGTGAGAGCGGATAGCTGGATTAGAAAACTGCTCGCCCAGTGCAATGCGGGCGGCGAGTTCCAGAAACGACCCAGCCAGCTCATACCGCCCCCTTGAGCTTCAGGCGGGCTCCGGCGAGGATCTCGCAGACCAGTGCCGGATAGCTAAGTCCGGCCTGGGCGGCGGCCATGGGCACCAGGGAGTGGTCGGTCATTCCCGGTGAGGTGTTGAGCTCCAGGAGCATGGGGCTGCCCTTTTCATCCCAGAGAATGTCGACTCGTGCCCAGCCTTCGCAGCCCAAGACATCAAAGGCCTGCTCACTGCACCGCTGCATCTGACGGGTGATCTCGGGCGGAATGGGCGCGGGACACAGATACCGAGTCTCTGATCCGAAATACTTATGCTGATAGTCATAGTTGCCATGCGGCGCCACGATTTCTACGACAGGAAGCGCGCGTACCGAGCCAAGAGCCCCCCCGCCCAGCAGCGCAACGGTGAACTCACGACCCTGCACAAAGGCCTCTGCCACCACGGCCTCGTCGGTCTGGGCCGCCTTGCGAATAGCTGCGAGCGCGCCCTCGGGGCTATCCAGGCGCGTAAAGCCCAGTGAAGACCCTTCGTGGGCAGGCTTGATTGCCACTGGAAGTCCCAGATGGGCGATCGCCTGAAACGCCTGGTCATTGCGCTGGGCCTCTGATGCAGGGGCAGCGCCACCAGGAGCCTCTGCAGCCCAGTCTTCCGAACGGAGGGCGACAAAGGCGGGGGTCGGGATTCCCCAGGACTGCCAGACCCGTTTGGTGAGCAGCTTATCCATGGCCAGTGCCGAGGCCAGCACCCCTGAGCCGGTATAGGGGATTTCGAGAAGCTCTAATGCCCCCTGTACCGTGCCGTCTTCGCCATAGCGCCCGTGCAGCGCAATAAACACCCGATCCACCCCGAGACTGCGCAGGTCTTGCAGAGGACGGTCGGCAGGGTCAAAGGCCATCGCCTCAATGCCGGAAGACTGCAGCGCCCCAAGAACCCCACTGCCCGAACGCAGCGATATCTCGCGCTCTGCCGATTTTCCACCCATGAGTACCGCGACGCGACTAGCCATGGCCCGCTCCAGCGTCGGTGGCTGCGGACTGCGCACGGGACTTCAGAAGCAGAGGCAGTCCGCCGATAGAGCCTGCGCCCATGCTCAGCAGCAGGTCACCGGGCTGCATCAGGCCGTCCAAGAGATCGGGTACCTCGGAAACCTCTGCGGCAAAAACCGGCTCGACACGCCCCAACTGACGAATCGCCCGGGCCAGCGCACGGGCGTCTGCACCCGGAATCGGGGCCTCTCCCGCAGGATAGACCTCGGCGAGGACGAGGACATCTGCCTGCGCCAGCACCTTAACAAAGTCATCGAAAAGATCGCGGGTACGGCTGAACCGGTGCGGCTGAAAGACCAGTACCACGCGCCGATTAGGATAGGCGCCGCGCACGGCCTGCAGGGTGGCCCGGATTTCCGCCGGGTGATGCCCATAGTCGTCCACCAGATCGGCCTGCCCCTTAGGAAAACTGATCAAGCCGCAGTGCTGAAGCCGCCGCCCCACGCCGGTGAACTGGTCTAAGGCACGCGCAATGGCCTCTGGCGCCACCCCCAACTCGCAGGCCACCCCGATGGCAGCAAGCGCATTGAGTACGTTGTGATGGCCCGGCAGGTTCAGCCGCAAAGGCCAATCGGGCTGCCCTGCACGACGCAGACGGAAGCGCATTCCCAGTCCATCGGGCTGCAGGTCAATGGCCTGTAAGTCCGTCTCGGGGCTCAGGCCATAGGTGAGCACTGGGCGGGACAGAAACGGAATGATCTCGCGAACATGCGGGTCATCGAGACAGACCACCGCCGTACCGTAAAAAGGCAGCCTCTGGACAAACTGGACAAAGGCCTGCTTGAGCTTGGCCATGTCATGGTCGTAGGTGTCCATGTGGTCAGCATCGATATTGGTGATCACGGCCAGCATGGGCATGAGGTTCAGAAACGAGCCGTCAGACTCATCGGCCTCGGCCACAAAGGCATCACCAAGACCCAGTTTTGCATTGGCGCCTGCGCTATTGAGCCGGCCCCCAATGACAAAGGTGGGGTCCATGCCAGCCTCGGCGAGCACCGAGGCCACCAGGCTCGTTGTAGTGGTCTTGCCATGGGTTCCCGCCACAGCGATGCCCTGCTTCATGCGCATCAACTCCGCGAGCATCAGGGCGCGTGGTACCACCGGCGTCTTAGTGGCCCGGGCGGCGCGAACCTCCGGGTTTTCGGGCTTCACCGCGCTCGAGATGACAACCACGTCTGCCCCCGAGACATGGCTGGCATCATGACCAAGGAAGAACTTTGCACCCTTGGCCACAAGCTGCCGAATTGCCGAGTTCTCGGAAAGATCAGACCCCTGCACGCGGTAGCCCTGATTGAGGAGTACCTCGGCGATGCCGGACATGCCGGAGCCTCCCATGCCCACGAAATGGAGCGTGGTGATCTTGTGCCTCATGCCCTGGCCTCCTCACCCGCCGGCCGCCTGGGCAGCGCTGGCCAGACGGCAGCCAGCTGGTCCAGAAACCGGTCAAGGGCCTGCCCCGCCTGCAGGCCTTGTGCGGCACCCGCCATGGTCTTGAGGCGCTGGGCCGTGCACTGCCCGAGCACGGCGATCAGGTCCTGTGCCAGCTCTGCTGACTGCGGCACCAAGAAGGCAGCACTCAGTTCCACCAGCGCCCTGGCATTGGCCGTCTGGTGGTCATCAATGGCACCTGGCAGGGGCACAAAGACCGCAGGCAGGCCAAGGGCTGCCAGCTCCGCCACCGTAGAGGCCCCAGCCCTGCAGACCACCAGGTCCGCCCAGGCATAGGCCGCGGCCATGTCCTCAATAAAGGCACTGACACGGGACTCGAGCTTGCCCATCTCGGCCTGGGCATAGGCCTCGCGCACACTGGCCTCATCGGCCACGCCTGTCTGGTGCCATACCGAAAGGCCTTCGGGCCATGCAACATGGGGCCAGACCTTTGGCATCGCCTGGTTCAGCGCCCTGGCCCCAAGGCTGCCTCCGAGAATCAGCAGTCGCAGCGGTCTGCCCTGGCCAAAGCCCCGCTCGGAGGGCGACTGGGCCGCTAGGCCTGCACGCACGGGATTGCCAACAGCAATCGCATTACGAGGGGCATAGCGTGTCCGGGCAAAGCTGGTCAATACCCGCTGCGCACACCTGGCAAGCCAACGGTTTGCGGTTCCCATGACGGCATTTTGCTCATGCACTATCAGCGGGTAGCCCTGCAGACGTGCCGCGATGCCCACCGGAAAAGAGACATAGCCACCGAAGACCAGAACCATCGCAGGCCGCACCTGAGAGACCAGCTTCCAGCTCTGTATCAGACTGCGCAAAAGCCCCATCGGAAGGGCCAGTGCCCCGGCAAGACCACGGCCGCGCACTCCGGCAAGGGAGAGTTCGGTCAGTGGAAAACCCGCCTGGTCCCGAACCACGCGGGCCTCTAGTCCGCGGTTGCTGCCCACCCAGTGAGACTCGATACCCAGTAGCGCCAAAGACTGCGCAACAGCGAGAGCCGGAAAGATATGCCCCCCGGTGCCGCCGGCGGCAATCACCACCCGCCCCAGGCAGGTCTTACTCGTCATGACCTGCCCTGCCTGGCCATACGATGCCCCGTGCCGAGGGTCGAACGGGCATGCCTGCGGAGAATCGGTTCGACCACCGGTCGAGCCCGGGCCGCCGCGCGGTTCTCAGCGTCGATCCGCAGAACCATACCCAGGGCAATGCAGACCGCCAGCATGGCGCTTCCACCATGACTGATAAGGGGAAGGGTAAGACCCTTGGTGGGCAAGAGGCCGGTATTCACGCCCGCATGAATAAGGGTCTGCACCCCAAGCCATACACCAATGCCCTGGGCAACGAGCCCTGCAAACATCCGCTCTTGCGACATGGCCACCCGGCCGATCTCAATGCAGCGCCGGATGAGATAGCCAAAGGCCAGAAGAACAGCGGTAACACCTATGAACCCCAGTTCTTCGCCAATCACCGCAAAGATGAAGTCGGTGTGTGGCAGCGGCAGGTAGCCGAGCTTGGCAATACCGGTTCCAAGGCCTGAGCCGAAAAGCCCGCCATGCCCGAAGGCAATCAAAGCCCCACAGAGCTGATAACCCGCCTTCTGAGCATGGCCTGGGTCACACGGGGTGAGATAGGAGAGCAGACGCTCGAGACGCCACGGCGTGGCAAATATCATGAGCGCGAAGAACAAGCCCAAGAGGATGACCAGCGGGATCACCACCCGCAGGCTCATTCCCCCCAAAAGCAGGACGCCTGCCACGGTGAGCGTAATCACGATGGTTGCGCCCAGGTCAGGCTGATAGAGCAATAGCCCGGTAACGATCACCATCAGGGCACCAATCGGCGCAAGACCCCGGACCAGGTCAAAACGCATACGGTCGTGCCTGCGCACCGCATAGCCGGCGGCAAAGAGAATCACCAAGACCTTCATCAGTTCAGAGGGCTGCAGGGTCAGCGACCCGATCGGAATCGCCCGCACTGCGCCATCGCGGACAAACTGCTCACCGCCGAAGAGCTTGATCATTGCCACCGTGAGCAACAGAGCCACTCCCAGCACGAAAAGAGGGGCAGAGGCTTTGCGCAGCCAGTCTGATGGGATACGAAGCACCAGTATTAAGGCCGCCAGTCCTATCAGGATGTGCATCGGATGGCCACGCATCTGCATCCAGAACACGGCCTGCGCATTGGCGCTCGGCAAGGGTAGGTTGGCAGAGTAAACCATCACAAGCCCTACGGCCAAGAGCCCGACCGTAACGGCAACGAATCGTCCATCCACAGGGGCCGGCATAAGGGTCTGACGCAGACGGTCTAGCACAGTTGACCCTCCGTCTGCGCCCGGGCATGGGCGAGGCTCGCAAACTGGTCACCGCGTTCAACGTAGTTGGTAAACATGTCGAGGCTGGCACAGGCCGGCGAGAGCAGAACCATCGGCCGCCGGGTGGCGCCAGCCGGATAGGCCTGTGCCCACTGCCAGGCCTGCGCGACCGCAGCCTCCAGACTGACGCAGGTGGTGGCCTGCAGGCCGACGGCCTGGCACTGGGCTACAAGCGCCGGGCCCTGCTCGCCGATACCCACCACGCTGGCCTGGCGGGCCAATAAGGCCTGGATCAGCGCGGAGAAATCCTGCCCCTTGCCCTGACCACCAAGAATTACCACCAGGGGGCCCTCCGTGCCTTCAAGCGCCGCAACCGTTGCGCCAACATTGGTGGCCTTGCTGTCGTTGACAAACGCCACGCCCTCCACCTCGGTAATCCACTGCATGCGGTGCGGCTCACCGGTATACCGACGCAAGGCATGCAGCATGCCTGCCAGGTCGTCGCAGACGGTAAGACACAGCCCCAGGGCAGCCATCGCATTGCGCAGGTTATGGCGGCCCTGGATCTTGAGCGCCCCCGCCGGCATAAGCCGTTGCAAGCCTGCGGTGATCTCGGCGGGCTGATAGGCAAGCCAGTCGATTCCCTGATAGACCAGACCGAAACAGGGACCAGCCGTCTGCGGCGGTCCGAGGCCAAAGCCTATGGCCGCAGGTGGGGCCGCCAAACGGGTGCGCCGACCGGATCCAGAGGCCTTTTGGGGAGCCTCGGCGGTGGCCTGCGAGAGATGGCCCGAGACCGCCCCCGCAAGCGCTGGATCATCGCGGTCGATAACCGGCAGGGCTGCGGGCGCAGGCAGTCCGAAAACCCGAAGCTTGGCCGCCCGATAGTCATCCATGCCCAGATGCCAGTCCTGGTGGTCCTGGCTCAGGTTCAAGACCGTGGCGGCAGTGCAGGAAAAACGACTGGCTAAGGCAAGCTGAAAGCTGGAGAGTTCGAGAACCCAGACATCGGGCCACCGACCGATGGACACCCGCTGCAGATACCCCTTTAGAAGTGCGGGCCCCTGATTGCCCGCCTCCTGTACATCAAGGCCTACCGATCGCAGCAGATGCGCCACAAGCCGTGCCGTTGTGGTCTTGCCATTGGTCCCGGTGATCGCCAGCACCCGTGGGCCCTGCAGGGCAAGGGACATGGCCTTCTGGGCGTCTTCGCCACCTCGGGCCAGATGGGATATGGCCCAGTCAAACAGGTCTAGCTCCCCGACCACGGGCAGTCCCGCCTGAGCGGCAGCCTGCAGAATAGGGCGCAAGGGACTGCCGCGCTCCGCGTGAGGCGTAAGGCCCGGAGACAAGGCAACGAGGCTGCAGCCTTGCAGGTGATCTTCAGAGAATGGCGCTGCCACTCCCAGGAGAAGCTCCGCGCCCACGGGGGCAGCCTCGGCGGCGGCATCCCGGCTATCGATAATGCGCACAGCAGCGCCCTGGTGGGCCAGCCAGTGGGCCATAGCCATGCCAGACTCGCCCGCCCCAATAACCAACGCCTTACAGTCCGACCAGCCCGAAGCAGGGCAAGGCCATGAGGTGGAGTGCACGGGGGAGACGGCGGGATGCATGGCGCGCTGATTAGCGAATCTTGAGAGTGGCCAGTCCTGCAAGGACCAGCATCATGGTGATGATCCAGAACCGCACCACTACCTGGGTTTCCTTCCAGCCGCTCTGCTCAAAGTGATGGTGCAGGGGAGCCATCAGAAAGATGCGGCGGCCCTGCCCAAACCGGCGCCGGGTGTACTTGAAATAGGCGACCTGAATCATGACCGAGAGCGTCTCAACGACAAATACGCCCCCCATGACAAACAGGACTATCTCCTGGCGCACCACGATCGCTACCACGCCAAGCGCACCGCCGAGCGCCAGGGCGCCCACATCGCCCATGAAGACCTGGGCCGGATAGGCGTTAAACCAGAGAAAGGCCAGCCCCGCCCCTACGAGGGCCGCGCAGAATACCGTGAGCTCACCTGCCCCAGGAATAAAGGGCAGCAACAGGTACTTGGAGAAGACTGCGTTGCCAGCGACATAGGCGAAGATGCCAAGGGCAGCAGCAATCAACACGGTGGGCATGATCGCCAGGCCATCCAGACCATCGGTCAGGTTGACAGCATTACTGGTTCCCACGATCACGAAATACGAGAGCACGACAAATCCCCAGAGTCCCAGCGGATAGGCCACGCTCTTAAAAAACGGCACAATCAGATCGGCCTGGGTAGGCAGGGTGAACGTGAATCCATTGCCCAGCCATTGCTCAAAGAGCGCCCAGGCTGCTGGGCCGTTTGGTGCAGACACGGCAAAGGCAAGGTAGAAGGCAGCGGCAATCGCAATCAAGGACTGCCAGAAAAACTTTGCACGTGCCGACATGCCCTTGGGGTCACGATAGACAACCTTTTTGTAGTCGTCGACCCAGCCTACGGCACCGAGCCCCAGGGTAACCAGCAGTACCACCCAGACAAAACGGTTGGTGAGGTCTGCCCAGAGCAGGGTTGTGACCCCGACGGAAAGCAGAATAAGGGCGCCTCCCATAGTGGGGGTTCCGGCTTTAATCAAATGCGTCTGTGGGCCATCATCGCGAACCGCCTGGCCGATCTTTAAATGCGTGAGCTTGCGAATAACCGCCGGCCCCAGCACCAGGCCTATGGCGAGTGCGGTCAACGTGGCCATCACCGCCCTTAAGGTGATGTAGCCAAAAACTCCCAGGCCGCGGATGAAATCATCCAGCGACTGAAAGACCAGCAGAAGCATGGTGTTCCTTTCGCGAAAGCAGCGCCTGAACGACACGTTCCAGGCGCATGAACCGGGAGCCTTTCACCCAGATGGTCTGTCGGGTCTGCGGCTGCATCTGTTGCTGCTGACCCATCCATTCGGAGAGCGCCGCCAGCAGCGATTCAATGCTGGTGAAGGACCTTCCCACAGCGGTCTGATCACTTGCTAGGGACATGGCCTGACCGAAGACCAGAACCTCGGAGATTGCCCGGGCACGCGCTGCGCTAAGCACCTCGGCATGAAAAACCGGGCCCTGATCGCCCACCTCCCCCATGTCTCCGAGCACTAAGGCATGCAGGCCATCGACAGCCGACAGACCGTCGATGGCGGCAAGAACGGAGTCCGGATTGGCGTTATAGCTGTCATCGACCAGCCACTGCATCGGACCGAGCCTGTGCAGTCTTCCGCGACCAGCCACCGGTGTGAAGGCGGCGAGCCCTTCGGCGACCTGTTGCAAAGAGACGCCCAGTCCTAGCCCCAGGGCCGCAGCACCAGCAGCATTACGCGCTAGATGACGGCCAATACCGGCAAGCATGATGGGGGATGAGACACTGGTCGTTGGAGCCTTGGCTGCTGGCCCGAACTGCGGATCATTGCTGGCTTCGGTGGCGGCCAGGCCTGGCGACACCGTAATGGTAAAGACCAGAGGCAGAGACGACTGCAGATGCGCCGTGCATTCGGCGTGATACCGGGCCGAATCGCGTCCTTGGTGATCTTCAACAAGCCCAAACCGCAGATGCCTGAGGTCGTCACGCGACTGGGTCATTTCCGCCCATAAAGGCTCATGCTCAAGGTCGCGCGGCACAATGACGATGCCCCGCTCTTTGACATGCCGGAACGACTGTGCATTTTCTTCGGCGCAGGCCCGCACCGAGGCCATGAACTCCTGGTGCTCACGCTGGGCATTGGTCAGTAACGCCAGATCCGGCCTGGCCAATGCTGCAAGACCAGCCACCTCATGGGGATGGTTCATTCCTATTTCGAGCACGGCCACGCGATGCCTAAACCGCAGCCCCAATATGCTCAGAGGCACCCCCAGCTGGTTATTCAGATTGCCCGGGGTGGCCCAGACTGCATGGCTGCCAAAGCCTGCGCGCAAAACGGCTGCCGACATCTCTTTGACAGTGGTCTTTCCGTTAGACCCGGTCACTACCGCGAGGCTGCCCCGCCAGGCACCACGCCAGACCCGCGCCATAACGGCCAACGCCTGCTGGGCATCGGTTACAACGAGACAGGGACCAAGCTGACCGGAGGACTCCTGCGCAGCGGTGGGCGCGCGGGTAACAATCGCGGCACAGGCACCCTTTTCAAAAGCCTGGCCAAGAAAGTCATGGCCATCAACGCGGGACCCTGGGATGGCGACAAACACCGATCCCGGCATTACCAATCGGCTGTCGATACAGACATGCGTGACCGGGGAGTCCTTTTCCCAAGTGCCCACACGGGAAAAAAGCTGGCCCGTGCAGACGCCGGCAGAGACCATCTGCGCGGCCATCTCGCCCAGGCTGGGCATGCCATACCATGCAGACAAAAGACCTGAGGCAATCGCGGCATCGTCAAAGGGAATCTTGCTGCCTGCAAGTTCCTGCGTGGTCTCGTGGCCCTTGCCTGCAAGTAACACCACATCGGCAGTCGCCGCGATCTCGAGCGCCCGGGCAATTCCTAGGCCTCTGTCTTCCTCGACGGTGACGCGTCGCGCCGCCTCTGGACTGAGGCCTGCGAGGACTTCTTGCAGGATCTTCTGAGGCGACTCGGAACGGGGATTGTCCGAGGTAACAACCAGCCAGTCGGCGTATTGCGCCGCCACCTGGGCCATCATGGGCCGCTTCTCCGGGTCGCGATCGCCCCCGCAGCCAAACAGACAGATCAGTCGACCACCTCGTTGCTGGGCCACTGGCCGCAATGCGGCAAGCGCCTGGCCAAGCGCATCCGGCGTATGGGCGTAGTCCACATAGACCCAAGGACGATCCTCAGTAACCGGTTGCACCGGATCCATACGCCCGGCGGGCAGGGCAAATTCCGCCAGGCAGTGCAGAATCTCGGAGGCAGCAAATCCCTGACGGGCGAGCAGGCCAGCCACCACGGCGGCATTCTGCAGATTGTGCTCGCCCGGAGGCTTGAACCAACAAGGCTCCTGCGGCGAATGCCAGGACTGGCCTGGCAGCTGCAGCCAGACGGGCGTACCGCGACGGTCTCGAGTACCCGCAGCCAGTAATAGTTCTTTGGCGGGGGAAACCCTAGGGGCAGCATGAAGCGCCGCCTGATCCACCACCCGTACCCAGAGAATGTCGCTGCCCGCAGTAAGAACCGCAGGCAGCGCCGACTGCCCTGCAATCGGCCGTGCACGGACCGAGCCGGTGAGCCCCGGAGCTTGAAAGACCAGGCTCTTTGCCTCGGCGTAGGCCTGCATCGTCTTGTGAATATCCAGGTGGTCCTGGCTGAAGCTGGTCAGTGCAGCATCTTGAAACCGGCAGCCCGTAAACCGCCACTGTGCCAGCCCAATAGAGCTGGCCTCGAGAACCACATCCGTAACAGCCTCAGACTGGCAGTCCGCAAGACGGCGTTGCAGGCTTACCGCATCCAGACTCGTAAGGCTTGGCTGTGCGAGGCGGTGCATGGCAAGGCGATCGCCTTGCCGAGAAAACCGATGGATGCCCAGGGTACCAATAGCGACTACGTTTCGGCCCATCCAGGCAAGGCTTCGGGCGAGCCCCTGCGACACCGTTGTCTTTCCGTTGGTGCCCGTCACTGCCGTTACCCGTACCTTCTCCGAAGGGCAGCCGTAGAAGACAGAAGCAAGAATCCCCGCCCGCTGCGCAAGGGCTGGCAAGGCGGCGAGCGCACAGCCCTCCGATCGGCCGGCCATCCATTGTTTTGCCTCTTGTAAGTCTGTCGAGTCGACCACCACCCCATCTGCCTGGGCGCTGACTGCGGCCTCAAGCAGCTGCGCCAGAGACATACGGCTACCAGGACGGGCTACCAGCCAGTCCGAAGGGCCGAGTTCCTGCACCATGGAAATGAGCTGCCCGTGGGGCGACTGCCGCCGCAGGTCCTTGGCAAGCGCCTCAGCCTGCGCGTCCTCACAGCAAAGCGGGTGCAGTCCTGACGAGTACTGATCCGTCACAGGCTCCACTTAGGTCCCCTCCTCGACGAGCATGAGAGCAGGGACTACCCGCACCGTTGGGTCGGGCGACATCTGCATGCGCCGTAGGCTTTCGCCTGCCACCTGGGCGAATACCGGAGCGGCAACCTCACCCCCGAAATGCCTTCCCGCTGCGGGCTCATCCACAGCCACGGCAATAACATAGCGAGGCTGATCAGCAGGTACCAGGCCGACAAAGGAGGACAGGTACCTGGCCTTGGCATAGCCGCCTGCCTCGGGCTTATGGGCAGTGCCGGTCTTACCCGCCACGCGGAATCCCACGATCCGCGCCTTTGGGCCGGTGCCTTCGGGTCCCGCGGCGCGCTCAAGCATGCGGCGGACTGCCCGCGCTGTCTCTGGCGTGAAAACCGGCTGGCCAACCACGGGCCCGGAGACCGGCGAAAGGCTCAAGCCCACACGGTCTCCATCCCGGGCAAAGACTGTGTAGGCCCCCGCGAGTTGCACCAGAGACACCGACATACCATGGCCGAAGGAGACAACGGCCTTATCCACGGCCGCCCAAGACTGCCAGGGCCGAAGCCTTCCAGCCGGCTCTGCAGGAAGTCTGATCTGACTGGGTTCGCCAAAGCCCGAGGCCCGAAGCTTCTGATAGAAGGCGTCTGAGGGAACCTTCTGGGCGACGCGAATGGTGCCTACATTGCTGGACTTCTCGAGTATCTCTGAGACGGTGAGGGTTCCGAGAAGCTTGGTATCCCGAATGGTTCGGCCATCAATCACGAGCCGACCAGGGTCAGTGGAAAAGTTCGTTCCAGGCGATACCACCTTGGCATCCAAGGCGGCCGCAATGGTAAATGGCTTAATCGTCGAGCCCGGCTCGAAGGTGTCGGTTGCCGCCCGATTACGCACCCGATTGGGATCCAGACGGCTGCGCTGGTTGGGGTCAAAAGACGGGGCATTTGCCATCGCCAGCACCTCCCCAGTGCGGCTGTCGACCACGACCACCGAAACCGACTTGGCCTGATGCTGCGCCAAGGCCTGTTCTGCAGCGGAATAGGCGATCGCCTGAATACCGGCATCAAACGACAGACGAAGGTCTTGTCCCGGGCTCGCAGGGTCAAAGGTCTTCTTGTCAAAGACGCGGTTCTGTCGGTCGACCACCACGCGCTCGACGCCCGGTTTTCCCTGCAGCCGGGAGTTAAAGGCAAACTCAAGGCCTTCCTGGCCCTGGTCTTTCAGGTCGGTGAATCCCACAAGGTTCGCAAACGCAGGGCCATGGGGGTAGTAGCGACGAAACTCCTGCTCGAGCTCGACACCAGGCAGTTTCAGGGCCCGGACCTTGTCGGCAGCGCCAAGGTCAAGGCCCGATGACATGTAGAAAAAGCCCTTGGCCGTCTGGGCCCGACGACGGAGCTCTGTGGGAGAGACGCCCAGAATTCCCGCCAGATCGGAGACCCGTGGATGACCCGGATCGAATAGCCTGGGAACCAGCCCCACTCGGTATTCGGAAATGCTGACTGCGAGCACCTCGCCATTGCGGTCAAGCAGCCGTCCGCGGGCCGCAGACAGGTCTCGCACCCGCTCAAAACGGTTCTCAGCCCGTTTTTGCCATTGCTCAACATTGACATGCTGCAGCCAGAAGGCCTTCACCCAGACCACCCCCAGCCCCGCCGTGATCAGCATAAGCACCACTTTCGATCGGGTGGCAGTCGCCCGCCAGGTGAGGATCTCGTCATTTGGATGGGCGCCGGCGGCCCGGGGCTTGACTCCGCCAGAGGCGGTCTTTCGGTCTGAAGAGACCCGCCTGTGACCTGGTGCCGCTGCCTTATTGGCGCTAGACCAAGATCCAAAGAAGAAATGAGGCCGAGCGATCAAGGCTGCCGCCCCTTCGGCGCATAGACCGTCTCTGCATGGGTAATGGGCACCATGCCCAGGGTGTCCTTGGCAACCGTGGCAAGCCGCCCCGGGGTACGCAGACTGGCAATCGCCACCTGGAGGTTTTCGATCTCAGTAACGCGTTTCTCAATCTGACGCTCAAGCTGCTCGGACAAAGCAAACAGCCTGCGCTCGTGATACCGGGAGTTCACCAAGGCCAGAGCGCTTACGAGTAGGGCCGCTGCAAGGACCCAGTTGACAAACTGGGTCATGGCTGCGCCCGGGTGGCGATGCGCAGAACGGCGCTGCGGGCGCGCGGATTAGAAGCCCGCTCCCGGTCCAAGGGGCGGATGCGGGTGGCTGCGGTCCAGACGGCGCGTCTGGGCTGCGCCGCCAGCGCCTGAGCCAGGATAGCCGACTGCGCCCGGCCCATTCCCGGTGGCCTCTGGAACGAGGCTGCCCGCTTGGACTGGGTGATGGCCTGCTTCACCCGACGATCTTCAAGAGAATGAAAACTGATGATGGCAAGGCGGCCACCCGGCTTGATGATTCTTGCCGACTGATCCAGAAGGCTGTCGAGTTCTTCCAGTTCGTGATTGATGAAAATTCGCAGGGCCTGAAAAGACCGTGTTGCTGGATGCTGCGACTCACGAGGTGCCCCGGCCCGCGAGAGCGTCTGGACGATGAGATCGGCAAGGTCTCGGGTGCGCGCAAGATAAGGCGCCTGCCCCTGCTGCGCGGCGGACTGCCGGGCAACGATGGCCCGGGCAATTGGCCCTGCATAGCGCTCATCGCCATAGCGCCGCAAGACCTCGGCGATCTCGGAGACACTGGCGGTCTTAAGCCAGTCGGAAACCGGCTGTCCCTGACCTGGGTCCATGCGCATATCGAGAGGCCCGTCTCTCATGAAGCTAAACCCTCTGCTGGCCTGATCGAGTTGCGGCGAGGACACCCCAAGGTCTGCGAAAACGCCGTCGACCGAATCGATGGCCAGTTCAGCCAGAACTGCCGACATTTGCGAGAACGGTCGCCGCACAAACTGGAACCGGGGATCCTGGATCGCAGCTGCCGCCGCAGCAGCCTCGGGGTCTCGGTCGAGGGCCACAAGCCTGCCCTCTGGTTCCAGCCGGGCAAGCAGCGCCTGGCTGTGTCCGCCCCGTCCGAAGGTGGCGTCAACGTACGTGCCATTGGTCTTTCCCAGAACGCCCCCGATCAGGGCTTCGAGCAGAACGGAGGTGTGAGACGGGGCGAGGGACTCGGTCAATCACAGGGTCCCCCGAAGTTTGCGGGCACGTACCTGTTCCTTATGATGGTCGAGCCGCGCAGGATCCCAGAGCTCGAAATATTCGCCCAGACCGAGCAGCATTACCTCGCGGCTTATGCCAGCGCCTTCGCGCAGCACCGGGTTGACCAGCACCCGGCCTGCGGTATCGAGCTCTGGAGTATCGCTTAGACCCAGCCAGAAACGCCGGCGGTCGTCGTCTGATTCGTCGGCCGACAAGGACTGCACCTTGGCAGACCAGCGTGTGGCCGGCATCAGCACCAGACAGCCGACATCGCTTTCAATGAGCGCAATCTGCCCCTGGGCCTCCCTCGCCAGAATATCCCGATACCGCGTGGGAATGGTCATGCGCCCTTTGGCATCGAGACTGAGTGCGGAAACCCCGGAGAACATTGAAAAATCGACGGTCCTGGTTAGAAAAATCGGCACGAGGACCAGGGGCGTCCCACCAGAATGGCAAAAACCCCACTATTCCCCACTTTTTGACACTATTCCCCACTCTATGCAAAAGCGCGTGGGTGGTCAAGCGAACCGGGGTTTTCTTCTTTGGAAACAACAAGTTAGACTGACTTTTCGGAAGGTCACTTAAATAAATTAAATCATTAGAATCAATGAGATAAAAAATAAATGTTATGTTCTTTGTAAGCTAATCGGGGCTGGCGCGCCGAGCCCTAAAAAAGGGGGGAAGCGAGCCTATAGGCCGGATTCTGTTACGGAGGGAGCCCCGAGAGGCCCCTTCTATAGCGGCCATCCCTCTAGGCCCGCCATTACTGACGGGCTCAAGCCACCTACCCGCGCACTCGGACGGGACGCCCTACAAAGACCTCAAAGGCCCCACGTGCGCCTATTTGGTGTTGCTCCGGGTGGAGGTTGCCGCGTTTCACGTCCCCATGGCAGGCCATGGTTACTCGTCTCTGTGGCCCTATTCCTCGCCTTGGGCGGGCCGCGAGGCCCGCTTGCTGCGTACGGCCGTTAGCCGTCACCCTTCCCTGCGGAGTCCGGACCTTCCTCTGCCGGTAACAAGACCGGCAGCGGCCGCCCGGCCCACTTCCCACCCGCCCATCATACGGCCTGCACCTGCCAGGCAATAGACTGGCCTGCAGCCAGCGGGACAATCGACTGGTCTTCGGTTAGTTCGGCAAAGGGAGCGCCGCCCAAGGCCGCCTCGGCAAAGGCAAACCGCTGCGGCACCAGGGATGCCCGGCGAATGAGACGCAGCCGTCGGGTGTTGGGCGCAAGGCCATAAAACGCCGGCCCATAAAGACTGGCGAAGCCCTCGAGCCGGTTTAAGGCGCCTGCCTGGTCAAAGGCCTGGGCATACAGGGCCATGGCCACAGGGGCCGAATAGCAGCCCGCACAGCCGCAGGACGACTCTTTGTCAGACTGCGGGTGGGGCGCGGAGTCGGTTCCGAGAAAAAACCGGGGGCTGCCGCTTGTGGCGGCGGCGAGAAGCGCCTGACGATGGGTCTCACGCTTGAGCACGGGCAGGCAATAGTAATGGGGCCGGATTCCTCCTTGAAAGAGGGAGTTACGGTTATAGAGCAGGTGCTGCGGGGTAATCGTTGCCGCGATGGGGCCTGCGGCCTCACGCACAAAGTCGGCGGCCTCTCGGGTCGTAATATGCTCAAGCACGATCTTTAAGGCCGGGTAACGCGCACGCAGCGGAATGAGTACCTGATCAATAAACCGGGCCTCACGGTCGAAGATATCAACCTCAGAATGGGTCACTTCGCCGTGCAGACAGAAGACCATGCCGCGCTGCTGCATGCGTTCGAGCACGGGTTCGCAATGGGCCAGGTCGGTCACCCCGCTGTCGGAATGGGTGGTTGCCCCGGCGGGATAGAGCTTGACTGCGGGAATCACCCCCGTGTCTACGGCGCGATCGATCTCCTGCAGTGCCGTCGCGTCGGTGAGGTAGAGCGTCATGAGGGGGGAGAAGTCCGACAGCGACTCCCCCGTACGCAGGCTGTGGGCCTGTGCGGCGGCAAGAATCCGGTCGCGGTAGGCCAGCGCCAGGGCGGTGGTGGTCACCGGTGGCTTGAGATTGGGCATAACCAGCGCACGGCCGAAGTGGCGGGCCGAGGCCGGCAGCACCGAGGCCATGGCCGCCCCATCCCGCAGGTGTAGATGCCAGTCATCGGGCTGGATAATCTCAAGGGTGCCTGTCATGTTGCTTTCTTTCTTTTGATTTCTCGGCTGGGGCCTTGGAAAGACCCCGATGGAACCTGCGGGTTAGACCACCAGGATCGCACGATAGTCGTTGACATTGGTGCGCGTGGGCCCGGTTGTGACCACACGGCCGAGGGGTTCGAAGACCGCCAGCACGTCATTGGCATCGAGTGCCTTGCGCGCCGATATCCCTTTTTCGCGGGCAAGGCTAAGGGTTGCAGGACAAAGCAATGCCCCCGCATGTGGGCTTGCGCCATCAATGCCATCGGTATCGGCCGCCAGGCCAAAGACCCGGTCAGCCACCCCCATCGCTTCCACCGCGAGCCCCATGGCCAGCAGAAACTCCGCACACCGTCCGCCACGACCCTGGCCCCGCACAGTCACCGTACATTCTCCGCCAGAGAGCAGTACCACCGGCCGCGCAAAGCTCGGGTCCTGGTCTTGGGCGAGTTCACGCACCCAGGAGGCCAGGCCGGTGGCAACATCGCGCGCCTCTCCCGTTACAGCGTCGCCCAGCACCACCGGGCGCACACCCGCCTGGACAAAGACCTCGGCCGCCGCCCGCAGACTCGCCCGGGCAGTGGCCAGCATATGGGTGGTGACATGCGACAGCCGCGGATCACCAGGCTTGGGCGTCTCGGAAATCTCGCCACGCAGACCCGACTGCAGATGCAACGCAATTGCTTCGGGCGGGCTGACGTCCCACCGAGAGAGCACCTCAAGCGCATCCGCATAGGTGGAAGGGTCGGCTGCGCAGGGGCCGGAGGCAATGGCTGAGGGGTCATCGCCCACGACATCGGAGACCACCAAGGCGGTTACCGGCGCGGCACAGGCCAGGGCGAGCCGCCCCCCCTGAATCTTGGAGAGGTGCTTGCGGACAATATTCATGTCGGTAATCGGGGCGCCGGATCGCAACAGGTCTGTGGTGAGCGACTTAAGATCGGCCATGGTCAGGCCATCGGCAGGCAGCGCCAGCAGGCTCGACCCCCCGCCCGAGACAAGCACAATGAGTCGATCGTCGGGGGTGAGACGCGAGACCGCTGAGAGGATCTCCTGAGCGGCCTGGGCGCCGGCCGCATCGGGTACGGGATGCCCCGCCTCAACACATCGAATACGAGACAGATCTAGGCCATGGGCATAACGCGTGATCACCACCCCCGAGAGTGGGGCATCCTGCGGCCAGTCGGCCTCCACCGCGGCAGCCATGCTCGCGGCAGCCTTGCCGGCACCCACGACCAGTGTCTGGCCACGGGGGGGCGGGGGCAAGGCCCGCGCCAGGGTATCGCCAGGGTAGGCGGCGGCAACGGCGACATCAAAGCTGCGCCGCAATAGGGCCAGCCAGTCCTCTGGGGACCGATTTTCTGCAGGGCCAGCGAATACCGCCGAACTAAAGACTGCCGAACTAGCCACGCGCCACCACCATCGCAATGGCCTCACCCACCGCGTTGGTGCGGGCAGTGCCCCCCAGGTCTGGTGTCTTTGGCCCGGTGCGTAAGACCTCTTCGATGGCCGCGAGCACGGCGTCGTGTGCCTCAGGGTAGCCAAGAAAATCGAGCATCAATGCGGCCGACCATATCTGCCCAATCGGGTTGGCAATGCCCTTACCCGCGATGTCCGGTGCAGACCCATGCACCGGCTCAAACAAGGACGGAAAACGGCGCTCCGGGTTGAGGTTGCCCGACGGCGCAATGCCGATAGTGCCTGTGCAGGCGGGACCGAGATCAGAAAGAATGTCTCCGAAGAGGTTGCTGGCCACGACCACATCAAACCAGTCGGGGTGCAGCACAAAATTGGCCGTGAGTATGTCGATGTGGTACTTGTCCACGCGCACCTGGGGATATTCTTGCCCGATAGCCTCTACCCGGGTGTCCCACCAGGGCATGGTGATGGCAATACCATTGGACTTGGTCGCCGAGGTGAGGTGCTTCTTCGGCCGACGCTGGGCCAGGTCGAAGGCAAAACGCAGCACGCGGTCGGTGCCATGGCGGCTCATGATGGTCTCTTGCATCACGACCTCCCGGTCGGTGCCCGCAAAAGCGATACCCCCCACACTGGAATACTCGCCCTCGGTGTTTTCACGCACAACATAGAAGTCAATGTCGCCCGGGTTTCGGCCGACCAGAGGCGACCGCACCCCCGGCATCAGCCGCGCGGGTCGGAGATTGACATACTGGTCAAACTCACGCCGAAACTTCAAAAGCGACCCCCAGAGCGAGACATGGTCGGGCACGGTGGCCGGCCAGCCCACCGCCCCAAAAAAGATTGCATCAAATGCCGAGAGGGTCTGCTTCCAGTCGGCCGGCATCATCTCGCCATGCCGCTGAAAATAGTCACACGAGGCAAAGTCAAACGCCTGGCAGTCAAGTGCAATGCCAAACCGGGCCGCCGCGGCCTGCAGCACCCGCATACCCTCTGGGACCACCTCCTTACCAATACCATCTCCCGGCAGAACTGCAATGCGATGCGCAGCCATACGTAACTCCGTGTTTTTTAGAATGCTGAATTATGCGCTGCCCACCCGCCTGTTCTAATGCTGCTTTTGGCCCCTTTCCCTGCTAAGCCCTCGATGACCCCATCCACCGCAGAAACTTCCCCATTGGCCCAAGACAGTCTGGCGGCTGTCGATGCCACGCCCCCGGTTGCCCGCCCGCCGAAGGGCGCTTGGCAGGTCATCGCAACGCTATTGCCCTACCTCATGAAGTACAAGCTGCGCATGGGGCTGGCCCTGGCCGCGCTGGTGGCCGCAAAGCTGGCCAACGTATCGATTCCCATCTTTCTGAAAGAAATCGTGGACGGCCTCACCCCCTTGGCCACGGCCACGACACAGAGCCCGAATGCTGTGGCCGGCGCGGTTCTTGTGATTCCGCTGGCCCTAGTGGTGGGCTATGGCCTGATGCGGCTTGCCTCTACCGGGCTTACCGAAATCCGCGAACTAATTTTTGCCCGTGTCACCCAAGGGGCTGTGCGCGATATCTCATTGCGGGTCTTTCGGCATCTGCACCAGCTCTCGCTACGGTTTCATCTCGAACGACAGACTGGTGGCCTGACCCGCGATATCGAGCGGGGCACACGCGGGGTGGGCACCCTGGTCAACTTCACGCTCTACAGCATCGTGCCCACTGCGCTTGAAGTGTTGCTGGTGACTGCCTATCTGGCCTGGCAGTACCCGCCGATCTTTGCCTGGATCACGCTGGCCGCCCTGGTGGCGTATGTGGTCTATACCTTCATGGTGACCGAATGGCGTACCCACTTTCGGCGTGAGATGAATGAACTAGATACCCGGGCCAATGCCCGCGCGATTGACTCTTTGCTCAACTACGAGACAGTGAAATACTTCAACAACGAGGAGTTTGAAGCGCAGCGCTACGATCGCAGTCTGCATCGGTGGCAGGAGGCCGCAATCAAAAGCCAGGCCTCATTGTCTCTTTTGAATGTTGGGCAGTCGGCCATCATCGCGCTGGCTGCCACGCTCATGGTCTGGCAGGCAGTGGTTGGGGTGCAGGCAGGCACCATGACCCTGGGCGACCTTGTGCTGGTCAATGCATTTCTCATTCAACTATATGTGCCTTTGAATTTTCTCGGTGTGCTCTATCGCGAGATCAAGCAGAGCATCGCCGACATGGAGCGGCTCTTTGGCCTGATGGCCCAGAACAAAGAGGTGGCAGACCCGCCTGGTGCCCTGCCCCTTGCGGTGAAAACCGGTACGGTACGGTTTGAAGAGGTGGCCTTTGCCTACGACCCTCGGCGCCCGATTTTCCGCTCGCTATCCCTCACCCTCTCGGCAGGTAAAACCACAGCCGTGGTGGGGTCTTCGGGCGCAGGCAAGAGCACCTTATCGCGGCTCTTATACCGGTTTTACGATGTCCAAAAAGGGCGCATCACGATCGACGGACAAGACATCCGGACTGTTGTCCAAGGCTCTGTGCGCCAGGCAATTGGTATCGTGCCGCAGGACACCGTGCTTTTTAACGATACCCTGGCCTACAACATCCGCTATGGCTGTCCCAACGCCAGCGACGACGAGGTCTGGCAGGCTGCGCAGTCGGCCCACCTCGATGCCCTGATTCGCAGCCTTCCTGAGGGCCTGCAGACCCAGGTGGGGGAGCGCGGCCTCAAGCTCTCAGGGGGCGAAAAACAGCGGGTCGCAATCGCCCGTGCGCTACTCAAACGCCCCGCGATTCTGGTCTTTGACGAGGCCACCTCGGCACTCGACTCCGAGTCCGAGCGGGCGATTCAGGCAGAGATACGCGAGGTCTCCCGTGGGCGCACCAGTCTGGTGATCGCTCACCGACTCTCGACCATTATCGATGCCGATATGATCATCGTGCTCGAAGACGGTGCGCTCATTGAACAGGGGCGCCATGCGGAGTTGCTGGCCCGCAGGGGTCGTTACGCGGAGCTCTGGGAGATGCAGGCCCGTCAGGACCACGAGGCGACGCCACCGATTCGGTAGTTACCCTAGGCCTTCGCCCGAACGCCCTTGAATCCATCAACTTCAGGCACACTGATCGCTGTTGTTGCCTGATAGAGATTAAAGCGAGAGCGGTGTCTCTGGCGTTGTCTGTTCGTAATTCCAGAGAGCGAAGTCCAGAGCGCTACCGTCACTAGTCAGGCCCGCCAGCGTGATATGCATCCACCCCCTACTGTTCAGGAGATTTTCATGTTTAAAAAGTCAGTGATTGGTACCGCCGTAACGCTGGGACTTGCGATTGCGGCAAGCCCAGTACTCGCAAACAAAACCTTGGAGTCTGTAAAGTCCAAAGGGACGCTTTCCTGCGGCATTCATACCGGGCTGGGTGGCTTCGGTATTGCCGACAGTGCTGGAAAATGGACCGGTTTTGATGTCGACTTCTGCAGGGCAGTTGCCGCCGCGGCCCTCAGCGATAACACCAAGGTGCGGTATGTCCCCCTCAACGCCGCACAGCGATTTGCCGCCTTGCAGTCTGGTGAGATCGATGTGCTTTCACGCAACACTACCTGGACTATGAGCCGCGATACTCAGTTGGGGCTTACCTTTGGCGCAACCACCTATTACGACGGCCAAGGGTTTCTCGTGAACAAGAGCCTGAAGGTGAAGTCGGTCAAGGGTCTCAAGGGCGCTACGGTCTGCGTACAGAGCGGAACCACCACCGAGAAGAACATGGCCGACTACTTCCGGGCCAACAAGATTACCTATAAGCCCGTGGTGATCGAAGACTTCAAGGCCTCTGTGGCTGCCTACGTTGAAGGCCGCTGTCAGGCCTACACCACCGATGCTTCGGGCCTCGCCGCGATTCGGGCCAACGATGTGAAGAACCCCAACGACCATATCATCCTGCCTGAAATTATCAGCAAAGAGCCGCTGGGGCCTGTGGTACGCCGTGGTGATGAAGACTGGGCCAAGCTCGTAAGCTGGGTGCACTTCGCCATGCTGACCGCAGAGGAACTCGGCATTACCTCAGCCAATGTCGACGAGAAGCGGTCCGATACCAACCCCGAGGTGCAGCGACTGCTCGGTCAAGGGAACAACGACTTCGGCAAGTCTATGGGGCTTGACCCTGCATGGGCCTACCGGGTGATCAAGCAGGTGGGTAACTATGGTGAAGTATTTGAGCGCAACGTGGGGCGCAACACGCCGCTGAAACTTGATCGGGGGCCAAACGCCCTCTGGACCAACGGTGGCCTGCAGTACGCACCGCCTATTCGTTAACTCTCTCGATGCGCCTATCACTTCCCAGTAACCCGCGGATTCGATCGCTGCTCTGGCAGATCCTTCTGGCAGGGCTATTGGGAGTGATGGCCTGGTTCTTTGTTGGCAACCTTACAGAAAACCTAGCAAAAAGAGGTATCTCCTTCGGGTATGACTTCCTATCGGGCCCTGCTGGGTTCGATATCGGAGAACGTGCAATTGCCTATGACGCCGACAGCAGCTACTGGTTAGCATTTCTGGTGGGTATTCTCAATACCCTTCGGGTAGCAGTTCTGGGGATCGTGGCAGCAACCGCCTTAGGACTGGTCATCGCCATCGGCGCCTTGTCGCGAAACCCCCTGCTGGCCGGTCTGTGCAGAAGCTATGTCGAGGTACTGCGTAACATTCCACTGCTGGTGCAACTCTTCTTCTGGTATCTGCTTCTCGCGACCGTGCTGCCGAATTCCCAGCAGCCCTTTGAGATTCTTCCCCATCTCTTCATCAGCAAAAACGGTTTTCAGTTTCCCTGGCTCTCCCCAGAGGCGGGCGTGTTGCTGGAATACCCCGAGCTAGGCACCTTCGGGCTCACCGGCGGCGCAACCCTCTCGCCGGAATTCCTCGCCTTGTTTATCGGCCTAGCAACATACACCAGTGCCTTTATCGCTGAGGTGATTCGGGCGGGGATTCTCGCAGTACCCAAAGGCCAGACCGAGGCTGCGGCCTCGCTCGGTCTGCGCCGCCTGCAGATTCTAAAACTAGTGGTGCTTCCGCAGGCGCTTCGGGTGATCATTCCGCCCACCACCAACCAGTATCTCAACCTCACCAAAAACAGCAGCCTGGCAGTGGCCATCGGCTACCCCGAGGTTGTCAGCGTTGCGACAACCACCCTGAACCAGTCGGGACGCGCGGTCGAGGCGATTTCAATACTAATGCTCGTCTACCTCACCTTCTCGCTGATCACCTCTTTTTTAATGCATCGATTTGAGGCCGCAACGCGGCTCAAAGAGCGATGAACGAAACAAGCCTCTCCTGGCGACAGACCTTGTTCAACGGAAAGGTCAACACCCTGATCACGGTCAGTCTGCTGGCCTCCTTGGTCTGGTTTGCATGGAACTTTCTGCCCTGGGCCGTATTCAACGCGGTCTTTACCGCAGACCTGGAAGCCTGCCGAGCGGCCCGGGGATCGGGCGCCTGTTGGGGTCTTATTGAAGAGAAGTGGAAGCTCATTGTCTTTGGCCGCTACCCTTTTGAAGAGATCTGGAGGCCGATCGTTGCGAGCATCATGATGTTGGCAGCCTGTCTGGTGATGAGCCAGCGTCAATGGTGGACACCCTTAATACTCTTCTCAGCCGCTGGAGTCATTGCCCTGTCGGTAGCGCTGATGATCGGCGGCTTTGCCGGTTTGTCGAGTATTCCCACGGAACGACTTGGCGGGCTGGCGCTCACGCTTCTGCTCGCAATTGTGGGCAATATCCTGTCGCTGCCGCTGGCTGTCGCACTTGCCTTGGGGCGCACCTCAAACCTTCCCTTCATTCGGGTGGTCTGCTCGGGCTTCATCGAACTGGTACGTGGCGTGCCGCTCATTACCGTGCTGTTCATGGCAAGCTTCATGTTCCCGCTTTTTCTTCCCAGCGGCATGAACCCCGATGTCCTTTTGCGGGTCACCGGGGGCCTGATTCTTTTTAGCGCTGCCTATCAGGCTGAGGTGATTCGTGGCGGAATCAATAGCGTGCCGCGTGGCCAGATCGAAGCCGCTCAGGCACTGGGCATGAGCTACTGGCTGATTCAGACCAAGATCGTTCTGCCCCAGGCCTTCCGGGTGGTAGTGCCCCCCCTGGTAAACAGCTTTATCGCCATATTCAAAGACACCTCGCTGGTCACCATCGTGAGCATGTTCGAGCTCTTTGGCAGCCTGCGGCTTGCCCTTGCAGACCCCCAATGGCGGCCTTTCTTTATCGAGGGGTTCATCTTTGTGGCTCTCATCTACTGGGTCTTCTGTAGCGCGATGAGTCGCTATTCGCGCGGACTAGAACGTGACTTTGCCGTAGCCCGTCGATAGTCAGATCACCCTCTTGCACCCCCCAATGCCTTACTGCCGGAGTCTTTTTCATGCCCATGATTGAATTTGAAAATGTTAGCAAGTGGTTCGGCAGCTTTCAGGTGCTCACCGATGTCAGTCTCTCGGTAGCCCAGGGAGAAAAGATTGTCGTCTGTGGTCCCTCGGGCAGCGGCAAGTCGACCCTGATCAGGTGCGTCAACGCCCTTGAGCCCTATCAAAAAGGCCGAATCACGGTAAATGGCGTACATCTCACCGAAGACCTCAAAACGATTCACCAGGTACGCGCACAGGTAGGCATGGTCTTTCAGAGCTTTAATCTGTTTCCACACCTCACCATTTTAGACAACCTCACACTGGCCCCCATGCATGTGCGAAAGGTCGCTAAGGCCGATGCCGAAGAAAGGGCCATGACGCAGTTGCATCGGGTACGGATTGCGGAGCAGGCCCAGAAGTATCCCGGTCAGCTCTCTGGCGGTCAGCAGCAGCGGGTAGCGATTGCCAGGGCGCTCTGCATGGAGCCTCAGGTACTGCTCTTTGATGAGCCCACGAGCGCCCTGGACCCGGAAATGGTCAAAGAGGTGCTAGACGTTATGGTGAGCCTGGCCCAACAAGGAACCACCATGATCTGCGTCACCCACGAGATGGGCTTTGCCCGCGAAGTGGCCGACCGCGTGGTCTTTATGGATGCTGGACAGATCGTGGAACAGAACACGCCTCAGGAGTTTTTTGAAAGACCGCAGCACCCGCGGGCAGTGGACTTTTTAAGCAAAATTCTGAGCCACTAGGCTATACCAATGTGGGGACACTTTAATACTTAAAGTGTCCCCACATTGCCTAGACATAGGCCAGCCAGCGGCCCAGGCCGATCACCGCGAGCCAGCCCAGCATCGACACAAGCACCTGAATTCGGCTGACTGCCCCCAGTGCCGGCGCATACCCTTGGCGACGATGCATCGGCTCGCGCAGATGCAGTACCAAGGCATTGGTGAGCAGCAGCATGATCAGTCCGAGCTTATAGACAAAAAGCGGTGAGGCGAGAAACTCATGGGCATGGGCAATAAACATCAGACTGCCCGTAGCCACCACGAGCCCCAGCGCTACAAGGGCAATGGGTACCACCAGTCGCATGAGCGCAGACACGCCCAGGGAGGCTCCGAAGCCCAGAAGGCGAAGGTCTAAAAGCAGGATTGTGCCAAACAGCCCCGCAATGCCCGCAATATGAAAGGACTCTACAGTGGGATACAGCCATAGCGACTCCCGCATCGCCACCGCCAGAGGAAGGCGCTCTATTCCCGCGATAACGGGGATCACCGCAAGGCCGGCTGCAGTCTCAGACACGGCAACCGACCCCTCGAACCAGGATCAAGAGGGCAGATGAAGCCGATAGGCTAGCGCAGTTCAATAGTCTTACCGCCGGCGGTGATTCTTTCGGCACGAATCTCAGACGGGTCGGACCGCAGGGCATAGCCTTGGATCGTCACCTCCCGACCCGGTCCAATCGCATCGCGCGCTAGGCCACGGTTTTCCATCCGAAAGGGCGGGGCAAGAACCACTGTAAGGGTTTTGCCACTGGCTTCGATCACGACAAAGCCATGCGGGTGCTCATAGCCGCTACGCTGGACCGCGCCAGTAAGGGTGATAGTCTGGGTCTGGTCGTAGCTGCTCCAGCCATGATGCGCCTGGGCGGGCGACACAAAAGACCCCTTGGAAAAAAACAGCGACAGGCCGATCAGCATGGCCGCAGTCCCGATACCGCGTCTCACCAGGGACGTGCAGGAGCGCGCTTGAAAAGGAAGACGGACGATCATCAGCACCTCCTGAAGATTATTGATCGGTCGTGGCACCCTGGGCATGCGGCTTTAAGCAGAATACGCGTCCATCTGCCACGGGATACACCGCATCATAATCCTTTGGCTGCAAACGAAAACTGCCCGTAAATGCCCCAAAGGCCGGAAGCAGCCACTGGCCTGCCCGATAGGCAAAGCATCGCAGGCGCAGCCGCTGCCGAGCGCCACCCGCAACCAGCACAGAAGGATGCAGATGGCCCGCAATCAACCAGACCCTCTGGGGCAGGTCAGTGCCTCCGCGAGCATCGGTAAGGTCTTGCGGGCTGTGCACCCCCAGGAAGCCAGGGACTTCCTGCCAATGGTCTTGAAAAACCGTGAGCCTAAGCAGTGGTGCCCAGTGCGCTCGGAGCGCCTCAGAGGCCTTTCGGTCGTGGTTGCCCATCACCAGATGCCAGGGCATATCGGAATGCTGACTGCGCAGGGCGGCTAGCTGTTCTTGCAGCCGCGGCGTAAGCGACTGGACATCGTGCACCAGGTCGCCCAGAACCACCAGACACCGGGGGCGGTACTGGCCTAAGACCGCAGACAGATGCATCAGCGTCTCCTGGTCGCTGCCCTCGGGAACCCCCAGCCCCGCGCGGCGAAAGCTGGTGGACTTTCCCAGATGAAGATCAGAGACAAAGGCGGTCTGGCTCACCGCATCAATAAGGGCGCCTTGGGGAGTCAGCCAGAGGCGTTTCTGGTGCACGGCGCCTTCCACACAGTATGCGCCACCGAGATGGGGCCTGCTGAAAGGCCCCTTCATGAAGACAGGCCCGAGGATAGCCCCTTATGGGCATCCTCCAGCATCCTCGCGACGCGGTCGGCAAGCTTCTCACTAGAGAGCTGCTCGCGAAGACGCTCCACCATAAGTGGAAAGGCAAAGGGGCTCGGGCGAGACAGATCAACCCACAGCCATCGGGCCCGGCTGCAACGCTCCAGCGTCTCGCTGAGGTCTTGCAGATTCAGTTCATCGCGCTGCACCTCACGCCAGGACTGCTGCAAGAGGGCATTGTCCGGATCGTATTTCTGAAAGACCTCATAGAAAAGGTTGGAAGAGGCCGCAAACTGACGGCTCGTCTTCTCGGCCCCAGGCATACCCGAGAAGACAAGCCCTGCCACCCGGGCAATCTCGCGAAACCGCCGCTGGGCAAGCCCACCGGCGCGCAAGGCCGATAACAGGTCTTGGGCCAGACAGTCGTTTCCTGCCAGAATGACCGACCGCAGAGAAGACTCGGTAAGCAGCCCGGCCTGGTCCCGCGGCACCAGCAGTTCGAGCCCATAGTCATTTACCGCGTAAGAAAGGCTGACTGGCGCCTGCTGGGCCAGTCGGTATGCCAGGAGCGTGGCAAGGCCCAGGTGCACCGTGCGGCCCGCAAACGGGTAGACAAAGACATGGGCACCCTCGCGCGAGTCCAGCCTTTCCAGCAGAAAAGAATCGGCCGGGGGCAGGCACGATCGCATCGCCTGTGTAGTAAGCAGTGGCCAAAGCGCGGCGACCTCAGGCGCCTGTCTGGCCGGCAAGGCGGGCGCTGTTTCCCCCGACGCAAAAACGAACGACAGCTGCGACAAGACCTCGCGCAGCGTGGCCGAGAGCATTCCCGAAAGGGGCATACTGCCGCCATTCCAACGAGGTACCGCGCCAGCCTTTTTCTTGGCCAGTCGTACATAGGCGGTAAGGTCTTTTACGCGCACGAGTTCAAGCGCCCGGCCTGAGAACAGAAAAGTATCCCCTGGCTTGAGCCGGCCAATAAACGATTCCTCGATCTGACCAAGACTGCCGCCCGACACCCAGGCAAGACGAATGCTCGCATCCGACAGAATCGTGCCGATCGACAGGCGATGCCTGCGGGCCATACGGGCATCGGCCATCTGCCAGCGCCCTACGGCATCAGTCTGCAGACGATGAAACTCAGGATAGGCGGCAAGGCTTGTACCGCCTTGCGATAGGAACTGCAGCGCCCAGGCAAAGGCCTCGGGGGTGAGGCTGCGATAGCTGTAGGCGGTGCGCACCTCTTGATAGAGGTGCGCACCCGTCATAGGCCTACCCAGTACCCGGGTGGCAAGGTGCTGCACGAGCACATCCATGGGTGCCTGAGGCGGTGGCCGTGACTCAACCCGGCCCGCGGCAAGGGCGCGCTGGGCGGCATAAGACTCCAGGATCTCCAGGGCATGGGTAGGAACCAGCACCAGCCGCGCGGTCTTGCCTGGCTGATGGCCCGAGCGGCCCGCCCGCTGCAGCAGGCGCGCCAGACCCTTGGGGCTGCCGATCTGCAGCACCTGTTCCACTGGTGCAAAGTCCACCCCCAGGTCGAGGCTCGAGGTTGCCACCACTGCCTTCAGTAGCCCCTGGGCAATGGCCTTCTCCACCCAGGCCCGGGTCTGATGATCGAGCGACCCGTGGTGCAAGGCCATGCAGCCGGCCCAGTCCGGCCGTGCCTCTAAAAGCGCCTGATACCAGAGCTCGGCCTGCGACCGGGTGTTGGTGAAGACAAGACTGGTCGATGCCCTATCGATTGCCTCGACCACCTGGGCACGCATTGCCAGCCCCAGATGCCCTGCCCAGGGAAATCGCCCCGCCTGCGCGGGCAGGAGTGTCTCGATCACGATAGGCTTGGCAATATCGCAGGCAATCTGACAGACGGACAGCCCCTGTTCAGACAAAACGCTCGCGCACAGGCTCTCAGCCGCCTCATCAAGATTTCCCAGAGTCGCCGATAGACCCCAGGCAATGAATGCCGGCCTCTGGAGAGCATCTGCGGGCATGCCCATGTCTGTCTGCGCTGATGCCAGCGCGGCTAAGGCAAGTTGCAGCTGTACCCCGCGCTTACTGCCTAAGAGCTCATGCCATTCGTCAGCCACTACCGCATGGACGGACTGCAGCAGCACCAGGCCTTGGGGCTTGGAGAGCAACAGGCATAGGCTCTCTGGGGTCGTCACCAGAGCATGCGGGGGCAGGCGGTCCTGGCGCGCCCGTTCGGCAGTCGAGGTGTCCCCGGTGCGCAGGCCCACCCGCAGCCCGCTGCCTGCCGCATCAGCAAGCCTTTGCAAAGACTGCGCGGTATCAGCGGCCAGGGCGCGCATGGGCGTGACCCACAAGACCTGAAGACCTGAAGGGGCCGCAGAGGCCCGCGATGGTCGGCCGAACTGCCCTGCTGCATTGCTGAGGATTCGGTTCAAAAGGCCTCCCCAGATCGCGTAGGTCTTTCCCGTGCCCGTGCCGGCCTGCAACAGCCCCGACCGCCCGCTGGCGATGGCCTGCCAGGCCTGTCTTTGGAACCCAAAGGGCTGATAGCCCAGCGCCGCAAAGGCCCGTTCGGCCGGCGTCATGGCCTAATGGGGTACTGTCGCAATCCAGCCCTCAAGCGGATCGAGACAGGCAGGCAGCCCAAAACATGGCTCGGTGGCCGCATGCGCAGCCTGTAGGGCGCAGATCACCGCATCCAGCAGATCGCCACTGCCATCGATGGTCAGTTGTCGTATCCACCCCGCCGTGGCCACCAGCCGGGGGCGCAGGCCTGCCTCACCACGCAGCAGGGCCCGGAGAATCTGTTGCCGGTGGTAGGCGCGGTCGGAGTCTTGTTTGGCGCGGGTATCGCTTTTGTACGACTGCCGCGTCACCTGGCGGGCGGTGAACCCCGGATAGGCCTCAAGGGCGATGCGCGCGGGCAGACAAATCCGGCTCACAGCAGCGCTTGCACCAGGCGTATCCGGATCAGCCAAGAAAAAGGCTGTGTTCTCGAGAAGGTCTGGGCACCGGTCACCATGCGCGGGAAAACACAGCCCGGCCTCGACCATCCTGCCGATGCCGGCCTGCATCATCCAGGCCACGGGCGGGTTCGTCCATCGCATGGCGGGGCTTGACCCCGCGGGCCTGTCGGTGGCCCGCCATGCAAACTTGTCGCCGACCGGCCGAGAGTCGCACCAGGCCTTAAACCGGGCGCGAATGGCCTCGCGGTCTGCGGCACAGAAAAACCGTACAAAGTCACGCCACTGCTCGGGCCAGCCCTCATGGGCAATCAGCACCCGAGGCTGACCAAAGGGCAGGTCGAATCCGCCTAGCCAGGGGCCAGGGGTAGCCAGGAACGTCTCAAAGGCCGACAGACTCGTCAGGCCCGATACATGACTGAGGCGATAGACCCCATGGCGAAGATCAAGGCTACCGACCGCTACCGTAATCGGTTTTTTGGGTGTGGGGGCGGAACTGAAGTCGATGCCATAGACCCTCGCTAAGCCATTCATTCGGAGGGCTCCGGCGGCACCTGCAGAAATGCCGCAAGCGCGGAAAGGCAGTCGGCCTGGGCGACCGTCTTGTCAGGACGCAGCCGCAGAATGCGCGGAAACCGCACGGCATAGCCACTCTTGTGGCGGCCCGAGGCCATGACACCCTCAAAGCCCAGTTCCATCACCAGGCTGGGGGCCACCTGTCGAACCGGCCCGAATTTTTCAAGAATCGATTTGCGAATCACCTGGTCGACCTGACGAATCTCTGCATCGGTAAGCCCCGAATAGGCCTTAGCAAAAGGCACGAGCACTGCAGGAGAGACCCGGTCATCCCACAGGGCAAAGCCATAGTCGGTGTACAGGCCCGCACGCCTGCCGTGGCCCCGCTGGGCATAGACCAGCACGGCATCCACCGAAAACGGGCTGCGCTTCCATTTCCAGCACTCGCCCTGTGGCGTCTTCTTCTGCCGTCCCTGGCCATAGCCCGCCTGCTGGCGCTTAAGCATAACGCCTTCCACAAAATGCGCCTGAGCCTGCCTCCGCAGTCGCCAGGCCTCTTGCCACGAGGACAGGGCCAGCAAGGGCGAGAGCCGCAGCTGCTGCATCACCGCCGGGTAGTGCAGACCCGCCTCCCGAACCGCTGCCTCCAGGCGTGTTCGTCTCTGCGAAAAGGCCAGGGGCCGAAGGTCTTCTGCAGACCATCGCAACAGGTCATAGGCCATGAAGACCGCCGGGGTGCTTTGAAGCAGTCGGGCCGATGGTCGTTTGCGGCCAAGCCTGGTCTGTAGGGCCGCAAAAGGCTGGGGCCTGTGACTCTGTGCATCCCAGACCAGAATCTCCCCATCCAAGAGCAGGTCAGCATCCACCGCCTGCGACATGAGGCGCATGGCTGCAGCCAGCTCCGGAAACATCTCGGTGACCAGCTCCTCGCCCCGCGACCAGATAGCCACCGTCGCGCCACGCACGATTACCTGGGCTCGAATGCCATCCCATTTCCACTCGGCAGACCAGTCTTCTACCGGGCCAAGGCGCTGCCCCAGGGCCGTCGCTGCAGACTCCGGGTCGGCGAGCACCTCTTCGGCAAGGGTGAGGCTCTGCGCAAGAAAAAAAGGCACCGGCCCAAGCAAAGCCTCGGTCGCCTCGGCGGGAGCGAGCAGCCGGGTAAAGGCATCGGCAGAGGGCAGATCTGCGGTAAACGCAATCAGCCGGGTGGCCATGGTCTCGCGAGACACTCCAGAAAGCGCAGACAAGGCTGCCGCCACCATCTGGCGCGACACACCCACCCGCAAGCCCCCGGTAATCAGCTTATTGAGGCAGAAGACCTCTCGTGGCGCGAGCTGCGCCCAGCTCTCTTGGATCACTGCCTGGGCCGCAGCCTGGTCTGCGTTACGCAGCGGCAGCAGACGATGTCTGATCCAGTCAGAAAGCCCCAGACTCGCCATGGCGGAGCCGCCGCTGGCCTTGGCTGCATCTACCTGCCCCACCAGCAAGGCTATCGTCTCGGCAAGGTCGCCAACCGTCTGGTAGCACTCCTCAAAGGCCCAATCGGGCAGGTCAGTGGCGACCATCGCAGCCTGCTTCAAGACCGCCAATGGAACCAGACGTTTCAGGCGTTCGCCTGAGAGCAGCCAGGCAGCCCATGCAGCGTCGGAAGGAACAGCCTCGCCAAAATACACCTGCAGAACCTGCTGCCTGGCATGGGTTCCATCGGCCTGTTCGAGTTCGATAAGCAGCTGGCTGAATCGGGCCAGGCCAAGGCCGGAAATGACCGCCTGCGGTGACCCCTGCGACGGCCCCTGTAGTGGCCCCTGCGGCAGGCTGGCGCTTACGGGTAAAAGCGATGGTGCCTGGGCTTCAGACATCGGCGGCCTGGGCGTCGAATTCGGTCTGAAAGGTATCGGCCTGCAAGCCCCGGGCCGAAAGCCAGCGGGCCATGAAGGCAGTCTGCCCGTGGGTCAGGATCACGCGCGATGCCTGGCTATGATCAATAGCCCAGAGCAGCCCCGGCCAGTCGGCATGATCCGACAGCACAAAGCCCCGCACCCCGGGCTGGCGGCGCCGTGCCCCCCGAACCGTCATCCATCCCGAGACATTGGCCTGGGAGACGGGCACCTGCTGCCGGCCCAGCCAGTGCGAACCCTGAACCGACTGCGGCGCGAGCACCAGGTCTCCTGCTGCCAGTCGCGTTGGGGGCGTCTGATCCGCCGGAACCCCGACACCGGCAGCCCGGTAGGCGGCGTTGATCCTTGCAACCGCCGCATGCACATAGACAGGGCCAGGGCCGGACCGGATCCCCGCACGATCATCGATCGCCATGATCAGTCGCTGGGCCTTGCCCAGGGCATAGGTATAGATCAGACAGGCATGGCCGCGCTGCGCCTCTTGCTGCCACCAGAGCAGGATCTCATCAACCACCCGCTGCTGCGCCTGCCAGCGATAGATCGGCAGACCAAAGGTAGTCTCTGTAATAAAGACATCGGCAGCCACAGGCACAAAGGCATCACAACTCGGGTCGGCAGCCACCCGATAGTCCCCCGACACCACCCAGACCCGGCCGTCCTTTTCTATCCGAATCTGACTGGCGCCCAGGACATGCCCTGCCGGATGCAGCGACAGCCAGACATCGCCCACTCGCAGAGGCGCCCCAAAGCGCAAGGCCTGAAAGGAGGTCTGGCTGCCGAGCCGCGCCTGAAACACGGGCAGCCCGCGGGCGGAACACAGCACATGGCTATGGCCAGAACGGGCATGGTCTGCATGGGCATGGGTGAGCACTGCACGGTCGACGGCACGCCAGGGGTCAATAAAAAAACCGCCGGCTGGGCAGAAGAGCCCCTCGGGGCGCAAGACCACCAGGTCATCCATGGGCAGCGCCAGAAAGAAAGAGGCTAAGACAGGGTATCGGGCGGCGATCCGTCTGCAGAAAACGGCCGGCGCTGCGCCAGCATTCGGATAGCCTTGGCATTGCTCCAGGAGAAGCAGACCTCGGCGGCCGCCTGCCAGGCAAGCCACTGAGACTGCAGGTGCTCACGCGGAGCCAGGCGTATCGGCGCATCGGATGGCACGCAGACAGAAAAGACATGTTCCGTATTCTGCGTCACGCCCGGGGCATAGCGATAACGCCAGTGGGGAAAAATCTCGTAGACCTGCGAAAATTCCCAGTCGGACCATGCCTCGAGGCCGGCGACCAGCCCAGTCTCTTCGGCGAGTTCCCGTTGGGCCGCCTGCAGCAAAGGCTCATCCATGGCATCCAGGCTTCCGGTCACCGACTGCCAGAATCCCGGCTTGTCGGCGCGTTCCAAAAGCAGTACTTGCCCTTCTGGGTTATGAATGACCACCAGCACCGACCGCGGAATCTTGTAGGGCTTGGTGACCACAGGCGCTGTTCTTTCGCGCGTCAGCGCAGGGGCAGTAGGGCCGCAAGCATCAGACCCACCAGCATGATCAGTACGTAAATGAAGATCGCAGAGGTCATGAGCTGACGGCTTGCACCAGTCTCGGCAGTATCAGCCATGGCAATGCGGCGGGCGTGCCAGGCGGGTACCGCTGCGACACTGGCCCAGATGGCCGCTGCAGGCAGCCAGTTGTAGAGACCCGCAAACGGAAGGGCCAGGCACGCAATATAGATGCTCACCGCTGCATGGCGGGCAGAGGCCTCAGAGTCGGGGCGTTGCGAAAACCAGTAGGCAAGCATGGCAAGGCCCAGCGTGAGACCAACCACAAAGGCCATGGGCAGCCACTGCCCGGACAGGTTTCCTGCCACAAGCACGACAACAAAAAAGTTCACAAAGACAATACTGAATGCCCGCACCCAGACTGGCCAGATCGATGGGTCATCCAGGACATTCGGCGCAAATCGACGAAACAAGATCTGGCCCAGAAGCGCCAGGCCCGCATAGACCGCGGAGAGGGTAAGCCGCGTCTCGTCGAGACTTGGGTCACCAATCCAGGCAACAGCAAGGCCATAGAACACCGCCATCGGCCCATAGACCAGGGCACGCCAGTGGCCGCGGTGCGTCAACCGGGCAGGCGACGCGAGGGGCGCGGTCATGCCAGGATCTTGGGCGCCTCTCGCAGGCGAATATGCAGTTCGCGCAGCTGGCGGTCATCGACCAAGGAGGGAGCCTGGGTCAGCAGACACTGCGCCCTCTGGGTCTTGGGAAAGGCAATCACGTCACGAATCGAGTCTGCACCTGTCATGAGTGTCACCAAGCGGTCCAGACCGAAGGCAAGCCCGCCGTGCGGGGGCGCCCCGTATCGCAGGGCATCGAGCAGAAAGCCAAACTTTACTTGCGCCTCTTCTTCGCCAATGTTCAAGGCGCGAAAGACCTTGCTCTGCACCGCTTCGGTATGAATTCGCACAGAGCCGCCGCCGAGTTCCCAGCCATTGAGCACCATATCGTAGGCCTTGGCCAGACAGGCGCCAGGATTGGTCTCCATAAGGTCTTCGTGACCGTCCTTGGGGGCAGTAAACGGATGGTGCACGGCCGTCCATCGGCCAGCCTCTTCGTCGCGCTCAAACATGGGGAAGTCCACCACCCACAGAGGCTTCCAGCCCTGGGTGAACAGACCATGGCTGCGGCCAAATTCACTGTGGCCAATTTTGACCCGCAGGGCCCCGAGGGCATCATTCACGATCTTGTCTTTATCAGCACCGAAAAACAAAATGTCTCCATCTTGTGCCCCGGAGCGCTGCAGAATTGATTGCAATGCCTGGTCATGAATGTTCTTTACGATCGGCGACTGCAGCCCGTCCCGACCCTGGGCGATGGCATTCACTTTAATCCAGGCCAACCCCTTGGCACCGTAAATCTTCACAAACTCGGTATAGCCATCAATCTCGCTGCGCGAAAGCGCGCCTCCGCCGGGTACCCGCAGGGCCACCACCCGGCCATTCGGAAGACGCGCGGGCTCGGAGAAGACCTTGAAGTCAACATCAGCCACCAGGTCGGTAATCTCGGTGAATTCAAGCGATACCCGCAGATCGGGCTTATCGGATCCGTAGCGGCCCATGGCATCGGCATAGGTCATGACCGGAAACGGGTCAGGAAGCGCAACCTGCATGGTCTCAGCAAACACCCCGCGAATCATGGTCTCAAACAAGGCGCGAATCTGCTGTTCGGTGAGAAAAGACGTCTCGCAGTCTATCTGTGTGAACTCGGGCTGGCGGTCTGCGCGCAGGTCTTCGTCACGGAAACACTTGGTGATCTGGTAGTAGCGGTCAAAACCCGCCACCATGAGCAGCTGCTTAAAAAGCTGTGGCGACTGCGGAAGGGCAAAAAACGCGCCCTCATGGACACGCGATGGCACAAGGTAGTCGCGGGCACCCTCCGGGGTGGACTTGGTGAGCATGGGGGTCTCAATATCGATAAACCCCTGGCCATCGAGGTAGCAACGCACGGCCATAGCTACTTTGTAGCGCAGCATCAGGTTTTTTTGCATCGCAGGGCGTCTCAGGTCGAGCACTCGATGGGTGAGCCGGGTGGTCTCCGAGAGATGGTCGTCATCTAACTGAAAAGGTGGGGTCACCGAAGCATTGAGGATCTGCAGGTCGTGACAGAGCAGCTCGATCTCGCCGCTCTTCATCGCGGGGTTGGTGGTTCCCTCCGGCCGACGCCGCACCTTACCCGTGATGCGCAGGCAGAATTCATTGCGTACCGACTCGGCGGTGGCAAACATGCTCGGCCGATCAGGGTCGCAGACCACCTGGGCAAGACCCTCGCGGTCGCGCAGGTCGATAAAAATCACACCCCCATGGTCACGACGACGGTGCACCCAGCCGCAGAGTGAGACCACCTCGTCGAGCTGATCGGCCGATAACTGGCCGCAATAATGACTACGCATACAAACGCCTTTTAAGAGGGAGAGGACTGCTGTGGAGAAACGGGGGAGCGACCGGGGGCTGCGGCTACAGGCGGAACCGTACCCATAGAGACCACATACTTCAATGCGGCATCCACGCCGATCGACAGGGGCAGGACATCGGTCTTGGGCACCATCAGAAAAAATCCAGAGGTGGGATTGGGCGTGGTAGGCACATAAATGCTGACCGACGGTGCACTGAGCAGTGCGGCGATCTCCTGGCTTGGGCTACCGGTAACAAAGGCAATCGTCCAGGCGCCGGAGCGCGGATACTGCACCAGCACGGCCTGGCGAAAGGCCTGGCCATTGGGTGCCAGGATGGTATCACTGACCTGCTTGACCGACGAATAGATGGAACGAACCAACGGAATGCGCGCAAGCAGGGCCTCCCAGGCATCTACCAGACGCCTTCCAAGCAAATTCGCGGCAAAGAATCCCGTGATTAGCACCACCAGCAGCACCACCAGCACCCCGAAGCCCGGTATCTCACGCCCAAAAAGCGCCTGCGGCTGAAAATGCGGGGGCAGGATCTGGTCGAGGGTGCTCACCACCGTAGTGATCACCCAATAAGTAACAGATAGGGGCACCCAGATCAGTAATCCCGCAACAAAGAATCGCTTGAGCATGATGAGGGCCCCTTGTAGTTACCTGAAGCTTGCCGGACGCTTGGCTGAGGCTCGCCGCGATCAGGCAGCCTTGGCCGAGGCAGTGCCCGAACCGGCAGCAGGAGTTACCGGCGCTGCTGCAGGGCTTGGCGTTGCAGTGGGCGCGGACGGTGAAGCGGCACTACCAGTGTCGCCGGTGGTGCCAGTAGCGGCCCCTGAGGCGGGGGCGTCAGCCGCAGGCTTGGACTCCGAAGCGCTTGTTTCTGCCGCACCTGCCCCAGCATCGGATGGTTTTTTCTGGCCCTCGCGAAAATCGGTGACATACCAGCCAGACCCCTTTAGGACAAATCCCGGGGCGGTGAGCTGCTTGGAAAATTGCGGCTGCCCGCAGCTTGGGCAGTCGGTAAGCGGGGCATCGGAGAGCTTTTGCAGCACGTCTTTCTTAAACCCACAGGCCCCGCAGGCGTAGGCATAAATTGGCATGGTGACCTCGTTAGAAGAGTGAATGTAGGCAAACTCACCATTCTAGGCCTTTCGCAGGCACAAAAAAAGCCCGGGGATGCGCATTCCCCGGGCCCTTGGCCCATGAACCATTGCGCCTGGCGGCGCAGTGGTGGTACGCCGAGCGCCCGTTGCCGTTCTGCCGCCGGGCAGCTACTGGCTAGAACGGGATATCGTCATCAAGATCATCGAACCCCCCTGCCTTGGCGGGCGACCGGGCGGCTGAGCCTGCGGCTGGGGGTGCACTGGCAGCCGAGCCTCCGGCAGCCTCCTCAGGTGGGCCTCCCGCTGCGGACCCCTCCCTTCCGCCCAGAAGCTGCATCTGGTCGGCAACGATCTCGGTGGTGTAACGCTCCTGACCGGACTGATCCTGCCACTTACGGGTGCGCAGACGCCCTTCCACATACACTGGACGGCCCTTTTTCAGGTACTCGCTGGCGATTTCAGCCAGACGACCAAAGAACACTACCCGATGCCATTCGGTGTCCTCCTTCATGTCGCCAGAGGCCTTGTCTTTATAGCGCGAGGTTGTCGCGATTGAGACATTGGCGATTGCCGCGCCGTCGGCCGCGTACCGCACCTCTGGGTCACGCCCGAGGTTACCCAGCAAAATGACCTTATTTACCGATGCCATGAAACTCTCTCCTTTAGGTTTGGGGCGCTCAGGCTATCTCCACCCTGGGCAGCAGACTACCGGTCGATTGGCGGAGCACCCGTCGCGGTTATCGGACCGACAGATGCCGGGGGGCTCCGAAGGCCGATTTCACGAAGTCCAGTTGCCATCATGCCCCAAAACAGCAACACTGCAAGACAGGCAACAAAGATGCCGTCTACGCCGTAAGAACGGACCGCCAGACCACCGACCAGCCCGCCAAGAAAGAGGCCCAGCGACTGGCTGGTGTTGTAGATGCCGAGCGCAAGGCCCCGCTGGGCGGCGGGCGCGACCCGAGACACCCAGGAAGGCAAAAGGGCCTCTAACAGATTAAACCCGGTGAAGAAGGCCCAGATACCCAAAAGCCAGAGCCAAAAGACTGCCCCGGCCGACAGAAAGATTCCCATGGTGACCAGCAAAAAGGCGATTGCCCCAAGGAACACCGGCCGAAACCGGCCCTGCCTTTCCGCCCAGAAAATCGCAGGAACAATCGACAGAAACGCCAGTGCCAGCAGCGGCAGGTAGACGATCCAATGGTCTGCCAAGGCCATGCCCAGGCCATCGAGCGCAAAAGGAATCGCCACAAACATGGCAGTCTGAATGGCCATAAGACAGAAGATCCCCAGGTTGAGCCTAGCGAGTTGCGAATCCCGCAGCAGAGACTGCCAGTTGCGAAGGGCGGGGGTCTCAACAGCACTGGCGCTAGATACGGGCGGGTCGGGCATTCTCCAGACTGCGAAGGCGGCAAGAAAAGCCAATATGCCCGTCAGAGAAAAAAGCCCCGCCAGGCCTGCAAGGCCAAAAATGGGCGGGGCAATCACCAGCGAGACCGCAAACGACAGGCCTATGGAGGCACCAACAAGGGCCATCGCCCGGGCGCGCACCTCTTCACGGGTAAGGTCGGCGAGAAAGGCACTGACTGCCGCGGATACTGCCCCCGCACCCTGCAAGGCCCGGGCAAAGATAAGCCAGTACAGGTCTTCTGCCACGGCCGCCAGCAGACTTCCCCCCGCAAAGACCAGCAGTCCAAAGACGATCACGGGCTTGCGGCCCCAGCGATCAGAGGCCAGACCGAAGGGGATCTGTAAAAACGCCTGGGTCAGCCCATAGATGCCCATGGCCAGGCCAATGAGTGCGGCGTCCTCGCCACCAGGAAGGTCACGGGCACCGAGTGCAAGCACCGGCAGAACCAGGAACAGCCCCAGCATACGCAGGCCATAGACGCTGGCTAGCGAGAGGCTAACGCGACGTTCCTGGGGGGTGAAGGCCACTCGATCTGACATCGCTCGCTATAGTAGTAGATTGGCCTGAACCCACGAGACGGACTATGTCGGAACATGGATGGATTCGGGTGCGCGGCGCGCGCACCCACAACCTGAAGAGCATCAGCCTCGATATCCCGCGCAACAGCCTTGTTGTGGTTACCGGCCTGTCAGGTTCCGGAAAGTCTTCGCTCGCCTTCGATACCCTATATGCCGAGGGCCAACGGCGTTATGTCGAGTCGCTGTCTGCCTATGCCAGGCAGTTTCTCTCGCTCATGGCCAAGCCCGATGTCGACCTCATAGAGGGGCTTTCCCCGGCAATTGCGATTGAGCAGAAATCCGGTAGCCATAACCCGCGGTCCACAGTGGGCACCGTTACCGAGATCTCCGACTATCTGCGGCTTTTATTCGCGCGTGCGGGGGTTCCCCATTGCCCGAACCATCCCCAGCATCGACTGGAATCGCAGAGCCTGGCGCAAATGGTCGATAGCCTGCTCGCCTTGCCAGAGGGCACCAGGCTTACGGTCATGGCGCCCGTGATCAGCAGACGCAAGGGCGAGCACCGGGAGATGATTGACGGCCTGCGTGCCCAAGGCTTTGTGCGCGGCCGCCTGCAGACAGAGTCGCAGCCGCCCCAGGATCTGGAGATCGATCAGATTGCCGGGCTGGACCCCCATCAGCACCATAGCCTGGATGTCATCGTGGACCGCATCAAGGTACGTCCGGACGCTACGCAACGGCTTGCCGAATCCCTGGAGGCGGCCCTGCGGCTTGGGCAAGACCAGGCGATTGTCTCGATCGCGCAGGCCAATGCGCCTGCAGTGGACCGCGGGCTATCGATGCGCTACGCCTGCCCCGACTGCGGGTTTTCGCTGCGCAGCCTCGAGCCCAATATGTTCTCCTTTAACTCACCGGCCGGCGCCTGCCCCGAATGCGATGGGCTGGGAACCCAATCGTTCTTTGATCCTGGGCTGGTGGTGCAGTTTCCGCACCTGTCTCTGGCTGCAGGCGCCATCGCTGGCTGGGACCCGCGCAACAGTTTTGCCTGGGCCATGATCGAGAGCCTGGCTACCTGCCTGGATTTCGACCCGGCAGCCGCCTTTGACTCGCTGCCGACCGCCACGCAGCAGACCTTGCTGTATGGATCGGGAGAACAGGTCTTGAGCCTGCGCATGCCCACAGACCGGGGCAAGACCATCGTGCGGCGGCAGCCCTTTGAGGGAATCCTGCCGAACCTGGAGAGACGGTGGCGCGAGACAGATTCCCCCGCAGTCCGCGAGGAGCTCTCACGGTTCCGACGACAACGAGAATGCCCCGCATGTCAGGGGTCGCGACTACGACCGGAGGCCAGGGCCGTGCGGCTCGGCGCCCCAGGGCATTCGGTAAGCCTGCCGGAGTTGTCCCGGCTTAGCCTAGGCAGCCTGCACGACCGGCTCGATACGCTTGAGCTCACCGGTTTTCGCCACGCGGTGGGTGAGCGTCTGCTCTCCGAGGTCCGGTCACGGCTGGGTTTTCTGATCAATGTCGGGCTTCGCTACTTAAGCCTTGAGCGGGCAGCCATGAGCCTGTCTGGCGGCGAGGCGCAACGAATTCGTCTTGCAAGCCAGATCGGCGCGGGGCTCACCGGGGTGCTCTATGTTCTGGACGAACCCTCTATTGGTCTGCATCCCCGAGACAATAACCGCCTGCTCGATACCCTGCGCCATCTGCGCGATCTGGGCAATTCGGTGGTCATGGTGGAGCACGACGAAGAGGCGATTCGATCGGCCGATCATGTGATCGACCTCGGCCCTGGGGCAGGCGTGCATGGGGGAGAAGTCGTCGGACAGGGCAGGCCAGAGGCGCTGCTGCGCCAGACAGGATCGCTGACCGCAGACTACCTTTCGGGCAGACGAAGGATCTCTGCCCCATCCGGTCGCAAGCCTGCCACAGACCGATGGCTTCGGGTGCTTGGTGCAAGCGGGCACAACCTGAAAGACGTTGACCTCGCCCTGCCCTGTGGCCTGATCACCTGTGTCACGGGAGTTTCTGGCAGCGGTAAATCCACCCTCATTAACGACACCCTGGTGGCCGCCGCCAGCCAACTCCTGCATCGGTCTCAGGCCGAGCCAGCAGCCCATAAGGCCATCGAGGGGCTTGGGTATTTCGACCGCATCATCAATGTGGACCAGAGCCCGATTGGCCGAACGCCACGCAGTAACCCGGCCACCTATACCGGGCTCTTTGCCCCGATCCGCGAGCTCTTCGCAGGCGCAACCATGGCCCGCGAGCGTGGCTACGACGCAGGGCGGTTTTCCTTCAATACCCGGGGAGGACGCTGCGAGTCTTGTCAGGGGGATGGCCTGGTGAAGGTGGAGATGCACTTTCTGCCTGACCTGTATGTGCCCTGCGATGTCTGCCAGGGGCTACGCTATAACCGCGAGACGCTTGACGTACGTTATCGTGGAAAGACCATCGCCGATGTCCTTGGCCTCACGATTGAAGAGGCCCACGATTTTTTTGCAGCGGTGCCCGCCGTGGCCCGCAGGCTGCAGACTCTATTGGATGTGGGGCTGGGCTATGTAAAACTCGGTCAGAGCGCAACCACGCTCTCAGGCGGTGAGGCCCAGCGGGTAAAACTCGCCTGCGAGCTCGCCAAACGCGACACCGGAAAGACTCTATACGTGTTGGATGAACCGACCACTGGGCTACATTTTCATGATGTTGACCTGCTGCTGCAGGTGCTCTTTCGGCTGCGCGATGCCGGCAATACGATTGTGATTATTGAGCACAATCTGGATGTCATTCAGACCGCCGACTGGATTGTGGATCTTGGGCCCGAAGGCGGCCAAGAGGGTGGCGAGATTCTAGTAGCTGGCCCCCCAGAAACCGTTGCAGAGTGCGCCGCAAGCCATACGGGCCGCTATTTAAAGTCGCTGCTCACCCGGCCGAGCACCTGAAGCCTTCCGGCCGCATCCGGGCGGGTGAGCAGGAGCTCTCCCATAGACAGGGTTTGCCCGGTAAGCGCCGAAACCACTACCTGGTGGCTCACCCAGACCTCAAATCCCGTTGCCCGTTGGGCCCCGTCCCGCGGGGGCGGCTGCGCAAAGCCAGACCCTTGGTCCTTCAGAAATGATTGGATCTGCGCCTGCTGGGCCTGGGAATCACCACGGCCCTGAAAGGTGGAATTCAAGGCCGGCCAAGGTGTGATTGGCACTGCCTTGGCAAAGGCCTCTTTGGCGGTATCGAGGCATCGGCACCACAGGCTTGACCGCACGGCGGCAGGCACTAGGCCACGGGTGATAAACCATGACCCCATGCGCCGCGACTGCGCCCGCCCCTCGGCGGAGAGGTTGCGCTGGGTCGCGCAGTCTTCAAGTCGAAAGCCCGGCGGGTCGCCGATACCCGAGACCGTCTCGGCATGCCGTACGAGAATAACCAGGCCGTGGGCATTCTCAGACCGAAGAAGAGCCTCGAGATTTTGCAGGCTTAGTCGGTCTTGGGCGTAGGCTGCACCGAAGCCCCCATGACCGCCGAGACTGGCCGATGTGCCAATACCAGCAAGACCAATAAGACCAAAAAGAAATACAAGACCAACAAGGCCAAAAACGCCCTCGCGCGCAACAAGAGCGACTCTCAGAAGCGCGGCGGTCATGCTACGCGTAACTACCGGGGTAGCTGAGAGGCACCCATGAGAAATGCATCAACCGACCTTGCGGCCTGACGGCCCTCACGAATTGCCCATACCACCAAAGACTGCCCGCGCCGCATATCGCCTGCGGCAAAGACCTTGGGCACATTGGTGTAGTACGACTTCTCGCCTTCGGTGGCGGACTTGGCATTGCCGCGATTGTCTTTGTCTACACCGAAGGCCTCAATCACCGAGCCGACCGGAGAGACAAAGCCCATGGCTAGAAGCACCAGGTCTGCTGGCAGAATCTTCTCGGTGCCGGGCACCTCTTGCATCTTGCCGTCCCTCCATTCCACATGGACAGACTTCAGGCCCGTAAGTCGCCCCTTATCCCCCAGAAACTCTTTAGTGGCAATCGCAAACTCGCGGGTGCAGCCCTCTTCGTGGCTTGAGGAGGTACGCAGCTTGGTGGGCCAATAGGGCCAGACCATGGGCTTATCCTCATGCTCAGGCGGCATGGGCAGAAGCTCAAACTGGGTGACGCTCTTGGCCCCATGACGATTGCTCGTGCCCACGCAGTCTGAGCCCGTGTCGCCACCGCCAATGACGATGACATGCTTGCCATCGGCGCGAATCTGCTGCGGCAGCGCATCGCCCGCATTGACCTTATTCTGCTGCGGCAGAAACTCCATTGCGAAGTGCACACCTTGCAGGTCGCGGCCTGGCACCGGCAGATCGCGTGGCTGCTCGGAGCCCCCAGCCAAGAGCACGGCATCGAAGTCTTTCTTGAGTTGCTCGGGCGAGACTGTTTCTTTGGCCCAGTTGGTGACCTTGGTGTCGGAAGGGAGGCTTGCCACGAGCACACTGGTGCGGAAGGTGACCCCTTCAGCCTGCATCTGGGCCACACGACGGTCAATATGGGTTTTTTCCATTTTGAAGTCGGGAATGCCATAGCGCAGCAGGCCCCCAATACGGTCGTTCTTTTCAAAAACCGTGACCTCATGGCCCGCCCTCGCGAGTTGCTGGGCAGCTGCTAGGCCCGCGGGGCCCGAGCCCACGACAGCCACCTTCTTACCGGTCTTATGCGCGGGCAACTGCGGCCCTACCCAGCCCTCTTTCCAGCCCCGGTCGATGATGGCGTGCTCAATCGACTTGATGCCCACGGCATCGTCATTGAAGTTTAGTGTGCAGGCCGCCTCACAGGGGGCCGGGCAGATCCGGCCCGTGAACTCTGGAAAGTTGTTGGTAGAGTGCAGGGTATCGAGCGCTGCCTTCCATTGGTTCTTGTAGACCAGGTCATTGAAGTCGGGAATGATGTTGTTCACCGGGCAGCCGTTGTTACAAAACGGAATGCCACAGTCCATGCAGCGCGCCGCCTGCTTGTTGGCCTGGTCTTCGGCGAGTCCAATGACAAACTCTTTGTAGTGTTTCACACGACTCTGCGCGGGCTCGTAGCCCTCTTCGATGCGCTCGAGCTCTAAAAATCCAGTGGCCTTTCCCATACTCTTTCCTTCTCTATAAATAGTGTCTACGTGCGGTCTGCGGTAACGATCTCTGTCAACCCCGCGCCCACCACACCCGCCTGGCTCTTGGCATAGATCTCGCCAAGAGCCCGCCTGTACTCGTTGGGGAAGACTTTGACAAAACGCGCACGGGCCTGGGGCCATTGGTCCAAGAGTTCGCGGGCCCGGGCGCTACCCGTCCAACGATGATGGTCTTCGATAAGCTGGCGCAGCTGCTCTTCATCGGTCTTGCCACGGTGCCAGGTGCCGACCTCGCCTTGGGCCTTCTGCTCTGCTGCAGGCAGCACCTTATCGAGGGCCACCATCGCGGTATTGCAGCGTTCGGCAAAGCTTCCATCTTCGTCATAGACATAGGCCACGCCGCCCGACATGCCGGCAGCAAAGTTGCGCCCCGTGCGCCCCAAGACCACCACGGTGCCGCCTGTCATGTACTCACAGCCGTGGTCTCCCGTACCCTCGACCACTGCCGAGGCGCCCGAAAGGCGCACGGCAAAACGCTCGCCCGCTACGCCACGGAAGAAGGCCTCACCGGAGGTGGCTCCATAGAGCACGGTATTGCCCACGATGATGTTCTCGTGGGCCACGCCGCGAAACTCAATGGAGGGCCGCACGACAATACGGCCACCGGACATGCCCTTACCGGTGTAGTCGTTGGCATCGCCAATGAGATACAGGGTGATGCCCTTCGCGAGAAAGGCGCCAAACGACTGGCCACCGGTGCCTTCCACCTGAATATGCAGCGTGTCATCGGCAAGCCCCTCGGGGTGGCGCTTGACCAGTTCGCCAGAGAGCATGGCCCCGACAGTGCGATTGACATTGCGGGCAGTTTCAATGAAATGCACCTTCTGGCCCTTCTCGAGTGCGGCCCTCGACTTCTCAATGAGCACCCTGTCCAAGGCCTTCTCAAGCCCATGGTCTTGGGTCTCAGAATGCAGACGCTGTGCGGGATTCGCTACCACCGGCTGATAAAAGAGCCTACTGAAGTCGAGCCCGCGGGCCTTCCAGTGGGCAACCCCTTTTTTGGTATCAAGCAGGTCAACACGCCCCACCCCCTCTTCGAACCGGGCGATGCCCAGTTGGGCCATGATCTGACGCACCTCTTCGGCGACAAAGAAGAAGTAGTTCACCACATGCTCGGGCTTGCCCTGAAACTTCTTACGCAGCACGGGGTCCTGGGTGGCCACCCCCACTGGGCAGGTGTTGAGGTGACACTTACGCATCATGATGCAGCCCGCGGTCACGAGCGGTGCTGTGGCAAAGCCCATTTCGTCGGCGCCCAAGAGCGCGCCAATCACCACGTCGCGACCGGTCTTCATCTGGCCATCGGCCTGCACCCGAATGCGGCTGCGCAGGCCATTGAGCACCAGGGTCTGCTGGGTCTCTGCCAGACCAATCTCCCAGGGCGAGCCAGCATGCTTGATCGATGTCAGCGGCGAAGCCCCCGTGCCGCCATCGTGGCCCGCAATCACCACATGGTCGGCCTTGGCCTTGGCCACGCCGGCCGCTACCGTTCCGACTCCGACTTCGGACACGAGCTTCACCGAAATATCGGCATGGGGCGATACGTTTTTCAGGTCATGAATGAGCTGGGCCAGGTCCTCGATGGAATAAATGTCATGGTGGGGGGGCGGCGAGATCAGCCCCACGCCCGGCACCGAGTGACGCAGTTCACCGATGTATTCGGACACCTTACCGCCCGGCAGCTGCCCACCCTCACCCGGCTTGGCGCCCTGGGCCATCTTGATCTGAATCTGGTCGGCCGACACGAGGTATTCGGTGGTCACGCCAAACCGGCCAGAGGCCACCTGCTTGATCTTTGAGCGCAGGCTGTCTCCGGCCTTGAGCGAAAAGTCAGACTCCACCTGGGCCTTGCCAATGACATCGGCAAGCGTCATGCCCTCTTTGACCTTCTCGCCTTGCATCTCGGCGCGATAACGACGTTTATCTTCGCCGCCCTCTCCTGTATTGGACTTTCCGCCAATACGGTTCATGGCAACCGCTAGGGCCGTATGGGCCTCGGTAGAGATTGAGCCCAGTGACATCGCGCCGGTGGCAAACCGCTTCACGATCTCTGCGGCAGGCTCCACCTCGTCTAAGGCAATCGCCTTGGCCGGGTCGACCTTAAACTCGAAGAGACCCCGCAGCGTCATATGACGACGGCTCTGGTCGTTGATGATCTGGGCGTATTCTTTGTAGGAAGAAAACTGGTTGGCCCGCACCGAATGCTGCAGCTTGGCAATGGCATCGGGCGTCCACATATGGTCTTCGCCGCGCACCCGCCAGGCGTACTCTCCGCCGGCATCGAGCATGGTGGCAAGCACTGGGTCATCGCCAAAGGCCTGGCCATGCATGCGCAGGGCCTCCTCGGCCATCTCAAAAATGCCGATGCCCTCGACCGCACTCGGCGTGCCCGTGAAGTAGTGGTCAATCGTGGCCTTGTTGATTCCGATGGCCTCAAAGATCTGGGCGCCGCAGTACGACATGTAAGTCGAGATGCCCATCTTCGACATGATCTTTGAGAGACCCTTGCCGATGGCCTTCACATAATTGGCCACGGCCTTCTCGGCACTAAGCGCCCCCGAGAGGTCTTTGTGCATCGAGACGATGGTCTCCATGGCCAGATAGGGGTGCACGGCTTCGGCGCCATAGCCCGCGAGCACGGCGAAGTGGTGCACCTCACGGGCCGAGCCCGTTTCGACCACAAGGCCCGCCTGGGTGCGCAGTCCCTCACGCACCAGATGCTGGTGCACGGCAGACAAGGCGAGCAAGGCGGGAATCGCCACCTGGGTAGGGGCCACACTGCGGTCTGACAAAATCAGAATATTCGCGCCCGCACGAATAGCCTCGACCGCCTCCGCACACAGGGTGGCAAGCTTGGCCTCGATACCCTCCCTGCCCCAGTCCAGGGAATAGGTAATAGAGAGCTGCTCTGACTTGAACTTGCCACGTGTATGGGTGGCAATATCGCGCAGCCGCTGCATATCGGCAAAGTCGAGGATTGGCTGGCTGACCTCGAGCCGCATCGGCGGGTTGACCTGGTTGATATCCAGCAGATTGGGCCGTGGTCCCACAAACGAGACCAGCGACATGACAATGGCCTCACGAATCGGATCGATCGGCGGGTTGGTCACCTGGGCAAAGAGCTGCTTAAAGTAGTTGTAAAGCGGCTTGCTGCGATTAGAGAGCACGGCCAGGGGCGAGTCGTTGCCCATCGAACCCACGGCCTCTTCGCCTGCCTGGGCCATCGGGGCCATCAAGAACTTGAGGTCTTCTTGGGAATAGCCAAAGGCCTGCTGGCGATCGAGCAGCGACACCTCTGCCGCGAGCGGTGTATTTTTTTCTTCGGGCGACAGGTCTTCAAGCGCAATGCGCACATCTTCGATCCACTGCTGATAGGGCCGAGTCTTAGAGAGCGACGACTTCAGCTCTTCGTCGTGGATCATGCGGCCTTGGTCGAGGTCGATGAGGAACATCTTGCCCGGCTGCAGGCGCCACTTCCGCACGATCTTGCTCTCCGGAATCGGCAGCACGCCAGACTCCGAGGCCATGATCACAAGGTCGTCTTCGGTAATGCAATACCGCGAGGGACGCAGGCCGTTGCGGTCGAGTGTGGCGCCGATCTGCCGGCCATCGGTAAAGACCAGCGAGGCCGGGCCATCCCAGGGCTCCATCATCGCCGCATGGTATTCGTAGAAGGCCCGGCGGGCAGGGTCCATGGCGGTATGCTGCTCCCAGGGCTCGGGGATCATCATCATCACCGCATGGGCCAAGGGATAGCCCGCGGCCACCAGCAGCTCGAGACAGTTATCGAAGGTGGCCGTGTCGGACTGCCCCGCAAAGCTGATGGGATAGAGCTTCTTGAGGTCGGCGCCCAGGACAGGGGAGGACATGACGCCCTCGCGGGCCCGCATCCAGTTGTAGTTACCCTTCACGGTATTGATTTCCCCGTTGTGGGCCACCATGCGATAGGGGTGCGCGAGCGGCCACTCGGGGAAGGTGTTGGTAGAGAACCGCTGGTGCACGAGGGCCAGGGCCGAGACACAGCGGGGGTCAGACAAGTCTTTGTAATACACGCCTACCTGATCTGCCAGCAGCAGGCCCTTATAGACAATGGTGCGGCTCGACATCGAGGGCAGGTAATACTCTTTACTGTGCTTGAGTTTAAGGCTCTGCACTGCAGACGAGGCCGTCTTACGAATGACGTAGAGCTTGCGCTCCAAGGCCTCTTGCACCACCACATCGCCACCGCGCCCAATGAAGATCTGCCGAATGACGGGTTCTTTTTCACGCACCCGTGGCGACATCGGCATCTGGCTGTCGGTGGGCACATCGCGCCAGCCGAGTACCGCCTGGCCTTCGGCCTGCACCGCGCGCTCTAAGGCACGCTCACAGGCCATGCGCGAGGCGTGTTCTTTGGGCAGAAAGACCATGCCCACGCCGTATTCTCCCGGGGGCGGCAGGGTCACGCCCTGGCGGGCCATTTCTTCGGCAAAGTAGGCGTGGGGAATCTGAATCAAAATGCCCGCGCCGTCGCCCATCAGGGCGTCGGCCCCCACCGCGCCGCGGTGGTCGAGGTTCTTCAGAATTAAAAGCCCCTGCTCGACAATGCCGTGAGACTTCTGCGCCTTAATGTGGGCCACAAACCCTACGCCGCAGGCGTCGTGCTCCAACTCGGCTCGGTAAAGACCTTGCAGTTGCGCGGCGTCTTGCGGGGCGGGCGCCAAGAGATGGGACTGGCCGGGCTGCGGCGTGATTCGGTGCTGGGGAAGGGTTTTGGGCAGCGACATGGCCGGGCTCCGAGACAGAAAGGCATAAAGGGGCCTTATTATGCGGAACCCTGCCTTTTTACAGAAGTCAAAGTAGGCGTTTTTGCCCCAAAAATACTAGCTAATAAATAGGGTCAGATTAGATTATTTTCGCCTCAATGCGAGGCATTTCTAAAAATAGGGACGCAGAACATACGTCTTCCCGTGCTCAGCCCATCTCTGCCTTTCGGGGGCGTCCGCGCGGTCGCCGATTCCAGGCCTGACGCTCATCATCGGTCAGGCCAGACCAGGTTGCAGCAGACAAGACCGGGCGCCCCTGCGAGAGCCCCAGGTACATCGCCTCCAAAAGATCAGGGCCTATAGGGCGCTCAGCCAGTTCTGCATAGGCCGCCTCGCGCTCAAAGGGAGTGTTGCCCAAGAGCCAATAGCTCTCAAGAGCCCGGTAGGCTCCGGGGCTCGGCGCCGGTCGCAAGCCCCGGAGTACCCCAGCACTTGACCAGAGCCAGTCTGCGGGCTTGGCACAAAGGCCTTGCCGGATCGGAAGAGATTCCACCCACTGGGCCACAGAGATGCCGTAGGCCCCACTGTCGAGCCAGTAGCTACGATAGCGGCCTTCCCAGGGAGAACCCGAGCGTCGCCAGCGCTGGTTAAAGCTGCGGGCATAGCGACGGCCCACCTGCTGCATGACACTGGAGAGTGCGTCGGGCCGCTGCGGGGTAACCAGCCAGTGGGCCTCACGGTCCACCACCGACCAGGCATGGACCCAGAGGCCCCGGCCAAGCGCGGCCTGCATAAAGGCCACGATGTAGTCGTTACGGTCTTGTGCATCAAGACAGAAGGGGCTGCCCGACTGACCGCGTTGGCAGAGGTGGTAACAGCGACCGGCCTGAGCCGAACGAGCACGACGGGGCATAGAAGACCTAGGAAGTCCTGGCGGGCCGAATCACTAGTGCGCCGCTGCCCCGGTGAGGGCCCGAATCGTCTCGCCCACCGTATCGGGGCCCACGGGCTTGAGCTCCGATCGGCCAAGGCCCTGCAGCAGCACATACCGGATCTCACCGGACTGGGCCTTCTTGTCATGGGCCATGGCAGCAAGATACTTCTGAGCAGGCCAACCCGGCGGCCGCGTAGGCAGCCCTGCCCGGCCAACCAGATCCACAAGCCGCGCACGGTCTTGCACCGAGAGCTGTCCCAGCCGAACCGAGAGGTCTGCAGCCAAGACCATTCCACACCCCACCGCCTCACCATGCAGCCAGGTGCCAAACCCCAGGCCGGCCTCAATCGCATGCCCAAAGGTATGCCCGAAGTTCAGCATGGCACGCAGGCCCGCCTCACGCTCGTCAGCGGCCACCACCTCGGCCTTAATCTGGCAGGAACGCTCTATAGCATAGGCCAGGGCCTCGGTCTCGCGCGCCATGAGTCGGTCTATTGAAGACTCCAGCCAGTCGAAAAAAGCGCGGTCGAGCGCGGCGCCATACTTGATGACCTCAGCCAGACCCGCGGAAAACTCTCGGTTGGGAAGGCTGGCCAGAACATCGAGATCGATGAGCACGGCCTGGGGCTGGTAAAACGCTCCAATCATGTTTTTACCAAGGGGATGGTTAATCGCTGTCTTTCCCCCGACTGAGGAGTCCACCTGGGACAGGAGCGTGGTTGGCACCTGCAAAAAGGGCACGCCGCGCTGATAGCAGGCCGCGGCAAAGCCAACCATATCGCCCACAACACCCCCGCCCAGGGCAATCAACAACGACTTGCGTTCGATGTGGTGGGCAATCAAGCTATCCATGATCTGCATGAAGCTATCGACGTTCTTAAACGCCTCCCCATCAGGCAGCACAATCTCAAGGGGCAGGACCCCAAGCTCACCAAGTACCGCACGCACAGTGGCCAGGTACAACGGTCCCACCCGGTCATTGGTGACCACGGCCACCTGCCCCGGGGATACAAACGGCTGCCATGCCGCGACGCTGCCGATAAGACCCGTACCAATCAAAATCGGATAGCTACGATCTTCTAGAGAGACCTCTAGGCGATGCAGAATCCGCGCGGGTGTATGCGGCTTATTCATGAGGGCTGCTAAGGCTGCTGCAGGCAGGAGTGTCAACAGCCACACCAACTGGCTTGTCTACGGGGCATGCCTGACCCGGCGAGCGCCTAGTGGGATAGGCCGGAAGATGGGCAATGCCCCTTTCAGCCAAGGCCTTTTCGATCTGTGACAGAACCTGTCCGAGTGAGCCTCGGGTACTGCAGACCACGAGATCCGCTAGGCGGCGATAAATAGGGTCTCTCTCGCGGTGAAGACGATCGATTGTCGCCCTGGGGTTGGAAGACTGGGTAAGCAACGGGCGGGAATGATCCGACTTAAGCCGCTGCCAGAGCTGCCGTGGATCGGCATCGAGATAGATCACAAACCCGCGTCTGAGGGCCTCTTGATTGGCCTCTGACAAGGGCGCACCCCCACCGGTGGTAACCACCTGCCCGGGCACGGCCATCACCTCTTCGATAAGCTTGGCCTCTCGCCGCCGGAAGCCGGCCTCTCCCTCAAGCTCGAAGATCACCGGCACGGAGGCGCCGCATCGACGCTCGATCTCGTGATCTGTGTCGATTACCGGCCAGCCCAACCTTTGGGACAGGCGCCGGCCAATGGTCGTTTTACCAGCGCCCATTAGCCCAATAATGACAATAGAGGTCGACGTCACGGCATTCCTGTTTTTTGGCCCAACGAGCGATAATACCCTCGGTCATGCGTGCCGTTCTTTCCATTCTCGCCATTCCCCTCTTGGGACTCCTCGGGCTCATTGCCCTCGTGGTCATGGCGATGGCCCTTGCTACGACCCGCCTTCCTGAGGTAAAGGCCCTTGCCGACTATCGGCCCAAAGTGCCTCTGCGGGTCATGACAGCCGATGGCGTGCTGATTGGCGAGTTCGGCGAAGAGCGTCGCAGCGTGGTACGGGCCGATCAAGTGCCCAGGGTGCTTATCGATGCCATCTTGGCCGCTGAAGACGAGCGGTTCTTCGACCATATCGGCATCGACCTTCTTGGCATTGTGCGGTCGGCAAGCACCAATATCATCACCGCCAGCAAGGCCCAGGGCGCAAGCACCATCACCATGCAGGTCGCCCGTAACTTCTATCTCTCGGCGGAAAAAACCTTCACCCGAAAAATTTTTGAGGTCCTGCTTGCGCTGGAAATCGAACGCAAACTCTCAAAGAACCAGATCCTGGAGCTCTACCTGAACCAGATCTTTCTTGGTCGTCGGGCCTACGGGTTTGCCGCAGCCTCGCAGATTTATTTTGGAAAACCCATCACAAAGCTCACCCTGGCCGAGTCTGCCATGCTCGCCGGGCTGCCCAAGGCACCCTCTGCCTTTAACCCCGTCACTAATCCGCGCCGGGCAAAGCTACGCCAGGAATATGTTCTGGGCCGAATGCTTAAGCTCGGAATGATCACGGAGCCGCAGTATCGCCGGGCGGTCTTGGAGAAAATGCGGGTGGTCGGCCGAAGCGACGACTACGGCGTGAATGCCGCCTACCTCGCCGAAATGGTCCGCATCCAGATCGTGAATCAGTTTCGGGAAGAGGCCTACAGCCGAGGCATCACCGTGTTTACCACCGTGCGTGCCGACGAACAGAAGGCCGCCTATCAGGCGCTACGTACTGGGCTCATTGAATACGACCGCCGGATAGGGTGGCGCGGACCCGAGGGTCAGATTGAACTTCCTGAGGGTGCCGAGGCCCAGCAAGATGCCATTGACGACGCCCTAAACGAGCGGGCTGATAGCGACGGGCTTTTTACTGCGGTAGTGACCCAGGTAGAAAAAGAACGTGTTCTTGTCATGCGGGGCCAAGGCCGACAGTTCTCGATTACCGGCGAGGGCCTGCAATTTGCCCAACGGGGGCTTGCCGCAAATTCGCCGTCTGGTCTGCGGATACGACGGGGCTCGGTGGTGCGCATCGGGATGATGTCCAAGGGCGAATGGGAGATCACCCAGTTGCCAGAGGTTGAGGGTGCCTTTGTGGCCATGCACCCCGAAACCGGAGCAATCCGCGCCCTAGTCGGGGGCTTCGACTTTGCCCGTAGCAAGTTCAACCATGTAACCCAGGCCTACCGGCAGCCGGGCTCCACCTTAAAAGCCTTTGTCTTTGGAGCGGCCCTGGAGAAGAGCTTCTCACCGACCACGCTGGTGAATGACGCCCAGGTACGATTTGACCCAGGCGAAACCGGCGGACTGCTCTGGGATCCCAAGAACTACGACGGCACCTACGAAGGCCCCATCACCCTGCGACAGGCGCTGGCAAGGTCTAAGAACATGGTCTCGATTCGATTGGTGCATGCTATCGGGCCGCGCTTTGGTCAAAACTACCTCAGCCGGTTTGGGTTTGAGGCTGACAGGAACCCCCCCTATCTCACGCTGGCCCTCGGTGCAGGAGGCGTCACGCCGCTGCAGATGGCAGCCGGCTACGCGGCAATTGCCAACGGTGGATTCCGGGTCACCCCCTATTTTATTGATCGGGTGATCGACGATAACGGAGAGCTGCTCAGCAGGGCAGAGCCAGCCCGGGCCGGGGCAGAGGCACCGGCCATACTCGACCCCCGACATGTCTATATTCTGAACAGCATGCTGCAAGAGGTGATTCGCAGCGGTACCGGCCGTAAGGCGCTCTCTCTAGGCCGGCCCGACATTGCCGGAAAGACGGGCACCACCAATGAGGCACAGGACGCCTGGTTTGCCGGATACCACCCACAGCTGGCCGCAGTGGCCTGGGTGGGCTACGACCAGCCAAGGTCGCTAGGAGAGCGTGAAACAGGGGGGGGTCTTGCCCTGCCCATCTGGATCTCATTTATGTCTGATATATCCAAGAAGCTACCAGTCACGCAGATGGCCGTACCCCCAGGAATTATTCGAATCGGAAATGAGATCTACACGGCCGAGAGCATGCCCGGAGCGGGCGTTCGCACCCTTGGGCTTGAGGATCCGATTCCCATGTCCGGCGAGGCTGGCGCCCCGAGTTCAACGGGCCAAAGCCTCGAGACCCGACAGTAACCGCGAATGACGCAGAAAGACCTCTTGAAATTCTCCGTGCCCTCGGGTATCGGTCCAGTGACTGTCTTGCCAGACAAAGTGATGTGCCCCTTCAGTAGACGCCAGCCAGAGCTGCTGGGTGGGGGCCTGAGCGTTCACAATAATCTTCTGGCCCGCCTCAAACTCAACCTCAACCACAGGCCCATGTCGGCCGGTTTCTAGAACAAGGTCATGCCTGCCATTCCAGGTATCTATCTGCGACTCAATCCAGACAAAAGCCGCTTCAATTTTTTCCAGATATTCCGTTTCGGTCATACTCCTGCCTTCGGTTTTAGTCTCTATCCCTCTCATTGTCTATGAAGGACGCCAAGGTTTCCGAAAATCCCTCGTCAGTGCCGACGATCTCGACCCCAACAAAAGGCCTGCGCCTCTTGGCCTGCGGCCTAGGGCTTGTCGTGGCGGTTGGCTGTGGCCAGAAAGGTCCGCTGACACTGCCCGAGCCACCGGAACAACCGCCCAGTCCTGCCCGCCCCGCGGGGGCACCGTGAGCGCTGAAGCAACAGAGGGTTCCTATCCCATGCTGCCGAGCGCCTTCCACTGGAGGGACCAGGCGCTGCACTGCGAAGGCGTCTCGCTGGCCTCAATCGCCCAGACCTATGGAACTCCGGTCTATGTCTATTCCGAAACTGCCATCGCCCAAGCCTATGCAGGCTTTGCGTCGGTGGATTCCAGCATTCCCCTTCAGGTCTGCTATGCGGTAAAGGCCAACCCCAGCCTAGGCATCATCCGGCTGCTGGCAGGCCTCGGCGCTGGCTTTGATATCGTCTCTCAGGGCGAGCTTCAACGGGTGCTTACTGCCGGGGGAAATCCCGCGCGGGTGGTCTTCTCGGGGGTGGGCAAGACCGAAGAGGAGCTGCGGTTCGCGCTAGAGCAGTCGGTTGGCTGCATCAATGTCGAGAGCCTGCATGAACTGCAGCAGCTCGGTGACCTGGCTCTGGCCATGGGCCTGACCGCACCCGTATCGGTTCGAATCAATCCGGATATCGATGCCCAGACGCATCCCTATATCTCCACAGGACTAAAGGAAAATAAATTTGGTCTGGCGCTACCCCAGGCACTAGAGGCTTACCGACTGGCGCATTCACACCCGGGCCTTCGCATTACCGGAGTGGACTGCCATATCGGCTCCCAGATCACGAGCCTCGCACCCTTTCTTGCCGCGACCGACAGGGTCTTGGCCTTTGTGGACTGCCTCGCCGAAGAAGGCATCGTGCTCTCCCACATCGACCTCGGTGGCGGCCTGGGCATCTGTTACCACGATGAAAATCCACCCACTCCAAGCGCCCTGATGCAGGCGTTAACCAACCAGGTGCGGCAATGGGCAGGCACCCGGGCTAGGCCACTGCCCAAACTCGTCTTTGAGTTTGGCAGGGCAATAGTGGGGAATGCCGGCCTGCTGGTCACCGCCGTAACGCTCTTAAAGCCCGGTGCACAGGCTTCCGATCACAATTTTGCGGTGATGGATGCCGCCATGAATGACCTGATGCGCCCCAGTCTGTATGGTGCCTGGCACGCAGTAATCCCCCTGTCCACGAGGCCCAGCGCCGGCGCATGCCAGGCCGCATGGGATCTGGTTGGGCCTATTTGTGAGTCAGGTGACTGGCTTGCCAAGGACCGCCCCATGGCCCTAGCCCCAGGAGACCTTGTGGCATTTGCCTCGGCGGGTGCCTATGGCAGCGCTATGGGGTCTCAGTACAACAGCCGGCCACGACCGCCTGAGGTTCTGGTGCGTGCAAACGGCCAGGTGTTGCTGCTGCGCCGCCGGGAACGGTTTGAGGACCTTATTCTGACCGAACAGATTCCCGCAGGGCTTTAGCTGTCGGGGGTATGCGGAAACCGGGCGGATGCAGAGCCTGCGGAAGATGGGGCTCGCGGCGATTTCGCAGGCGTCGGCAAGGCCTTGAGCAGGGCAATGCCTAGAAAGAGCCCCGCATAAACCACCACCTCCCCGAAGTCGTTCTTGCCCATCTTGTGCAGAAAGAAGTGGGCCAGGCTAAGGATAACGATCAGGTGGATTGCCCGGTGCAACCGCTTCCAGCGCACCCCCAGACGCCGCATGGCAATTCTGTTGGAGGTAACCGCCAGCGCAGCCAGCAGAAAAAGACCAATAAGGCCCACAGACACAAACGGGCGCTGTCCGATATCGTTCCAGACTGCAGCCAATACCAGATCGTGTTCAAACTGCAGAAAGGCAACAAAATGCACAACGGCATAGGCAAAGGTCCATAGCCCCATGGCCCTCCGCGCTGTCAAAACCTGGCCACCCGCCCATCGCGCCCAGAGCGGCATGGCATAGACCCAGAGCAGCAAGACCAGGCTCACCTGACCGAGACCCCGGATGATCGCCTCCTGCGGGTTCGGTCCTAGGCCACCCCCCCCAAAAACCTGAACCACCAGAGCCCACCCCGGAAGACTCGCCCAGAGAAACAATGCCCACCACAGACCATTCGGAGCGCTGTCGCGGTGCACCCTGGGGGCACCCTAATAAAACCGACGTAGGTCCATACCCGCGTACAAGCCCTCCACGGCCTCGGCATAGCCGTTAAACATCAAGGTAGGACGCCGAGGCGCGAACAGGCTGTCGTCCCCGATGCGACGTTCGGTTGCCTGAGACCATCGGCGGTGCGGAACCCCAGGGTTCACATTGGAATAAAACCCATACTCCTGCGGCGCAGACATATTCCAGCTGCTCTCGGGCTGATTCTCAACAAAAGTGATTCGCACCAGAGATTTGGCGCTCTTAAACCCGTACTTCCAAGGCACCACAATGCGTACCGGCCCACCATTTTGCGCCAGCAGGGTCTGGCCGTAGGCGCCCAGGCAGAGCAGTGTCAGGTCGTGGCTCGCCTCATCAAGGCGCAGACCCTCGCGAAAAGGCCATTCGAGCACATCGGACCGCAGCCCAGGCATCTGCTTAGGATCGGCCAGGCTGGAGAAGGAGACATATTTGGCAGAGCCCAAGGGCTCCACTCTGCGCATCAGGGCCGAGAGCGAGTAGCCTATCCAGGGAATCACCATCGACCAGCCCTCCACGCACCGCAGCCGATAGACCCGCTCTTCCAGCGGCGCCATCCGTAACAGGTCTTCCAGGCCCAGGGTCTGCGGCTTGGCCACAAGGCCATCCACGACGAGCGTCCAGGGGTCCATGCGCAGTCGCGATGGCGCGAACTTAGCCGGGTCAGACTTCTGAGTACCGAACTCGTAGAAGTTGTTGTAGGTCGTTGCATCCTCAAGCCGGGTCTGCTTCTCAACATTCGGCCAGCGACCGGGCCTGGCAGAAAGCGGCTTTGGCGGTGTAAGGGGCTTAGCCGATGCGTAGGCCCTGCCACCCCCCCCAAGGCCCGTAATCCCCGTCAGGCCAGTAAGCCCTGCGATGCCCAGGCGGCCGGCAAAGGCACGGCGAGAGGCCCAAAGGGCTTGGGGGGTTATCTCGCCCACCAGGGGGAGGCCCAAGAGCCGACGCCGATCGAACCTGTCTGTCATCGAGGGGCTCTGGTTTTCGTGGGCGCGAGGCCTAGCCTAGGACGCATATAAACCTAGAGCTGGCCGTAGGAGTGCAGGCCGGAGAGGAACATGTTCACCCCCAGGAATGCAAAACCGGTGATCAGCAGACCAATCAGCGACCAGTAGGCGGCAAAATGGCCGCGAAGACCCTTGACCATGCGCAGGTGCAGCCAGGCGGCATAGTTAAGCCAGACAATTAGGGCCCAGGTTTCCTTGGGGTCCCACTGCCAGTAGGTGCCCCAGGCCTCTGCCGCCCAGAGGGCGCCAAGAATGGTAGCCACGGTAAAGAAGGCAAAGCCAATGGCAATGGCCCGATACATGACGTCATCAAGCACCTCTAGGCTTGGCAGTACCTCGGCGATCCGACGTCGCATGGCAATGATGCCGCCCACAAAGACCGCAGAAATGCCAAAGTAGAAGGCCCAGTAGTCAGGCAGCCCCGAGCGACGAAAGACCAGTGGCTCGGCACAGAGCAAGACCCCCAGAATAAACAAAGGCGCCAGAGACCAGATCGACTGCGCATCGGCCTTCACCTTAATAAGGTAGGCAAAGCCCACCATGGCTGCAATGGAGAAAGTGCCATAGCCAATGAAATTGGCAGGCACATGGATCTTCATCCACCAGGACTGCAAGGCTGGCACCAGCGGCTGGATTTCGTGGGCAGACCGGGTGGCCGAATACCAAAGCAGAAACCCCACCGCTGCAACGATGATGATCGAGACAAAGCCGCCCAGGGTACGGGTCTGGTAGCGCCGCTCGTAGAAAAGGTAAAAAAGTGCGGTAACCAGGGTGAATAGAATGAAGACCTCGTAGAGGTTGCTCACTGGAATGTAGCCGATGTCCGGGGAGATCAGGTATGACTCGTACCAGCGCACCAGCAGGCCCGTGAGCCCCATGACCGAGGCCGACCAGGTAAGCACGCTGCCCATCCACAGGGCCGTTGCCCCCCGCGCAAAAAGCCCTACCCAGTAGGCTGCGCTGGCAATCGCAAAGAAGGCGCACATCCATAAGATCGCCGACTGCGAGGACAGGAAATACTTTAAGAGAAAGGCCTCCTCGGCCCGGGCAAGGCTACCCTGGTAGGCCGAGATACCAAGCAGCGCAAGCGCCGCCACCCCAATCAGGTAGACCCGCAAGGCTGGCCAGAGCCAGCCCAGAAAGACGATGCTCGGTACGCAGCACCAGAGAATGGTGAGTTCATAGACATCCATAAACGCGGAGAACCGGGCTGTTGCGTAACCGGCACCCAGGGCAAGCAAAACCGCAAAGGCCAGATCAACCCAGGAAAGCCTGCCCGCCCCAACGGCATATGACCGTGAATGCGCCAGGTTCTCTGAAATCGTGGTGGTATTCATTTTCCTCTCCTGCGCATCGGGCTCTCAAAAAACTGCCACTGGTCTTATCGGCCTGCCGCGATTTTCAGGTCTTCAAACTCACGGTCAAAATCCAGCGACGGCCGCGGGGTGGAAGCCGAGACCCGCACCGCCCGAGGACTGCCTTGGTCGTCATGGCTGATCCAGACCCAGACCCGTCTTTCCGGAATATAGAGCATCGCAAATATCCCGAGCACCAGCAAGAGACACCCCAGATAGACAGTGGTCTTACCTGGCGAACGGGTTACCTGAAATACCGATGCCTGAATATGCTTATAGTCATTAAGCGACACAAAAATGGGCGCGTCGTACACAAGGCTGTCGCTAAAGGCATTCAGGGCGCGTTGAGTAAATTCGAGGTTCTCATCAGTGCGCTCTAGGCGCGGAAGGCGGTCTGCCTGACGGGCCAGCTGCCAGGCCTCCCAGAAGGCCCCCGTGAGCAGCCGAACGATCACATCGGCGGCCTTGTCCCGTTCTGCAAGGGGTACCGTCTGCTCAAGTATGTCGGCCAGGTTCTGAAGGCCGCCTTCGGCAATCGCATCGAGCGCCTTCTGGGCGCTCTGGGCAAGCGCAGGCACCATGGCAGCAGGGGCCGAAGCCCGGGCAAAGGCCTCGGCTGCCTGGGCCCGCAGCTCAGGCTGGGCAAGCGCCGCCCGTATACGGAGAAACTCCTCTATGCCGTCGTTCTGATCTGCGGGAATACGCAGATAGCGAAATGACTCGTCTGGAGAAGATCGCACGCCGGACAGGTAGACCCGAGCACCTTCGAGTTCCACTGGCAGCATGTAGTTGTGGAACTCCTTGGCCTGGCCTGCGGCATCGCGAATCTTGTAGTTAAAGCTTGGCCCGACGTTTTGCAGCTGCTTTTCTTTGACAGTATTGGCAGCCGGCGAGACTACCGATGCCACATGCCGCTGAAACCCCTCAGTGGCATCAGCGCCCTCTCCGAGGCTTTCTACATTAATGGGCTTGAACCCAGAGACCTCCAGGGTGATCGTCTGCTCACCGCTTCGAAGCGGTATCGACTGGCCCACGGCAAGGTCGAGCGGAAGTACTTTTGTGAGAGGCCCCTGGAAGGGATGGGCCGACAGGTGCAGCTTGGAGCCGCCGTCGTCAAAACTCGACTGGTAGATGGCGATGCCACGATGGATCAGCGGCTTGTTCACCTCGATTGTCTCTTCCCGCACCTGACCGGTGCCCTTATCGGTAAGCACCACATCGCTTGCAAAAAGCCTTGGCATGCCTGTGTTGTAGTACTCCACGCGAAAGGCCTTAAGGGCCAGCTCAAAGGGCAGGTCTAGAAGAAAAGAACCATCGGGGTGACTCAGAACCGCAATGTCTGCGGAGAGACCTTCGGGCACTAAGAGATTGGCCCGATAACTCGGCGTGGCCTGGGGGAGTCTGGCGGTTTCGGGCACCAAGTCGGACTCGTCCAGCGAGGTCAGTTGTACTGGCGTCTTCTCCCACCACCAGGCTGAGGCCCGCATCGGCAGCTCACTATCGATGAGCCCGCCAAGCGATATCACCACAATCGAAAGGTGGGCTGCGATATACCCAAGACGATTGGTGCTTCCTTTTTTTGCCACCAGCGCCGGCCGGTCTGGCTCTGCGGGTGGCACCTTTACCGAAAAACCTTTGTCCCGTAATGCTGAAGCAACCTGTTCGAGCCTTGCCTGCGCCTCCGCAGGAGAAGACACCGCAAACTCTGCCCTGTGTCGAAATGCCTGATAGGCCTGCTCCCGCACTGCCATACGCCAGGACCGGGCATCGCGCAGCATCTTGGGCGTATTGCGAATCAGACACAGGCTGGTGGAGACTAGCATCAGGGCCATAAAGGCCATGAACCAGCCCGCGTTGTAGACCCGAAAGATGTCGAAAGCAGAGAATGCCTCTGCCCAGAAGGCACCAAACTGATTGACGTAGTTAATCGGCGGTGCGTTCTGGGGAACGATGGTGCCGATGGCGCTGGCGATACACAGAACCGAGAGCGCAGAGATGGCAAACCGCATCGAGCTCATGAGCTCCACCACCTCTTTGACCCATCCGGCTCCCTGACGAAGCTCAATACCCGTGGTGCGAATGTCTGCCGCGCGGCCTCCCGTGGAGGCAACCAGGTCTTCCTCCAAGAAGTCGGAGGGTTTTACAGGGGACTGGCCTGGGGTCAGCCCAACGGACATTTACCGCAGCCCGGCCACGTACTGAGACACCGCCCGGATATCCCCATCAGACATGCCTGCGGCAATGGCCATCATCTGGCCACTGTTGGCCCGTTCCTGGGAACGGAAGGCCGTGAGAGTTGCTGCCGTGTAGTCGGCGTGCTGGCCGGACAGACGGGGATACTGGGCTGGAATTCCAGCGCCATTGGGGCTGTGGCAGCCTACACAGGCAGGAACCCCTTTGGCGGGAATCCCTGCCCGATAGATCTGCTGGCCACGCCCCACCAGAGACTTGTCAGAGGGCAGGGCAGGGTCAATACGCTGTGACGCGTAGAAGGCGGCGATATTGCGAATATCCTGGTCGGAGAGCATGGTGGCAAAACCCGCCATAACGGCATTGGCCCGCTCAGCCTGCGTGGCCCCGGGCTTGACCTTAAAGTTATGCAACTGCTTACTCAGATAGTCGGCATGCTGGCCCGCCAAAATAGGATTAGCCGAAATAGCACTATTACCGTCTGCGGCATGGCAGGCCGCGCAGACCTGGCCTGCCAGAGCCTGGCCTTTGGCGATATCAGCCTTGGTAATCGGCTTGGCAGGGTCTGCCGCGGCGGCAGCGCCAAGCCCCAGAACAGTCAGCCCCAGGGCAAGGAAAAAAGCGGATGCTGCGGACCGGGCCGATTCGACCAGACGCATCACAACCGTTAAATGTGTGTCAGACTTTCTATTCATAGATTCTCCGTAAGGCCCTGGACATGCGGCGCACAGTTTGTTTCCCGCCGATATTGAACATTTGGCCATAGTTTAGTGCAAACCCGCAGCCTTCTTGCCCATTGTCCAGTCCCCTACCTGACAAAACCCCTACAAGGCTCGTTGCCAAGGTCGCTGCCCAGGTCTCTTTCTTGCAAAGCGCGGCAAAGGTCGCCCAACTGCCCCGGCCCAATGTGCCGGAAATCGCGATTGCCGGCCGGTCTAATGCCGGAAAGTCCACGGCCCTGAATGTCATCTGCGAACGCCGACGCATGGCCTTTGCCAGCAAAACCCCGGGGCGTACCCGGCTGATCAACCTGTTTAGCCTCAACTGGCAGAACCGAGAGCTCGGCAGGCTTGTCGACCTTCCCGGCTACGGCTATGCGGCGGTCGATGCAGGCACCCTGCGTGCCTGGCAGCACGAACTCAGTCGCTACCTCGCGGCTCGACAGAACCTGTCGGGGCTCATTCTGGTGACTGACATTCGGCATGCCTTAGGTCCGCTTGATCGGCAGATGCTGGCCTGGTTTGGCCAACGCCAGAGGCCGGTGCATCTGCTCCTGACCAAAGCAGACAAGCTCAACCGGGCAGACCAACAGCGGGCGCTGGCCAAGGCTGAAGCTGCCATGGCGGCCGCCGCCCCCGGCTGGGGGCAGCCGGTGACGGTCTCGCTTTTCTCGGGCTTAAAGAGAATGGGGCGGGACGAGATTCTTGACCGCATCAGCCTCTGGCTTGGCCTAGAGGCATCGGACCCCGAAGAAGAACAAAAAAAAGCCGGCAGCAACGCTGCCGGCGATAATGCCTTTGTGAAGGCGCCCGCTCAGGGAGGAGAAGCGGGGGACATGACGCCTGTTGTCTAGGACAGAACATCACAACTCGAATGTTACAGCGTTTTCAAAAAAAAGCATCTTTTTTTCATAATTTTTTCTAGTGCATCCCCGCGTCAGACCATCCCAGACCATCCCAGACCAATGGCCGTAAAAACCCAAAAAAATAATAATGCGCCCCAATCACACTTTCACCAGAGCCTAGGGAGACACGCATGAACCTCGCCGCATTTCCAGCACTCCGTTTGCGCCGCAATCGCAGAGACGACTGGTCCCGCCGACTTGTAAGAGAGTATTCACTATCCACCAATGACCTCATTTACCCGGTTTTTGTTCTAGACGGAAATCAGCTTCGACAGTCCGTGTCGAGCATGCCAGGGGTAGAACGACTCAGCCTCGACCTTCTTCTCAAACAGGTCGAAACGCTCGTGGCCGCGGGCATTCCCGCGCTCGCCCTGTTTCCGGTGATCGATGCGGCACGCAAAGACCCCCAGGGGTCGGAGGCTTTCAATCCCGAGGGGCTGGTGCCCCGTGTGGTTCAGGCGCTCAAAAAGGAATTTCCGCAGATTGGGGTGATGACCGATGTGGCCCTGGATCCCTACACCAGCCATGGCCAAGATGGCCTGCTGGACGACCAGGGCCGGATTCTCAATGACCCCACCACCGAGGTGCTGGTCCGACAGGCGGTTATGCAGGCGCAGGCCGGGGTGGATATCGTGGCCCCTTCTGACATGATGGACGGCCGCATCGGGGCCATTCGCCGGGCCTTAGAAGACAAAGGCTGTATTCACACGCGGATCATGGCCTACGCGGCCAAGTACGCCTCGCATTTTTATGGGCCCTTTCGGGATGCCGTCGGCTCAGCCGCCAACCTTGGTAAGGCCGACAAAAAGACCTACCAGATGGACCCGGGCAATGGCCAGGAGGCATTGCAAGAGGTGGGCCTTGACATCGCAGAGGGCGCAGACATGGTCATGGTCAAGCCCGGAATGCCCTACCTGGACATTGTCTGGCGGGTACGCGAGGCATTCGGCATGCCCACCTTTGCCTATCAGGTCAGTGGGGAGTACGCCATGATCAAGGCTGCGGCTGCCAACGGCTGGCTCAATGAGCGCGCCTGCGTGCTCGAGGCCATGCTCGGGTTTAAACGGGCTGGTGCGGCAGGCGTTCTTACCTACTTTGCGCCCCAGGTCGCTGCCTGGCTTGCGGAGGAATAGGCCATGGCTGTTCGTCTGCCCCTTCCCCAGCGCGAGGCGCTTGCTGCCGTACCCGGTGTCAGTCTATCGGTAGCCGAAGCAGGTATCCGTAAGGCAAACCGCAAAGACCTGTTGCTGGTATCACTCGTCCCCAATACGGTGGTTGCCGGTGTGTTTACCCAGAATGCCTTCTGCGCTGCGCCGGTGCAGGTCTGTCGACGCAACCTAACCCCAGATGCGGCGATTCGCGCCTGGCTGGTCAACACCGGCTGCGCCAACGCGGGAACGGGCAGTCTTGGGATGGAGAACGCCCTGCGCAGCTGCCAGGCTGTAGCAGGCCTTATGCAGCTGCAGCCCGAGCAGGTGCTGCCCTTTTCCACGGGAGTGATACTTGAGCACCTTCCAATCGACCGGATCGAACAGGGGCTCACCCGGCTGCGCTCTGCCGATTGGTTGGACGCGGCCGAGGCCATCATGACCACCGACACCCAGCCCAAGGCCTATTCCCGAACCATTACTATCGGCGACCGGCCCGTGGTGATCACGGGCATCTCAAAAGGGGCCGGCATGATTAGGCCGAATATGGCCACCATGCTGGGCTTTCTGGCGACCGATGCCGGGCTTGCCTGGCAAGACCTGAAAGATCTTCTCACCAGCGCAGCAGACCAGTCATTTAATGCCATCACCATCGATGGCGACACATCCACCAACGATGCCCTGGTTGCGGCGGCCACAGGCGCCTCCGGGCTGCGGCTCTCGCCCGATCATCCCCAATGGCAGAGCTTTGCTTCAGCCTTTGTCGGTCTGTGCCAAGACCTCGCCCATGCCATCGTGCGCGACGGCGAAGGGGCAACCAAGTTCATCACAATTTGCGTCACCGAGGCAAAGAGCAGCTTTGAGGCGCGCCAGGTGGCCTACGCCATCGCCCATTCGCCGCTGGTGAAGACCGCCTTTTTTGCCAGCGACCCCAACCTCGGACGGATTCTGGCTGCCATTGGGTACAGCGGTCTGGCAGGACTTGATGTCGACAAGATTGCCGTGCAGCTCAACGACATCCTGGTCGCCGAACACGGCGGCCGCGCGCAGAGCTATACCGAGGCGGCGGGGCAGACGGTGATGCAGTCCGATGAGGTGACCATCTCGGTTGCGCTTCGCCGCGGAATGGCCTCGACTACGGTCTGGACCTGCGACCTCTCTCACGACTATGTCTCTATTAATGCCGACTATCGATCCTAGCCCCATGACTGCCCCCTCGCCCACGCCGACACCCGGTTCACCCCTCGAAGACCTTGTGCGCAAGCTCAATGCCCTGCTACCCGACCCGCCTGCACCGGTGAACTTTGCGCGCGATACCGCCTTCCGGTGGGTGCGTCGTAACACGCTGCTCGGTGAGGTGTCGTTTCTCAAACCCGTTCCGCTGTTTGCCAAGATCAGGCTCGCCGACCTTCTGCATGTCGGCAGCCAGGTCGCCCAGGTTGCCCAGAATACCCGCCGCTTTGTCGAAGGCCTTCCTGCCAATAACGTGTTGCTTACCGGCGCCCGTGGCACAGGCAAGTCTTCGCTGGTACGGGCCTGTCTGACTGAGTTTGCCGACAAAGGACTTCGACTCATCGAGGTCGACAAAGATGACCTGATCGACATGCCACGCATTGCAGAACTCGTAGAGGCCCAGCCGCAGCGGTTCATCGTGTTCTGTGACGACCTCTCTTTTGCGTCTGGCGAAGGCGGCTATAAGGCGCTCAAGACGGTGCTTGACGGTGGCCTTGCAGCCCAGGCTTCCAACCTGTTGGTCTATGCCACCTCGAACCGGCGCCACCTGATGCCTGAGTCGATGCAGGAGAACCTGGGCACAGCCTATGACGCGCAAGGGGAAATTCATCCCGCAGAGGCGGTAGAGGAAAAGATCTCGCTTTCAGAGCGCTTCGGACTCTGGGTGTCTTTTCACAGCTTTAACCAGAACGACTATCTGGATATTGTCGATCACTGGCTCTGTGCGTATGGCCTAGAGGCCGGGCAGCGCGAGGCAGCAAAGCGCCCGGCCCTGCAGTGGGCGCTGTCCCGCGGGTCGCGATCCGGCCGCGTTGCCCTGGCCTTTGCCAAAGACTGGGTGGCCGGGCAGCAGCCCGGCTAGCAGCCAGGTCATGGCCTCGCCCAGTCTGGTACAGGTTGCGGTAGGCATGATTCACCGCCCCAAAGACGGGGCAGTGCTTCTGGCCTCACGTCCCCCAGGCAAGGTCTATGCAGGATGGTGGGAATTCTCTGGCGGAAAGCTTGAACCCCAAGAAACCATAGGGGAGGCACTGCGCCGCGAACTACAGGAGGAGCTCGGCATAAGGGTGCAAGAGGCAAGCCCCGCATGGGAGACCGAGCATCGCTACGACCATGCCCATGTGCGTCTGCACTTTTGGTGGGTTAGGCATTGGCTGGGAGTGCCTGCGCCGCAAGAGGGGCAGCAGCTCTGCTGGGTCAGGCCCTCAGGGCCATTTCCTTACCCGCTGCTACCTGCCACCATTCCTGCTTTGGCGCAGCTGGCCCTTAGAAATCACACAAGGCCAGTTCAAACGGCAACGGGCCTTCTACCGCCTTGAGGTGCAACTGGGCATCGAGGCTTCGGAACCGCACCGCCACAACATACTTGTTGGCACTCACCTCACAGACATACTCGGGGGATGCAGGAAGGGACACGCGAATCAGTCGCGCAAGGCGCCCCTCGGGGTTGAGCTCAAAGGCGCCATTAATGGCCTCGTAATGCTGCGGCTCCGCTCCCTCGCGCAGAAGCTTCAGGCAGAGATCGGTAGCAGACATTAAGGGCCCCAAGCTGGCAATCCAGCCCACAAGCGCCTCATAGCGCACGGCAGCAGGCCGGTGAAGCCAGACAAAATAAGACGGTAGGTCAAAAGGACAGCTGCCGGCCGGGATACCCACGCGACCTTTTAGGCTCTGCAGGAAATCGAACTCAGGGATATGCGGGCCAAGCCGAACAGGCACATCGGCCAGTGCGGAATGGGCCGCTGCGGCCTCATCAAGAATGGCATTTAAACGCTCTACAGAAACCCCTGGCTGACCCATAAACCGGGCCAGCTGCGCCCGCTGACGATCGAGTTCCTGCAGCAGTTCGTTCTTAATATCACCGCGACTGGAGAGCAGTTCATAGAGCTCAAAGAGCGCATGCAGACACGCCTCGTGGGCAAACTGATCGGTCTGCGCAGCAAAGTATTTAATTCGGCGCGCCATGCACTCCACCCGCAACAAAATACGTACGCGTTCGTTGCAGGGAAACTCAAACACCCGCAGCCCAGACGGCGTATCGAGACACCCCAATGGGGACTCGGCAACAACCGAGGCTACAGGGGCATGGGATGCAGGCGGGTCAGTCATTCTGCAATTATGTCTGATAAGTGCGGACAGCCTGGGCAGATGCCCTACACAATCGGGCATGAAGCATGCCTACCGATGCCCGCAGCCGCTCGGGGTTCCCGGTATTGCGGATGGCATAGTCTGCGACCGCAAGCCGTTGCTGTCGTGTTGCCTGACGCGCCAAAATGGCAGCAAGGGTGTCTGAGGACATGGGACTGCGGCGCATCACCCGCTGCCACTGCTCGGACTCCGGCAGGTCGATCACCAGCAGGCGCCATGCCCAGGCCGGCCAGGCTGCGCGGTCTTCGCCCTGACGCTCAATCCACAAAGGAACCATATACACGCTGTAGGGGCCCTCTGCCGCTGCCAGTCGCGTCAGCGCAAGTGCTGCCACCAGGGGATGGACAATCGCTTCAAGCCGCTGCCGCGCCGAGGGATCCTGAAACACATGGTCTCGCATCGCCGCACGATCGAGCCCTGTTTCCGGGCTCACGAAGGTCGGCCCAAAGGCATCGACCAATGCCGGAACTGCCTTGCCACCGGGGCCAGTGAGCGCGTGGACTAGGGCATCGGCATCAAGAACGAAGATCCCCTTTTCGGTAAAGGCCTGAGCCGCAGTGGACTTGCCCGCCCCCATGCCGCCGGTCAAAACCAGAACAGGCGGTGAGACGCCGGGCAGGGATTGATCAGCCGATAAACCCAAAATCAGTCCAGGGCAGCAAGGCCAGGCCGGCGAAGGCCAAGGCGGGGCCGAAGGGTAAGGCAGTTGCAAGCTGCCAGCCGTGCCGGAACATTCCCCAGACCACATAGGGCAGCATGGCAAGGCAGGCCAATACCAGCACCAACGGCAGGCTCGAAAACCCAAGCCAGACGCCTAAGCCGGCTATCAGGGCAAAGTCGCCACGGCCCATGGGTACTGCCATCTGCCCTTCGATAGCCGCCCTTTTTCGATGTCGCCGTCTGCCCAGCAGCGTGAGCAGCCATGGCAGGCCATAGCCTATAAGACCTCCGAGCAGGGCCTCCCCAAAAGAAACCGACAGCCCAAGCAAGGCGGCAATGAGGCCCAGGCCAATTATCAGCCAGGTAATCCGGTCGGGCAGGAGCTGGCAGCGCAGGTCGATCATAGCCGCCAGGGTAAGGGCACCGGTAAGCCCGCCCAGGGCGAAGGCCACGGCCAGAGACGGCCAGTCTCCCTGGAGCACCGAAAGCAGTAATACCTCGGTACTCGCCAGCAAGAAGGCAACAATGCGCCATACAGAAGGGGCAGATAGGGCAAGGTCGGCCTGCTCACCAGAGAGCCAGTGCGCAAGCTCAGACCGAGACCAGAGCCGCAGCAGGGTGAAGCTGAGCCAGGCAGTCACCGCGGCCAGAAGCACCGAGACAGAGGGGTCAAGAGTGACTTCTGTCGGCGGCACTAGTCGGGCTCCGGCCTTACGGGTGGGCTCCCCCCCTCAGTTGCTGTCGGACCACCCGAGGGCCGAAAGACCTTCACCCGCCGGACCATCCTTCCCTGTAGCTGCACAATTTCCAGAGGCACGTCGGCGATCTTCAGGCTGACGTTCGCCTCGGGAATATCCTGCAGAGCCTCGAGCACCAGGCCATTGACGGTTTTGGGGCCCTCCACCGGAAGAGTAAGACCCAGGCTGCGGTTGAGCTCCCGAACGCTGGTCATGCCATCAACCGTCACCGTGCCATCCGGCCCCCAGCGAGCCTCTCTGCGCACATGCGGCGCCTGGGTAGAAAACTCACCCACGAGCTCCTCAATAATGTCTTGCAGGGTCACGAGGCCCTGCACCTCACCATATTCATCCACCACCACGGCAAGATGCTGTCGGTTCTCCTGAAAGAACTGCATCTGGGAAAACAGCTGCGAGCCCGAGGGCACAAAATAGGCAGGCTGTAAGGCCTCCTTTAGCAGCGTCTTGGAAAACGACTCGCGAGACACTAAGGCCAGGGCCTTACGCACATGCAGAATCCCTTCAATCTGGTTTAAATCACCCCGATAGACAGGCAGCTTGTTATGAAAGCAGGTGGAGATCTGCTCAATGAGGCTTGCCTCATCGTCTTCAATGTTTAAGGCCTCCATGCGATTCCTAGGCACCATGACATCGTCTACCTGAAGGTCTTCAAGGTCGAACAGGTTTAAGAGAATCTTGCGGTGCTGGCTGGGAATGAAGCCTGAAGACTCCAGAACAGCCGACCGCAGCTCGTCGGTAGTAAGGCCTGTAGCACCGGGGTCAGCCGAACGAAACCGAAAGATCCTCAGCAGAAACGACACCAGCCCATTGATTACCGCCACCAGGGGCCTGGCTAGCAAGACAACCGGCTTTAGCCCATAGCTCGCGCCCATGGCGACCGGCTCGGGCCTATTGGCACCGATCACCTTGGGAATGATCTCGGCAAAGATAATCAAGAGCGCCGCCGCAGACGCCGTGGCAATGGCCAGAACCTGGTCATTGTTTCCAAAGGCACGGATGGCAAAGGCCGTAATCAGGGCGGTGAGCGCCGCATTCACTAGGTTGTTTCCAAGAAGAATGGTCGCAAGCAGCTGGTTGGTCTGACCCAAAAGGGAAATCACCTGCCGCGCCCCGCGACGCCCCTTTTCGGCCAGGTGGCGCATGCGGTAGCGGTTGACTGCCATAAGGCTGGTCTCGGACATGGAAAAAAACGCCGACGCCAGCAGCAGGGCTAACAGGGCCAGTGCCTGCGCCCACAAGGGAAGGTCGCTCAAAGATTCCTAGAAATTAAAATGACGACCTTCTTAGTGTATCGATTCATGGGCGGTCTGAACAGCCAGAGCCAGAGGGGGTTCCGCCTCGAAACTCGACTTTTTTTGCTCTTGCCAAAGAGGAAGAAGTTTCCTTTAGGAATCGATACTTTTCGCCTTCGTAACTCCATCTTTGCTGCTTTTTTGGAATTGGAAGGGGACTATTATGGGATTTCTAAGGTATTTGGGTTAGGCAAAACGAAAAAATTAAGGCCTTAATTTTTTTAACCCAACCCAGGATACTTGAATCGCCGACATAACCCAGTTTTTTAACAGCGAGAGAGAGGGAGCGGCTTGCTGGTCGGGGTGAGAGGATTCGAACCTCCGACTCCTGCGTCCCGAACGCAGTACTCTACCAGGCTGAGCTACACCCCGACGAGGCGCGAGAAAGCGCCCGAAGCGTTAGATTGTATACGGGTTCTTGGGCCTGCCGAGCCCCTCACGCCCTCTTAAACCGTCTAGGCCTCGCGCTCCAGCACGAAATCCAAGAGGCCCAACAAGGCAGACTTATAGGCCGAGTCAGCCACCATGGCCAGAGCGGCGCGCCCAAGCGCACATTCCTGCATGGCCGCCTGCCGGGTGTAGGCAAGCGCCGGCGAACCCTTTACCAAAGAGACAATCTGGTCTAAGGAGGCCGCATCGGGCGCAGCGATGGCCGAGCGCACCATGGCCTGCTCGGCCGGGCTGCCCTCACGCAGAAGGTAGATGAGCGGCAGGGTGGGCTTACCTTCGCGCAGATCATCACCCAGCCGCTTACCCAAAAGGTCTTCGGACCCGGAATAGTCCAGGGCATCGTCGGTAAGCTGAAAGGCGGTGCCAAGGTGTCGGCCATAGGCCGAAAATGCCTCGGCCAAGGCTGCTGGGCCCTGCTGGGCAACCACCGGCAGGCAGGCAGCGGCCTCAAAGAGCTTAGCCGTTTTATACCGGATCACCTGCAGATACCGCTGCTCATCAACATTGGGGTCTTGGCAGTTCATGAGCTGCAATACCTCACCCTCGGCAATGACATTGGTGGCCTCGGCCAGGACCGCCATAACTGGCATGGCGCCGATCTCCACCATCATCTGAAACGCCCGGGAGTACAAAAAATCGCCCACCAAGACACTGGCGGCATTGCCAAAAATGGCGTTGGCGGTCTCACGCGCCCGGCGCATGCCCGAGTCGTCGACCACGTCGTCATGCAGCAAGGTGGCCGTATGAATAAACTCGACAATCGACGCGAGCTGGGCAAACACGGCAGGCGACGCAGGCGACGCGCCGCTACACTGGGTTTTTTCAGCCAAGAAGTGGGCGTTTACTGCTTTTGCACACAAGAGCAGTAAAGCGGGCCGCATGCGCTTTCCGCCGCCCTGAATAATGTACTGGGCAACCTGCTCCACCAGAACCACCTCGCTGGAGAGCCGGTTTTGAATCACGGTATCCACCGACCGCATCTCCTGGTCAATTAAGGCCAACGCGTCGAGATAGGCGTTGGGCTTGGCAGGCTGAGGGGCGCTCTGGGGTTCCACGCCAGTGATTATGCCCGAGGCGGCTAGCGCAGCCGAAGCCTTTGTTGAATTCACCATTTGGCTAAGGCATAATCGAGGGCTTCGATTTTTGCAGTCAATTTTCCAAAGAGAAACAACTATGTACGCTGTCATCAAAACAGGCGGTAAGCAGTACCGCGTTGGTCTGGGCCAAAAGCTGCGCGTAGAAACTCTGCCGCTCGAGGTGGGCAGCGAATGCGTGTTATCAGAGGTTTTGGCCTTAGGCGAAGGCGAACAACTCTCGGTAGGCACCCCCACCGTTGCAGGAGCCAGCGTCAAGACCCGGGTGGTTTCCCACGGGCGTGGCGACAAAGTGCGTATTTTTAAGCACCGTCGCCGTAAGCACTATGCCAAGACCCAAGGCCACCGCCAAAACTACACCGAGTTGTCGGTCGAGGCCATGGTCCGGCCCGATGGATCGGTTGTCAGCGCGTAGAAGTTATCTTTAGGTTATCTAGTACGCTCTCAGCGTCCCAGCAAAAGACCCCAGCAGATTCGATAGTCGTTATTCTTCTTAAACAGGTTTGACATGGCACAGAAAAAAGGCGGCGGCTCTACGCGTAACGGTCGTGACTCAGAGGCCAAACGGCTCGGTGTTAAGCGTTTTGGTGGCGAGTCCATTTCTGCAGGAAGCATTCTGGTACGCCAGCGTGGTACGCGGTTTCATGCCGGCGAGAATGTCGGCATGGGCAAAGACCACACCCTGTTTGCCCTGGTCAATGGCAAGGTGCAGTTCTCGGTACATGGCCCACTGCAAAAGTCGGTTGTAAGCGTGGTGGCCGCCTAGTAACTCTCTGCATAGGGCCAAGGCTCGCGGACAGGGGCCGCTGCAATAGGCATAGCCACATTGGCATAACCGGAAAGAGCCCCGCCATGCGGGGTTTTTTTATATCTCATGAAATTCATAGACGAGGCCATTATTGAGGTCCATGCCGGCAAGGGCGGCAACGGCGTGGCCGCCTTTCGTCGCGAAAAGTTCATCCCCAAGGGCGGCCCAAGCGGCGGAGATGGGGGAAAGGGAGGGTCGATATGGGCAGTGGCCGACCGCAACATCAATACCCTTATCGACTACCGCTATGCGCGCATTCATCGGGCCCGTAATGGCGAACAGGGCCAGGGCTCCGACAAATACGGGGCGGGCGCCGAAGACATAACGCTGCGCATGCCCGTGGGCACCCTGGTAATTGACGCCGAAACCGAGCAGACAGTCACTGACCTTGCCGAAGACGGGCAGAGGGTGCTGCTTGCCAAAGGCGGCCGGGGGGGCCTTGGCAACCTGCACTTCAAATCAAGCATCAACCGCGCCCCACGGCAGTGCACCCCGGGTGAGCCCGGCGAATCGCGTCGGCTGAAGCTTGAGCTAAAGGTCTTGGCCGATGTCGGCCTTCTGGGCAAGCCCAACGCGGGCAAGTCCACCCTTGTGGCCGCCGCGTCTAACGCCCGGCCCAAGATTGCCGACTATCCATTTACCACGCTCAGCCCGCAGCTCGGCGTGGTGCGTGTGGGAGAGGGCCAGAGCTTTGTCATTGCCGATATTCCCGGGCTTATTGAAGGTGCTGCCGATGGCGCGGGGCTGGGGCACCAGTTTCTACGACACCTGCAGAGAACCCGGCTGCTGCTGCACCTGGTGGACTTCGCCCCCCAGGATGCCGAAGGCCAGACAGAGGCAGCCATCGGAAAAAGGCTGGCGGCAGAGGTCAAGGCCCTTGCCGAGGAGCTCACGCGATACGACGCAGGGCTTGCCGCAAAGCCCCGCTGGCTGATTCTGAACAAGGCAGACATGCTCACCGAAGACCTTCGCGACAGGCGCTGGGCGGCCATGAACAAGACGCTTAAGTGGAAGGGACCGGTGTTCTATACATCGGGGCTCACCCGCGAAGGGCTTGGGCCGCTTATGCAGCAGATACAGCTCTGGCTGGCATCAATCAGTGCTACCGAGGCGGCGGTATTGCCATCGCCGCAGAGTCCTCTGTAGCCTACCGGCCGTACTAGAGCACTTCTGGCAAGCCATGGACTCCGTGCAATGTCGATGATTGCGCGGATCTATGCCTCCCTGATCTTCATGGCTGCCTTAGCGGCTCTGACCTTCAATCCCCTCACCTATCGAGAACGGTCGGTGCGCCAAAGTGCGCTGCAAGAAATTGGCGCCCGTTGTCTTCCCATACTGCCCGGGTTCTTGCTCGTATCGAGCTTTATCAGCCTGGTGATTGTCCAGATCGTGACCGAGACAGCCCTAAGCTATGGGCTATCGCAGTTTGCAGTCGAGGTTCTGGTACGAAGCCTGATCCTCGAGTTAATTCCGCTTTATGTGTCTTTGTTTGTGCTGATCCGAATTGCCCTGCCCATGGCCTATGCCTCGTCTGCCTCAACAGGGGGAGCAGCCCCACTGCAGGCGGCTTTGCCTTTTGTGCAGGAACCTCTTTCACAAGGGTCGCATCATCAGGCAGGACCCCTGCGTATTCCCCTGGACATGGATAGCGAGCAGCTGCTAGGGCGCTTGGTCCCCCATGCGGTCTCGTGTCTGTTTGCCATTGTCTTGCTGACCCTGCTCGCCAGTCTAATTGCACTAACGATTTCGTATCTCACGGTGTTTGGCTTTTCTCCCTGGGGCTTGCCTGAGTTCACCGCATCGATCGGGCGGATTTTCGACCCCGCGCTCGCCATCGTTTTCATGGGCAAGGCGTTTTTCTTCGGCCTCACAATTGTCTTCTTGCCGCTGTCTAGCCCTGTTGCTAGGCAAGACCTGGCACTTTTGTTCGGAATATTGCTGCTCATCGAGGCTGTCTCGCTCGTTGCACTTTATTATTAGTCGATGCAGACACAGCAGCTCCAGAAGCAGGCCCTTGCCCTTATTGTTGCAACGCTCCTGCTCTTTGTTTCGGCAGTGGTCTATGTCTTGTATGCGCGAGGCGCCTTTGAAAAAACCCAGTCGCTTGTTCTGATCAGCGACGACTCCGAGGGCGTGTCTGTGGGCATGGCCCTGACCTTTGCCGGATTTAACCTGGGACGGGTCCAGAAAATTGAGCTCTCTGCCGAAGGCAATGCCCGCATTCTAGTCGGGGTTCCTTTGTCGAATGCCCAATGGCTTCGCACAAGCAGTATCTTTACCCTGGAAAAGAGCCTGGTGGGCGGAGCCCGTTTACGGGCCTTCTCTGGCATTTTAGAAGACCCGCCCTTAGAAGATGGGGCGATTCGAACCGTACTTCGTGGAGACGCCTCTGCCGACGTCCCCCGAATCGCCGGGGCCGCCAGAGCCCTGTTAGAAAATCTTGCGGCTCAGACCGATCGACAGTCTGCGCTTGCAGCCACGCTGCAGAATCTGCAGGCCGCCACCGATCGCCTGGCGGGGCCTTCGGGGGCGCTTGGGTTATTGGCAGGAAATGCCCGCACGCTTGCGCAGGTGAATCGTGCCCTGGAGCAGACCAGTCAGCTCCTGGCCAGCTCTAACCAGCTGATGACCAACGCCAATCAACAGGTGTTTGGTCAGGGACAGACGCTGGCGAAGCCAGCCGATGGCCGGGCACAGGGCACCGTGCAGCAGATAAACCTTGCCCTAGCTGAGGCGCAGAAACTCCTGCAAGAGGCACGAAATAGCCTCAACCAGATGAACCTGGTGTTGGCCGAGGCCCAGGCGGTTGCACAGAACACGAGGCGTGCCACAGAAGACCTCGCACTGCTTCGTCAAGATGTGGAGTCCAACCTAAAAACGGTTGAAGAGATGATGCAGAGCCTTCAGCAACGCTGGCCTTTTTCTCGGGACTCGCAGTTACAACTGCCATGACCCATTGCCTTCGAAAAACCGCACAGCCGTCTCTGGGTAAGGCAGCCTTAGGGGCGCTTTTTGCAATCCCCCTTTTTTTAACGGGCTGCGCGAGCCCCGGCCCACCGACACCCGGTTTTCTTCTGCAAGCCCAGTCATCGCTGTCGCAGGCCACAGAGGCCTACCTCGCCGGAGACAGCCGGCGCGCAGCCATCGAGTTTTCAAGGGCAAAATCCTTGAGCCAACGAACAGGCCAGGCCCGACTCTTGGCCCGAATTGCGCTCACCCAATGCGCGGCCCAGGTGGCCAGCCTTCACTGGGAACCCTGTGATGCATTTAGCCCACTCGCCCAAGATAGCGGCATCGAAGAACAGGCCTATCATCGCTATCTTTTGGGATCTATTGCAGATGCTGACCCCAGGCTTCTCCCAGCGGTGCATCAGCCCGTTGCCCAGGCTTTGCTTGAGAAGCCCGCCGACCCGACAAAAGTCATTACACGAATTAACGCAGTGGAGCAGCCTCTGTCTCGCCTCATCGCATTCTCGGTGCTTCTGCGATCGGGCTGGCCTATAGAGAGTCTCTGGCCCTCGGCAGTACGAACAGCAGAGGGCCAAGGCTGGAGGCGACCGCTTTTGGCATGGCTCGAGCTAGGAATCGCCAATAGCAAGTCCCAGGGAAATGAGGACATGGCTCAGCAACTGGCCAGACAGCGAGACCGCATCTTGGATGCGAAGGTGCAAAACTAAACAGAACGGGGTGTACGCCCATGCAAGAACACCATAGACTGATAGACCCAGGCCGCAGCGAGATACGACATGCCCGTCGCTGGGTAGTCAAGCTCGGCTCGAGCCTGGTGACCAACCAAGGCCGGGGTATCGATCCCGAGGCGGTGGCCCGGTTTGCCGCACAGGTGGCAGGGCTGCGCCGCCAGGGACGCGAGGTCGTCATAGTATCGAGCGGGGCCATTGCCGAGGGCATGAAGCGACTGGGCTGGAAGGACCGGCCGCATGAGGTTCATAGCCTGCAGGCGGCGGCGGCCGTAGGCCAGATGGGCCTGGCCCAGGCCTACGAGGTGGGCTTTCTGGCCCATGGGCTGAAAACCGCGCAGGTTCTGCTCACCCACGAAGACGTGTCTGACCGACGGCGGTATCTGAATGCCCGGGCCACGCTTAACACCCTGCTGGGCCTGGGCGTAGTGCCTGTGGTCAATGAGAACGATACGGTAGTAACCGACGAGATCAAGTTAGGCGACAACGACACCCTGGCCGCACTGGTAACCAACCTGATCGAGGCGGAGTTGCTGATCATTCTGACCGACCAGCCGGGTCTGTTTAGCGCCGATCCGCGCAGAGACCCGCAGGCGCAGCGCATCGACCGGGCACGGGCCAACGACCCAAGCCTCGCGGCCATGGCAGGCGGGGCCGGAACCCGTATTGGCACAGGAGGAATGGCCACCAAGGTGCGGGCGGCCCAGCGGGCCTCACGCAGCGGAGCCCATACGGTGATCGCCAGTGGCCTGGAAGACGGGGTGCTGGAGAGACTCTGCGCCGAAGAGGCGCTGGGCAGTTTTCTGGTGGCCGATGTGCCCATGCTTGCCGCACGCAAACAATGGATGGCCGACCAGCTACAGCTGCGGGGCGCCCTGCTGCTTGATGCCGGCGCCTCCCGGGTGCTTATTGCGGGCGGAAAGTCATTGCTGCCCATTGGCGTGGTGGGCGTACAGGGGAGCTTCGACCGCGGTGACGTGGTGTCTTGCCTAGACCCTGCAGGCACAGAGATTGCCCGGGGCCTGGTGAACTATGCGGCCCGCGAAACCCGAAAAATCATGGGCCAGCCCTCGGCTCAGATTGAGGAGCTACTGGGCTTTGTCGAAGAACCCGAGCTCATACACCGCGACAACCTGGTGGTGACCTCTTCGGCGGTAAAGACATAACGGGCCAGCTCATCAAGCGCATGCCGATAGACATCGCGCTTGAATTCAATAACTGTCTCTAGTGGCACAAAAAAGTCGTGCCAGCACCAGGCATCGAACTCTGGCTTTTCGGGGCCCGCACGCAGCTGGACATCGGAGTCTTGCCCGAGCATGCGCAACAAGTACCAGATTTGCTTTTGGCCCTTATACAGGCCCCGCCACTCGCGACGCACCCACCGCGAGGGCACATCGTAATGCAGCCAGTCTTGGGTACGGGCAAGGATCTGCACATGCTCTGGCCGCAGACCGGTTTCTTCGTGCAGTTCCCGAAACATGGCCCGCTCCGGGTCTTCACCCCGCTTAATGCCTCCTTGCGGAAACTGCCACGACTGTTCGCGCACGCGCTTACCCCAGAAGACCTGGTTGCGGCCATTCATCAGGATAATGCCTACATTGGGGCGGTAGCCGAACTCATCTAGCATAATTCTTCGATTATACGAACCAGTTCAACCTGTTTTGCGATTAACCCCGCACGACCCTACTTTGGATTTCTATGCGCGCCTCTGCCTTTCATTTTCAGACCCTCAAAGAAGACCCTGCAGACGCCGAAGTTGCCAGCCACAAGCTGATGCTGCGCACCGGCATGATCCGCCGTGTCGGCTCAGGCATCTATTCCTATATGCCCCTCGGTCTGCGGGTAATTCGCAAGGTTGAGGCCATTGTGCGCGAGGAAATGAATGCCGCAGGAGCCATTGAACTCATAATGCCCATAGTGCAGCCTGCTGAGTTGTGGCAGGAAACCGGCCGGTGGGAAAAGATGGGGCCAGAACTACTCAGGGTGAAAGACCGGCATGGGCGCGACTTTGCCTTTCAGCCGACCAGTGAAGAGGTGATCACCGATATCGCCCGGACCGAGCTCAAGAGCTGGAAGCAGCTGCCCAAAAATTTCTATCAGATTCAGACCAAGTTTCGGGACGAGCGCCGCCCCCGGTTTGGGGTAATGCGCGGCCGCGAGTTCGTTATGAAGGATGCCTATTCCTTTGACAAAGATGTGGCTGGTGCCGAGGCGAGCTACGACAAGATGTTTGCCGCCTACTGCAAGATTTTCGACCGCTTAGGGCTGCGCTACCGGGCAGTGGCGGCAGACACCGGCGCCATCGGCGGCTCCCGATCCCACGAGTTTCAGGTGGTTGCCGACACCGGCGAAGACGCCATCGTTTATTGCCCCGAGTCTGACTACGCTGCCAATATCGAACTGGCCGAGGGCCTGCCCCTGCTGGCCGAGCGCGGGCCAGCCTCTGCCCCGATGCAGACCGTTCCTACCCCAGGCAAAAGCACCTGTGCGGAGGTGGCGGCGTTTCTCGGGCTGCCGATTACCCAGACGGTGAAGTCACTTGTGCTGGCTACCGACTCCGTAACACCCCCTGGGAAAGACGCCACACCAGACCCCAGAGCAAAGGGCGATCCGGGCCCTGCAAGCCCTGCAAAGATCTTTCTGCTACTGCTGCGTGGCGACCACGACCTCAATGAGGTGAAGGTCGGAAAGCTTGCCCCCTTTGCCCAAGGGTTTCGGTTCGCCACCGTGGACGAAATCGTTAGGAACTTTGGAACCGAACCCGGATACCTGGGGCCGGTGGGGCTACCGGCCTCGGTAACGATTATTGCCGACCGCACGGTGGCCCTAATGTCAAACTTTGTGGCCGGGGCAAACCGCAAAGACCATCACACCACTGGCCTGCACTGGGGGCGCGACCTGCCTGAGCCCATGATGGTGGCCGATATTCGCAATGTGGTCGAGGGCGATCCCTCGCCCTGTGGTAAGGGGACACTCAAAATCGAGCGGGGTATTGAAGTCGGCCATGTCTTCTACCTGGGCACCAAGTACTCAGAGGCCATGAAGGCCACCACGCTCGATGAAACCGGAAAGCCCCGGGTCATGGAGATGGGCTGCTACGGTATTGGCGTGACCCGTATTGTGGGCGCCGCCATTGAGCAGGACCACGATGAGAAGGGCATCTTCTGGCCCCGGGCCTTAGCGCCCTTTGAAGTGGTCATCTGCCCTGTGGGTGCGAACAAATCCCCCGCGGTCAAGGAGGCAGCAGAGAAGGTCTATGCGGAACTCTCTGCCGCAGGCTACGAGGTGATTCTCGACGACCGCGACGAGCGGCCGGGCGTGATGTTTGCCGACTGGGAGCTCATTGGCGTACCGGTACGGGTCACGATTGGCGAACGGTCGCTCAAAGAAGGTCGGCTCGAACTGCTCAAGCGGGCAGGCATGCAGGCGAGCGACTGCGCAGTTGCAGAGGTGACTACGGCGGTCGGCCGGCTACTAGACTAGTGGGCGTTAGGCTAGGGGCTAATCGAATCGGTTGATACGGGGCTAACGCGCTAGCGGCGAAAGCCGCCCATCATGCCGCTGAGGCCCTTCATACCGGCCATGCCGCCCATGCCACCCATCGCGCGCATGAGCTTGGCCATGCCGCCGGACTGCATCTTTTTCATCATCGTCTGCATCTGCTCAAACTGATTGAGCATGCGATTGAGCTCCTGCACCTGCACCCCGGCGCCTGCGGCAATGCGGCGCTTGCGGCTTGCCTTCAAGAGCTCTGGGTTGCGGCGCTCCTGCGGCGTCATGGCATTAATGAGCCCTTCCATACGACGAATCGACTTGTCTGCCGCCGACATGTCACCGCCCTTGGCAGCCTGCTGAAACTGGGCAGGCAGCTTGTCCATGAGCGAGGACAGCCCGCCCATCGACTTCATCTGACCTATCTGCAGCTTGAAGTCTTCGAGGTCGAACTTGGCCCCCGACTTCAGCTTGGCCGCCATCTTCTCGGCAGACTTCAGGTCGATCGACTTCTGGGCCTGCTCCACCAGCGCAAGCACATCGCCCATGCCCAGAATGCGCTGGGCAAAACGCTCGGCATCAAAGGCCTCTAGCCCATCGATCTTCTCAGAGGTACCCACAAACCGCACGGGCTTTCCCGTAATCGACCGTACCGACAACACAGCACCCCCGCGGGCATCGCCATCGACTTTGGTGAGCACAATGCCGGTAAGCGGAAGGGCCTGGCCGAAGGCCTCGGCCGTACGCACCGCGTCTTGGCCCTGCATGGCATCCACCGTAAAGAGCGTTTCTACGGGCTTGACCGCCGCATGCACCGCCGCGATCTCGGCCATCATCTCTGCGTCAATGGCTAGGCGTCCCGCAGTATCAATGAGCAGTACGTCGTGAAAGTGCCGGCGGGCCCAGTCCACCGCTGCAAGCGCGATGTCCACGGGCTTCTGGTCTGGGGTACTGGTAAAGAAATCAACCCCCGCCTGCGCGCTCACCAGACGCAGCTGCTCGATTGCGGCGGGGCGATAGACGTCGCACGACACGGTGAGCACTTTTTTCTTGTGGCGATCGTGCAGCCACTTGGCCATCTTGCCCACACTGGTGGTCTTGCCCGCCCCTTGCAGACCGGCCATGAGCACAATGGCAGGTGGCTGGCTGGCTAGGTTGAGGCCCGTTGCGGGCGGCGGCTGATCGCTGGCCATGAGCCCGACCAGCTCCTGGTGCACCACCCCTACCAAGGCCTGCCCGGGGGTGAGGCTTCCCACCACCTCCTGGCCCACCGCCTTCTCGCGTACCTGGGCCACAAACTGCTTAACGACCGGCAGCGCCACATCGGCATCAAGCAAGGCCAGCCGAATCTCGCGCAGCATCTCCTGGGTGTTGGACTCGGTAATCCGGGCCTCACCCTTCATGGTCTTGACCACCTTTGAGAGCCGATCGGTAAGTGTCTCTAGCATGGTCGGATTCCTTGGTCAGTTCGGGGGTGTAACAGCGACGCCAGCGATGGCCAAGACAGGCCGGGCAGCATCGGCTGGGATACACTGATTCTATGGAGTCTTCATTGTATGAGTTAACCGCCTGGGCAGCCTTTCTTGGCTATCTGGGCCTGACGGTATCTGGCCTGCGGCGAGATCGACATACGGTGGCCGGACAGGCAGGCAGGCCGCAGGCGTCGACTGGAGCCCCCGGGCCTCTGACAGTGACTCGCCGCACCAACGCCCTGCACATGGCGGGACTCACCCTAGTGCTAACGCTGCATGGCCTTACCCTATTGCCTGCCTGGTTCTCCGAGGCGGGCTTTCGTTTCGGATTTGCCAGTTCTGTGTCATGGACCCTCTGGCTCGCAGTGCTTCTGCTCTGGGTAGAGTCCTTTTTTCAGAGGCTCCCAAGAATTACCACTCTGATCTTTCCGTTAACCGCAGTGGGCTGTCTGCTGCCACTATGGTTCGAGGGCGTGGTGATCATGCAGCAGCCCCCCACGCTCTTCCGAGCCCATATTCTGTTAGCCATGCTGGCCTACAGTGCCTTTGCCGTAGCGGCCGCCCATGCCCTGGTGATGATGTCGCTCGAGACCGCCCTGCATAAAGGGGGCCACGCCAGCCCCTGGTGGGATGACATGCCGGCACTCATTAGCCTTGACCATACCCTGGTGCGCATTACCTGGGCCGGTTTCGTTCTGCTTACCTTCACCCTGCTCTCCGGTGTCTGGGTTAATGTCTGGCTGGAACACCCACCGCTGCGTGTCGACCATAAAACCTTTTTCACACTGGCCACCTGGGTCATGGTGGCCGTTTTCTTTCTCGGAAGGCGATCTCGCGGCTGGCGGGGGCGGGTGGCGGCAAAGTTTGCGCTGGCGGGGTTTGGGCTGCTGCTGCTGGCCTATGTGGGCAGCCGGTTTGTGCTTGAAGTTCTGATCCAACGCTAAGGCGGCCAGAGCCCGCTATCAGCCTATCGCACGCCTTCCATGCTTACCCGAATTCTGATCATCCTCGGGCTTATTGCACTTGCTCTGTGGATTCTGCGCAAGGCTCTCGGACGCCCCGACGCCAAGAAGGCATCCGGCGCATCCGATGCCACACCGGCCGGTGCCGCGAAGAAGAAAAAAGACACCCCAGCCCTCGACCTCATTGCCTGTGGCCACTGCGGGCTGCACCTGCCTCGCACAGAGGCCATCTGGCGGGCAGACCAGCCCTTTTGCTGCGAAGACCATGCGCGAAAGTCAACACCAGATCAGCCCCAATAAGACACACGGGCAGCATGCCTGGCCCAGGGGGTATGCGCCGCATGCCTGAGTCAGCCGCCTGCTTTAGCGACCAGGGATGGCTCTACAGCGGCCCTGATCTGAGCTGCCGTTGGCGCCACAGCCCGCACCATAATGCGCGACCGCAGGGCTGTGGCCCGCAGTTGGTTGTTATTCATGGCATCAGCCTGCCTGCCGGAGACTTCGGCGGCCCCTGGGTGGACACCCTTTTCATGCACGGGCTGACCGCCAATAGTCCCCATGGCCTTTCCGACCTTGCGGGTCTGGAGGTGTCGGCGCATTTTTTTATCAACCGCGAGGGTCTGCTCACCCAGTATGTCTCGATCCACGACCGGGCCTGGCATGCGGGGGTCTCGGTATTTGAAGGGCGCCATAACTGTAATGACTTCTCAATAGGCATTGAGCTGGAGGGCACCGACAGCATCCCCTACACCGCAGCACAGATGCTCACGCTTGGCCGCACCTGCCAGGCGCTCGCCCACGACAGTCCGGGCATAACCGCCGTCACAGGCCACAGCATGATTGCCCCAGACCGAAAGACAGATCCTGGGCCGGCCTTCGACTGGAAAAGCCTTGCCGACCAACTTCGCCTGCACGGCATTTCCTGGAGAATTGTTCCAACGCCGGCGTGATCTTTTTCGATTGGTCTGGCCTAAAGGGGGACACCCTTGGTCGGATTTCGCGAGGAAAAGAAGTTCCTCAGTAGCGAGAAAAATAAAGGGGCTTCGTAGGATTTGATGCCATAGCGCCGGTGTTTATTGGGCTTACCTGGAGAGCATAAGCTGGTGCCTGTCTGCACAGACAGACTGGCCCAAAGTCAGGGTTTATCCAGAGGAATGTTCTTGCCCATCAGCCGCTAGGACTACTACAATTAGTCTGTTAGATAAAAAAAATTACTACCGGTAGTATGTTTCACCCCTTTCCGGCGTCACTGCGCCAGGTGGGCTGAAGGCCGGTTTCTCAGACGTTTTTCAGGAGTTCTCTGGCATGCAGCGGGCTGTCCCTTCCACCGAATTTGGCCAATCCACCCCTCCACTCGCCCAGCCTCTGGCTGAAGACGGAGGCCTGTCTGTGGCCGCAGGCCTCTCGGATATCAAGGTAATCCGCCGCAACGGGGCCGTGGTCTCTTTCGATGCGCCCAAGATTACCGTTGCGCTCACCAAGGCGTTTCTCGCAGTCCAGGGGGGCCAGGGTGCGGCAAGCGCCCGGGTTCGCGAGGTCACCGAGCAGCTCACCCAGCAGGTGACGGCGGCCCTGTTGCGCCGTATGCCCGCCGGCGGCACGGTACACATTGAAGATATTCAAGACCAGGTAGAGCTCGCCCTGATGCGCTCAAGCGAGCACGAGGTGGCCCGTGCCTATGTGCTCTACCGAGAGCGGCGGTCTCAGGAACGCGCGGCCAAGACCCGGGTGCAGGTGGCAGAGCATCAGCTCAGCATGACCGTAGCAGGCCGTACGGTGCCTCTCGATCAGCTCTGGCTCAAGGCAATCATTGCCGATGCCTGCCAAGGGCTTGAAGACCACGCCAGCGTCGAGCAGGTTCTTAACGACACCGTTAAAAACGTCTACGACGGCGTCCCCGTAGAAGAAGTCGAAAAATCCGCCATCCTGGCAGCCCGTGCCCTCATCGAAAAGGACCCCGCCTATGCAAAAGTCAGTGCCCGCCTGTTACTGCACACCGTTCGCAAGGAAGTTCTGGGGGCAGAGGTCTCGCAGGCAGACATGGCGTCGCAGTATGTCGACTACTTTCCTCGGTATATCAAAAAGGGCATTGAGATCGGCCTTCTAAACGAAGAGCTCGGCCGATACGACCTCAAGCGGCTCGCGCAGGCCATCGCCGCGGAACGCGACCTCCAGTTTGACTACCTTGGCCTGCAAACCCTATACGACCGTTATTTCCTCATCGACCGCAACGACACCTTTTCGGGAGAAGGCCGGCGCATAGAACTGCCTCAGGCTTTTTTCATGCGGGTTGCCATGGGCCTTGCCATCCAAGAACTCAACCGCGAAGAGCGGGCAGTCGAGTTCTATCAGCTGCTCTCGAGCTTTGACTTCATGAGCTCTACGCCCACGCTCTTTAACAGCGGCACTACCCATTCGCAGCTCTCCTCGTGCTACCTCACCACGGTCGCCGACGACCTCGATGGCATCTACGAGGCCATCAAAGAAAATGCCCTGTTGGCCAAATACGCGGGCGGCCTGGGTAACGACTGGACCCCAGTGCGCGCCCTGGGCAGTCATATTAAGGGCACCAACGGCAAAAGCCAGGGGGTCGTTCCCTTTCTCAAGGTAGTCAACGATACGGCCGTAGCAGTCAACCAGGGCGGGAAGCGCAAGGGTGCGGTCTGTACCTATCTAGAATCGTGGCACCTCGACGTCGAAGAGTTTCTCGAGCTGCGTAAAAACACTGGCGACGACCGCCGGCGTACACACGACATGAATACCGCCAACTGGATCCCCGACCTCTTTATGAAGCGGGTGATGGAAAACGGCGAGTGGACCCTTTTCTCTCCCTCGGACGTACCCGACCTGCACGATAAAGTCGGTCAGGCCTTTGAGTCAGCCTATACCGCCTACGAAGAAAAGGCCGCGCGAGGAGAGATTCGCCACTTTAAGAAGATCCAGGCGGCATCGCTCTGGCGCAAGATGCTCACCATGCTCTTCGAAACCGGGCACCCGTGGATCACGTTTAAAGACCCCTGCAACATCCGTAGCCCGCAGCAGCACGTCGGGGTGGTGCACAGCTCCAACCTCTGCACCGAGATCACCCTCAACACCAACGACGCCGAGATCGCCGTATGCAACCTCGGGTCGGTAAACCTCGTCCAGCACCTTGCCGCCAGCGCCAATGGTCGGCTCACGCTTGACCATGCCAAGCTCAAAAAGACCATTGCCACGGCCATGCGCATGCTCGATAACGTGATAGACATCAACTATTACGCCGTGGCAAAGGCCCGAAACGCCAACGTGCGGCACCGGCCCGTAGGTCTTGGAATCATGGGTTTTCAAGAGGCGCTGCATGCCATGCGGGTGCCCTATGGCTCGGCCGAGGCGGTCGAGTTTGCTGACAGCTCCATGGAAATGGTCTGTTATGAGGCCTACTGGGCCTCTACAGAGCTTGCCAAAGAACGGGGGGCCTACTCAAGCTTTAAGGGGTCACTCTGGGACCAAGGCATTCTGCCCCTGGACAGCCTCACCCTGCTCGAGAAAGAACGTGGCGGCTATGTTGAGATCGACCGCAAGGCTCGGCTCGACTGGTCAGCATTACGTGCCCGAATCCAGGCCCACGGCATGCGCAATTCCAACTGCGTGGCAATCGCGCCCACCGCCACTATTTCAAATATCGTCGGCATTTCCGCATCAATAGAGCCCACCTACCAAAACCTCTATGTCAAATCCAACCTCTCTGGGGAGTTCACGGTGGTCAACGAGGCTATGGTGCGCGACTTAAAGGCCCTCGGGCTGTGGGACGAGGTCATGGTCGCCGACCTGAAGTACTTCGATGGCAGTCTGGCAAAGATAGACCGCATCCCGGCCGAGATTCGGGCCCTGTATGCCACAGCATTCGAAATAGACACCCAGTGGATAGTGGAGTCTGCGGCACGTCGCCAGAAATGGATCGACCAGGCCCAGTCGCTCAATATCTACATGGCGGGCGCCTCCGGAAAGAAGCTCGACGAAACCTACAAGCTGGCCTGGCTGCGCGGGCTCAAGACAACCTACTACCTGCGCACCATGGGTGCAACGCACGCCGAAAAAAGTACGCTCAATACGGGGCAACTCAATGCGGTCCCCGTCTCTGGCGGCATCGCTGCAGGGGCAGCCGCGGGCGCAATGACCGGTGTGGCGGCAGCCAGCTTCACGCAGCCTGCAGAGCCTATCCTGGCCCGGGGTGCGCAGACCACGCCAGGCTCTGATGTGAAGTTCTGCGCCATCGACAACCCAGACTGCGAGGCTTGTCAGTAGTGAATTTCTAAGGGCCTTGTCTCGAAATTCAACAGCGCACGGTTTCGAAACAAGGCTGCCTAGGTGTATCTCTCTGGCATGCAGTCAAACGCAGAGGACAAACACTGTGGATCAAATGAGACGAAGCTGAAAATTTTTTGATCCTCAGAGAAAAAATGTAAAAAAACATTTGCACGTTTTGCGCGGTTCCATCATGATTCGGCCTATCGAAACAACCGACTCTCACGGACCGTTCAAAACTTTTTTCGGTGAACAGAAAGTGAGATCGATATGCTGAACTGGGAAGACACCTCCACAACCGTAGCGTCGCAACCTGCAGCCCCACAGGCCGCAGCCTTGTTATCTTCCGCTCCTACTGCCCTGGGTAAGCACCCCGGGGCAGAGCCGCAGTTGTCTTCCTTGCCTACTACTTCGGCTCAGAGCACCCAAGATAGCCGGCGTGTCAAGGTAGAAGACAAGCGCATCATCAATGGCGGTACCGACGTTAACCAGCTCGTTCCCTTTAAGTACAAATGGGCTTGGGAGAAATACCTGGCGGGCTGCGCCAACCACTGGATGCCCCAAGAGATCAACATGTCTCGCGATATCGCGCTCTGGAAAGACCCCAACGGTCTCACCGACGACGAGCGCCGAATCGTGAAACGCAACCTGGGCTTTTTTGTCACTGCCGACAGTCTGGCAGCCAACAACATCGTGCTGGGTACCTACCGCCACATTACAGCCCCCGAGTGCCGCCAGTACCTGTTACGGCAGGCATTCGAAGAGGCCATTCATACCCATGCCTACCAATATATCGTCGAATCGCTCGGGCTCAATGAAGGTGAAATTTTTAATGCCTACCACGAGGTCGGCTCGATTCGAGACAAAGACGAGTTTCTGATCCCGTTTATCGACACGCTTACCAACCCCGACTTTCAGACAGGTACGGTCGAGGCAGACCAGAAGCTCTTGAAGTCTCTGATTGTCTTCTCCTGCATTATGGAGGGGCTGTTCTTCTACGTGGGCTTTGTCCAGATTCTTGCGCTCGGGCGTCAGAACAAAATGACGGGCGCTGCCGAGCAGTACCAGTACATTCTGCGCGATGAATCGATGCACTGTAACTTTGGTATCGACCTGGTCAATACCATTAAGCTTGAGAACCCTCAGCTCTGGACCCCCGAATTTCGGGCAGAGCTGCAGGCGCTCTTTATTAAGGCAGTAGACCTTGAATACCGTTATGCCGAAGACACCATGCCGCGCGGCGTGCTGGGCCTTAATGCCAGCATGTTTAAAGGTTACCTTCGCTATATTGCCAATCGTCGGTGCCAACAGATCGGGCTCGATCCCGTCTTTAGCACCGAGGAAAATCCGTTTCCTTGGATGGCCGAAATGGTCGACCTTAAAAAGGAACGTAACTTCTTTGAGACCCGTGTGATCGAGTATCAGACGGGTGGTGCCCTGAGTTGGGAATAGCCACAGTCGCAATTCTCAAACATGCATTGCCAGGATCCATTCCTCGGCAAGGGGTCTCTCTCCCGCATTCATTGGCGTTAGAAGTCAAAAGGGCCGCCGCTCGATCTCGGGCAACGGCCTTTTTTTCTTGCGCAAATGAATGGTTCGAACCATCTGGTTCGAATCTCCCTGTGACTTTGCCGAAGACTTCGGCATGAAGGAGAAAAGCAATGGCAACAAAGAAGAAGGCAAAGAAGGCCAAGGCCGCTAAGCCTGGAGCAAAAAAGACTGCGGTGAAGGCCGCAGCAAAACCTGCGGCAAAGAAGGCTGCCGCGAAGAAGCCCGCAGCTAAAAAAGCCGCAGCCAAAAAGCCAGCCGCTAAAAAGGCAGCTGCTAAGAAGCCCGCAGCTAAAAAAGCCGCAGCCAAAAAGCCAGCCGCCAAAAAGGCAGCTGCTAAGAAGCCCGCAGCTAAAAAAGCCGCAGCCAAAAAGCCAGCCGCTAAAAAAGCAGCCGCCAAGAAGCCTGCAGCCAAAAAGCCAGCCGCTAAAAAAGCCGCAGCGAAAAAGCCAGCCGCTAAAAAATCAGCGAAGAAGCCAGCCGCGGCAAAGCCCGTGGCAACCGCTGCGCCGATTTCAAGCACCTGGCCTTTCCCCACCGGGGCACGGCCCTAGGCTAATGGCGCAGTTGTCAGGCGCCAGATCAAACCCCGCCCTCGTGGCGGGGTTTTTTCTCTAGATCTCCCCTGCTATCGATGTCTGCCTGGTTTCTACTCAAAGCCCTGGGAAGCATCTTCTCGGTTGCATGCCTTCTGAGGGCCTACCTGCAGTGGGCAAAGCTCCATCCCATGAACCCCTTAAGCCAGATGGTCTTCCGGTTCACAGACTGGCTGGTAATTCCGCTGCGGCGGCTGTTTCCGCCCCAGTCAAAACTTGACTGGGGAAGCCTGGCATCGGCAACACTGGTTGCCATCGTACTGGCTATTGTCGAATTTCTATGGGTAACGCTAGACCCCGCGCTCGCCCTGCAGGGCCCTGTGGTAAGGCCCTTTGGCCTGGTATTTATTCTTGCCCTGATATGGGTTTGGGGCTGGGCGATGCAGCTGGCAGTGGTGCTCTTACTGGCTCAGGCCGTGCTTGGCTTATTTTCGCGTAACCCCACGGCAGCCTCTATTCGGCCGGTTCTTACCGTGCTGGTAAAGCCGCTCATTAGGCCCGTCTGGAAACTGACGGGTACTCCCAAGCCAGGCAGCCTCGACTTCTCGCCGATTGCCGTGTTCATCGTTCTGCAGCTTGGGCTAAGCCTGCAGGGCTGGCTAGAAAATCTGGTGCACCAGGCCTTATTTGCCGCCTAAGCATCGACTAATACGGGACCACCCGTACCGTTGGTCCAGACCCGATGAGCCGCACCCGGTCTCCGGGCCGAAAAGAGACATCGGCCTCTTGCACGATTGCCCGCTTTTCTCCGGAGTCGAGTCGGACAATGATTTCAAAGCCGGGCCTCTGATTCGCCCGCTCTTCAATTACCTGGCCAAGCACGGCTCCGCCAATGGCCCCCAGCACCCCCGCGATCGTCGAGCCACGGCCCTCGCCCACACCAGACCCGGCAACACCCCCCACCACGCCACCGGCAATTACTCCGGCGCCAGTGCTGTCTCGCTGAATGGTGACACCGCGGATACTCTCAACGACCCCCCCACGAAGCTTTTGCTCGCCCTGGGTTTCTCCCGATCGATAGATGTCTGGTGAGCTGCTTCGGGTGGCACATCCAGAAACTACAAGGCTTAACGCGACCAGGCCAGAGACCAAGGCCGCCGATCGCATAGCACGAGCCTGATGCGGACTATGACTAAAGAAATACATAGTAGACACTCCTGGTAAAGGATGAAGGGTTGTGACTGCTAGGACAGAACCGCCAGAATTTGGTTGCGATCCACAACGTGGTTTTGCGCTCCACGCGACTGCACCTTGATCCCTCCCATAATGACCCCCACCCTGCAGCTCGCGGTCAGGTCGTACCCCTCAGAGAGCGCCCAGAGAAGGCCCGCCCGAAAGGCATCCCCACAGCCCGTGGGGTCCACCGGATTGTCCACCCGCATGGCAGGCAGGCTCTCCTCACGGTCATGTGCAATCACTTTCACGCCTTGCGCGCCACGCGTAATAACAACGCCGCCTGTGGGGTGGGGCCAGAGAAGACCACGGGCCTCTGTCAGGGGCATCTCAATACACCGACTGAGCATCTCACCCTCATAGTCATTGACGGCCAGCCAGCTGGCCTTTCCCAGAACACCAAGAAGGTCCTGCTTCGAGAACAAAAGCAGCCCCTGCCCCGGATCAAAGACAAAGGGTATACCAGCGGCAGCGAAAGCCTCCGCGTGGGTAAGCATCGCCTGCTTTCCATTGGGCGAGACGATTCCGAGTCCATGGCGATCGGTGATGACCTGGGACTGCCAGGCAATCTCCATCGCCCCAGGGTGAAAGGCGGTGATCTGGTTGTCGTCGAGGTCCGTCGTGATAAAGGCCTGCGCCGTATAGTGGTCTTCCGATACAAAGGCCTTGCCCATATCCACACCAAGCTCGGTAAGGCGCCCGTGATAGGCATGGCCATCGCGGCCCAAGGCGCCCAGAATCGCCACCTGCGCACCCAGCCCCACCAGGCCGTAGGCAATGTTTGCTGCGCATCCGCCAAACTCCTGTCGCATCTGTGGGGTGAGAAAGGCAACGTTTAACATATGCACCTGATCGCTGAGAATCTGGTCTTTAAAACGCCCCTCGAAGACCATAATCGTGTCAAATGCTATTGAGCCACTGACCTGAATGAGAGGCTGTTGGGCATGGGGAGCGACCTTGGTTGTCATAAATAACCGCTTTCCTTTCTGGCAATGGTAGTTGCTGCTATCACCCCGGCATTATCCCAATACAGGCCCAGCCATCACGCTGCCCCAGCACCTGAAGCGATGGACGCGCCGGATCTGAGGCCGCA